>Ga0114979_10002801_pt1 | contig 11753 bp, 9 predicted proteins | sample S_140625_EF_Meta_FD_87315 | JGI IMG/M metagenome (GOLD analysis project Ga0114979, IMG submission 87315) | Freshwater microbial communities from Lake Simoncouche, Canada to study carbon cycling - S_140625_EF_MetaG | ecosystem: Environmental > Aquatic > Freshwater > Lake | place: Lake... | reverse complement strand
GCCTTCACCGAAGCTCAACAGCGCCACCCACCAGCAGTTGCGGGAGAGATCGGGAGAATCGAAGTTGCGGTAGCCGAAGGCATGGGTGGCGGAGTTCACCAGCCAGGTCACGTGATACACGAGCACCAGCCGCAGGGGGATGGCCCAGAGCACTAAGCCAAGGCCACCGCCATGGACGCCGGCCTGTTCGCCGTAGAACCACAGGGCCAGACCGACGGGCAGTTGCACCAGCAGGAACCACCGATCGAGCCAGCGGTAGAAGGGGTCCTGGCGGAGATCTCCGCTGAAGCGGTGGATCTCGCGCAGGGCTGGGATGTCATGGAGCATCCATTCGCTGTGGGACCACCAGAGGCCCCGGGCGGCGTCGTGGTGGTCGTTGGGCTGGTCGGAGAAGAGATGGTGATGGCGGTGCAGGCCCACCCATTCGATCGGACCGCTTTGGCAGGCCAGGGTGCCCATCAGGGCAAGGACTCGCTCCACCCAGCGCGGCGCTTCAAAGCTGCGATGGGCCAGAAGCCGGTGCAGCCCCAGGGTCACCCCCAGCACCGTGGTCCAGTACAGAACCGCCAGGGCCACCACGCCCTGCCAGCTCCAGAAGCGGGGCAGTAGCGCCGCCACTGCGCCCACGTGGAGCACCAGCATGAAGCCGGTGGTCCCTCCCTTGAGCTTCCGCTGTCGGGCGGCCAGGGCGGGCCGCTCGGCCACCAGGCCATCCCGTAGGCGCTGCTCCCTTGAGGAGGGGCCGCTGGGGGAGAAGCCTTCTTCCCCTGGGTTCAAGGGGTTGTCGGCGCTGGGACCAGCCGGAGGGGGGGATCCCGCGGCGACGGAGATGGGCATGCGTTGCGGTGGTGGCGGGATGGGCGGACGGCTAAAGCAGGCTAAAACTCTATGCGGCGGGGCTGCGGCGCCGACAAGGGAAACCCGTCGGCTCGGCCAGCGCTTGATCACCTAGAAGCCCGGGTTGCGGTATCCGGGCGGGCCGATGATCGTGCGGAACCCGCCGATGGCGGGTGCTGATGGATCGCTTAGCGCTTAGTTCGGCCGGTCGTTTGATTCGTCGGCCGGGAATGCCGGCTCATCAACCCTGCTGAGTTCCTCAAAGTAGGACAAATCCACCGCTCCCCGTTGGCGCCCTCCCCGCTCCTTCGGAGCCAGGGGTGGTGGATTCTTGGCGGAGCGGGGTTGGTGCTGGCTTTGTTCGGCCCCCCGGGGAGAAGCGCTGGACAGGTCGCCCTGGGCGAGCATCGTTTGCTCTATGCGGGCCTCTTCCACGCCTTGGAGAAAGGCCTGGCGACTGCGGCGCCGTTCCTGCCGGGCCCTGGCGTTCTGGCGGTTGAGGGCCCAACGTTCGTCGAGCAGGGAGATCCTCTGGCCGCGGCGGCGGCCGGCTGCGGCGAAACCAAAGGCATAGGCCAGGGAGGTGGGCACGATCCGCAGGCTGGCTTGGATCATCGGCCAGCTCAGTTGCTGGCCCGGGGGAGGCAGCTGGGCCTCGAGTTGGCGTTGGGCCTTGCCGAGGCGCTCGAGCAGGCTCGCCTTAAGCCTGGGGAGCGGTAGGGCGAGATCGTCCTGGCTGAGGCTGAGGCCATCGAGCTTCTGGAGTTCCGCCTGGAGATCCTCGGTCCTGCTTGCTTTGGCCATGGCGAGGCTGAGATTGGCCAGGCGCCGGCTGCCCCGCTCGACGCGACTCACTTGATCGCTCTTGAAGTTTTCAAAGAGGGTGAGGCTCGCCACCAGCTGGAGGGGCACCAGCAGAAGAAAGCCGGCCATCGCCCCAAGGGAGAGGTTGGCCAGGGTGGCGTGGATCCCCTGGCGAGGACTGTTCCCAGGGCTGAACTGGGCGGATGCCTGGATACAGAGCAGGCCAATCAGCGGGATGCCGGCGTTGTCAACCAGGTTGGTGATGAGGTTGAGTTGCCAGGCCGGATCAAGCGGCTTGGGTGGGATAATGCTCGAAAAAACAGTAATCGGATAAGAAACCAAAAACACAACCCCTGCAGACCAGAGGGTTGAGGCAAAAGCTTCCCGCGATTCTTTGTTCAAAAATCCTGCCTCCCATTGCCGATCGGAATGGGAGCTTAGGTCAGGTCAATGAAGGATGGTCAGCTGCTTTTGATGCGGGTCCGAATCTTTCTGGAAAAACGGAGGGCCGCGAGTAAGCCGGTCAGCGGCAGGGGGCCAGGAACCGATTGCAAAGATGGCCCTTGAGCTGATTGCATGCGCTCAAATTTAGCCGAAGTCCATTGAAATGCAATTGGTGATTCGCTGCTGCCGGTTGATTGAATCGTGCCGCCGCAGTTGGTCGAACAGTTGTAAACATTACTGGTGCTCGATGCACTCAGTAAATCGTCAACGCTCAGTGAGGATGGAATGCTTAAGATGGAGAGGGATCCACTCACCACAATATTGTTAACATCTGTTTGGGCATTATTTGACATCTTGGAGTGCCCAGAGACTCTCATCAAAAAATTAGATCCATCGACTTTGGTGAGGCCAAAATCAAGCGAAGTGGGGTCGCCTGCCTTGGAGCTGTAGGCCGTAGCGCTTCCTGTTGCGTCGATATTTCCACTAACCGTGGCCTTGATCCACTTCGCTTGGGCCACGCCCGGGAAGAATCCGATCAGTAAGGCGCCGATGATGGCAAATCCCTTTGGTGGTCTGGTAAGTCGCGACATGACTGGGGCTAGCCCCTACAACATGAGGACAACATAGGGGATGTAGGACCGATGTGTCAACAAGGCCACAACTCTGTCAGTACATGCCGACCGGGGGCCCAGATTGGGTCCATGGTGGCTTCGGGACGAGGGTGATGGGCAGGGCGGAACCGGATGGGTTAGGTGCGGGTTTGGGCGCAGGGGTGGCCGACGGCCCCGGCTGGGCCCGGGATCGGGTGGCCGCCGCTCTGGCCGCCATCGCTCCTCTGGCCGCCGCCCGCACCGCCGCCGTGCGTCCCCGGCTGGAGCGGGTGCTGGCGGCCTTCGCGGCCGAACGCCTCGGGGTGCATCACTTCGCCTCGGTGAGCGGGTACGGCCACGGCGACCTGGGTCGCGAGACGCTGGATCGGGTGTTCGCCAGGGTGCTGAAGGCCGAGGCGGCCGCCGTGCGGGTGCAGTTCGTGAGCGGTACCCATGCCATCGCCGCGGCCCTCTTCGGGGTTCTGCGGCCGGGCGATCGGCTGCTCTCCCTCACCGGCCGCCCCTACGACACGCTTGAGGAGGTGATTGGCCTGCGGAGCAGCGGCGCCGGCTCCCTGGCCGAGTTCGGCATCACCTACGACGAACTGCCGCTCACGGCCGAGGGCCTGGTGGATGAGACCCGCCTGGAGGAGGCCCTGGCGGCTCCCACCCGGATGGTGCTGATCCAGCGCAGTTGCGGCTACAGCTGGCGTCCATCCCTGCCGGTGACCACGATCGGCCGGCTCTGCGAGCGGGTGAAGGCGATCCGGCCCGATTGCCTCTGCTTTGTGGACAACTGCTACGGAGAACTCGTTCAGGAGCTTGAACCCACCGCCGTGGGGGCCGACCTGATGGCCGGTTCGTTGATCAAGAACCTGGGCGGCACCCTCGCCCCCGGCGGTGGCTATGTGGCCGGCAGCGCCGAGCTGGTGGAGCGGGCCTGCTGCCGTCTCACCGCCCCCGGCATCGGCAGCGAGGGCGGCAGCGGCTTCGATCTGCACCGGCTGCTGTTTCAGGGGCTTTTCCTGGCGCCGCAGATGGTGGCCGAATCCCTGATTGGCGCCGAGCTGGTGGCCCGCCTGTTCGCCGACCTGGGCCTCGCGGTGAACCCCCTGCCCGGTTCCGAGCGCAGCGACACGATCCAGGCGGTGCGGCTCGGCAGCCCCGAGGCCCTCAAGCTGGTGTGCCGCGCCTTTCAGGCCGCCTCTCCGGTGGGTTCCTACCTCGATCCCGTGCCCGCTCCGATGCCTGGCTACGCCAGTGAGTTGGTGATGGCCGGCGGCACCTTCATCGATGGCAGCACCAGTGAGTTCTCCGCCGACGCGCCGCTGCGGGAGCCCTACGTGCTCTACGCCCAGGGCGGAACCCACCACAGTCACCAGGCGATCGCCCTTGAGCGGGCCCTGGTGGGGCTGGCCGGTGCGGGGCTGGTGAGGCTCTGAGACGCTGGCGCTTCTGAGATGGAGGGGGGCCCGGGTGGCTGGGGGTGAGGCGCCTGGGCGCGGCTTCCGACAAACTAGATCGATCCCAGCGCCCCGCTCCCCCATGGCCCTGTCCATCCCCGAGGACTGCCGCTACGCCGACAGCCACGAGTACGCCCGGCTCGAGGGCGAGAACGTGCGGGTGGGCATCAGTGCCTTCGCGGTCGATCAGCTGGGCGACATCGTGTTCGTGGAACTCCCCGAGGTGGGGTCCACCCTCCGCAAGGGCGCCAGCTTCGGGTCGGTGGAATCGGTGAAGGCGGTGGAAGACCTGCTCGCGCCGCTCAGTGGCGTGGTGGAGGCCCGCAACGAGGCCGTACTGGCCAGCCCGGAGGAACTGCAGAACGATCCCTACGGCGAAGGCTGGCTCCTCTTGGTGCGTTCCTCTGATCCCGCCGAGTTGGAGGGGTTGATGGATGCTGCCGCCTACGGGGCCGCGGTGGAGGGCCACTGAACTTCGGGGCCTGGTCCGGCCGCGGCCAAGTCTTCCGGTACAGCCGGCACAGGACGGCGCCCCGGGGTGCCGCCTAAGCGGCCGCCCGATCCGATCCCGCTGGTCCTTCCGTTTTCCTTAGGATCCGGCCTCCCCTCTGGCCGGCTCCTGTGGCAGCAACGTTCCTGATTCGGCACCTGGGGCCTGGGGCCGACGATCAGCTGCGGATGCTGGGGGAACTTGGCTTCGATTCGCTCGAAGATCTGGCCGCCTCCGTGGTGCCGGCCGACATCCTCCTGCCGCCGGCAGCCGCCGCCGAGGGGCTGCCCGGGGCCTGCTCCGAGGCCGAAGCCCTCGCCGAGTTGGCCGCCATAGCCGCCTCCAACATGCCGGCCCGCAGCCTGATCGGCCTCGGTTACCACGGAACCGCCACGCCGGCCCTGATCCAGCGCCATGTGCTGGAAAATCCCTGCTGGTACACCGCTTACACCCCCTACCAGGCCGAGATCGCCCAGGGACGCCTGGAGGCCCTGCTCAACTTCCAGACCCTGGTGAGCGAACTCACCGGTCTGCCGATCGCGAATGCCTCCCTGCTGGATGAGGGCACGGCCGCCGCCGAGGCGATGGCCCTCTCCCTGGCGGTTAGCCGGCGCTCCGGGGCCCGCCGCTTCCTGGTCGACCGGGCCGTGCTGCCCCAGACCCTTGCGGTGCTTGCCACCCGGGCCGAGCCGCTGGGGATCACGCTCGAAACGATTGATGCCCAGGGGCTTGCTGCATCCCTAGTCGCCGCGGACTTTGACATCCTGGCCCGTGGTGGTGGCGGGGGAGAGGCTCCTGAAGCTGTTCCTGCTACTCCCTTCGCCGCCGATGCCTTCGGCCTGCTGTTGCAGCTGCCCGGTGTGGAGGGGCACCTCTGGGACCCGGCTCCCCTTCTGGCCGCCGCTCGGGCCGAGGGCTTGATCAGCACCGCCGCTGTGGATCCCCTCGCCCAGGCGCTGTTAGCGCCGGTGGGCCACCTCGGCGCCGATATCGCCGTGGGCAGCCTGCAGCGCTACGGGGTGCCGATGGGCTTTGGTGGCCCCCATGCCGCCTTCTTTGCCACCAGCGAGGACTACAAGCGCCAGATCCCCGGCCGCCTGGTGGGGCAGTCCCGCGATGCGGAGGGCAATCCCGCCCTTCGCCTGGCCCTGCAGACCCGCGAGCAGCACATCCGCCGCGACAAAGCCACCAGCAACATCTGCACCGCCCAGGTGCTGTTGGCGGTGATGGCGAGTTTCTATGCCGTGCACCACGGTCCTGAGGGGTTGGCGTCCATCGCCCGGCGCATCCTCACGCTGCGGGAGGCCCTGGCGGAGGCGCTCGTCGCCCTGGGCCTTCCCCCCGAACCGGGCCCCGGTTTCGACACCCTTGTGGTGCGCACCCCTGCGGCGACCTCCCTGCGGGAACGGGCTGCGGTGGCCGGCTTCAACCTGCGGCAGGGCACCGATGGCCAGGCGGCCAGCGGTGCCGGCGCTTTGGCGATCAGCCTGGATGAGCTCAGCAACCCTGAGGAACTGCAGCGCCTGCTTGAGGTCCTGACCCCCGATCCAGCCTTGGCGGCCCACGCCGCTGGGGTGCTGCAGGCCCGGCTGGCGGCGGTCCCGGAGGCCTCGCCCTGGGCCCTGGCCGGCGTGCCCCTGCGCCGCGATCCGTGGCTGTGCCAGGAGGTGTTCCACCGCTACCGCAGCGAGACCGAGCTCCTGCGCTACATCCAGCACCTGGTGTCGAAGGATCTCTCCTTGGTGCACGGCATGATCCCGCTGGGCAGCTGCACCATGAAGCTCAATGCCGCCGCCGAACTGGCGCCGGTGAGCTGGCCCGCCTTCGCCCAGCTCCACCCCTTCGCCCCGGCGGATCAGACCCGCGGCTACGCCCGCCTGGTGGCGGACCTGGAGGCCTGGCTGGGGGCGATCACTGGGTTCGCGGGGGTTTCCCTGCAGCCCAATGCCGGATCCCAGGGGGAATACGCCGGCCTGATGGTGATTCGCGCCTGGCACCGCAGCCGCGGCGAGGGCCACCGGCGGGTGTGCCTGATACCCACCAGCGCCCATGGCACCAACCCCGCCAGCGCCGTGATGGCTGGCATGCAAGTGGTGGCCGTGGCCTGCGACGAAGCCGGCAACATCGACCTTGCCGACCTGGAGGCCAAGACCATCGCCCACGCCGCCGACCTGGCGGCGCTGATGGTGACCTACCCCTCCACCCACGGGGTGTTCGAAACCGGCATCCGCCGCATCTGCCAGCTCGTTCACGACCACGGCGGCCAGGTGTATCTCGACGGCGCCAACCTCAATGCCCAGGTGGGGCTCTGCAAGCCGGGCCTCTACGGTGCCGACGTGTGCCACCTCAACCTGCACAAGACCTTCTGCATCCCCCATGGCGGTGGCGGGCCCGGCGTCGGGCCGATCGGGGTTGCGGCCCACCTGGTGCCCTTCCTGCCCGGCCATCCCCTGGCGGCGGTGGGAGGTGAGGCCAGCGGGATGGCTGGTGGCGGCCAGTCGATCGGGCCTGTTTCGGCGGCCCCCTGGGGCAGCGCCGGCATCCTGCCGATCAGCTGGATGTACATCCGCATGATGGGCGGCCCCGGTCTGCGCACCGCCAGCCAGGTGGCCCTGCTGGCCGCGAACCTCATGGCCGAACGCCTGGATCCCCACTTCCCCGTGCTCTTCCGCGGCGCGGGCGGGCGGGTGGCTCACGAGTGCATTCTCGATCTGCGGCCCCTTAAGCGCAGCTGCGGCCTGGAAGTGGACGACCTGGCCAAACGCCTGATGGACTATGGCTTCCACGCCCCCACCGTGAGCTGGCCCGTGGCCGGCACGGTGATGGTCGAGCCCACCGAAAGCGAGTCGCTGGCCGAGATCGACCGATTCTGCGCGGCGATGGTGGCGATCCGCAGCGAGGCGGCAGCCCTTGAATCCGGCGATGCCGACCCCCACGACAACCCGCTCAAACGGGCTCCCCACACCCTGGCCGCCGTGACCGCCGACCGCTGGGAGCGGGCCTACACCCGCAGCGAGGCGGCCTTCCCGGCCGGATCCCAGCAGCGTTCCAGCAAGATCTGGCCGGCCGTGGCCCGGATCGACAACGCTTACGGCGATCGCAATCTGGTGTGCACATGCCCCTCGGTTGAGGAGGTGGCAGTTACGGAACTGGTTGCCTAAGGGTGTTGCGGGCTACCATGGTTGATTGCCATGGCGCAAGATGGCCGTGCTTTCCCTTTGTCTTGCCCCGGTGGCTGGAGATTCGGGAGGGTAGCCATTCATCACAGGGGACCATGAAGGGCGATGGCACAGGCGACCAGTCCGCGGCTCCTATCGGGGGCGTGAGGCGTGTCGAAGGCACGAATGTGCTTCGGGTGCCCTTCGGTGTGCGCCGGGCCCGGCGGGCCAGGCCCGAGCGTCCCGACCACTGGGCCACCCTGGTGATTCCTTTCCATGGCGGCGGCGGCGGTCCCACCCCTCCCCAGGCGGCCTGATCAGCCTTGCAGTCAGCTGAAGAGGACTGATCAGCGCTGGGACAGTCTCCAGTCCACCAGGGCCTTCACATCGGTGAGGGAGCTGACCGGGGCCCGGAAGGGCAGGATCGTCATCGGGCTGCGTTCCGGCCGGATCAGCCAGGTGAGGTCGGCCTGGGGGATGAGCACGAAGCCGCGATAGCGCACCATCGGCAGCTGACCCGGTCCGCGGGGAATGGGCTGCTCCGTTTCCAGGGCGGGCGTGGTCTGGAGGATGGAACGCGATGGTGAGCCCATGGAGGCCGGGACAATGTCGCTGTCCAGTTTCCCTAGGCCTTGGGGGGCTGTCAGGAGCTGCGAAGAAGAATCAACGCCGTATTGAGCGCTCCATCTTCAAGGAAAATCCCCCGTCCTGCCTTGACTGGGCGGGGGATCGGGCCATTGGGGCGAGCCGGGATCACCGCTCTGGTGTGGGCTTGCGGATTGAGCTCAGCCCATCCCATTCCTTCAAGGCCCCGTCAGGCCGCCTGCAGTTCAGCCTCGCGGTAGGGGATGAAGTTGGCCTTGCGAGTGCCGCAGATCGGGCAGGTCCAATCGTCCCGAATCGCTTCGAAGGCGGTACCGGCGACGATGCCGGAATCCGGATCGCCTACAGCAGGGTCATAGATCATGGAGCACACCTTGCAGATCCACTTGCCGGCCACCGGTTCGGCTGTCTCGCCGGCCACCCCCTGGCCCTGCAGGGCCAGGAGGGCCACGCCGTAGCGCTCAGCATGGTGCTGCTCGATTGGGGTCAGCAGGCCGAAGTTGCGGGCGGCGGTGCGGAAGATCCCGGCGTGGTCGCGCGATTCGACGATCTGCTCCTCGAATTCTGCTGTGGCGCCGCTGTCGCGGTCGGCCCGGGCCTGGGTGGCGAATTCGGGGTACATGGTGGTGTACTCATAGGTTTCGCCCTCGATCGCCAGCTCCAGGCATCGGCTGAGGATCGCCTGTTTGCCGGCCTCATCGAGGCTGTCGGGGTCGCTCACCACGAGTTCGGGGTGGAGAAGGCGGAAGTGGGCGAAGGCGTGCTCGGTCTCCTGGTTGGCGGTGTCGCGGAACAGGCGGGCCAGCTCGGCATTGCCGAGTTGCTTGGCCACATCGGCGAAAAAGAGGTATTTGCGGTTGGCCATGCTCTCGCCGCCGAAGGCGGCTTCGAGGTTGGCCTGAGTGGCGGGATTGGAGAGGTCCATGGGGAGGGGAGGATCTGGACGAATCCTAGCCCAAGTCGGAGTGAGTATGAGTTAGCCGCTTCCTGGCTGCCCGCTTGCGGCGGGGTATCGCGACGGGTTGCGCTCGGCAGTGTGGCTCTCGAGAGAGGCCTTGAGGCAATGCAGCCGTTTCATCGGACCGGTAGCCATGCAGCAACTCTGCGGCTTTATGCAGATCGAGGCGCAGATTGGGAGCTATTGAGTGGCAGGTGATGTCTAAGTACATTCGATATCCATAGCTTTTGGCGGGTCAAACCCTTTTGCTTCACCATGAATCCTTCATTCCTGCCACTCTGGAAAAGAGCTGCCGTGGCCTCTGCCGCGGTTGCCACCATCACCTTGCTGCCCGCCTCCATGGCTGCGGCGGCGCTGACACCCGTTGATCTGGAGCTCTTCCTCTCTGTGGACGTCTCCGGGAGCGTTGACGGAACCGAATTCAACCTCCAGAAGCAAGGTTATGTCCAGGCCTTTCAAGATGGAGCCGTTCACGCCGCTATTGAAAGCAAGCCAAATGGCGTCGCCGTTGCCTTTGGCCAGTGGGGCGAAGTGGCCAACACGCCGATCCTGGGCTGGTCCTTGCTGAAAACGGGGGCTGATGCTGATGCATTCGCCACGGCCCTCTCCGGCATCACCAGGCTGTCGACCGGCAACACCTGCGTGGCTTGCGGGATCAATGCGGCGGTGGCCGAGATCCAAGGCAACAATTATATTGGCAAGTCGATTATTGATGTCTCTGGAGATGGCCGAGATAACGTCGCGGGAACTGCGGCCACCGCTGCCGCACGCGATGCTGCCGCTGCGCTGAACATCAAGATCAATGGCCTGCCCATCCTCGGCCAGCCCGATCTCCTGAGTTGGTATACGACCAATGTGAAAACGGCTGATGGATTCATCACGCCAGCAGCTGATTATGCTGCATTTAATGATGCCGTTAAGCTAAAGATTGAGAAGGAAATCCTCAACGAGGTCCCCGGCCCCTTGCCGCTTCTTGGTGCTGGTATGGCCCTTGGCTTTAGCCGTCGTCTTCGCAAGCGCATCAACATCGCCACCCTCGCCTGAGATGCAACAGCGGCGCGCCATCGGATGAGCTGACGCTGCGGGATCCCTCTGCGCAAGCGGGGTCCCTTTCAGCTGCACGGGTGCCGCTCAGTACGCCGCTCCCGTGCGCCGCTGGTGTACCGCCGTGGTGCCGGCCGGATCGAGCAGGCCGCCGTGGCTCACCTGGGCGTACAGCAGCCAGTGGTCGCCGCATTCCATTCGGGCCGTCACCTGGGCCTCCAGCCAGGCCAGGGCCTCCGGCAGGATCGGCTGGCCGCCGGGGCTGGCCTCGAGCTCCAGGCCAGCGAAGCGATCGGCGCCGGGGGGGAAGGGCTGCAGGAACTGGCGCATCGGCCCCGTCTCACGGCCCGCCGCCAGCACGTTGAGGGCGAAGCGGTCGCCGACGTGAAGCAGGCTTTCCACCGCCCGCTCCCGCGCCACCGCCACCGTGAAGCCCGGTGGGTTGAAGCTGGCCTGGCTCACCCAGCTGGCCACCATCGCTCCCCCCAGGGCGGCGTCGCCCTCCCCCTTGCGAGCCGTGACCACGCAGAGGGAGCCCACCACCCGGCCGAGGGCCTGCACCGCGGGGTTGCTGCGGCTTTCATCCAGCCCACCGCTGCTGCTGCGGCGCTGGCTGCGGCGCTGCTCCGTCTGCAACTGCCGCCCCAGGGCGATGCCCGTCTCCTCGAGGGTGCGAAGGGTGGCCCCATCCGGGCTGAATTTCACGCGGATCGGCTCGAAGGCGAAGCGGAAACCGCCATCGCGCAGCTTGCTCTCCAGCAGGTCGATCGCCTCACCGCTCCAGCCGAAGCTGCCGAACACCCCCACGGGCTTCTCGCGGTCGCCCTCGGCCAGCACCGTGCCCAGGGCCGAGACGATCGGCGTTGGGGCGTGGCCCCCCAGGGTGGGGGAGCCGATCAGCAGGGCATCGCCGGCGCGGATGGCGGCGATCAACTGGTCGCTGGGGGCGAACTCGCAATTGAGGCTCTCCACCCGCACGCCGCTGCGGGCTACCCCTTGGGCTAGGGCATCGGCGATGGTGGCGGTGTTGCCGTAGGCGCTGGCGTACAGGAGCGTGACCGTGAGGCCCGAGCGTCCCTGGCTCTCCCCCCACCGCCGGTAGTCGGCCAGGAGGCTTCGCCAGCTGGTGGCGATGGCCGGGCCGTGCCCTGGGGCGATGGTGCGGATCGGTAGGGCATCCAGCCGATCCACAATGCCTTCCACCGGCCGCGCCATCGGCGCCATCAGGCAGTCGTAGAAGTAGCGGCGGTCTTCTTCCGTGCTGCTGGGGTTGGCCTCGGCGAAGCTGTTGCTGCAGAGGTGGGCGGCGAAGAACTTGCCGCTCATCAGCAGGCCGCTGCTCTCCTCGAAGGCCACGAGTGC
>Ga0114979_10002799_pt1 | contig 11755 bp, 12 predicted proteins | sample S_140625_EF_Meta_FD_87315 | JGI IMG/M metagenome (GOLD analysis project Ga0114979, IMG submission 87315) | Freshwater microbial communities from Lake Simoncouche, Canada to study carbon cycling - S_140625_EF_MetaG | ecosystem: Environmental > Aquatic > Freshwater > Lake | place: Lake... | reverse complement strand
GTTCTCGTTGTTATATCGAGCTTGATGCCAAGATCAGAGGGGGGTTTGTCGAAATACTCATCTCTGCAGATGCCTTCAAAATGGTCTTGATTTAGACAGATGTAATGTATCGTAATCAAGTTTTACCTCAAGTTTAGTTATTGGCAGAGCCAAGTGCCTTAAAAAAGGTTGATTTTTGCGCACTCCAGACTTATCAAGGCTCTGGTTATTTGAGTATTGCCGACTTACCAAGGCTTGCTCAGGAGGCTTCCGTGGTTTTGAAGGGGGATGGATTTCATTGGGCAATTCAGACCCATTTTGAAGATTCTCCAGGTAGTGAGCCCCTACAAACACTGGATTTGGGCTTAAAAGGCCGTATTCACTTGATTTGCCAACGGTGTTTGCAAGACTGTGCCGTAGATTTAGATGAAAAACGCCGCTTTTTGCTGCTAGCAACCGAACAGGATGCGGATGACTATCCGGTTGAGGATGAGGAGAGGGAGGCTTTGGTGGCCAGCCAGCATTTCAACCTCTTAGAAACAATCGAGGATGAGGTTTTATTGTCTTTACCGCTGATTCCAAAGCATCCAGAGGGGTTTTGTGAGCCCCATGCCTCTAGTTTTGGGGATGATGCAGAAGAGGGCTTATCAGAAAAGCCAGAAAATCCCTTTAACATATTGAAAAATATGAAGAAAAACTAAAAATCTAGGCTTCATTTAGGGTGCTGTGACAAATAAAGTTTATCGATAAATCAAGCATTTAGACCCTTTTCCATGCTAGAATATCGCCTTGCTTAGGAGTTCAATATGGCCGTTCAACAAAATAAAAAATCACCTTCCAAACGTGGCATGCACCGTGCGCACGACTTTTTGACCGCACCTGCTACGGCTGTTGAAGCTACAACTGGTGAGGCTCATTTGCGCCACCACATTTCACCAAACGGCTACTATCGTGGTCGTAAGGTTGTTAAGACTAAAAACGACTAATTTATTAGTTCAATCAGATTGAAGCGGCTCTACTAAAAGCCGCTTTTTTCTTAGACAAATCACTTGCAGCAATCAATGAGTTTATGAGCGTTACTCTAGCTATTGATGCCATGGGCGGAGATCATGGAGTCGTTGTTACGGTTCCGGCCGCTTGCGATTTCTTGGAAAAGCATACCGATGTCAATATTGCATTGGTAGGCGATACCAATGCAATTAATCAAGTTTTAAATAAATTCTCTAAAGCACCACTCGAGCGTATTCAAATTATCCCTGCCAGTGAAATCGTCTTAATGGATGATCCCATTGAGGTTGCCTTGCGACGCAAAAAAAATTCATCAATGCGTATTGCTATCGAGCAAGTGAAAGAGGGTTTGGCTGATGCGGTTATCTCTTCTGGGAACACCGGAGCTTTGATGGCGATTTCTCGTTATGTCCTGAAGACGCTGGAAGGCGTTGATCGCCCAGCGATTGCCACAGCTATTCCAAATGAAAAAGGTCGTGGCACAACGATGTTGGATTTGGGTGCTAATGCTGACTGCGAACCGATGCATTTGGTTCAGTTTGCGCAAATGGCCAGTGTGATGGTGCAGGTCGTTGACGGCACGCAAAATCCTACAATCGGTTTGCTGAATATTGGCGAAGAGGTTATCAAGGGTAACGAGGTAGTAAAGCAAACCAGTGAGTTATTGCGAGAATCTAAGTTGAACTTTTACGGCAATGTAGAGGGTAATGATATTTTTAAAGGTACAACCGATATTGTGGTGTGCGATGGTTTTGTGGGCAACGTCGTTTTGAAGGCCAGTGAAGGTTTAGCAAAGATGATGAGTGGCATGATTCGGGAAGAATTTAATCGCTCTTGGTTTACTAAACTCATGGCTATTTGTGCGATGCTACCTTTATTAAGGGTTCGTAAGCGAGTAGATCATAGGCGCTACAACGGTGCTGTATTGTTAGGCTTGCGCGGTTGTGTGATTAAGAGCCATGGCTCTGCGGATCGATTTGCATTTGGTTTTGCCTTAGATCGCGCTTATGAGGCTGCTAAAAATCGGATGGTTGAGCGCATTGCGGATGCCTTTATGGTGGAGACCAAAGAATGAGTATTTATGCAAGAGTTGCCGGCACAGGAAGCTATCTTCCAGAGCTGCGCTTAAGCAACCAAGATCTAGTTGAGCGCCTAGCTAAAAATGGCTTGGAAACTAGTGACGAGTGGATTACTACTAGGAGTGGTATTTCAGCAAGACATTTTGCCGCTGAAAATGAGCTCACTAGCGACCTTGCTGTTAAAGCAGCACAGGCTGCACTTTCTAGTGCAGGTCTGAGTTCTTCAGATTTAGATCTCATTATTTTGGCAACTTCTACACCAGATCATTTGGGTGGATTTCCCAGCACAGCCTGTGTCGTTCAAGACAAATTGGGCGCCCATACTGCTTGTGCAGCCTTTGATATTCAGGCGGTTTGCGCAGGCTTTACCTATGCACTCGCTACAGCCGATGCATTTATCCGTTGCGGCACTTATAAAAAAGTTCTAGTCATTGGTGCTGAAACTTTTTCACGCATTCTGGATTTTCAGGATCGTGGCACTTGCGTTTTATTTGGTGATGGTGCAGGAGCAGTTGTATTAGAAGCTTCAAAAGAGGCCGGTATATTATCAACAGCTTTACATGCCGATGGAAGTCAGCGAGATATCTTATGTGTGCCTGGCCGAGCTGGTAACGGTGAAGTGCATGGTTCACCATTTATGACTATGGATGGTCAAGCCGTTTTTAAATTGGCCGTTAAAGTTTTGGAGCAAGTTGCGTACGAAGCATTAGAAAAGGCTAATCTGAAGCCGGAGCAAATTGATTGGTTAGTTCCACATCAGGCCAATATTCGCATTATGGAAGGTACTGCCAAGAAGATGGGTATGTCGATGGATAAGGTGATTGTGACTGTGCACGAGCATGGCAATACATCTGCGGCCTCCATTCCACTTGCTTTAGATTCTGGTGTGCGATCTGGTCAAATTAAACGCGGCCAATATCTTTTGTTAGAAGGTGTTGGTGGTGGTTTTGCTTGGGGTGCGGTAGCGCTAAGGTACTAATTTTTAACTATCGAAAATAATCAAATGACATTTGCTTTTGTATTTCCTGGCCAAGGCTCTCAATCTGTGGGGATGCTCAATAGCGTTGCCCAGCGTCCGGAAGTCCGGGTAACCATTCAAGAAGCTTCCGATGCCTTAGGTGAAGATGTTGCCAAGTTAATTGCAGAGGGGCCTTCGGAGGCCCTATCATTAACGACGAATACGCAACCAGTGATGCTAACTGCAGGTGTTGCGTTTTACCGTGCTTGGATTTCTGCTGGGGGTGCTGCACCAAAAGTGATGGCCGGTCATAGCCTTGGTGAGTACTCAGCGTTAGTTGCGGCAGGTGTGATTTCTTTTAAAGATGCAGTGCCCTTGGTGCGTTTTCGTGCACAGGCAATGCAAAGCGCTGTTCCTGTTGGAACGGGTGGGATGGCAGCAATATTGGGCCTGGACGATGCAGTTGTTATTCAGGTTTGTGCAGAGGCAAGTATTGCATCGGGTAGCCTCGTTGAGGCAGTCAACTTTAATGCACCCGGTCAAGTGGTTATTGCTGGGGCTAGTGATGCGGTCACTAAAGCATGTGAGTTACTGAAAGCAGCTGGTGCAAAACGAGCCCTTCCATTGCCGGTATCTGCGCCATTTCATTCTTCTTTATTGCAACCGGCATCTGAGAAGCTCAAGACATACTTGGCGAATATTGAATTTAATATACCCACAATCCCTGTGATTAATAACGTCGACGTTCAAATCTTGAATGATCCTCAAGCAATTAAAGACGCCTTAGTGCGCCAAGCAGCCAAGCCTGTGCGCTGGCAAGAAACAATTCAAGCGATGGCACAGCAGGGCATTACTCAAGTAGTGGAGTGTGGGCCTGGCAAAGTTTTAGCGGGTCTTACTAAGCGTATTAACGATCAAGTCTCTGGCGTACCCGTTTTTGATGAAGTTAGCCTGAATGAAGCCTTAGCTAGCGTGAAATAAAGAATAGCAATAGACAAATTAGCGAAAGACAAATATGAATCTCGACTTAAGCGGACAAATTGCATTGGTTACCGGCGCCTCCCGTGGTATTGGACAGGCGGTTGCAGATGAGTTGGTAAAGTGTGGTGCCAAAGTGATTGGTACTGCCACTTCTAGCGATGGCGCAAAAGCAATTGATGTGCGTTTAAAGTCATCAGGCGGTGCAGGTTTGGTTTTGAATGTTACTGAGTCAAACGCCTGTGAAAATATCATCGATCAGATTGTTAAAGAGTATGGCGGCATTAATATTTTGATTAATAACGCTGGAATTACTCGAGATAATTTAGCGATGCGCATGAAGTCTGAAGAGTGGTCTGATGTGATCGATACGAACTTAAGTGCAGTCTTTCGTTTATCTCAAGCAGTTATTCGTCCAATGATGAAGGCTCGAGCTGGCCGCATTATTAACATTACGTCGATTGTGGGTCATATGGGTAATCCAGGTCAGGCCAATTACGCTGCTGCAAAAGCAGGTGTATCTGGTATGACAAGAGCCCTTGCACGTGAAATTGGCAGTCGCAATATCACTGTCAATTGCGTTGCCCCAGGCTTTATTGATACTGATATGACACGTGCTCTTAGCGAAGAACAGCAAAATACCCTTAAATTGAACATTCCTTTAGCTCGTTTGGGTAGTCCCGAGGATGTAGCTCAGGCAGTGGCGTTTTTGGCCTCTCCAGCAGCGGGATATATTACGGGTAACACCTTACATGTCAATGGCGGGCTATATTTAGGCTAATGACAAATCAAGGATTTACTCATTTTTTGGCGGATTTGCTAGATTGCTTCGCCAAGCTGATAAAATCTTTCAATCGTTTTTTTACAACCCCTGGGGGACTTAATGGACAACATCGAACAACGCGTTAAGAAAATCGTCGCTGAGCAATTAGGCGTCGCTGAAGGAGATATCAAGAATGAATCTTCTTTTGTGAATGACCTGGGCGCTGACTCTCTTGACACTGTTGAGCTGGTTATGGCTTTGGAAGATGAATTTGGTATCGAAATTCCTGATGAGGAAGCCGAAAAAATCACCACGGTTCAGCTCGCGATCGACTTCGCTAAATCAAAAGCTCAGGGTTAACTCCCTAGCCTAGGTACTACTGTGTCAGTATCAAATGGCCGACGCCGGGTTGTAGTTACCGGTCTTGGTCTCATCTCACCTGTTGGCAATTCTGTTGATGTGGCTTGGTCTAATTTGCTTGCAGGCAAATCAGGCATTGCCACTATCACAAAGTTTGACCACTCTCCATTAAGCGTACATTTCGCTGGAGAGGTGAAAGATTTCAATGTCGAAGAATATGTTTCTGCCAAAGAGGCTCGCCACATGGATACTTTTATCCATTTCGGCATTGCTGCTGGCACGCAAGCGATTCGCGATAGTGGTCTAGAGGTAACTGAGCAAAACGCAGAGCGCATTGGTGTGATGGTCGGCTCTGGTATTGGTGGTCTGCCAATGATTGAAGAGACTGGCGCTGAGCTTCTTGCTCGGGGTCCTCGTCGTATCTCACCATTCTTTGTTCCAGGCTCAATCATTAATATGATTTCTGGGCACCTCAGTATTTTGTTTGGTCTGAAGGGTCCGAACGTCGCTGCAGTAACTGCTTGTACCACTGGATTGCATAGCATTGGTCTGGCTGCTCGTTTGATTCAATACGGTGATGCAGATGTGATGCTTGCGGGTGGTGCAGAATCGACTATCTCAGCATTAGGTGTTGGGGGCTTTGCTTCCGCAAGAGCCTTATCCACTCGCAACGATGATCCAGCAACTGCTTCACGTCCTTGGGATAAAGATCGAGATGGTTTTGTGCTCGGTGAAGGCGCAGGGGTAATTGTGCTTGAGGAGTATGAGCACGCCAAAGCTCGGGGCGCAAAAATCTATTGTGAGCTGATGGGATTTGGTATGAGTGGCGATGCTTATCATATGACTGCACCCAATATGGATGGCCCACGGCGTTGCATGCTCAATGCCATGCGAGATGCAGGGCTGAATCCTGATCAAATTCAATACATTAATGCCCATGGCACTTCCACACCTTTAGGCGATAAGAATGAAACTGAAGCCATTAAAGCGGCCTTGGGTGACCACGCTAAAAAAACCTTAATTAACTCAACCAAGTCGATGACTGGGCACCTTTTGGGAGGCGCTGGAGGCTTGGAGTCTGTTTTCACTATTTTGGCGCTTCATCACCAAAAGTCCCCACCAACGATCAATATCTTCAATCAAGACCCTGAATGCGATCTGGATTACTGTGCCAATACAGCCAGGGACGTGAAGATTGACTATGCGGTTAAAAACAACTTTGGCTTTGGTGGTACTAATGGCACCTTGATTTTTGGCAAGTTGCCCTAATATTCTCCTTATCTCCATTTTTTGGTTTTTACCAAGTAAGCTAGCATTATGAAAAAGTACTTTATTGCGCTATTGGCAGTCATCAGCCTTGGCCAACTCTCCTTGATACCAATTGCCTCCGCTCAAAGTCCGAGGGTAATGATTCCTGATTTTGCTGACTTAGTTGAAAAAGCAAGTCCGGCAGTGGTCAACATTCGTACCACTGAAAAGGTTCAAGTTCAGCAGGCCCAAGGTGGGGGTATTCCTGGAATGCCCGAGGATCAGGCAGAGTTTTTTCGCCGCTTCTTTGGTGTTCCAATTCCAGGTGTTCCTAATACACCTAAGCAAGCACAGCCAAATCCGGGTAAGCCACAAGAAGCGGATCGTGGTGTTGGCTCAGGATTCATTATTGAATCGAATGGTTTGATTTTGACGAATGCTCATGTAGTGGAGGGCGCGAATACCATTTATGTCACCTTAACGGATAAGCGTGAATTCAAAGCGAAGTTATTGGGTATGGATAAGCGCACTGATATTGCAGTAGTGAAGATTGAAGCGCGAGACTTGCCCAAACTGCCTTTAGGAGACTCTTCTAGAGTGAGGGTGGGTGAGTGGGTATTGGCTATTGGCTCACCATTTGGTTTAGAGAACACAGTGACTGCTGGTATTGTTTCTGCTAAAAGTCGTGACACTGGTGATTACCTGCCATTTATTCAAACTGACGTAGCGGTGAACCCAGGTAACTCGGGCGGTCCACTTCTCAATACTGCTGGCCAAGTAATCGGTATTAACTCCCAAATTTTTAGTCGCTCAGGCGGCTACATGGGTATTTCTTTTGCTATTCCAATCGATGAAGCGATGCGTGTCGCCGATCAATTAAAAACCAGCGGCAAAATGACGCGCGGTCGAATAGGCGTTGCTTTGGGTGAGATGACTAAAGAGGTTGCGGAGAGCTTAGGTCTAGGTAAACCAAGGGGTGCATACGTTCGCAACGTTGATCCTGGAGGTCCTGCATCTGCAGGTGGTATTGAATCTGGTGATGTCATCCTCAGTTTTAATGGACGTGAAATTGCAAAATCTACTGACTTACCACGTTTAGTAGGGGAAACAAAGCCTGGTACTACTGCCACTGTGCAGGTTTGGCGCAAGGGCGCTACTCGCGATCTGACTGTGACTGTCGGTGATAGTGAGTCTACTCAGTCAGCAGGTAAAAAGACTGAAACACCATCTGCCAATAGCGGAAATACTAATTCCTTCGGAGTGAGCATCACTGATTTATCTGATGCCAAAAAGAAAGAACTCAATATTAAATCCGGCATTGAAGTGACTGGTGTCGGAGATGGTGCTTTTGCTAAAGCGGGAATACGTCCAGGCGATGTCATCATTCGGATTGGCGATACTGACATCACCGGAGTGAAGCAGTTCGAGGCCTTAGTAAAAGCCCTTGATGCTAATAAGGCTGTTCCGGTCTTTGTTCGCCGTGCTGATAGCACTTTGGTCATCCCAGTAAGACCAAAATAAGGCCAAATCAGGCTCAAAAAGGGGGTTCGGCGCCAAATCGGCGCCACCCATTACAATCCTTTTAAGACGACTTTTTGCAGCGCATCATTGTGGTGCGTTCTGACAAGGCGTTTTTTGAATGACCTAATTAGACGCTATGGATTTAATCCGCAATTTTTCTATCATCGCCCATATTGATCATGGCAAATCGACGCTTGCTGACCGTATTATTCAGCTTTGCGGTGGCCTTACTGATCGAGAGATGGAGGCTCAAGTCCTGGACTCAATGGATATTGAGCGTGAACGTGGCATCACCATTAAAGCCCAAACTGCGGCACTGCATTACAAGGCCAAAGACGGCAAAATTTATAACCTCAACTTGATTGATACCCCAGGGCATGTGGACTTCTCATATGAGGTCAGTCGTTCCTTATCGGCTTGTGAGGGCGCTTTATTGGTAGTCGATGCTAGTCAGGGTGTTGAGGCGCAAACAGTAGCGAACTGCTATACCGCTATCGAGTTAGGTGTTGAAGTGGTTCCAGTACTCAATAAGATTGATTTGCCGCAAGCTGATCCTGAGCGTGCCATACAAGAAATTGAAGATGTGATTGGGATTGATGCTACCAATGCGCTTACTTGTTCTGCAAAGACTGGCTTAGGAGTTCATGAAGTCATTGAGGAAATGATTCGTCGTGTGCCACCACCTCAAGGTGATGCGAGTGCGCCATTGCAGTGCCTCATCATTGACTCGTGGTTTGATAATTATGTTGGCGTGGTGATGCTAGTTCGCGTTATCAATGGCACCCTCAAACCTAAAGATAAAATTACTTTGATGGCTAATGGCTCGACTCACTTAGTTGAGCATGTGGGCGTCTTTAGCCCAAAGTCAGTTGATCGGCCGGAGCTCAGCGCGGGTCAGGTGGGTTTTATCATTGCAGGGATTAAGGAATTAAAGGCTGCAAAAGTAGGCGATACCGTTACACATGCTGTCGGACAGGTAGGTCGGACGCCCGCTGTCGTTCCATTGCCAGGATTTAAAGAAGTAAAGTCTCAAGTGTTCGCCGGTTTATATCCAGTAGAGGCGAGTGAATACGATCAGCTGCGTGAGTCTCTTGAGAAGTTAAAACTCAATGATGCTTCTCTTCTATATGAGCCAGAAGTATCTCAAGCTTTAGGTTTTGGATTCCGCTGTGGGTTCTTAGGCTTGTTGCACATGGAGATCGTACAAGAACGTTTAGAACGCCAGTACGATATGAATTTGATTACAACCGCACCAACCGTGGTGTATCAAGTACAGCAATCGGATGGCACTATCTTGATGGTAGATAACCCATCAAAGATGCCCGAGACTAGTAAGGTCGATACCATTATGGAGCCGATCGTTACCGTTAATCTTTACATGCCTCAAGAGTATGTTGGTTCCATCATTACATTGTGTGTCGGTAAGCGGGGTATTCAGACCGGCATGAACTACTTAGGTCGACAAGTACAGCTGACTTATGAATTGCCGATGGCAGAGATTGTGATGGACTTTTTCGATCGTCTCAAGTCTATTTCACGAGGCTATGCCTCGATGGACTACGAGTTCAAAGAATATCGCCCGGCTGATGTAGTGAAAGTTGATATTTTGATTAACGGTGATCGGGTTGATGCTCTGTCGGTTATTGTCCATAGGAGCAATAGTCAGCACCGTGGTCGTGAGGTAGTCTCTAAGATGCGCGGCATTATTCCACGCCAAATGTTTGATGTCGCTATTCAGGCGGCGATTGGCAGTAATATCGTTGCCCGTGAAAATGTCAAAGCCTTGCGCAAAAACGTTTTAGCTAAGTGTTATGGCGGTGATATATCCCGTAAGCGTAAGTTGTTAGAGAAACAAAAAGAAGGTAAGAAGCGTATGAAGCAAGTGGGTAATGTGGAGATTCCACAAGAAGCCTTCTTGGCAATTTTGCAGGTAGAGGGTTAATGAACTTTGCACTCATTCTCTTTATCTTGGTGATTGTTTCTGGAATTGCCTGGATAGCCGATAAGCTGTACTTTGCACCGCAGCGTGTGCAGGCGGGTATTGCTCGTATGCCACTTTGGTTGGAGTACACAGCTGGATTCTTTCCAGTTATTTGTGCTGTGTTTGTACTTCGCTCTTTCATTGTTGAGCCTTTCAAAATTCCATCGGGATCCATGATTCCGACTTTGCAAATCGGTGATTTTATTTTGGTTAATAAATTTACCTATGGCATCCGTTTGCCAGTGATTAATCAAAAAGTAATTGATATGGGATCACCAAAGCGTGGCGATGTTGCTGTGTTTCGTTACCCACGCGATGAGTCGGTCGATTACATCAAGCGGGTGATAGCGCTACCTGGTGACGTCATTGAATACCAAGATAAGCGCTTGATGGTCAACGGAAAGCCTTTGCAATACAGTGGCGGTGAGCCTTACCTTGATCCTGAGAATATGCGGTATGCCAAGCGGTTTACTGAAACTTTCCCGGCCGATTTAGGCGGTAATCGTCACGATATTCTGAATGATCCTGATCGTCCTGCTGGATTTTTACCGACAGAGCGTTTTCCTGGCGCAGAATTTTGTCAGTATCAGCAAACTGGTTTGACCTGCAAGGTACCTGCTGGCCATTATTTTGCTATGGGAGATAACCGTGATAACAGCGCTGATTCTCGCTATTGGGGATTTGTTCCTGAAAAGAACCTGGTTGGGAAAGCCTTCTTTGTTTGGTTGAATTTAAGCAATCTCGGTCGTATCGGAGGCTTTGAGTAAATATCATGAATGCGCGCGCTGTCATTGAAACTGCACCGCTTCAAGAGCGACTTGGGTATACCTTTAAAAAACCTGAATTATTAAACCAGGCGCTTACCCATCGTAGCCATAGTAAAAAAAATAATGAACGCTTAGAGTTTTTAGGTGACTCCATTCTCAATTTCGTGGTTGCAGAAATGCTTTATGAGCGTTACTCAGATTTAGATGAAGGTGATCTTTCTCGTGTGCGGGCTAACTTAGTCAAACAGCAAGCGCTATATGAGATTGCACAAACTCTTTCGCTATCGGATTATTTGCGCTTAGGTGAGGGTGAATTAAAGAGCGGCGGCTTTCGTCGGCCATCGATATTGGCTGATACCTTAGAGGCTGTCACTGGCGCTATTTTTCTGGATGGTGGTTTTGAGGCAGCCAAAGCATGCCTTAGAAAACTCTACTCGGTGATTCTTGCCCAGGTAGACCCCATGACATTGGGCAAGGACGATAAAACCTTATTGCAAGAGTGTTTGCAAAGCTATCAATTGCCGCTACCAACCTATAACGTGATTGGTACTAGTGGTGCTGCCCATAATCAACAATTTGAAGTGGAGTGCCTTATCCCCAACCTAAAGGTAGGCGTGAAAGGGGAAGGTGCTTCTCGACGTGCAGCTGAGCAGGTTGCTGCGAAGCTTGCGCTCATAGCAGTATTAAAAGCCTTACCTCAAGAATCACGCAAACCAAAGAAAACTCGGTCAGCTAAGAAAAAAGCAGCTAAAAAAGAAGTGACTGAAGAGCAGTTGAACCTTAAGCTGAAGGGCTAATCGTGTTTAGATGTGGCACCATCGCCATCGTGGGGCGTCCCAATATGGGCAAATCCACCCTTTTGAATGCATTAGTCGGTCAAAAGATTAGCATCACTTCTCGTAAGGCACAAACGACTCGTCATCGTATTTTAGGGGTTCAGAATCGCGAAGATGCCCAGTTTATTTTCATTGATACGCCAGGTTTTCAGACCCGCTTATTAAATACCTTAAATAAAGCATTGAACCGAACAGTCACTACAGCATTACAGGATGTGAATGTTGCTTGCTTTGTAGTGGAGGCGGGTTATTTTGGTGAAGATGATAAGAAGGTATT
>Ga0114979_10002798_pt1 | contig 11756 bp, 14 predicted proteins | sample S_140625_EF_Meta_FD_87315 | JGI IMG/M metagenome (GOLD analysis project Ga0114979, IMG submission 87315) | Freshwater microbial communities from Lake Simoncouche, Canada to study carbon cycling - S_140625_EF_MetaG | ecosystem: Environmental > Aquatic > Freshwater > Lake | place: Lake... | reverse complement strand
GTGTCAAAGCGGTAGGCAATCAGCAGATTCAAGACCGCCATCAGGCAAAAAAATCCAACCCACATTGCGCTTAGGCGGTTCCAGACCGAATCGGGCAGCGTCAGTTGATTTCTCATCATGCCCGCCAGCGCGTTGCGGCCGCGCAGTCGGGCGCCCACCAGTAACAGGACGAATAAGCCGTATAGCACCGTGGGCTTCCACTTGATGAAGGTCTCATCCTGGAAGAGGAGGGTAGCCCCGCCAAACACCACGATGATGACAAGGGAGGCCCACCGCATCGGTTCGATTTGCCTTCCGGTCAGTTTCATCCACGCCAGCATGACGACGGTCATTGCGATCGCAACTCCAGTTGCGAAATACAGGTTTACAAACTTGTAGGTGACGTAGAAAACGACGATCGGCAGAAAGTCCACGAGAAAATTCATGGATTCTGCTCAGTGTTCGGGGCAGCGGGTTCAAATCGGAGCGCAGCGGAATTAACGCAATAGCGCAACCCGGTTGGTTTGGGGCCGTCCGGAAACACATGGCCAAGATGGGCGTCACACGAAGCGCACAAGATCTCCGTGCGGATCATTCCGTGACCAGAGTCGACACGCTCTGAAATCTGGGATGCCTCAAGAGGCTTCCACCAGCTTGGCCAACCGCTGCGCGAGTCGAACTTGTGATCGGAAACGAACAAGCTGGAACCACAACAAACGCAGCGATACGTGCCGGGCTCCTTATGGTCGCAATATCGGCCGGTAAAGGCTGGCTCGGTGGCGCCGCGTCTTGTGACGGCATACTCGGTTGGCGTTAGCTGGCTGCGCCAGAACGTGTCCGGATGTTCGATTCGGGTGGGGGGTGCCATAAAAATTCCGATGGGTTATCGCAAACACGACCGACAGCGACGAGCAGGTGGTTGTTATCGGACCAATGGGTTGTCGGACTAATGGGTTGTCGGACCGAGGGGTTCACGACTGACAGCGATGGCGTTCAGTTTAATCGCAAGCGAGAATGGGGCCTTAGAAAACATCAAATTGATCGTCGGGGGACAAAAATGCTTGGACAAATGATGAAGATGCCGCTGCTGATCTCGTCGATCTTGCGGCACGCTGCACGCCACCACGGGCACGTTGAGGTGGTTTCACGCCGGGTAGAGGGCGATATCCATCGCTACACTTGGGCCGACTGTGCCGTCCGTGCACGGCAACTCGCAAGCGCCCTGGAGTCGATTGGGATCGAGCAAGGCGATCGAGTCGGGACACTCGCCTGGAATGGCTACCGGCATCTGGAGACCTATTATGGTGTCTCGGGTTTGGGCGCGATCACGCACACGATTAACCCAAGGCTCCATCCGGATCAGATTGCCTGGATGATTGGTCACGCCGAAAATGCCGCAGTTGCCTTTGACCTCACCTTCTTGCCCATCGTTCGCTCGATCGCCAACCGCTGCCCCTCGGTGAAGACCTGGATTGCGTTATGTGACCGATCCCTGCTGCCGAACGAAGCCGAGATTGAGACTGGAATTCCAAACCTGATTGCCTATGAGGACCTGATTCAATCGGGTTCGGAGCAATGGAATTGGCCACAGTTTGACGAGCAACAGGCATCAGGTCTTTGCTACACATCCGGAACGACGGGTGACCCCAAAGGTGTTCTGTATAGCCATCGTTCGACAATTCTGCATGCCTACGCCTCATGCTTGCCAGATGCGTTTGGATTTTCGGCCCGGGATTGCATCCTGCCGGTCGTACCCATGTTTCACGTCAACGCCTGGGGCATTCCTTATGCTGCAGCACTGGTCGGTGCCAAGCTGGTATTTCCGGGCCCCAACCTCGATGGGCGGTCGCTTTACGAGCTATTTGAGGCGGAACAGGTCACTTTTTCGGGAGGCGTGCCAACCATCTGGTTCGGCCTTCTCAACCATCTCGAGAGCCACCAACTGCGATTCTCCAGCCTGAAGCGCACCGTGATTGGCGGCTCGGCTTGCCCACCCTCGATGATCCGCGCATTCCGTGAACGTTACGGTGTCGAGGTACTTCACGCCTGGGGGATGACCGAGCTTTCACCGCTGGGCTCTGTCTGCGCGCTCCAGAACAAGCACCTTTCTGAACCGCTCGAGGCGCAACAACGCCGGCTCGAAAAGCAGGGCCATGCATTTTTCGGGGTTGATCTCAGAGTCGTCAATGACGCCGGCGAGGAGTTGCCTTGGGATGGCGCATCGCAGGGGCACCTCCAGGCCAGGGGGCCTTGGGTGATTGAGTCCTACTTCAAATCTGCGGGCGGTAATCCACTGACTTGCGACGCTCAAGGCGAGGGTTGGTTTCCAACCGGTGATGTCGCCACAATGGATTCCGATGGTTATCTTCAGATCACTGACCGAAGCAAGGATGTGATCAAGAGTGGTGGCGAGTGGATCAGCTCTGTCGATCTCGAAAATCTCGCGGTTGCCCATCCTGGCGTGGCGATGGCGGCGGTAATCGGCATCCCCCATCCAAAATGGGATGAGCGTCCACTACTGGTGGTGGTACCAAAGCCCGGCCTGGTGCTTGAGCGCAGCGAGCTTCTTCAGTTTTTTGATGGCAAAGTACCGCGTTGGTGGGTTCCCGACGACGTGCAATTCGTCGACTCAATCCCCCTCGGGGCGACCGGGAAAATGCTGAAGAACCGGCTACGTGAACAGTTCAAGGATCTGCCGTCGACTGACAGCTGATTGATGATGAGTATGAGTATGAGTATGAGTACTGCCAACGGTTTTCCGATCTCCATTCCTTTCGTCGAAGACCTCGGGATCACCCTGGTTTCCGCCGAGTCGGGACGCTCTGTGATTCGACTTGAAACCGAATTGCGTCACCTGAACTCTTGGGGCGTCGTCCATGGTGGGGTCGTGATGACCCTTCTGGATGTCGCGATGGCCAGCGCGGGGCGATCTCTGCGGACTGACTTGGGGACAGGCGGCAACGTAACGATTGAAATGAAGACGAGTTTTTTACGTCCAGCACGGGGTCGAATCGAAGTCCATGGTGTCTGTCTCCACGCGACAGCAACCATGGCCTTTTGTGAAGCCGAATTGTTTGGCAACGACCAACAAGTCGCAGCAAAATCCAGCGGAACTTTTAAGTTCTTTCGTCAGCTGGGCGCGCCAAGCGACTGAATTTGAAACGATTCCGAGCGGTCGGCGTGGCTGCCGTCTGCCTTGAAGGTTCGCTCAAGCCATTGCACGGATTGGCCCTTCGAGACCCGCACGAGCGTGGATGCCCGAGTGCCGTAAATCGATCCATTCGGTAAACGGTGGATAGGGATAAAGGGCGATGAAAGCGCACGCTCACGCTCCAGGTCGATTCCTGTATCCGGCAACAGTTTGTCGGGAGCAGGCCTTGCATCCGCCAGCGCTTCCAGCAGCCGAGCTTGCGTTGCCTCAGCGGAGGCCGAAGCACGCTCCGAGGTGGGGTCCAGGATAGGCTCCAGGATGGGTTCCAGGATGGACTTCGAGAGAAGAGCCGACTTGGTGAGCGCCGAGATCAGTCGTCGCGTCTTGGGCCACTCATGGCCGGGCCCTCCATTGGACCAAGCCCAGATGCCGGGTTCGAGATGGCGTGGCTCGCCGCCCTCTCGATTACAAGTCCAAACGAGTGAAGAGCGTGCGCTGCTCGAATGGTCTGCGGCGTTCCGATCGGCGAATGAACCAAGCAGCAGGTGAAAGCCGCCATACTCATGACCGGCTCTAAAAGCGATTGTTGCTGCCGTCATCGCCGTCTCGTCGCGTCCACCGCCCAGCCATGCGGCCACAAGTTCGCCCCGTGAACGTCGAGCTGGATGCGCTCCGGGTTGGCGGACGTTGGTTAACGCGGCGAAGCGCCCATCCCGCGTCATACCCATCCAGGTACCTCCGGCCTCAAGATCCTGGCCAGCGAGAATTCGTGGATCACCCGCCCACCATTGAGCCGGGAGTGTCGGTCGCTCAAAGAATTCATCGCGATTCGCTGCGATGACGAGTGGACAATCAGGGTGGGACTGCCAAGACAATGCGATTAGGCACATGAAAACCACTCAGCATGCCGTTCGCCTCTTACCCATTCGGTGAGTCCTGTTTCTCGTGCGATTTGCTCCACCAACGCTAGATAGGCGGGGGACTGTGAGTAAGCAATGGGCGGATGCACGTCCATCCAGGTGCTCACACGATCGTGGGGTGGCTCGTTGATCTCAATTGCTTGAATACGTTGGTAGTGGACTGGGGGAATCGATAAGCACAGGGGTGACTCAGCAACCAATCGCTCCGATGCCAGCTTTAATGCCCGCCGGACGGCTTCGTCATGCTCAGACGACGCCAGGAACCAGAGAAACAGCTGAACAGGTTTGTCCGCTTGTTCGGCTTCAGAGCGCATAGGGTAGGGCGAGTCCAGAGAGAATGCGACCACCCGGACCCTCTAGGTGCAGGCCCGCTTGATCGAGGTTCGCGTCGACGATTTCTCGGGAGGCTTCAAAAAGCACCACTTGCGTCGTGTTTGGGAGCGGGCCGTTGCGTTGAGGGACTGGCGCCCCGAGAACAACCTGACCCACGGGCTCAGTCTGTCCCGTTGCGAACACATCGCTGCCTGGCGAGCAATCAGCCCCGGGTGCTGTGGCCAAAAACATGCGGCGCTTAAGCTTGCCAAGGTACTGACTGCGTGCGACGACCTCCTGTCCGGGGTAGCACCCTTTCTTGAAATTGACTCCGTCGACCCGCTCAAGGTTGATCATCTGGGGGACAAACTGCTCAACAGCTCCGCCAACAATCCTGGGTTGTCCAGAGAGCACTTCCAACCATCTCCAATCCGAAGTCGAAGCAGGCGACAAAAATTGCCCCAAGGTCTTCCAGACCTCCACCAACTCACTTCCTCGCAGCAGCAACAGCTGTCGGGCCAATTTCCGCCCCTCAACAATGACGGGTTCCAAACCCACAGCGGCCCGATCACCCGAGGCTGACGCGCACATCGGGGATGGAGAATTCATCCCTATTTCAGCCAACACGTCACCACCGGACTGTGCAATGCCAATCACCGCAATTTGCTCCTCAAGCTCAATACTGACCTTCGCCCGCATCACATACTTGCGCAGGCGTGACGCCAGGCTAACGGCCTCGGGGCTTGGCACGAGCAATCGAATCGAATCCGCCAGCCGCCAGGTAATGGCGGTCGCAAGCAATCGCCCCTTTGGCGTGCAGTAGCCATTGAGTTGAGCGCTCTGATCGGCGAGCACGGCGAGATCATTCGTGACCTGTGAGTGCAGGAAAGTAACGGCATCTGGTCCACTGACACAGAGGACCGAAAAATCGGGCAGTGCACTGTAAAAACCAGCTTCGGTTCCAGGGCGATCAAGTCGAATTGGATTCAACTGAATCTCAGGTCCAGCACTTCCAGGCGCGAGTTGCGCAGCAATCGACTGGGCCAGATCGGCGTAGTGATCGACGCCTTGATCTACGCCATGATTGACGTGATGGGGGGACGCCACAGAGTCAAGGGCAGGGCCAGGGGGCAAGGTCATTGCGGGGCTCCAATCGGCATTCGAACATGGCCCCAAGTATCATAGGCAACGCGTCAGTTGGGAAGGACGTTGGTCAGGGACAGACGAGGAACGACGTTAATTCGTGGAAGGTAATTTGTTCTTAAATGGCCTCAGGCGAGGAGCCCGTATCGCCCGGATTGCAACGGTTTTTGCGATCGTTGCGATTGCCGCCGTTTGGGCAGGCTATCGCTGGTGGCCGTTGACTTTGCGAACCCCATCCCTTGAAGTCATCGTTGAGCCTGGCACGCTACCCGCCAAATTAGGCGCCAGTCTTCAGGATCAGGGGATCCAAGTTCCCGCCCGATCGATGCGCTGGGCACTCAGATTGCGTGGGGACGCCCGCTCAATCAAGTCAGGGTCCTACGAGATCAGATCGCCAATTTCACTGGCTGGTCTGCTCAACAAGCTGGTTCGTAATGACCCCCAGCAGCGTGAGCTTCGCATCATCGAGGGCTGGAATTTTCGTCAGTTGCGCCTTGCACTGAACCGCCATCCTGATTTACAGCATCGGACCACGGGTTTATCGGAGAGCGAGATCTTGAAGTCCATCGGTGCGGGGCAAGCGTTTGCCGAAGGTTGGTTTGCACCGGACTACTATCTGTTTTATCCCGGAACGAGCGATATCGATCTCCTACGGCGGGCCTATCGACGTCAGACAACGTTGTTACAAAGCACTTGGGCAAGGCGCAGCGATCATCTACCGCTGGAGAACCCTCTCGATTTGTTAGTACTCGCATCGATCGTTGAAAAGGAGACCGCGCGCGAGGAGGACAGATCCAAGGTTGCCGCCGTGTTCACGAACCGGCTGCGCGCCGGGATGCGCTTGCAAAGCGATCCAACCACGATCTACGGCCTGGGCGAACGGTTTGATGGCGACTTGCGCCGGTCTGACCTTCGTGCCGATTCCCCATGGAATACCTATACCCGATTTGGGCTGCCGCTCTCGCCGATTGCAATGCCCAGCCGCGCATCGTTGGATGCCAGCATCGCTCCGGCCCAAACGAAAGCGCTGTATTTCGTTGCGCGCGGCGATGGGTCAAGTGAATTTAACGAAAGCCTCGACGCGCACAACCAGGCCGTCCGACGTTGGCAGCGCCGCCAAGTATCGCCTTAATCGCCTTGATGGAATCGAATGGACGCGATTAAACCCACGGCCCCCACCAGACGCGTTCGGCGCGGTCGATTCCTGACACTTGAGGGGATTGATGGAGCCGGAAAATCGAGCCACCTCAGTTGGGCTGCCGAGTACCTCCGCGCGCAGGGCATTGAAGTGGTAACGACAAGAGAGCCCGGCGGAACGCCATTGGGCGATCAAATTCGCTCGCTCTTGCTGAATTCAAGCATGACACCTGCAACAGAATGCCTGTTGCTATTCGCCGGGCGGGCAGAACATCTTTCAGAAGTCATCAACCCCGCATTGGCTCGCGGCGCATGGGTGATTAGTGATCGATTCACAGACGCCACCTACGCCTATCAGTGCGGTGGGCGCGGAATGCTGGCAGATCGGATTGCTGTCCTCGAGGCTTGGACCCAACAGGGTCAAGACCCAGACCGGACCTGGCTCTTCGACGTCCCTCTCGCCGTTGCGCAGCAGCGCAGAGCCGTGCGCAATGAAACGCAGGGGTCGGATCGCTTTGAAAGTGAGCCTGAGCCTTTTCATCAGCGCGTACAAACTCAATACGTTCAGAGGGCTCAAGCGCATCCGGAGCGGTTCCTCCGAATTGATGCCCGTGGTTCGATCGAACAGATTCGCCAGCAGTTGGCCATGGATCTGAACTCTCTTTTGACGTCGCACCAGGATGTCGAATGACCGCTGGCATTCATCCATTCCCTTGGCACGAGGGCCCGTTGCGTCGATGGTTGGCCAGTCGGCTTCGATTGCCCCATGCGCTGCTCGTGACTGCGGCTCTTGGAACTGGTGCTCTGGAGTTTGGCCGTGCGCTTGCCGGTGGCCTCCTGTGCGAGGGATCGACGTCCGAGACGGTTTCAGGCGCATGTGGCAGCTGTCCGGCATGTCAGTGGATGCAAGCTGGCAATCATCCGGATTTCCGTTTTGTTGGGCTTGATGGTGAAGGTGCGGATGAACTGGGCGAGGCGGGCGCCGATCCGGAAGGAGACGCAACGGCGAGCGTGCGAGAACAAAGCACTGCCCCCGCCACATCTCGGAGCAAGTCTGTTCGAACGCGCCCCGAAATTCGGATTGACGCGATTCGATCGTTGGGAGATTTTGCCCTCACAGGTGCTCGTCGATCGGGGCAAAAAGTTGTACTCATCTCCGCAGCTGACCGCCTTAACGCCGCCGCCGCAAATGCGCTGCTGAAGACCCTTGAAGAGCCCATGGCGGGGATGATCTTTATCCTTGCATCCGAAGCCCCCGCGCGCATCCTGCCGACTGTTCGATCGCGATGTGTCACCGTCGCGTTAACGGCACCCTCCAATGAAGTTGCTCGAGACTGGATACTTTCAACGACCGGCCTCGAACCCAATGCGGCCCAACGACTGCTTGACGCAGGTGGCGGGGCGCCACTCGCCGCAAAGGCGTATGGCGATCCGATTCGTTATGAGGCATACCAAACTGCACACTCCGCAATTGCATCGCTACCCAATGCAGATCTCTTGGAAGTGGCGCAACGCCTGGAAGCACTTGAGCCCTCGCTATGGGTCATTGCGCTTCAACGGTGGGTTGAAGATCTAGCCCGTGTCGCCGGCGGAATCGCGCCGCGATCAAAGGGTGCAGACCTACGTCAATTGAATGCAATTGCGGCCCAGTCGAATCTACAAGCCCTTGTCACCTGTGCCCAGCAATTGCTTAGATTCCGTCGCAGCGTTGACCACCCACTAAACCCGCGCCTGTATGCCGAGGCTACACTTCGGGTCTATACGCAGGCATTTACAGCGGCAAAGGATTGACGTGTTCATCGACTCCCACTGCCATCTCGATTTTCCCGATCTTGCCGAGGATATTGATTCTGTTCTGCAGCGCATGGCCGCGGCGGGGGTGTCCCATGCACTCTGTGTCTCCGTTACGCTTGAAGACCTGCCTCGCTTACGTTCCGTCATCGCGGGTCGGCAACACCTGTTTAGTTCGGTCGGTGTTCACCCTGACTATGAGGATGTCCAGGAGCCGACGATCGATGATCTTGTCTCCCTGGCCGATGCCCCCGGCGTCGTTGCCATTGGCGAGACTGGACTCGATTATTTCCGGATCAAAGGCGATGCGGAATGGCAGAGAGAACGTTTTCGGACTCATATTCGAGCGGCCCGACGTTGTGGCAAACCACTGATCGTCCATACCCGATCGGCCTCCGACGATACCTTGCGTATTTTGAGGGAGGAGGGAGCCGACGCCGTCGGTGGGGTCATGCACTGTTTTACCGAATCCTGGGAAGTCGCCCAGGGCGCAATCGAGCTTGGATTCAAGATTTCTTTCTCTGGAATATTGACATTCAAGACCGCAGAAGAGCTTCGGACCACCGCCTCCAAAGTACCGAACCACGCCTTGTTGATTGAGACAGATTCACCTTACCTTGCCCCCGTTCCAATGCGCGGCAAGACCAACGAGCCTGGCTTCGTACCCCTGGTTGCCGAACGCCTGGCCGAGATTCGCAATACGTCAGTGGCCGCTGTGGGCGAACTCACAAGCCGAAATTTTTTCGACCTCTTCAAGCATGCCGCTTGATCGCGCTATCCAACCAAGCCAAAAGCCCGCATGCGTGATTTGATCGTCCGAATTAGTTTGGCGTTTTGTTTTGCTGCGACCAGTGTGTGGGTTTGGGCGGCGCCCCCGGTTCAGCCCACTGACGACCTCAATCTGAATGCTGAAAAGGATCCGCTGGAATCCTTTTTTGAAGCGATCCGGAATGACAGGATTGACATGGTGCGCCGCTGGTTGCAGCGAGGGATGGATGTGAATTCATTTGACGCACGTGGCGATCCGATTTTGTTGATTGCCGTCCGCCATGGGTCGAACAAGGTCCTCGCCGATCTCCTTGCGATTCAGCAGATCCGGGTGGATGTATTGAACCGCCTAGGCGAGACACCGCTGATGATTGCAGCCTTACGCGGTGACCTCAAAAACGCCCGTCGGCTGGTTGAGCTCGGCGCGCAGATCAATCGACCCGGTTGGACGCCGCTTCATTACGCAGCCACGGGGGGGCATGTCGCCATGACCCGATGGCTTCTGGAAGAGTCGGCGTACATCGATGCCGAATCCCCCAACGGCACAACACCACTCATGATGGCCGCCCGCCAAGGGCGGCAATCAATTGTCGAATTATTGATTGCGGAGGGCGCTGATCCGACCGCCCGCAATGAAGCAGGGTTCACGGTAACCGACTACCTTGACCGAAATGGTCTCCTGGAGTTGGCGCGGCGGGCTGAGGTGGCGGCCCGGGCGTTCAGGAAACAATACAGTTTGCCGGCGGACGATCGAGAGCCTCAATGAGATTTGCGATCCGATGAACTTGGGTCGACCCCTCCGTTGTTAGGGTGCCCTTTCTGCCTAGGATGGCGTGTCTTCGCACCATCGGCAGATTTTGTTCCGCGTTCAGCCAGCGAGCTACCAAATACTCGACCAAATTGGCCAGTGAAGTCCGGAACAAACGGCGATTTGAAGGCGGATCCAAAGATGGACTGGAGCGCGGCATTGAGAGGGAAGGGCGGAGATGCGCTCGCGTTCGACTGAACAGCTGAGCCCTCTGCCAGGGACTGGATCTTGGTTGCGCTACCACGCCAGTGTTGATTGAGAATGTTGGACAGTTCCAAGCTGGTCGTTTGTAAAATCTGGAATGATTCGTTGTGGTAACTCATGACGCTGTCCATCATAGGTTTACTCATCGAGCTCATCGCGGTAAGCAAACTTTGCGGGTTATCAAGGTCACCCATCTGGCGAGTTTGGTCCAGACCACCATCGAAGAGTGATCGCATCACATCAATCTGCAAAGTGAACCAACGTTCGGCTCCCGTCATTGCGGTCACCGAAAGGTCCGACCAAGTAGCCAGCGCTGACCTTTGCATGTCCATTACCTGCTCTGCCGTATTCATATTTCGAACTCCATGATCAACCTATGAACGATTCGGAAAACCTTCTTCGCGAAAACCCGGGCAAATGGCCAGAACTCGCCCGCAATCTGATGGGAATTGGGGCGGGGCTGGCGGGCATTTCTGTCGCAATTGGTGCATTTGGCGCACATGGCCTTAGGGACGTGATCGACCCGCAAGCGATGCAACTATGGAAGACCGCGGTCGATTACCAAATGAATCATGCGCTCGGGATACTCGTGCTTGGGATATCAGCAGTTGTCATTCCCGAAGGACGGCATCCGGCTCTTCGTCGATCAGCAATCGCCCTGCTCGTCGGACTCGGACTGTTTAGTGGCAGCCTGTACGCCCTTGCATTGGGTGCCCCAAGGGCGCTCGGAATCATGACCCCGGTCGGAGGACTTGCGCTCCTGGCGGGATGGGCTTTGTGGGTGGTAGCACTCTGGCGTCGCTGACGCCGCCATTAGGAGCGGGAGTAAGGAGACTCATTCAAATCCCGACTGCGCAAGGCTGGAAACGGCAGTTGATTTGTAATGTAAGAGATACAACCGATGGATGGTCGGAACTCAACGCAACGCGGACCAATTCACCGTGGACCCAGCATTGACGGGGCTCCTCCAATGGGGTCATAATATGTTGCGAAATTGATGCAGTGTGACTTCTGGTCGCTTAATCTGGAAAATACGTGCACAATTCGTCTTTCACTTACCAAAGGACCGAAAGGTCCATGTATCGGAGCGTCCCACTTGGGCAAGAAGCTTTACGTCGGCAACCTTAGCTACAGTACGACCAGCGAGGATCTGCAACAACTATGTTCGGAACACGGTAGCGTTGTATCCGCACAGGTCATCATGGATCGCGAAAGCGGTCGTTCTAAGGGTTTCGGCTTTGTCGAGATGGGCACGGATGAAGAGGCTCAGGCCGCCATCAGTGCACTGAACGGCCGCGCCGTTGGCGGCCGCAACCTGCGCGTCAACGAGTCCATCCCACAGGCCCCCCGCAGCGGCGGCTTTGGTGGTGGTGGCGGCGGTGGAGCTGGCGGCGGCGGATTTGGTGGTCGTCGCAGTGGCGGCGGCGGTGGCGGCTACGGTGGTGGTGGCAGCGGCGGCGGATACGGCGGCGGCGGTGGCGGCAGCGGCGGTGGCGGCGGGTACGGTGGCCGTGGCGGCGGAGTACGCTACTGAGTAGCGGCT
>Ga0114979_10002796_pt1 | contig 11760 bp, 7 predicted proteins | sample S_140625_EF_Meta_FD_87315 | JGI IMG/M metagenome (GOLD analysis project Ga0114979, IMG submission 87315) | Freshwater microbial communities from Lake Simoncouche, Canada to study carbon cycling - S_140625_EF_MetaG | ecosystem: Environmental > Aquatic > Freshwater > Lake | place: Lake... | reverse complement strand
CAACGCCCAGGTGCGGCGACTCTCATCGAAGAGCAGCGTGGCCATGGCCGGTGCGCACGACAGCGTCAGCGCCACCGCAATGCCTTGCGCCACCCGTGCGGCCAGCAGCCAGCCATAAGTGGGCGCCAGTGCGCAGGCGGCAAACGCGACGGCGGCAAGTATCAGCCCGGCGCGAAACACTCTGCGATAGCCGATCCGATCACCAAGCGCACCGAACCCCAGCATCAGGCTGCCGTAGGTCAGCACATACGACACCGCGACCCAGCGAATCGACGCAGTCTGCAGCGCGAAGGCCTGCGTGATCGCCGGAAATGCGATGTTGACCGCGAAGTCGAAGGGCGCGATCGAGGCGCCCAGCCCCACGACCAGAAGGCCGACGATCCCGGATCGTCGTGAGTCAGCCGGCTTGATAATGAATCCGCATCAGGGCTTTCTGCGTCCGTAGACGTCGTCGATGCGATTTCCGGCAAAGCCTTTTTCGTAAGGCGCCAGCACCTTCAGCGTGATCGCGACCCGCTCGAACTGCCAGCCCTGCGACGTACGGCGATATCGGTCGTCATAGCGGGCCGACATCCAGTAGGCATGCTCGCCCTGCGGCAGGGCATAGACCATCGGCTGCCACAGATACCAGCTGCCGGTGGCGGTATCGCCGTCGACATGAATGATCGGATTGACCACCATGTGCAGTGCAAACGGCACGCGCTTGGAGGAGCCCTGAAAGAAGGTGCGGATTGCCTCTCGACCATCGTGTGTGCCCATCGGGCCGCCGTCCCACACCGCGTCTTCGGTGAACAGCCCGGCGATGCCGTCGGCGTCATAGCCGGCATCACAATAGCCGCAATAGGTGTGCTTGAGCTGCTTGATCGCTTCGATATCGGCCAGCCATCTGACCAGCTTTGCGGTGTCGGCGGTCTGCATCATGTCTCTCCTGTCCCTGGCAACCGGGCCATCAGCAAGCCGGCAATCATGCCGGCAGCATCAGCATCGAACGGACCTCGCCGAATTCTCGCCGCAGTTTCGTCCAGGTGCTGCCGCCGTCGAGGCTGCGAAAGATCTGGCCGAGATTGGTGACGGTAAACATCACGTCAGGCGCGGCGACATGCGAGCTGATGCACCAGGGCGTGCTGTTGATCTCACCCGGAAGGCCGACGTCCTGCCAGCTGCTGCCGTGATCGCGTGAGCGCAGCAGCCGTCCGGTGGAGCCCGGCGGGCCGTTGCCATTGGTGAGAAAGAGATTGCCGTCGCCATCGGCCCGTGCAGCGATCGTACGGGTGTATTGCCAGGTCGAGTCGAGCATCTGGTGGGTCCAGGTCTGGCCCTCGTCCTCGCTGCGGTGCAGGCCCTTGTTGGTCGTGGCAAAGACCGTGGTCTTGCCGTTGCGCACGATCGCAATGCCATGGACATCACCCGAGGTCAGCCCATTGTCCAGACGCGACCAGCTCAGTCCGCCGTCGCGGCTGCGATGCACTGCATCGATTTCGACGCTGGCCCAGACCGTGTCGCGAACCAGTGGATCGAAGAGCACCTGCGTCACGCGCGGCTTGCCAACGAAGATGCACTCGTCAGCCAGTTGCACACTGAGCTTGCGCCAGGATTGGCCTGCGTCATCCGATCGGTAGAGCGCGGCAGGATGGGTCCCGGCAATGATCACATCGGCATTGAAGGGGTCCTGCGTCAGCGCCCAGGTGCAATCGCCATCGAAGGGACCCGGCAGATGCGTCCAGTGCCGGTCAGCCTCCGACCATCGATAGACCCCGGAGTCGGTGCCGGCCAGTACCTGCCCAGGGCGCTGCGGATGCGCTGACAGCGCCCAGACGCGCGCCTCGAGATAGAGCCCGGATTCGCTGTAGGGCCGATCCCATGTCTCGCCGAGATCGCGGCTGAACCAGACTGATGTGCCGGCAGTGCCGACACACAGGGTGAAGTCGGTCATGAGGATCCTCGCTGTGAAGACCGATCCTAGGCGCCGCCCCGACCGGGCGTCAACGCAAGGCCTTCATTTCCAGCATGCGGATAGAATCGGTTCCGCTTAGCAGGGACGCGTTATTGATGGTGATCGAGCCGTGGTTCTGGGTGGTCTTCACGCTGGTGGCCGCGCTGGTGCAGACCGGTCGCAATGTGATGCAGCGCGGATTGACCGAGACCCTCGGCACCCTCGGCGCCACGCAGGTCCGCTTCCTCTATGGTTGTCCCTTCGGCGTGCTGTTCTGCCTGATCGTGCTGACCGCGACCGGCGCGCCGCTGCCGCATCCGAATGCCGCCACCTGGATGTGGGCGGTGGGGGGGGGCCTGTCGCAGATCATGGGCACCTTTCTCTTTCTGGCGGCCATGCGCGAGAAGTCATTCGTCGTGGCGACTGCGCTCACGAAGTTCGAGCCGGTCTGGGTGGCCTGCTTCGGTCTGGTCTTTCTCGGCGATTCGCTTGGACCTGCGTTGACCATCGCGATTACGGCGGCTACCGCGGGGGTGCTGGTGATGTCCTGGCCGGCCAGAGGAGCGCAATGGGCACTTCGGCCGGTTCTGCTCGGTGTGATTTCAGGGGCCGGTTTCGGCATGGCCTCGATCGGATTTCGTGGCGCGATCCGCAGCCTCGAGCACACCTCCTTCGTGGTGGGTGCAAGTTTCATCCTGGCCCTGGGGCTGTGCATCCAGACCTCGGTGCTGGTCGGCTACATGCTGTGGCGCGACCGGCCCCTGCTGATGTCGATCCTGCGGGCCTGGCGCCCGTCGCTGCTTGCCGGTGCCTTCGGTGCCGGTGCATCGCAGTTCTGGTTCCTGGCGTTTGCGGTCGAGAGCGCAGCGCGGGTGCGCACGCTTGCGCTGGTCGAGATCATTTTTGCGCAGATCATTTCGCGGCGGTTTCTGAGCCAGAACAGCAGTGCAAAGGAATGGCTTGGCATGGCCCTGCTTATCGCCGGCGTGGTACTGGTGTTGCAGTCGTGAAGATCTGTCGCGTGTTTTCGTCAGGGAGCCACTGATCGACGAGCTCAACGCGCCTCGCGCAGCACAGCAGACCGGCCGCTTCATCCGCCCTGCGCCGACCGGCCAGACCGGCTGGCTGCGGTGGCTGCCTGGCTTGCATGTCCTTCGCCACTACCAGTCTGCCTGGCTGGTTCACGACCTGGTGGCCGGATTGGCATTGACTGCGGTGCTTCTGCCAGTCGGCATCGCTTACGCGGTAGCCTCCGGTCTGCCCGGTATCTGCGGCCTATACGCCACCATGGTCGGGTTGCTGGCCTACGCCTTGTTCGGCCCGAGCCGCATTCTGGTGCTGGGCCCGGACTCGTCGCTGGCCGCGATCATACTTGCGGTCGTGCTGCCGCTGTCGGCGGGTGACCCACAGCGGGCGATGGCGCTGGCCGGCATGATGGCTCTGATGTCCGGTCTGCTGTGCATCGGCGCCGGCGCCGCGCGGCTGGGCTTTATCACAGAGTTGCTGTCCAAGCCGATCCGCTATGGCTATATGAACGGCATTGCGCTGACGGTCATTGCCAGCCAGTTGCCGGCGATGTTCGGATTCGGTGTCGACGCCCATGGGTTGATCGACGAGACGCGCCAGTTCGCCGTGGCACTGCTGGCCGGCAAGACAAATCCGGTGGCACTGGCAATCGGTGCTGCAACGCTTCTGACGATCCTGATGTTCAAGCGCCATCCGCGTGTGCCGGGGGTACTGATCGCAGTCACCGGCGCGACCCTTGTAGTCGCTCTGCTGGACCTTGGCTCAGGCACTGGCACTCGCGCAGGTGTGCCGGTCCTTGGCAGCTTGCCGCAAGGATTGCCGGCGTTTTCGATGCCGTGGATCGGCTATGGTGACATCTCGGCGGTTGTGTCTGGCGCGCTGGCTGTGGCACTGATTTCGTTTGCCGATACCAGCGTGCTCTCGCGCACCTACGCCGGGCGGACCGGCGCTTTCGTCGACCCCAATCAGGAGATGGTGGGTCTGGGTGCGGCCAATCTTGCTGCCGGCCTTTTCCAGGGCTTTCCGATCAGCGCCAGCGCGACACGCACGCCGGTGGCGCAGGCTGCCGGCGCCAGAACACAACTCGCCGGTGTGGTGGGCGCGCTCGCTGTCGCCGGCGTGTTGCTGAGTGCGCCGAACCTGCTGCGTAACCTGCCGGTTGCCGCCCTGGCGGCAGTGGTGATCGCCTCGGCCATCGGCCTGATCGAGATCATCGACCTGCGCCGGATCTGGCGTATCCAGCGATGGGAGTTCTGGCTGTCGATCGGCTGCCTGCTCGGCGTGGCGCTGCTGGGTGCGATTCCCGGGATCGCCCTGGCGATTGCGGTGGCTGTCATCGAATTTCTGTGGGACGGTTGGCGCCCGCACTCGGCAGTACTCGGGCGGGTCGACGGCATCAAGGGCTATCACGACATCACACGGTATCCGCAGGCTCGTGTAGTGCCGGGCTTGGTGCTCTTTCGTTGGGATGCGCCCCTGTTCTTCGCCAACGCCGAACTGTTCCGTGAGCGCCTGCTTGACGCGATAGACCGATCGCCAACGCCGGTGCGCTGGTTGGTCGTGGGCGCCGAGCCGATCACCAGCGTGGATGTCACGTCTGCGGACGTTCTCGATGAGCTCGACAAGGCACTCCACGAGGCGGGTATCGAACTGTGTTTCGCCGAAATGAAGGACCCGGTCAAGGACAAACTCAAGCGCTTCGGACTCTTCGCGCGCCTGGGCGAAGCGAATTTTTTTGCAACGACTGGTGAGGCAGTCTCCCGGTATCTCGCATCGCAGCGAGTCGACTGGGTGGACTGGGAGGATCGGGTGCAGTGACCGCGACAGGCGCTGGATGTCTGGTAGCGAATCCCAGATTCGAACTGGGGACCTGCGGATTATGATTCCGTCGCTCTAACCGGCTGAGCTAATTCGCCAAGGGGCCGAATGCTAACTGATTTCGCCCATCGCTTCAAGGCTGAGGGCTGCGAAACCGGTTGATTGTATCGCGTGTCTCGAGCGCAGCCTGTCTTGCCACCGCAGCAAAATCGTCGCCCTTTCCGGCATAGAGAATCGCGCGTGACGAGTTGATCAGCATGCCTGTGCCGTCGGTGCTTGATCCGGCTTGAACGGTGGCGGCGACGTCGCCGCCCTGCGCGCCGATACCCGGTACGAGCAGCGGCAACTCCGGGGCAAGTTCGCGCACGCGGGCAAGCTCTGCCGGGACGGTGGCGCCCACCACCAGGCCCAGCTCGCCGCCCTGGTTCCAGCTTCCCGACGCCAGCCGCGCAACCCGCTCGTAGAGCCGCTCATGACCGACGAGCCCCTGGCTGACATCAAGCGACTGCAGATCGGCACCGCCAGGGTTGGAGGTGCGGCAGAGCAAAAAAACGCCGCGCCCTGAATGGGCAAGCCATGGTTCGATCGAGTCGAAGCCCATGTAGGGGTTGACGGTGACCGCATCGGCCTTGTATCGCTCGAAGGCCTCGCGGGCATATTGTTCTGCGGTTGAACCAATATCGCCGCGCTTGGCATCGAGCACGACCGGGATGCCGGGGTGGTGCGCGTGAATGTGAGCGATCAGCGCCTCGAGCTGGTCTTCGGCGCGCTGCGCGGCGAAATAGGCGATTTGGGGCTTGAACGCACAGACCAGATCGGCGGTCGCGTCGACGATCGCGCGGCAAAACTGAAATGTGGCATCGGCTTTGCCATGAAGCGGTGCGGGCAACCTGGCCGGGTCGGGGTCAAGGCCAACGCACAGCATTGAATCGGCGCGGCGCCAGGCTTGCTTGAGCGACAATGTGAAGGAGGCGGACATCGCCCTATTCTAAACCTGCGGCATCAGCCCGCGACCGCACAAGGCGCCGATGGGCCTGGCTCGTAGAGAACTCGTATTGCTGGTCATCCTCACACTTCTGTGGGGGTTCAACTGGCCGGTCATGAAGATTGGCGTGCGCGATTTCGCACCGCTGAGTTTTCGAACGTTGTGCATGGTGGGCGGTGTTGCGATGCTCTTTGTCATGGCGCGCGTGCAGAACGAATCGTTGAAGGTCAGACGCGAGCACTGGCCAGAGCTGGTGTGGCTGGCGCTCACCAACATGGTCATCTGGTATGTGCTCTCAATCTATGGCGTGAAGCTGCTGTCCTCGGGTCGCGCGGCGATCCTGGGCTACACCATGCCTGTCTGGACTGCACTCATCGGCTGGATGGTCTATCGCGATCGTCTCGATCTGCGCATGGGTGCGGGGGTATTGGCTGCGGTTGCGGCGATCGCGCTGCTGCTGGGTGAAGAGCTCACGCGGCTCGCAGGCCGCCCGACCGGGACGCTTTGCATGCTCTCGGCGGCCTTTGTCTGGGCGATCGGCACGCAGCTGATGCGTCGGCGAAAGCTCCCCGGATCGGTCCTGGTCCTGACGTTCTGGATGATGGTGATGTCGCTGATCATCTGCAGCCTGGTGGCATGGCTGCTCGAGCGCGATCAATGGGTTCGGCCGCCAAACCTCATGGAATGGGGCGCGATTTTGTACAACGCGGTGCTGGTATTCGGTGTGTCGCAGTTGTTGTGGTTCAGGCTTGCGACGCTATTGCCGCCGGTGGCCAGCAGCCTGTCGGTCATGCTGATACCGGTGGTCGGTCTTTTTTCGGGAATGCTGCTGCTGGGCGAGGTGCCATCGTGGCAGGACTATGCCGCGCTGATCTGTGTGCTGGTGGCGATGGCGACGGTGCTCCTGCCCGCCGCCGCGCGCCCAACCGCGTCCTCCGATGCCGAACAGCAGCATAATGATGGTGTGCGCCGCCACGAGCGGTGAGCACACTGCTGCCAGGTTGACGCCGATAGCGCGTCGTTTTGACGCGATTCGATCTCCGCAAGGAACCGCACCATGAATGCGCCACTCGATCCTTCTGTTCAGGCCGCGTTGCAGCGTGCGCTGCAAGAGGTCACCCTCGACGACAAGTAGCGACTCGAACGCGGCCGTGCCTATATGTCGGGTACGCAGGCGCTGGTTCGCTTGCCGATGCTTCAGCGCGAACGCGATCGGCGTGCCGGGCTCAGCACAGCTGGGTTTATCTCGGGCTATCGCGGATCGCCCCTGGGCGGGCTTGATCAGGCGCTCTGGAAGGCGAGTGCGCACCTGAAGCAGCATCAGATCGTCTTTCAACCCGGCTTGAACGAAGACCTGGCCGCAACCTCGATCTGGGGCACGCAGCAGCTCGATCTGACCGCCAGGGCGACGGTGCAGGGCGTGTTTTCGATGTGGTACGGCAAAGGCCCGGGCGTCGATCGCACCGGCGATGTCTTCAAGCATGCGAATGCGGCTGGCACATCGCGCCATGGCGGGGTGCTGGCTCTGGCTGGCGATGATCATGGTGCGAAGAGTTCGACCCTGCCGCATCAGTCGGATCACATCTTCAAGGCCTGCGGTCTGCCGGTGTTTTATCCGTCGACTGTGCAGGAGTATCTCGATCTCGGCCTGCATGGATGGGCGATGTCGCGCTGGTCAGGCCTGTGGGTTGCAATGAAGACCGTGACCGAGGTGGTCGAAGCTTCGGCCTCTGTCGAGATTGACCCGGATCGGGTCAGGATCGTGATTCCGGAGGATTTCGACTATCCGCATGAGGACCCGCATGGGCTGAACATTCGATGGCCGGATTCGGCGCTTGCTCAGGAGGCGCGCCTCTTCAACTTCAAATGGTATGCAGCGCTTGCCTATGTGCGCGCCAACAAGCTCAATCACACGGTGATCGATTCGGGGCGCGCCTGGTTCGGCATCCTGACCGCGGGCAAAGCCTATCTGGACACCATGCAGGCGTTGGAAGACCTTGGCCTCGATCGCGAGGCCTGCGAGCGGCTGGGCATCAGGGTCTTCAAGTGCGGCGTGGTGTGGCCGCTCGAGGCAGCCACGGTGCGAGAGTTTGCGACCGGACTCGACGAAATCCTGGTGGTCGAAGAAAAACGCCAGGTGCTTGAGTATGCGCTGAAGGAAGAGCTCTACAACTGGCGCGACGATGTCCGGCCGCGCGTCTATGGCAAGTTCGACGAAAAGGACGGCCGTGGCGGTGAATGGGCGATGCCTCGCGGTCAGTGGCTGTTGCCGGCGCTTGCCGAACTGTCGCCGGCGATCATCGCTCGAGCGATCAGTGCCCGGCTGCTCAACCCGGGCCAGTATGCCGCCAGGCTCGGTGGGGCCTTGCCGACCGATCTGCGTGAGCGCATTGAGTCCCGACTGGCGATCATCGATGCTCGCGAGCAGGCGCTGGCACTGCCCCATGTCACCGCCGTGCGCACGCCCACATTCTGTTCGGGATGTCCGCACAATACCTCGACCCATGTGCCCGAAGGCTCGCGTGCGCTGGGCGGCATCGGATGCCATTACATGGCGACCTTCATGCCCGAGCGGCGCACTGAAACCTTCACCCAGATGGGTGGCGAGGGCGTGCCGTGGATCGGCCAGGCGCCCTTTACCGATGAGACGCATATTTTCGCCAATCTGGGTGACGGCACCTACTTTCATTCCGGACATCTGGCGATCCGGGCGTCGATTGCGGCCGGCGTCAACATTACTTACAAGATTCTCTTCAATGATGCGGTGGCCATGACCGGTGGCCAGGCGGTCGACGGTACGTTGAGTGTTCCGAAGATCGTCGCGCAGATGGCGGCAGAAGGCGCCTCGAAGATCGTGGTGGTCACCGACGAGCCCGAGAAGTACGAGGCGGTCAGGTCTTTGCCCGAAATGGCCGATATCGAGATCCATCATCGCGATCAGCTCGATTGGCTGCAAAAGCAGATGCGTGATGTGCCCGGCTGCTCGATCCTGATCTATGACCAGACCTGTGCCAGCGAAAAGAGACGTCGTCGCAAGAAGGTTGTCGACGGCAAGCCGGGTTTTCCGGACCCGGCCCGCAGGGTGATCATCAATGAAGCGGTGTGCGAGGGATGCGGCGACTGCAGCGTGCAGTCGTCGTGCGTGTCGGTCGAACCGCTGCAGACCGATCTCGGCCGCAAGCGGCGGATCAATCAATCGTCGTGCAACAAGGACTTCTCCTGTCTGAAGGGTTTTTGCCCGAGCTTTGTCACGGTGGAAGGCGGGCAGTTGCGCAAGGGTGTGAGTCACGCGGCCGACGGCGATAAGGCGGCGGTCCTGCCGCCTCCGCTGCGAGAACTGCCTGATCCGCAGCGAATCGAGATCACGGCGTCCGGCAATCGCACGTACGGCATTCTCGTTACCGGGGTGGGTGGGACCGGTGTCGTCACCATCGGCCAGCTGCTTGGCATGGCGGCGCATCTCGAGGGCAAAGGCGTGTCGGTGCTTGATATGGCCGGGCTGGCCCAGAAGGGCGGAGCTGTGTTCTCGCATGTGCAGATTGCTCATCGACCCGAAGAGCTCTTTTCGACCCGCATCGCCACCGGCGAAGCAGACCTGGTGATCGGCTGCGATCTGGTGGTCTCGGCCAGCAATGACGCGCTTGCAAAAATGCGCCCGGCGGTGACTCGCGCGATCATCAACGCCGATGTATCGCCGACTTCTGATTTCCTGCGCGATCCTGATTGGACCCTGCCTGCTGAGGCGCTCAAGCGCAATCTGATCGACGCCACCGGCGAGACTGCCGCCGAGTTTGTCGACGCCACCACGCTGGCAGCCAGCCTGATGGGTGATGCGATCTACTCGAACCCCATGCTGCTCGGCTATGCCTGGCAGAAGGGTTTCGTGCCCCTGGAGCGCCAGGCCCTCGAGCGGGCGATTGAGCTTAACGGGGTGTCGGTTGCAAGTAATCTGGAAGCGTTCTTGTGGGGCCGGCGAATCGCCCATGATCGTGAAGCGGTGGCTGAATTTCTTGATCCGAAGCCGCTCGCGAAGGTCGTTGAATTGCGTCGCCCGCATGGGCAGTCCGACAGCGACCCCGCAGGGCGGATTGATCGGCTGATCGGTCGTCGCGTCGCGCATCTGACCGGCTACCAGAATGCCGCTTGGGCGAGCCGGTATTCCGAATGGGTCCAGCGCGTGCGCCGCGTTGAAGGCGATCGGATCGGTGACTCGGGGCGGTGGCGACTGACCGAGGCGGTCGCCGAGGGTCTGTCGAAACTGATGAGCTACAAAGACGAATATGAAGTGGCGCGGCTGCATAGCGATCCGGCCTTCGTTGCGTCGATCCGGGCGCAGTTCGAGGGCGACTGGACGCTGAAGTTTCACCTGGCGCCACCGGTTTTGTCGCGTCTCGACCCCAATACTGGCGTGCCGGTCAAACGGGAGTTCGGCAGCTGGATGCTGAGTGCCATGAGGCTGCTGGCGAAAATGAAGTTCGCGCGCGGAAAGTGGTTTGACCCCTTCGGGCGCACGCTTGAGCGGCGCACCGAGCGCGCGCTGATCGGTGAGTATGAAGCGCTGATCGACGAACTCCTGTCGAGTCTGTCGCCGGCCAATCACGAGCTCGCCATCGAGCTTGCCCGGATGCCCGAGCAGATCCGCGGCTTCGGTCATGTCAAGGAGTCGCAACTGGTGAAGGTGCGTGCGCAATGGGAAGACGGACTGGCGCGATGGCACGGCAAGCCATCACGCAAGCGACGCGAGCCGATCCCGATCCGCAGCATTCAGGTCTAGTTGTCACGGCGGGTCGAAGCCTGGCTTGCCTCACGGCGTCGCCTGCCTTCTTGCGGTCGGCGTCGCTGAGAAGGCCGCCGTCGGCATGGCGGTCAACTGAGCCAGCTGCAAGCCGTTGCGCCCGTCAAGTCCGCTGCTGCAGCGTAATGCCTCCCAGTTGCCGCGGGTGTCGGTCGATATGAAGTCCTGAACATACTTTCCAGCCCCCGATTTGGAGTGAGATGCCAGCCATGTCTCGAAGTTGGGTGAGGTGGCCAACCTTGTGTTTCCTGAGTTGTGGAGCATGGCGACGCGTTTGGCGAGTTCGGTTTCGATCGCGTCCTGGCGCTTGATCCAGGCCTGGGTGCCGGGCTGGGCGGAATTGACGAAGTTGCCGGCCAGGGCTGGGGCGGACAGAACCCGGCGCAGGTTGTCGCGCAGGAATGCCCGCGAAACATGGTCGTAGGCATCTGTGGAGGAAAAAAGACCGACCAGCCAGTCGGTGAATGTGGAGGCAGTCCCCGAGCCCGACGGCATGATGCGAACCGTCGCCGCAGCGGACGCTGCCAGGGCATGACGACCTTCTTCTTCGGTGCGCGCACCCACGCCGGTGGCGACGTAGCCCAGCATGTCGATGAAGACTTCGCGACCGAGCCCGGTGTCGTTGGCGAAGCTCGCTCGCCGTGCGGGTGTCAACGACTCCCATGCCTGCGCAGCGCTGGCTGAGTCGAGTCCCCGACCGAATTCGCGGCGCAATGCACTGAAGGCCCGGTAGGCCGCATCGACCCGCCGGCGTGCAAGGCCGAGGGCGTCGCTGATGCTTGCTGGCCGGCCGTCGAGTGCGATCGCAGTATCGAGTCCGATAGCCTTGCGAAGCGCCGCAGCCTCCTCGCCTTCAACCGGATCGGTCAGGCGCATGAGTTCGGCAAGAATGGTGGTGACAGTGAATTGCGTGCGGCCGTATGACGCGTAATAGGCATGGCCATTGACTTCGATGCGTGCCCGGCTGCGACACCCGGCACTGCCCGCACAGTTCTCGCCGATCGACGCCGATGGGCTCTCCTGCAGTTCGGCAGCCGCCTGATAGCGCTCGACGCGGCTGCGCTCAAGCTCATCCTGGTAGGTCACCGGCACGGCCGATGCCGGCCGGCATTCGAGCACGCGTGCCGGCCCGCGACGATCGGGAAGGCTCGGCGTGAGCAAGGGCTGCCCCGGCCCGAGGTCGATCCCCGGCAGGCTGGCCAT
>Ga0114979_10002793_pt1 | contig 11767 bp, 10 predicted proteins | sample S_140625_EF_Meta_FD_87315 | JGI IMG/M metagenome (GOLD analysis project Ga0114979, IMG submission 87315) | Freshwater microbial communities from Lake Simoncouche, Canada to study carbon cycling - S_140625_EF_MetaG | ecosystem: Environmental > Aquatic > Freshwater > Lake | place: Lake... | reverse complement strand
GCCACATCTCCCTTGAAGATGTCTGAGCTACGTAAAAATTATGCGCAAGATCAGCTTGCCAAAGAACGTGCAGTAGAGGCTAAGCTTGAAGCCGGGATTAAAGCCGAAGAAGAAAAGCTTGCCAAGACAAAAGAAACGTTTAAACAATCAGATTTGCTTGGTTTGCCCGCCCCGGCAAAAGAAATTGCTCCATCTATTGATGAGCCTGTCTTAGTCAATCCATTGGGCAACATCACACCTGATGAACTTGGCCCAGAGGTTACCGGATACGTTAATAAATACCGTAAAGACAACGGTATGCCCCAGCTTCAGTCGTACTCGATTGAAGACATCAAAGATGCCATGACCGCTGTTAACCCTGAGGGTGAGCAAGGCGCGTTAGATGCCATCCTGACAGCCAAGACGGGTTACTCTGGCGCAGAGAAATATACCCCCGAAGATGTTACCAACGCAGCTTTGGAAAAGAACGTTGCATCAGACACCAAGGGGTTTAATGACTTCTTGAGTCGCACAACAGGCAATCCGAATCTGACAACAATGTCTCCTCCGCAGTTGTTCTCTGCGTTTAAAGCATTGAAAGACATGCCTGCTAACGAGACAGGTGCGCAGATTGTTCTTCCGGAGGGAACAAACGCATCTCGGTTTAAACCAGCGCAGTACAAGAAGGCTATTGACTACGTTGGCCTGACCTTTGATGAGATGGGCGGTACACCACTGTCCATTGACACTATTGTCAAAGACATCCAAGAATCTACAGGATTAGAGACTGAGCGTGACGCCCGTGCTTTGCTGGACACAGCCATTAAGAATAATGACTTGGCAGAAAACCGTGAGGTTGTCTTCCGCACCACCAAGCCTGACACAGGGGAGTTGGTATCCACCTTCCGTGATAAAGACCGAGCCGAAGCCGCAGCTAAGAAGCAAGGTTTAAACTTACAAGAGACAACCTTAGTCACAGTCAAGCCTGCAGTCAAAGAAGAGATAACCAAGCCCCGCGCAGCATTACCCGAAGGCTACGACATTGCAGAGACTGCGTTTGTTGAAGGCGAAAAGACAACTGGTTACAACATTACCCCTGAAGGGCGTGTTAAGCCTCTAGCTACAGTCATGGAAGAGAATGAAATACCTGCCAAGATTGAGCGTTTACAGGGTCTGCGCCGTAAGGAAGCAGATCAAATGGTCAAGGATATAGCCAAGCATGAAGCCACAGTTCAACGTGGTCGCAATCAGTTGGAGTCTATGGAAGCCCGTGGAGAGGTTAACACCGAGGGTTACGCGCTGGCTGAATCCAGACAAAAACGTGCGGAGAAAAGTTTTGGTCTTCGGATAAACAGTTTAAAGGCTCGTATTGAGCAGTACTCTGCGCCTTTACAAGCCAAGCCCGTAGGCAAGAAGACCATTACACGCAAGGGCTTTACGGTCTCCAAGCAAGGCCAGAAGAGCGGCACATTCCCTACCCGTGAAGCTGCAGAGGAAAGCATCCTTGCAGATCTACCTGATGAGGCTTTGGACGCTCTGGTCTCTGACAAAAAGTTTGGCGGCTTGCAGAACCGTGCAGTGGCTGAGCAGAACCGCCGCCGTAGTGGTACACCCACCACAGGCAAGAAGGTCTCTGAAGTTCTTAAAAGCATGGAGCCTAAAGAGAAACCTCAATCTCCAGAAGCCATTGAGAAGACCAAAGAACTAAGAGCAAAGCTAGACAAGATGGGCCTACAGGATGTTGGCCTTAAGATTGTTGAAGCTATTAACGCTAAGGCAGATGGCTCCTACGAAGCCAAGCTAATACAAATTGCGCTGGACTCTGAACACCCCGTTCGGACAATGCGGCATGAGGCTATGCACGCCTTAAAAGAACTGGGCTTCTTTACCGATGCGCAGTGGGCCTCTCTTGAGAAGATGGCTAGGAGTAAATGGGTAGGCCAATACCTCAAGTCAAAGAACGCTTATCTTCCAGACGGGAAGATGGTAACTCGTTACGATGCGTATACGTTACCCAAAGACCAAGGCGGTCAGGGACTGACTGAGTCTGAAGCTTTAGAAGAAGCTATTGCAGATGCTTTTGGTGATTATGATGTAAACAAAGCGCCGCCCGGTATGCTGACTGCGCTTTTAAACAAAATGCGCAACTTCTTTGATGCTTTAACCAACTATCTGGCTGGCCGGGGTTTTGAATCCTACCAAGATGTGTTTGGCAAGATCGAGAAGGGTGAGCTTAAAGCTACCGAGGCTGAAGGCACTGGGACTAAGTTGTCTTTGGCTGGCGAAGGTGTACCCATGTCTACCCGCAATCTAATGGAGGTTCAAACCCCAATTGCACAACAACAGCTTGGTTTAAACACTGAGATTAAACGCGGCAGGTTTAACAACGTCCGCAGCATTGCCATAGCTTTAAATCAATTTACTTTAGATAACATTGGGCCAATGGATCGCAATGATCTGTCTACTCAAGAGTCAACGCAGATTGCCAGAGCAATCGCAGATGAAGTTGCTTATCAACTTGGCACACAGGCTAAGACGGGTACAGGTTTGGGTTGGTACTCAAACAACTATCCAAAAGCCGTTAGGCGTTTAGCTAGACGGTTTCCTGAATTGGGAACTAGCAAATATGCAAGATCTGTGTTTTCTGCATTGGTTGCCGTTACATCTAATGGAGAACGTGTAACCAAAAATATTGATAATGCAATTAAGTTATACGCTAAGTTGCGTCAAGGCAAGCCTTTGGTTGCTATGAGCAACCGTAGAGCCACTGCATTAGAAAATAATTTAATTCAAATTCAACGTTTAATAGATACATACGGCGAAGATTTTGAGAGTGTGTTGCTCAAAGAAATTACCGTCAAAGAAATGAATGCCCTTCTGCGCGAGATGGGTGAAAAGTCTGACGGAAGTTATTTGGCTAACACGGTTGTCCCAGCAGCAGCGGTTTACTTTGGCCCTAAGCTTGGCGCGTTCTACGCCAACCTGTCTGGTTCAGAGGGCTACCTAACTATGGACTTATGGTGGACTCGCTCAATTAACCGGATGCGCGGTCTGTTGATTCCTAAAGCCACAGAGGCTTCTATCGATAAGTTCCGCGACATGATGGATATTCCAGATGCAACACGCGATGAAGTGATTTCCGCATCTGTTCCATTGCGTAACAAATACAAAGAGTACGGATTTAATACTGAGCTTGAACACATTGTTAAAGCAAAAGAACCTGCAAAAAAAGAACAGAAACCAGCATGGTTTAAAAAGGCTGAGGAAACTGCTGGTGATGCATACGATCAAATGTTGTATGAACATAATCTTGAGAAGATGGCTAACACCATCTACAAGAATGAATTTGAGATGCTGGAGGAAGCTCCTTTTACAGCAACAGATCGTAAGTTTATGTATGACGCCGCACGTAAAGCTCAAACAATGTTGCGCAAAGAGGACATCAACCTAACTTTGGCTGACATCCAAGCAGCCCTGTGGTACTATGAAAAACGACTTTATGCAAAACTAAGCGGGAAAAAAGCAGATGACATTGGATACGAAGAAGCCATCATTGCCCAATCCAATCAGGGTAATGGACGAGCAAGACGAAGTGTGGTCTTCGATAAACAACCTGACGGTGGGACTCAGCCCGGAGGAGAGAGCGGACAAGCTAATCCAGTTCGTGGAAAGTCTTACACAGCCCAACAAGGACTAAGAGATGAAAACATTCAATCTGGAGAACCTACCGTTCGATCCAGCACAGGAAGCGGGAAAAAGCTCTCTCTTAGAGGAGAACGAGGAGGACAACGGGAGGATAGCCGCTTCACGCCTCTCGCGCTGGCTCCATCAGTCAAGGGCTTTCATGGGCCAGACCCAAGAATTGTCGAGGTCGCAGAAAGATATGCTGAAAAAAATGGCATCAACCTAAAACGTCAGGCTGAGTACGTTCAGGTAGAAGGCAATAAAGATGCGGAAGACCGCGCTACACGCATAGCCAAAGCATACGAGGATATGCGGCATGACCCGCAAAACCCAGAAGTAAAAGAAGCCTACCAAAATTTAATTGACCAAACAATTTCCCAGTACGAAGCATTGGTTGATGCTGGATACAAGTTTTGGTTTATTGATTTAAACAACTCTGATAACCTTGATTATTTGAGTTCCCCTTGGAACGCACTGCGTGATATGCGTTCTAATAAACAAATAGGAATATTCCCAACCAATATTGGCTTTGGTTCAAATGAAGATTTTGATCCATCAAACAATCCATTGTTACAAGAAACTGAGTTTGAATGGCCTATTGGAAGTTTAAATGGGCCAAAGCAAAAAGTATTGGCAAATGATGTTTTTAGAGCAGTCCATGATGCATTTGGACATGGCTTAGAGGGCGCTGGTTTTAAAGCAACTGGCGAAGAAAATGCTTGGCAAGCGCACTCTCGACTCTTTACAGGTTCTGCTTTAAAAGCAATTACCAGCGAAACAAGAGGTCAAAACTCTGCCGTTAATTACGGCCCTAATGGCGAGTTTAATCGGAAAGCCAACCCCGCAGATACCATCTATGCGGATCAAAAGGTTGGCCTTATGCCTGCATGGACATGGAAAGAAGGTTTATCTGCTGATGAACCAATATTTCAAGAGCTTGACTCTAAAAAAGATGCTACGCGATTCCTTAATGCGGTGGAACGTGTGAAGGTAGGAAGACCCTATGCATTCCCTTTGCATGTCCATGATTTGGATACTTACAAAAATGCAAAACTATTTTTATCGGAAGACGAAGAGTCTGGGTTTGCTTTAATTGGCGATGAAATTGGTTCGTTCTTTTCTGGTGGTCGTGGTCAAGCCTATCCAACTCTACGCCTTGCTGTAGATGAAGGTGGCAGAAGGATTGATACTTACCGAACAAAATTACCTAGCGTCATGGGTAAGGCTAATTTCCGACCAGTTGCTCGGGTTGAGTTCAATGCAGAACTTGCTACCCCATTGTGGGATAAAAACAAATTTAAACAATTTCAAGGCGGCAAACCTGATTTAGTTTTTTATTCTTACGATCCAAGTTTTAACGCCCGTGGGGACAAGGACGCCGGGGACTTGGCTGTATCTAAAACACCGCTTGTTGAATATGACGAAGCAGTTCGTTTGCAAAAAGAAGCCGTTAAAAATACCAAATATTCATTACGTGGAATAACTCTTGGAGAACAACAGCCACAAGCTCAATCTTTCAACGGAGTTCATTACGGAAAAACCAAAGTTGACACGTTATCTGGCTCTAAATATGGAACTGGTATCCGTGGTGCAGAGCGCCGCCGATTAGATGACGCTTTTGATGATCGCATTAAACGCAGGGCTTATTTTTATATTCCCAAAGAAGACGGATCTATGCCGCTGCCAGAGTCTGGACTTGGTGGTTATGTTTACACGCAAAAGTTTAACAATATTCTTGGCCCCGGCCAAGAGATGAGCCGACTGTTTAGCCAAGCCAAGGGTGACTCAAATGATTTTGAATCAAACGTGGTGGATGCTGGGTACGATGGTTATGCCATTCCTAAGATGGGGATGATGGTTGTCTTAAACCACGATGTCCCTGTTTCTTACGAAGGAACTAAGTTTGAGTACGATTCCAAGAAAAAACTAAGCCTGCGTGCAGCGCCCGACACGCCTGAGTTTAAACGCTTCTTTGGCGACAGCAAGGTTGTCGATGCCAATGGAGAGCCTAAGGTTATGTATCACGGCACTGGGCAAGACATCCTTGCATTCAGAGGTAAACAGGCTGACGCCATCTTCCTGACCGACGATCCTTCATTTGCAGAGAAGTTTTCTAAGGACAGTGCAGCTTGGATGTCTGCCCACCCAGAAGAGTTTTTGTCCAAGGCTGAGTTAGCTCAAGGCGTCAAAGACGCCATCGCCGCAATCCGCAAGGATTACAAAAGCCGCCCTGAAGGTAAGGTGATGATTGACAGCCTCAAGGCTGGCACATACAAAGACGCTACCGCAGAGGCTCAGGAGTACTTACGTAACGCATACAAGCAAATGATGCCTTCGGGGCCAAACATCCTGCCCGTGTATGTCAGCGCACAAAACCCGTTTGACTATGAAGATGCCTCTCAAGTCCAGCAGGTTGTGGATGAGTTAAATAAAAATACCGATAGCTACGGTCGCAAAATTGGCGACAAAGAAAAAGGCGATCTTTCAAGGGGTAACTGGGAACGGATTGAAAAATCATCAGTGCAAAAAGCCATCCGTGCTTTAAACTTTGATGGCTTCTATGTCCGTGAAGGCAGTTATAAAAACCTTGCCGTTTACGAGCCAACGCAGATTAAATCAGCCACAGGCAACATTGGCACATACGATGTAAACAACCCAGACATCCGGTATAGCCTGCGTAACATTGGTGACGAGATCCGTTCCATGCCCAACGGCAAGGACATCTATGGAAGCATGAAGGGCACAACCACTACCCGTGATGAGAAGGGATTCATTGAACGGATGATGGATGCTATCTCTCCGGAGAGCAGATCCTCGATACGCCAGAAGGCTTTAAACAGATACAACCAACTGAGCGTCTACGACCGAGAGTTGGTAAAGAAAATGGGTGGTGCTGCTCTGTTGGCTGATGCAAGCGCAGAAGCTGGAGCCTTGCAGTCTGACCTAGCCGCAGGTGTTGCAGCCGCTGCATTGGGTGTACGCAACCGCAAGGGCGGCATTCCTGTCTTTAAGAACGGTATAACTACCGTGGACACATCCGTTAAAGGCCCAATAGAAATCTTCTCTCCATTAGCTGCAATGGGTGACCCTGAGGCTTATCAAGCCTATCAGTTCTGGTCTGGCGCTAAACGCGGATCACGATTCCTTGCCGATGGAAAAGAAAAGGTGTTTACACTAGCAATGGTTAACTATGCTAAGCAGCTTTGCGATGTGGACGCAAAGGGCAATGTTTCTGGTAAATATCCTGAGTTTGCCAAAATACAAAAAGAATGGACTGAATACAACAACGGCCTTGTCCAGTACATGGTTGACACGGGCGTTCTTAGTAAAGAGAAAGCCAATGAATTTACCCGTCATGGAGATTACATTCCGTTCTATCGTCAATTAGACGGAGAGAAGACTGTCGGCCCAAACATCTTCCAAAGTATCTCTGGAGTTAAGCCTCCTAAAGCTTTGAAGGGTAGCGAAGCTCCTCTGGCTGATTTCCTTGAGACTGTGGTGCGTAACACCCAAGCAGCCATTCAGTCTGGCATGAAGAACACTGCCGCTCAGAGGGCGGTAGATGTAGCTGTGCAGATTCAGCAAGCCAAGCAATTGCCAGAACAATCTTCTGCGCCCGATACAGTTACTGTTCTGCGCGGTGGAAAACCCGTGTCCTACCAAACCGCAGACCCGTTGTTCATCGAAGCAGTGAAGAGTTTAAACTTACCAGAGTTGCCGTTCCTAAGCATTCTGTCCGGCCCGGCTAATCTTTTACGTAACCTTGTTACCAAGGATCCCGGCTTTATGCTGGCTAACTTGATGAGAGATTCAATGTCTGCGTATGTGACCAGCGGGGCAAACATGCTTCCGGTTGTAGACACGGTCAAGAACTTTGGACGCGCTATTCAAGGTACTGACCCAGCTTACGAAGCTCTCCTGAACGCAGGTCTGCTGGGTGGTTATGAGTTCTCTCAAAGCATCGAGGCAAGTGGTGAAGCTTTAGCCAAAGATCTCCGTAAGAAGACCGGAACCCAGACTGGCTTTGAGAAAGCCACTAAGCCGTTTACATCACTATGGGATGCATTGGAAAAGGGAACAGAGGCGTCCGACGCCGCAACCCGTATGGCTGTTTACAAGGACACCTTGGCCCGTACAAACAATGAAGCTGAAGCTCTGTTCCGTGCCTTGGAGGTGATGAACTTCAACCGCAAGGGTAGTTCTGCGGTGGTGCGTATCTTGACAGCGGCCATCCCATTCTTGAACGCAAGGATGCAGGGTCTGGATGTGTTCTACAGGGCTGCGTTTGGACGCATGGGTAACGCAGATGCCAAGGCTATTCAAAAGTCCTTCTTTGTGCGCGGCGCAACCCTTGCATCTTTGAGTGTGATGTATTGGGCGCTGACCCATGACGACGAAGATTATAAGAAGCAAGAGCAAGAGACCAAGGACAACAACTGGCTATTCCCTTCTTTGGGTATTCGGATACCAATTCCGTTTGAGGTGGGCGTCTTGTTTAAAGTCATACCTGAAAGGTTGGCTGCTTACGCATTTGGCAACGACACAGGTAAGGATCTTTCCAAGTCAATGGGCCGCGCTTTGACAAGTACATTTGGTATTGCTCCACCTCAAGTTGCGCTTCCCCTCCTTGAAGCAAAGACAAACTACTCGTTCTACACTGGCCGTCCAATTATCAGTCAAGGCTTAGAAGGTGTTGCACCTCAATACCAAGTAGGGGCAAACACATCTCCAATGTTTGAAAAGCTCGGCAAGGAGCTTGGTGCTTCTCCAATGATGCTGGAGCATATCTATAAAGGATATACTGGATCAATGGGTATGTACCTCGTAGACTTAATGGATGCAATTGGTGTTGTAAACGACAACTCACCAAAAGCCGCAAAGCGGTTTGAGCAACTGCCCATCATTAAGCGGTTTGCCCTTGATAAGGAGGCCAGAGGTACGGTCACCAGTTATTATGAGTTGAAGAAGGAAGTTGACACGGCTGTACGTACATTTAACTTCTTGGAACGGGCGGGGCAAGGTGAAGATCTAGCTGAATACACCCGCGAGAATGCCAAGATGCTGATGACTAGGGATTTCATCTCCAGTATGGACAAGGACATTAAAGAGATCAATGAAATGGCTATGGCGGTAAGGAACTCGCCAATGTCACCTGAAGCTAAGAGGGATGCATTGACAGCTTTAAACAGAGCGTCTAGCGCTATGACAGCAAAGATCCAGAATGTCAGGAAGGCTGTTGAATAGTAAGGTAACCGCCCTCGAAAAGCCAGCCAATAGTTTTTCGATGGGCTTCGTTCCAAGCTTCAAATTTCTCTTGCTTGTTCATGGTTTTTCCTTGGTCTATCTCTGCGTGACAGGTAAAACATAAAGCGGCTATCCTGTAGTCATGGGCCTTGAGGCCCATTCCTTTGCCATCATGCTGTTGGTTAGAATGCGCGGCAACCACAGTACCATCTCTCTTGCCGCAGATCTGACAGGGTGATTCCCTGACAAGCTCAAGAAGTTTCTTGTTGCGATACATAGTCACTTAGTCGTTTAAACAACGCAGCCTGCGCAGCGCACCAAACTTCGTAAGACCAATCTCCGTCAGACTCAACAGAGTGTTTGCCAACAAAGTCTAAGAAGTCCTGCATAGAGTCTCCTTTTACATCAATCATATTTTTTCTCCTTTGGGATGTGGAGCGTTTTGAGGCGTCTCCACGCACACATACACTGCTGAATATTGCCCACGGCTTGGCCCCGTCCAGCGGTCTATGTACACACCGCAAACGGTCTTGAGCGTCTTACAGATAGTGTCAGCAGTTGCGCCAAAATGCTCGGCTATTTCATTGACTGTCAGACCATCTTCAGACGCCAGCAGCAAGTCACGTATCGCGTGGTGTCTGGACTTCATCTTCTTCTTTTAAAAGTTCTTGCAGTTCCTCTTGCGTTACAAACGGGATTCCCGTTGGCATTTTCTCGCGTAACCGTTGCTCCATCTCAATGCGTTTAAACTCATCGTCTTCATAGGTGTTCATGCTAGTTCCTTTAATTTCAAACCACGGGCTTCCAATTGATCAATAATTTCGTTGAGGCTTTTGCGCCCCAAGTTGGGAACTTTAAGCAGGCGGTTTTTCGTGCATCCAAGCAACTGCGTGATCGTGTAAATTTCATCCGCTTTTAAACAACGCTCAGACCGCACAGTTAATTCAAGTTTTTCAATTGCATCTACAGCAATGTCATCCTTCAATTTCCATCTGTTTAAAATATTTTGTCTGTAATCGAGCATTTCTTCTGCAAGGTTATAAGCACGTAGCGCTACGCTGCGCATATTAACCTCTTGATACGCAATGGCTTTCATTGCTTCAATTGCAAAGTAGTCTAGTAGTTCTTCTTTAGTCATGGTTCTTTTCCTTTAATTTAGCCTGAACGGTTAAGGCAAATTCTTCGTCGCCTGTGTACGCCAAGTGGCACAAGTAATCAAGCTCCTCATCAGTCAACGACACCCACGGGCGCTGTGCCATCTTGTTGACCGCCTTGTCCACACTAGACTGCATCTGTTTTTGCATCCCGTCAACAAACCCGCGCTCATAGTCTGCGCTTTGGTTGAGTTTTGGCTCATTGGTGATGTACTTGCGCCCGTTGGAATCAGTCAGTACTCGTTCAGTCATCTCTGTTCCGATGGTACAAATTTAAACGCCTTGTTTGCGTTGATAAGCCCGTAGGGGCTGGCGGTAAAGCTGTGACCCGTGTAGCAGTCATAGCAGTATTGAGTTGGCGACTTGATGTCGCACTGACATTTGCGGCAGTACTTCCACGGGTACTTCTTGACCCGCTTGGCGCGTTCTTCAGGTGTCATGCTTGCTCCTTTGACTGGTCATGGTCAGTCCTTGCTCGGATGGCTTGCGCCAAAGAGTCAGCAGTTTTGTGTGAATCCCATTGGTTCATTTTTGCATGTTTATCCGCAAGGTCATCACACAACTTTGCACATTCTTCACGTTCAGTTAACATGGCGGCATCGTAGATTTGTCTGTACATCTCTTTGAATGAGTCTTCTCCAAACTGGATAAGCGCACCCCCAAATAAATACTTGCCACCAAAAAGTTCTACCACTTCTTTCATGTTCATGCTTGCTCCTTGATAAGTTTAATTACATCGTCATGCGTCAAGCCCAGCGCTTTCAGGTCTGCTGGTCGGTACATCACTTTGGTAGGCTTGCGCTGTACCAGAGGATCATTTAGCTGTTTGCGAATGTACTCAAGGGCTTGTTCCAGATCGGCTTCAGTCATGTGTTCTTCTCCTTGAGGGTTGACTGCGCCATCAAGATTGCCAACTTTGTAGTTTGCGAATTGACATAAATAAGCTCGACTTCTTTGTCGGTCAGGTCTTGCCACTCACGTTTTGGTTGAATAAGTTCTTCCTTTGCAAACGACATGGCTTGCCCCAGTTTCTTGACAAGTACCCGCTCAATCAATGGCGTTATGACCTCTTGCAGATAGTCAAGCAATGCGTCTTCTTGTTTCGGCGTCATGTGTTCTTGCTCCTTAATGCGGCTTCAGTCAGTTCTACCGCCACACATTCGTTGCCATTTGATTTGTATGAAATGTTAATGCGCTCCTCATCCGTCAGGTCTACCCATGTGCGCTGTGGTGTGTGAAGTAGTGGTTCGTTTGTAATGTGCTTACGCCCGTTGCTGTCTGTGATTATTCGTTCAGTCATGTGTTCCCCCTTGCCTTGTATAGCGGAATAGCGCCATCGTCACCATTGTTCGTTTCAAACCAAAGACGTAAGTCTGTGTCGTAGCCAAACCAGCCTACGCAATCTTGTTCTAAGGCCATGCCACCAACAACGTGAATTAGCCGCTTGATCTCGGCCACCAGCGCGGCTGTTGTTTCAACGTCCACCGGAACCACGGCTCCGGGAAATAGCCATTCTTCTTTCATGTGTTGCCCCTTGCTCGGATTTGTCTTGCCAATTCATCAGCAGCATATTCAACGCTGTCTTCACACACCTTTGCACACGCCTCACGCTCTGCTTGTACAGCTTCGCGCATCGCAACACAGGCATACCGCTTGCAAGTCGGGCCGCATGAATGAATATCCCATTTGTGCTTCTCGGCTTCATC
>Ga0114979_10002788_pt1 | contig 11780 bp, 12 predicted proteins | sample S_140625_EF_Meta_FD_87315 | JGI IMG/M metagenome (GOLD analysis project Ga0114979, IMG submission 87315) | Freshwater microbial communities from Lake Simoncouche, Canada to study carbon cycling - S_140625_EF_MetaG | ecosystem: Environmental > Aquatic > Freshwater > Lake | place: Lake... | reverse complement strand
TTCTGAATTACTTCTACAATTCCAAAGTCTATCATTTTTTATATCAAATCCAATTATAAATTTATTTTTATGAAAAGAATTTATTTCATAAATCTCTTGTAGGGTAGGTAAATAATATTTCATTTTTGCAAACCCTAAAAATGGTTGATTTTCGTCTGTAACGAATACTTGAGCTATACGCTTTTTATGTATTAACACAATATATATTACATCTTTTATATATTTATTTTAACTTTTTTTAAATACTACATATAATATAAGATGAAACAATATTGTCTTAAATGTGGAAATCCAACGGAATATTCATTAGTAAAACCCCAATTTTGCAGCAAATGTGGGCAAAATTTTACGCAGAGTATTTCAAATACAGTAAATAAAGTAGAAAATATAAAAATATCAAAAATTCATATAGAAGATGAAGATTTCGATGGATCAGATTATAATGAAATTACAAAAGTGCCAGACATAGCATCTCTTGAAATAGAAGAAATTAGCTTTCCACAAACAAAAGGCGAGACGCTAGGCTCTATTATCAATAATTCTAAATCAGAGAATAAAACACAAACGAAAAGAAAAAAAGGTAAAAAAATATCTAAAAAAGAACAAAGTAAAATATTAGATGAGATTCTTTCTGAAGGTAAATCATTAAGATCTAAAAAATGAAAAAAACTAAATTTGAAGAGAGAATCTTAGAAATAGATAGAGAAATATTTAAAAGAAAACATAAGTGGAGCCTCACATCTTTAACTTGGATGGATTTTAATGATGTAGCTCAAATTCTGAGGATTCATATAAATAATAAATGGAGTCAATATGATCAAGCACAACCACTCGCTCCATGGGTCAATAGAATTATTACTAATCAAATTAGAAATTTAATTAGAAATCATTATGGAAATTTTTCAAGACCATGTTTAAAATGTTCAGCATTTGAAGGGGACAATTTATGCTCTGTATATGGCAAACAATCTGGTGCTTGTTCCTTATATGCTAAATGGTTAAAATCTAAAAAAAATGCATATGATACGAAACTTCCAGTAAGCATAGAAAATCATTTGCAAGAAGTTCACAATAAACCTTCTGAAAATTTGAGTCTAGACCATAGCATTAAAGAAGTTCATCATAAATTAAAAGATAAATTAAAACCGAATGAATGGATTTATTACAGTAAGGTATATATAGAAAATCTTTCAGAAACAGAAGCGGCAAAAGCGCTTGGATATAAAACAACAGAAAAGAATAGAGACGCAGGATATAAGCAATTAAAAAATTTAAAAAAAAGCATTATAGCAAAAGTTAAAAAAATTATTTATAATGGAGAGATAGATATTTAATGAGTGATGAACTCGTAATCTTAACGGAAGAGCAACAATTAAAATTATTAAATGAATGGAATAGTCGTGTAGATAACCCACCTTCATTAAATGATTTAGTTAAATTAGCTTTTAACAGAGAGGATCTAGACGGAAGAAGCAAAGAAGGCAAAGCTGTAAAAGCATTTCTTGCATCTAGACAAATTAAACCTAAAAAGAGTCACGAATACCAAGCTAAAGGATTAATAGAATTGACTCAAGAGCAAAAAGAATATGTTAGCAATAATTGTCATACCATGACTGGATTAGAAATGTCGAAAATTTTATTCAAAAATGATAATCTAACTAATCTATCACAAGAAACAAGAAGCGTTCTTGAATACATGAAGAACATACCAAATAATATAAAATTTAATAATACAGAAAATGAAGAAGTCGCAAATGGACTTTATAAACCACCTCGCAGCGAAGAGAGAGCTATTGCTAAAGTAAATAAATATGTTCTTGATGGAATAGATAAGTCTAAGATAAATCACAAACAAAAAAGAGAAGTTAACTCATTGATTGGATACATGAATACTTTTAGATTTTCTCATCAAATTAACCTTTACGATAATGAAGCGGATAGAGAATTATTTGAAAGTAGCTTTATAAGATATACTTACGATAAAAGTGACTTAACTCAAGAAGAAGTCGATCAATATATAGTTCTTTGTACTGAAGTAGTAATATCTTCCAGCATACAACAAACAATCAATGTATTGCAAAATCAAATAGATTTAGCTATTCAAGATGATGGGAAAATACCAATGGCAATAGTAGAAGCCAGCAATACAGCAAGAAAAGAATATAATGATTGTGTTAATCGTCAACAAAAATTAAATAATGATCTAAAAGTTAAAAGAAGCGACAGATTAAGTAAACAAGTTAAAGATACTGCCTCCATTATTAACCTTGTTCAAATGTGGAAAGAAGAAGAAAGTAGAATGAAACTAATTAAAATGGCCGAAATGAGAAAGAAAAGTTTGGAAAAAGAAATTGATAGATTATCATCTATGGATGAAATAAAATGTAAAATTTTAGGAATCTCAAAAGATGAGATTTTAAATGGATGAGCGTAATATGTAAAGTAGACGGTAAGGAGTTTAAAGATGAAAAAAGCCTTCATTTTGCTCTGAGAGGTTATGGTTTAAATAAAGAAAAATACTATCATAAATATTTTCCTAAGAAAGACTTGCTAACTGGAGAAACTATTTTATTTAAATCTAAAGATCAGTACTTTAATAGTGATTTTAATGATAAAAATAATATGAAAAAATGGTTAAAACAACAATCCCCAGAAAAAGCTCAAGAATATTGCAAAGACCTTTTGATTAAAAGAAAAAAAGAAAAAAATATAATATATTCACCAACTCAAATTGAACTCAGAACAATAATGAGTCCTTCTATTATTTTTTATAATAAAATTTTTGATGATTATTATGATTTATGTTCTAGCATAGGATTAGAAAATAAATTTATTCACCCAAATAATATCACCTCTCAATTTAAAAATAAATTAACAAATAAAGATACAATATACGTAGACACAAGAGAACAGAGTTGGCTTAAGTTTGATATTCCTTTTGAAATTAAAACTCTTCCATTCGGAGATTATACATGCAATAAAAACTCCACATGTTATGTTGAAAGAAAAAGTTTGAGTGATTTTATCAGTACTTTAAGTGCTGGAAATTTTAATAGATTTAAAAATGAAATAGATAGAGCTCATAAAAATAATTGCAATTTAGTAGTTATTATTGAAGAAAAACTATCAAATGGTTTAAGTTTTCAATATTTACCACATATAAGCAAAAAAATCAAAGCCACACCAGAATATATATTTCATAATGTTAGATCTCTTATTCAAGAGTATAGCAATTTACAATTTCTGTTTGTTGATGGCAGAAACGAAATGAAAAGAGTCATAGAAACAATATTTGCTAGTGACTTTTTTTATAAAAAAATTGATCTTCAATTAGCTTATGATTTAAAACTTTTATGATTGAATGTCCACAAAAATATTTAAAAGAGATAAAAGACGTCAACGCTGAATTAGCTGAACTGAAAGGTTTCCTTAATGATAAAGAAGCTAAGATTAGTTTGGCGAAATTTTTAAGAGCTAATATAGGATTTACAACCGAATTGATAAGTGGAGTCAAACTTGCACCTTATCAAGAACTACATATTAAAGCATTCTTTAATCGTAATTTTAATATGTGCGTTTTTGGTCGTGGCTGCGGAAAAAGTTTTATGGCAGCAGTATTTTGTTTTCTTCAGTGCGTGTTTGAACCAAATACAAAAATTCTAATCGCAGGTCCAACTTTTAGAACAGCTCGATTTATTTTTAATAATCTAGAAAAAATAGTCAATAGTCCAGGAGCAGATTTATTGTCTCAGTGTTTTGGAGCAAAAGCGAAAAGAAATGATCAATTTGAATGGCAAATAAATGGTGGAAGCATAGTTGCAATTCCATTGAATGGTGAAAAAATTCGAGGATTTCGTGCGAACATTCTTGTTCTTGACGAATTTCTTTTGCTTCCAGAAGAAATTATTAAAAATGTGTTAATGCCATTCTTAGTTGCTCCACAAAATATTAAAGAAAGAATGGAGATTAGAGAATTTGAAGATAAATTAATTGCAGAAGGAAACATGAAAGAAGAGGATCGAATGGTTTTTGAGAATACAAGTAAAATGTTAGCTTTTTCATCTGCAAGTTACACCTTTGAAAATCTTTATAAAACATATAATGAATGGTTAGAGAAAATTATATCAAAAGATAGAGGAGAAGCCACATACTTTGTAAGCCAAATGAGCTATGAAGCTCTTCCAGAAGAAATGATAGATAAAACAATTATTGAAGAAGCTCAAAATGGCGGAGCAAGTCATAGTAGTTTTCTTAGAGAGTATTGCGCTCAATTCACAGATGGTAGCGATAGTTATTTTAATGCAAAAAAAATGGAAGATTGTACTTTAAAAATAGGCGAAAAACCCCATACATTAATGAAAGGCGATAAAGATAAAAAATACATACTTGGTATTGATCCTAATATGAGTGATAGTCCAAATGCAGATTATTTTGCCATGGCTATTATAGAAATTGATAACGAAACTCAGCAAGGAACACTTGTGCATACTTACGCTGGATTAGGAAATTTAAAGAATCATGTTAATTATTTATACTATATATTAACAAATTTTAATATTCATCTAATTGCTCTTGATAATGCTGGCGCAGATGTTTTTCTTGCTGCTTGTAATGAATCAGAGATATTTAAAAAAGAAAAACTAGAAATAAAAATATTTGAATTTGATAGCGAAGTAGATGGGAATGACTATAATTTAATGGTTAAAAATGCTAGAAGAAAATATAATCTAGAAGATAAAAGAATAGCTTTTAATCAAGTTTTCACTAATACTTTTATAAGAAAAGCCAATGAATATCTACAGGCTTGCATAGATTATAAAAAAATATGGTTTGCTAGTAAGACTTGTGGTAATGATGATTTTTTTAACGAGCAATTTAATTCCAATATTAATATAGATTTAATTAAATCTCAAGATAAAAAAGAATGGTCTATGCTCGATTTTATAGAAAATCAAGACGATTTCATTTATCAGACCAAAAAACAATGCACTCTTATAGAACATTCATCTACTGCTAGAGGTACGCAATCTTTTGATTTACCACAACATTTAAAAAGAAGTTCTTCTGCTAATAAAGCTAGAAAAGATAATTATTCAGCGCTTTTATTAGCAAATTGGGGTTTAAAGTGCTATAATGACATGATGAACCAGCCAAAAGAAGATATATCCACTGGATTTCAACCAATAATGATTAAATAAGTGTAATTTTAAAGTAAAAATGAGCAAAAATAACAAAAAAAATACGGAATCTATACCTTTAATGGCATATGGCTCAGAGAAACAACTCACAGCTTCAGAAATCAGAGGTTCTTCTACTTCAACTAGAAGAAACGTCGCTGGGAATATAGAAAGAACAGATAGATTCGCAAATATAGATAAAGGAATTATACCTTTTAGATATTCAAATTACGCAAATAACTTATCCACATTAGATGTTAGAGACGCAGTAATATTATGTCAAAAAGCATACTATAATGTAGCAATTTTTAGAAATACTATAGATTTAATGACAGAGTTTTCTAGCAGTAAAGTTTATTTAACTGGAGGAAGTCAAAAAGCTAAAGAATTTTTTCAAGCATATTTTAAAAAAATTAATTTATCTAGTTTTCAAGATCAATTTTTTCGTGAGTACTATAGAAGTGGGAATGTTTTTATTTATAAATTTGACGCAGCAGTTACAGATGATCAACTTAAAAAAATAACTCAAACATTTGGAGTTAGTAAATTGTTATCAGATGCTTCAGTTAAACTACCAGTTAGATATACAATTTTAAATCCTTCAGATATTTATGCTGGCGGTGCAATTAACTTTAATTCAAGAAGATTTTATAAAATACTTACAGATTACGAATTAGAAAGACTTCGTAAACCTAAAACAGAAGAAGATCTGGAAGTATTAAATACCTTAGACCAAGAAACTAAGAAAAAAATAGAGAATAAATATAATGGTGCAGTTTTTATAAATTTAGATCCAGATAAAATGGTGGCAGTTTTTTATAAAAAACAAGATTACGAACCTTTAGCAATACCAATGGGGTTTCCAGTTTTAGATGACATTAATTGGAAACTTGAAATGAAAAAAATGGATATGGCTGTCACAAGAACTACGCAACAAGCAATTTTATTGGTCACTATGGGGGCAGAACCAGATAAAGGCGGAATTAATCAAAAAAATTTAGAAGCCATGCAAAAACTTTTCGAAAACCAAAGCGTTGGAAGAGTTCTTATTGCAGATTATACTACTAAAGCTGAATTTGTAATTCCAGATATTGCAGCTTTAATTGGTCCAGAAAAATATCAAGTTGTAGATAGAGATATTCAAATAGGATTAAATAATATTTTAATTGGAGATGAAAAATTTGCTAATCAAAGTATAAAAGTTCAAGTCTTTATTGAAAGATTAGAGCAAGCTAGACAGCATTTTATAAATGAATTTTTATTACCAGAAATTAGAAGAATTAGTAAAGATTTAGGTTTTAAAAATTTTCCAACACCTCAATTTGAACAAATTGATTTAAAAGACAACGTACAATATGCCAGAATATTTAATAGATTAATTGAATTAGGGGTGCTAACTGCAGAAGAAGGAATTAAAGCTATAGAGACAGGAAGATTACCAGATGAAGAAGAATCTAAATTGGCTCAAGAAAAATTCAAGCAATTAAGAGACCAAGGATATTATCAACCATTAATTGGTGGAGCACAGCAAGGAGCAGGAAGACCAGCTGGATCTACAGGAAGTCCTCAATCAACTAAAAATGTTAAACCAATTGGTACATCTAGAGCTTTTTCTGTTTTAAAAATTAAAGAAAATATCTTAGCCGTGCAAGATCTTGAAGAAGAAGTAAAATCTGCCGTAAGGAAAAAATTTAATGTTAAAAAATTAAGCAATCAACAAAAAGATCTAGCTGAAAAAATATCAGAAATTATTGTAGCAAATGAATCTCCTACCGATTGGAAGTCTTGCATAGGAAATTACATAGATGATCCAAAAGATAAAAATCAAAAACAAATTAATGAAATTAATGAAATTGGCGCAGAGCATCAGGTTAATTCATATCTAGCAAGTATTCTTTATCATAGTTCTACAGTGTAATCTCTCTTGAGGTTTAAGGTATGCCAATAAGAAGTAGAACATTATATAATGTACAAGGTTTATTTGTGGTTCCATTTTCTGGAAATTCTAAAAAACCATATTTAGATAACTATAAAATATTACGACCAATTATAAATTTACAAAATATAGACTATTCTATTCGTCAACCATCTATTAATTTAATAAGTTTTGGAAATAAAAAAAGCGTTTTTAGAGGAAGCAGTGCTCCACCAGAAGTAACATTTCAATTTACTTATTTATCCGATGGACTAACTAACGAAAGAAGGCTTGATTTTAATGCTTATACATTTTCTGATTCTCCAAATGTTTCTATGCAAAATAATGCTTTTACAGATTTAGATGCTTCTACTTTTAAAGATAAAAAAGATTTTTATTTAATAGTAAACAAATCTGAAGAAGATATTTATAAAAAGAATTCAGTTTTAAATGATGAATTTTACTATCCATCAGGGATTAATAATATTATAGATGAAAAATCAATAAATTATGGTTTATTGCATTTTCAAAATGCTTATTTATCAAGATATAATTTTTCACTATCTCCTACATCAATAGGAGTAGTATCTCAAGAATACTCAGCAGAAAATATAACTTTTTATTCTAGTGGTAGTGGAATAAATTATACTCAGTTGAATTTAAAATCTGGTACAACAGAAATTCAACCAGATAAAATTATAGTACCAAGATCTGTTTCTGGTTTAAGCGGAAAAAGTTTTCTATTTAGTAAAGATGCTATTGTGTCCTTTTCTAAAAATATAAATAGTGGAATTTTATTTGAGACCGATATGATTACCAGTTTAAACTTTGGATTAGAATTCGAAAGAGAACAAAGTGCGTCAATTAATTATAGACTACCAATTTCAAGAAATTTAAAATATCCTATAAGAGGGAATTTTAATGTTTCATTTAATGTTACTGGAGAATTTACTGGATCATTTTTTGATACACTAAGTCAAAATATTGATTATAATATTTTAGTAAATTTTAATTCAAATTTAGGTAATAATTATAAAACTCAATTTTTATTTAGTGGTTGTAGATTTAATAATATTAATTATAATAATAATATTAAAGACAATTTTAAAAATGCAACATTAAATTTTGATTTTGAACAAGACTTTGGTAATAATTTTAGAGGATTATTTTGGAGCGGTAATTCTGAATGGGGGACGGATCAAGGAAACGTCGAAGGTTCAGAGCAAGGAGTGACTTATCAACTTTTAGGTACAGAATCTGGTATAGATCATGATCTTTATTGGGTTAATACTTATATATTAGATTAAGTATAGGTGTAAAATATTATATGGCAAATAAAAATGTAAATAGTTTCCAAACGACAGGGTTCATAGATTTAAATACATCTAATTCATTATTGGGCGTTGTAAATGGTGAGTTAAAAAGATTAAATCCTGGAAGTATTTCAATGGTAAATCTTACCGCAATAACTGGAACTTTTTCTAACGGATCTACACCATCACCATTATTAAATAATCCATTAACTGTAGTAGGAAGTGGAAATAGTTTTATGCAGCTCAATATTCAAAATCGTGCAAGTGGAACATTTGCTAGCGCAGATTTAGTTATTACAGCAAATAATGGTACAGATTCTACTAATTTTATAAATCTTGGAATTAATAACTCTGGATATAGCGATCCACTTTATAACAATGCAAGTGGTCTTGACGGATATTTATTTATAGATGGTGGAGACTTAGATATCGGCACAAGAACACCTGGAAAAATTATAGAATTTCATGCTGGTGGAACAACTGAAAATAAAATAATAGCAAAAATAGATGCATCTGGAATGAATATGGTAAGTGGAACATATAGAGTTAATAATGTGCCATATAATATTTTTACAATTCAGTTAACTCATTCAGCGGATGGTTATAGAACTGGTTTTAACTATTTTGCAATAAATGATCTTGGATATAGTCAGGCAGCAGGAGGCTTAAGAAGAAGAGTCCCAATTGCTGAAACTTGTCAAATTAGAAAAGCATCATGGACCCATTTCGTTGGGACAACAGGTACTCCAGGAAATACTCCTTCAACTGGATATATTATTAATACTTCAACGATTCCGCCTCAAACAGGAATAGTAATGACAAATTTAGATAGTTCAAGTGATACTACACCATCTATTTATATAACAAATTTCGCTAGTCCAATTAATATAACATCTGGAGATTTAGTTGTAGCGGCTTTATATGCTAGCGGGTATACAACTTATCCTAATTTAGTAAGAGATAGTATCACATTATACTGCTCTAATTAATATTAGATTTTAAAAATATATAGTATTATAATATAGTGTAATATACTATGAAGAATATGCTATCTAAAATATTTGGCCCTAATTGGAGATCTAGCTCATCTGGAATAGCCACAGTTGTAGCAGTTTGTACAGCAATAGCAATTCATAGCGATCCAACTTTAGTAGCTTTTCTTCCTGATAATGCGGAAGTTTATATTACAGGAATTTCAAAATTAGTTGCAGTTGTGAGTGGAATTATTTTCGCATTAACAGTAAAAGATTCAGCAGTTACTGGTGGAACAGTAGCTTCTACAGTTGAAGCAGAAGAAAGAATACATCCACATGGAGAAAATATATGAATAAATTACAATTAGGTACTGTTGCTCTTTTGAGCGTATTTCTTGGCGCTTGCGCTACAACACAAACTGGAAAAGTTGATGTTGAAACAAGTGTTTCAAATGTACTTCCTTATGTCAAACCAGCAGTTATCCTCGCATGCACGGTAGTTCTTGATCAAGCTGTTTCACCTGAAGATAGAATTGAAAAGGCTAAAATGATTAACCATGTAGCAACTATCGTAGAAGGATTAACTGTTGGAACTGCTCCAACTCCAGATCAACTTAAAAAAGCGTTAACAGATTATCTTCCAGAAGAAAAAACTCATTGGGTTAATTACGTTAATGTTATTAAAGACATTTATGCTCAACAATTTTCACGAATCGATGGAAATACAGCTTTAGCTATTAAAATCTTAAATGCTATCGCTTCTGGATGCAAAGATGCTACTTCAAATTACGTTACCAATGGTCCAAGACCAAGACCAACAAATTCCGTAGCGTATTTTAATGGACCGAGAGTTACAAATTGTTTAATAGCTTATAATTTTAAATAAAATGCCAACTGGAATAATCCAAGCTTTATTTTCTGCTATATCTGGAATATTCTCAGCAATAAATAATGTATTTGGCGCAAAGAATACAAAAGAAATGAAAGAGCGTCAAGAAGCGCAAAAAGAAGTTAACTATCAAAGCGAAATAGAAAAAGAAGTGCAGGAGAAAAATCTTGAAGAAGTTCGTAAGCGTATTAGTTCTTAATTCTTTTTTAATTGGTTGTGCGACAGTAACACCAGATAAAATACAAGATGAAAAATCTTCGTATGACGGAAGTACTCCTAAACAATATGATAAAGATAATGGTGGATTAATTTCTTTTATTGGAGACGAAGCGGTTATTACAAATCAAGCCAGAGAGCGTTACAACAATTTAATTGGAATGTATAGAATCAAATTCAAAAAAGAAAAAGCAATAGATCTAAAAGAAGATTCTGGTATTAAAATTTATAAAGATAATTTTGGAAACAATCTTTATCTTATTGATAGTGAGCATCTTGTTTATTTTGGAGTTTTAAACTCTTGGCTTAAAGAAAAAATTCCTCAAGATAATATAATAGATAAGACCATAGATAAAATAAATAATTAAAAAATAAAATGCCATCGACGTTCTTCTTTAGTAATAGTCCATATACTATAACAAGCACAAATACAGTTATTAATCCAGCTACTTATAATAATAGAAGTTTAACATTAACTGGGGTTGCGCTCGGGAATGATGTAACAGGATTTGCAGATCGTGCGTTTGACTCTTGTACTGGTCTATATACAATCACTATACCTAATAGCGTGAAAAGCATGGGGAACAATGCGTTTAGTTATTGCTATAATCTAACTGGTGTCAATTTTGAACCTACTTCTACAGTGGATCGTATTGGAAATGTTGGATTTTTTTATTGCTTAAAGTTAAAAAAAATCTCTATTCCCGATAGCGTAAGTAGTATTGGGAGTCAATTCTTTGATTATTGCGGTAATCTAACTGATGCTACTATTGGTACTGGCTTGACAGGTTTTGGGGGGCCAGGAGCTATTGGATTAGGTAGCTCTTTCGATCATTGTGTCAGCCTAACTGGACTTTCTGTTGCTTCCGCTAATCCTAAATATAGCACTGAGGATAATGTTTTATTTAATAAAAATAAAACAACCTTGTGGTTTTGTCCTATGGGAAGAACAGGCTCTTATACGATTCCATCTGGTGTGACTACTGTCGAATTTCAATCATTTTTTTATTGCTCTGGTTTGACTAGCATTAGCATCCCAAGCGGTGTGACGTATATTGGGGTTCAATCATTTTTTAATTGTACTAGTTTAACTGGAATTTTTGTTGATCCTAATAGCAGAACTTACACCAGCGAGAGTGGCGTTTTATTCGATAATCCTAATAAAACAATCTTAATTCAATATCCACCAACAAGAACAGGCATCTATAATATTCCCAGTGGCGTGACAACTATTGAAAGAGAAGCGTTTTATAAGTCTAATTTAACTGCCGTTAGTATTCCTAATACCTTAATTAC
>Ga0114979_10002787_pt1 | contig 11787 bp, 9 predicted proteins | sample S_140625_EF_Meta_FD_87315 | JGI IMG/M metagenome (GOLD analysis project Ga0114979, IMG submission 87315) | Freshwater microbial communities from Lake Simoncouche, Canada to study carbon cycling - S_140625_EF_MetaG | ecosystem: Environmental > Aquatic > Freshwater > Lake | place: Lake... | reverse complement strand
TGATATTGGTCTCAGTTCTTTGAGGCTGCAAGAAATTATAGCGCTGCTCCCAAATACGAATGGTGTGCGCTTTAATTCCTGAAATTTTCTCTAAATCCTTAATGGTATAAGATGACATACCATAAAAACAATAATCTTGCGGAAAAGTTCATTTTTTTACAAAAAACTACTTTTTTAACCCACGCAAGTATTCTCCGTACCCACTTTTAGCATATTTATCGGCTAAAACAAGCAATTGTGCCTTATCAATAAAGCCCATTCTAAAGGCCACTTCCTCAATACAGCCTATTTTTTGACTTTGTCGCTTCTCAATCACACGTACAAACTCACAAGCATCGGCTAAGGATTCAAAAGTACCAGTATCCAACCAAGCGGTACCTCTATTCATGATACCCACTTGTAATTGCTTACGCTCAAGGTATACTTTGTTGACGTCTGTGATTTCATATTCGCCTCTTGGTGATGCAGGAATATGCTTCGCAATTTCAACCACAGTATTATCATAAAAATATAAACCAGGCACTGCATAGTTTGACTTAGGTGCTTTTGGTTTTTCTTCTAAAGAAAGTGCATTGTTATTTTCGTCGAACTCCACTACACCATATCTTTCTGGATCATTCACTTCATAAGCAAATACCGCAGCACCATCCACATCGTTAAAGGATTGAACCAGTTTACTAAAACCTGCCCCATAAAAAATATTATCTCCTAATACCAATGCTACTTTATCATTTCCTACAAAATCAGCACCAATTACAAATGCCTGAGCTAGTCCATTTGGAACTGCCTGCACCGCATAACTATACTTACATCCTATTTCAGCACCATCGCCCAACAACCTTTTAAATTGATCATTGTCTTCGGGTGTAGTGATAATCAATACTTCCTTAATGCCTGCTAACATTAGCACTGACAATGGATAATAGATCATTGGCTTATCGTAGATAGGCATTAATTGCTTGCTGATACCTTTGGTAATTGGATACAATCTTGTACCTGATCCACCTGCTAATATAATTCCCTTCATAAGTCTCTGATTTATTTTATTTTATAAAGAAGCCGCATATTCTGCGAAGCTGCCTAATGTTTTGTCTTTTTCAGAAAATATCAATTCCGAGGTTGGCATTTGCCAATCAATATTTAAATCTTTGTCATTGTACAGAATACCCACTTCATTGCCTGGCTCGTAAAATTTATCAACTTTATAAAAGAAAGTAGCTGTTTCACTTAACACCACAAATCCATGTGCAAAACCAGCAGGCACAAAAAATTGTTTACGATTTTCTGCGGTTAATTCAATGGCATAATGTTGTCCAAAACTTGGTGATCCTTTTCTTAAATCCACCGCCACATCTAGCACAGCTCCTTCTAATACTCTAACTAATTTTGCTTGCGCTGCATTGCCTTTTTGCATATGCAACCCTCTTAGTACGCCTTTAGTTGATCTAGATTGGTTGTCTTGCACAAATTCAATGTCTAAGCCTGAAGCTGCTTTAAAGTCCCTACTATTATAGGTTTCAATAAAATAACCACGGGCATCGCCATGCACTTTTTCGTGTATTATAAAGCAATCTTTTAACGGGGTCTGTTCTATAGTCATTATCTGTTCGTATACATTTCGTTATAGTATTGTTGGTAGGCACCACTAGTTACATTGGTCAACCAGGCCTCGTTATTCAAATACCAGTCAATCGTTTCTGCCAAGCCTTGTTCAAAAGTGACTGATGGACTCCATCCTAATTCCTTATTTAATTTAGTCGCATCAATGGCATAACGACGGTCATGACCTGGACGATCTTTTACATAAGTGATCAAGCTTTCGCTCTCTCCTTTTGCTCTTCCTAACTTTTCATCCATTTGATTACACAATAATTTTACTAAATCAATATTGGTCCATTCATTGAATCCGCCAATATTATACGTATCAGCTCGCTTGCCTTGATGGAACACCAAATCAATCGCACGCGCATGGTCTTTTACAAATAACCAATCTCTTGTGTACAATCCATCTCCATACACAGGCAATGGTTTTTTAGTAATGATATTGTGAATGAACAATGGAATTAATTTCTCGGGAAAATGGTTTGGACCATAGTTATTAGAGCAATTAGAAATCAACGTTGGCAAATGATAGGTCTCGCCATAAGCTCTTACAAAATGGTCGCTCGCTGCTTTACTTGCCGAGTAAGGTGAATTTGGATCATACGCTGTGGTTTCTGTAAACAAGCCTTCCTTGCCTAAGCTACCATATACTTCGTCTGTAGAAACATGGTAAAACAAATGATTTCTTTGATTGTCCCAAGAACCATCATGCGCATTTTCATAACTCAAATCATCCTTCCAATATTCCTTCGCAGTATTCAATAAGTTCACCGTACCAATCACATTGGTGTACACAAAATCTAAAGGCGAAACAATGCTTCTATCTACATGGGATTCTGCTGCTAAATGGATGACATCTGTGATAGCATGTTTTGCAAATATGTCTTTTAATGCAACTGCATCTAGAATATCTGCTTTTACAAAATGATAGTTCGCCGCTTTTTCGATATCCTTTAAGTTTTCTAGGTTGCCTGCATAGGTTAATGCATCTAAATTAAAGATTTGATAATCAGGGTATTTATTGACGAACAAACGCACTACATGCGATCCAATAAATCCCGCTCCTCCTGTAATTAAAATGTTCTTTTTCATGGTCAATTATGAGTCTCAAAGATATTAATAACAAGATATATATCAGAAAGTAATTTGACCATAAATGATTTATTAACCCAAGATTCTTGTTACATTTAAATCCTAAACTGGGCATTATGATACAAAAGGAAAGATATTACGCATTGGATGTTTTTAGAGGGGCAACTGTGGCCTTAATGATTCTTGTAAACAATCCTGGTTCATGGGGACATATTTTTAGCCCTTTAGCGCATGCAAGCTGGCATGGATGCACGCCCACCGATCTAGTTTTCCCTTTCTTTTTATTTGCCGTTGGTAATGCCATGGCTTTTGTAATGCCAAAATTAGAAAAAGGAACCCCGATTGATTTTTGGAAAAAAGTAGTCAAAAGAACAGTATTGATTTTCTTAATTGGGCTATTTTTAAATTGGAGCCCATTTGTTAAATGGTCGGACGGACACATAGTTGCAAAAACTTGGGAGAACATTCGCATTTTAGGTGTCCTTCAAAGAATCGCACTCTGTTATTTTTTCGCTTCCATTATAGTGTATTATGGAAAATCTAAAATGGCTTTCTTTATTGGTGGACTAATGCTAATTGCCTATTGGATTTTGAGTTTTTTATTGGGTGGTCAAGGACATCCTTATAGTCTGTCTGGATTTTTTGGCAATGCGATAGATCAAACTATTTTAGGCGTAAATCATATTTATAAAGGCGAAGGAGTGCCCTTTGATCCAGAAGGATTAATCAGTACCATACCCGCCATCGTACAAGTAATTTTTGGATTTTTAGTCGGTGAATACATTCAAGCAAAGGGTAAGAGTTTTGAAATGTTAGCACAACTTTTATTAGCTGGTGTCATATTGGTTTTAGCAGGTTATATTTGGGACTTTAGTTTTCCTATCAACAAAAAAATATGGTCCAGTAGTTATGTATTGTATACCTCTGGCTTAGCCATCATTACTTTAAGTGTTTTAATTTATTTATTAGAATTTAAAAATAGCAAAGGTAGATGGAGCCATTTCTTTGATATATTTGGTAAGAATCCATTGTTCATTTTTGTACTGAGCGGATTTTTACCAAGAGTACTAGCTTTATTAAGATGGGTAGACCATACAGATGAAAAAGGGGAACCAGTATTCACATCCGCACTACCATGGTTTTACCAGCATATCTGTAAAGATATTTCGAGTGATTTGCGTATTGGGTCTTTTGTATATGCCATCTGTTTTATTACCTTCTTTGCAGTGCTTGCAAATGTATTAGACAAGAAAAAGATTTACATTAAAGTATAGAAGATCAATGAGTCTATTGGAAAAAAATAAGTAAGTCTTCTGTGACTACTTAAAAAGTCCTGCCGCTTTTTCTAGACTTTCTGGTTTACCAACATCTAATAATATGCCATCACTATGGTCATAAAAATGAATGGCATAGTGTTGTGCAATTTGTAAATAAGCGTCAATTAAAGAAAACTTACCTTGCATATTCAATGCTTCAAAAAAATTAGCGTGCACAATTTGTATTCCACTAAATGCTTTAGGAACAGCCATGGATGGGTCTTTTAAAGGATTGGCCCATTTTTCTTCATTGGTTGAATTGTTCCTCCAGCCACACAATGTGCCAGCTGTATTGAAAATTAAATTTCTACTTGTACTGCGATTGGTCACTGCTAAAGTAGCCACCATTTCTCCTTCGGATAATGCATCATAAGCTTTATCCGCTTCAAGCATTTTATCTAAATCTAAATCGGTTAAGATATCTGCATTCATCACCAACCATTTGGCTTCGTTCTCAAAATGCGCTTTCGCTCTTAACAATCCACCACCGGTCTCAAGCACTTCATCCGACTCGTCTGATATAGTGACATTAGATCCCCATCCGTTGTTTTTTTCAATAGCGTCTACAATTTGATCTGCAAAATGATGCACATTCACCAACACTTCGTTGATGCCAAAATCTTGTAAATATTCAATATTGCGTTGTAATAAAGTTTTGCCATTGACAATCGCCAAAGCCTTAGGATGATGATCTGTAAAGGGCTTCAGCCTAGTCCCTAATCCTGCAGCCAAAATCATTGCCTTCATAAAAAATTATTTTACCCAATTGGTTTGATTGGTATGCGCTAAAACGACTTTCACTTTATATTTGTTCTTTAAATGCCTTGCAGTTTGTTCTGCAGCAAACACACTGCGGTGTTGACCACCCGTACATCCAAAATTAATTTGCAAAGACTTAAAATCTCTAGCTAAATAATCTGCAACAGTGATGTCTATTAAATCCCAAACACTATTTAAAAAAGTATTCATCTTGGTTTTTTGTTCTAAGAAATCTTGTACCGGCTTATCCAATCCAGAAAGTTGTTTATAGTCATCAAACCTACCCGGATTTAAAATACCACGCATATCAAAAATAAATCCGCCACCATTTTCTGAAGCATCCGAAGGCAAGCCTTTTTTATAACTAAAACTATTGATGGTGATCACTAATGGTGTTTTATCATTGGCCTGCATTGGGGTAAATCTGTCCAAGACTTCTTGGCCTACCATCCATTTTAGGATACCAGCAAAAACTGGTGTGTCCTTGTCTAAAGTATACACCTCTAAAAATGCACGAAGATTTTTTAAACCCAATGGGATACTGGTTAAGAAATGTGCTTTACGTTCAAACAAACCTCTAAATCCATAAGCACCCAATACCTGTAATAATCTTAATAAAACAAAACCATGGAATTGTTTTTTAAACAATGCAATATCAATCGTTTCCCCTAAAACCAATTCTGCCTCTTTGATATAGTCATTCAGTAATCGCTCTTTCCATTCATTGGATAATTCTGCTTTCGCTTGCCATAATAAGGATGCTACATCATAAGGCATGCCGCCCTTCATTCCACCTTGGAAATCAATAAAAGACACTTCATCATTTTTAACGATGATATTTCTGCTCTGAAAATCACGGAACATGAAATAATTAAAATGACTGTCGGACAATTGATCGCTTAGTAATTCAAACTCGTCAATCAATGCCTGTTTATCATAAGGATATTGTAAAGTATCTAAGAAATAATATTTATAATAAAGCAAATCAGTTAATACTGCATGTTTACCAAATGTTTTTGAGGTAAGGCATTTTGAGAAATCCAATCCCTCGCTGCCTTTCACTTGCAATTGTACCAATGCTTTTAAACTCTTTTGAAATAACTGATACACCCTTTCGGTCTTGCCTTCTTTTTCTAATACATCTAATAAAGATTCCGAACCAAGGTCTTCTTGTAAATAAATTTTCTGGTCTGCGCTAACGGCCAATACTTTTGGAACAGGCAATCCTTTGGAATGAAAATGCTGTGCAAAATAAATGAAAGTCTCATTCTCCTTAAGGTTCAGATTATAAGTTGCAATGTAGGAATCAGCACCTTGTTTGATTCTAAAATAGATTCGATCTCCCCCACTTTGTGGAATTTTTTCTATGAGCTCCCAATCCTTACCTGCGTAGGATATAAATAATTGTTTGATCGCGTCCTGCATTGCTTCCATGAACTTTGATTAGGGGTTTTAACAGCATTAAAAGTAATTAAATAAATTTAGCTTACGAAAAAACTAAAAAAAGTGGTAAATTCAATCAAATAACCCCCTTATGAACAGACAAACCATGTCATTTAGACAAGTAATGTTAATGCTGTTGCTCTCCTTTTTTTCAGTAGCAGCGATCGCGCAAACACAAAAAATCACTGGAACAGTGGTGGATAGCAAAGGCAGTCCTTTAGAAGGCGTCACTGTAAAAGTGCTAACGACCAATGCTTTGACCACCTCTAACAATGCTGGCACATTCACCATCAACGCTAAAACAGACGACTTGATTGAATTCAGCTTTGTGGGCTTTGAAACAAAAAAAATCAAAGCAACCAATGGTTCAATGAAAGTTGTTTTAAATGCAGCTACAACAGACCTTCAGGATGTAATCTTGGTGGGAAGTCGTGGTACAGGTCGTGCTAAATTAGAGTCGCCCGTGCCAGTAGACGTCATTAAAATTTCAGAAGTCGCTATCAACACGGCAAGAATGGATTTAACATCTTCTTTAAATTATGCAGCCCCTTCCTTTAACTATAATAAGCAATCAGGAGCAGATGGTGCTGACCACGTAGACATAGGTACATTAAGAGGTTTAGGCCCTGACCAAACCTTAGTTTTAATCAATGGAAAGCGTAGACATAGCACTGCCCTTGTAGGATTATTTGGTACTAGAGGTAGAGGAAATTCTGGTGTAGATTTGAACGGATTTTCTCAAGCTTCCGTAGATAGAATTGAAATTTTAAGAGATGGTGCTTCTGCTCAATATGGATCTGATGCGATTGCTGGTGTGATGAACGTCATCTTAAGAAAAAATACCAATGAGTGGAATATCACTACAGGCTTAGCTGGGTATTATGATAAAAAATTCAACACCAATCAATTTAAAGACAATAAAGACTATTTATACGGCAACCCAATAGATGGCGTAACGAGTGCAATACAAGCGAACCGTGGATTTAACCTAGGTAAAAAAGGCGGATTCATTAATTTGTCTTTTGATGTATTGGATCAAGGAAAAACTTTTCGTCAGGCTGCTAGTTCAGACATTGCAAACAAAGATGGTTTACCTACCAATACTTGGAGACAAGGTTTTGGAGATGGCTCTTTGACCTCTTATGGCGGCATGATGAACTTAGAATTACCCTTGGGCGACAATATTAAGTTCTATGCATTTGGCGGAATGAACAATAAAAAATCAGACGCTTATGCCTATACAAGAAACTGGTCTGCAAGACCAACGCGTTTCCCTGTGAACAGCAATGGTAGTTTGAAATTTGTTCCTAGTATCATGTTCCAATCAGGTTCTGGTGATACGAGCTTCAACCCACGTATTCAAGCACAGATACAAGACATCTCTATGGTGACTGGATTTTCTAAGGATAATAAAAATGGCTGGAATTGGGATTTCAGCAACGCATTTGGTTACAACGATTTTCATTATTATGGAGCGGGCACATTCAATGCTTCTGATATTGGCAATGTAACCAAAACAAATTTTGATGACGGTGGATTTAACTTCTTACAAAACACCACCAACTTTGATTTATCTAAGCAATTTGGTACGGTGAATAATGGCGGTCTAAGAGTGGCTTATGGTGCGGAATTAAGATACGAAGCTTACCGAATTAATAGAGGTGAAGTTGCATCGTATAAAGCATACACAAATAAATTTGGTTTGCAACAAGCGCCTGGTGCACAAGGCTTTCCTGGATTCAGTCCAGACGACGAAGTGGATGCAAACAGAATGGTAACAGGGATGTACGGTGATTTGGAATACACACCTTCTGAAGCCTTTTTAATTACAGGTGCGGTTCGTTTCGAAAATTATTCTGACTTTGGTGCAGTAAGTACTTTTAAAACATCCTTCCGTTATAAAGTAACCAATAATTTTAATTTAAGAGGATCCTTCAGTACAGGTTACCGTGCGCCTTCTTTACAACAAAAATATTTTAGTAATACCCTTACTTCTTTCTCTCAAGGAAATTTAGTACAGTCTAGAGTTGCAAACAACAATGATCCTGTAACTAAATTAGCAGGTATCCCAGCTTTAAAGCAAGAGACTTCTAATAATATGAGTCTTGGTTTTTCTTGGAAACCAATGCAAGGCTTATCTGTAACTGTAGATGGTTATCAAATTAAGATGAAAGACCGTGTGGTACTTTCTGGTTTATTTAGCGCAGGCGATGCAACTTTGCCAACTGCCTTAACTGATAAATTAAATGCATTAGGTGTTGCTACTGCACAGTTTTTTGCTAATGCGGTAAACACAACCAATACGGGTGTAGATATCGTAGTAGATTACCAAAAGAAACTCTCTGCTACTGAGAAATTAAAATTCTTATTGGTTGGTAATTTACAAAGTATTAAGATTGACGCAGTCAATGTACCAGATGCATTGAATACGAATGAATACAATGCAAACACCTTCTTTAATGATAGAGAGAAGTTCTTCTTAAAAGCTTCTGCACCTGCATCTAAATTCTCTTTCTCCGCAGACTACTCTAAAAAGAAAGTGAGTATTGGTGCAAGAATCACTTATTTTGGTAAGTTAACCTTGACAGGATTTGGTTATAATGGAGATGGTATTAATCCAGAAGTGCCTACGGATGCAGACGATAAAGTTTTTGTACCAGAACACTTTAACTATGGTGGTAAATTCACGACAGATATTTATAGCAATATTCAGTTAAGCAAAAAAGTAAGCTTCATTTTTGGAGCAGACAATATCTTTAATGTACACCCTGACTTTGCAGTGAATCCTCAAGCAAAATGGTGGGCTGGTGACAATGAAACTGGTGGACCATGGGATGGTGTTCAAATGGGCTACAATGGTTTAAGACTATTTACCAAATTAGCTTTCCGATTCTAAATCGTATCGCAATAATGTAATAACTTTAAAGCCTCTCTATTTATTTAGAGAGGCTTTTTTATCCTATACTAATAGTTCGTAAATAAATAGCTTTATTCGCGACTCCTATTTATAGTTCGTAAATAAATAGCTTTATTTGTGACTCCTATTTATAGTTCGTAAATAAATAGCTTTATTTGTAACTCCTATTTATTGTTCGTAAATAAATAGCTTTATTTGTAACTCCTATTTATAGTTCGTAAATAAATAGCTTTATTCGCGACTCCTAAAAACGTCGCTGCTCATAAACTATTTATTTACTTAAAATATGATTATATTTCATTCAATATAAAATGATTACTATGAAAAAAATAATAACTGCCTTATCTTATTTAGTATTGATGTCTATAAGCGGATCGGCGCAGAATGGCATTGTAGTTTTTCAAACAGATTTTGGCACTAAAGATGGTGCAGTGTCTGCTATGAAAGGGGTGGCAAGTAGTGTGGATCCTAGTTTGAAATTATATGACTTAACACAAGAGATTCCTGCTTATAATATTTGGGAAGCGGCTTATAGACTAGACCAAACAGTACCTTACTGGCCTGCAGGTACGGTCTTTGTTTCTGTGGTAGATCCCGGCGTTGGCACCAACAGAAAGTCGGTGGTGGCTAAAACTACATCAGGACATTATATTGTAACACCAGACAATGGCACACTCACATTGCTTGCTGCAAGTATTGGTATTGAATCCATGCGTGAAATTGACGAAGCAGTGAATAGAAGAAAAAATTCTGCTGCCTCTTATACTTTTCATGGCAGAGACGTGTATGCGTATACCGCAGCAAGACTCGCCTCTAAAACCATCACCTTTGAATCGGTGGGTCAATTATTAGCACCAAAACCAGTTTTACTTTCTTATCAAAAAGCAAGTTTAAACAATGCAATCTTAAAAGGGAATATCGATATCCTAGATATTCAATACGGTAATCTCTGGACCAATATTGGTCAGGACCTTTGGAAAAATTTTAACGCAGCTCCTCATGCTAAAAATATTATCGTTGTAAAAGTGTTGCATCAACAAAAATTAGTCTACCAAAGCGCCATGCCTTTTGAAAATACTTTTGGTGGCGTTGCTGTAGGTAAACCCCTTGCTTACTTAAATAGTTTAATGCAATTGTCCTTTGCATTAAACCAAGGCAGCATGGCCGAAAAATTCAAGATTGGATCGGGCCCAGATTGGATGGTTGAAATTGCTTGGGGAGACTATTTAAATTAATGCCGATTGATGATGTTGATTACAATTGATTCATAAAATCTGCTAGTAAACTATGAAAATGATGCGTGCCTTGTTCGCGCTTGGTGGCATACCTTCCGTGATGATAAAATCTTGAGCGGATACCTTGTTGCACATGCTCTACCACTTCTTCATCCTCTTGCTCTACGCTCTCCAATCCTGCACCTGCACCTGTGTCTAGCTTGCTTGCATCATACACAAAACTTAAGAAAGTGACTTTGGTATTGCCTGCATCGATTGGTGTAACAATATTCAACGACAATCCCCATGGATAAAAATTAAACATCATATTCGGGAAGACCCAAAAATAATACGCAGCAATATTTTTTCCTGCATCCATATGTCCTGCTGGTAAATCAAAACAATGCTCTGAAGATTTAGACGCACCAATTTGTAAATTCGAATACTTAAAAATGTCTGTCGTATACTCTTTAAAATCTAAAAATGCATTGAGTCCTGGATGCATAAATGGAATATGAAATCCCTCTAAATAATTTTCACAGTACAAAGCCCAATTCGCTTTAATATAGTAATCACTTGTTCTACTTGAATCATGCACTAATTTGTCGATTGATAAAAAACCAATACGCGATTCCATCTCTTTAAAAAATAATGCAGGGCCTAATCCTTTTTTAAGTTGCGTAAACAATAAAGGACCCCATTGGTATAAAGGCAAAGCATGTAAATGATTGTTCTCTGGAATAAAATTTTCTACTTCCTTGAACTCCGGCATGGAAATAAATTTTCCATCCAAATGAAAAGCCCTGCCATGATATTTACAACGCAAATGTTTTAATCCAGTACAAGGTTCGTACACCATTAAATTGCCGCGATGCGTACATACATTCGATAAACAATGTACGCCCCCATCGGCATCCTTCGTAATCACCAAGGGCTCGTCGATATAATTTTCCAATAACCTAAACGGATATGCATCTCCCGCATTCGGCACCATGCCTGTATGACCAATATATTGCCAGCTAGGTGCAAAAATCTGCTCCTTCGCTTTTTCCAAACATGCTGGATCTAAGTAAAAGCTCGTATCAATGGTTTTAGCCCTTGCAATATTGGGATCAATAAAAAAAGTAGACATAGCAGGTGCATTTATACCCCCAAGATACAACATCAAGTAGTACAATTCATTGGTAATGAGGCTCCAAACTGAGGATAAATTTTCCCCTCAGTTTGATTAAATACTAAATTATTTAGTTAATATTGCTAATAAATTTAGCTAAATGGAATTTCAAGAGGAAGCATACGAGCAAAAAACGGGTTATACAGGGGCTAAAAACTACCAGTCGGCGCAGATCGTACAAGCCAATGCCACTGGATTTGGCGCGGCATCGGACGATTTTATGGAAAGAGGGATTGACCTCAACGAACAATTGGTGCGCAACAAGCCCGC
>Ga0114979_10002786_pt1 | contig 11787 bp, 8 predicted proteins | sample S_140625_EF_Meta_FD_87315 | JGI IMG/M metagenome (GOLD analysis project Ga0114979, IMG submission 87315) | Freshwater microbial communities from Lake Simoncouche, Canada to study carbon cycling - S_140625_EF_MetaG | ecosystem: Environmental > Aquatic > Freshwater > Lake | place: Lake... | reverse complement strand
TAAACCAAAAACAGCAGCTAATATTAATAAACCACCTATAATATAAAATATGCTAGCATTAAAAATATTTTGAGCAATAGCAGCAGCAATTGTTGCAGCTTTAATTGCTACAAGCGCGCCTATAACAAATCCAATTATTTGAATAAAAAACTTTAATCCATTAGATAAGTAATCTATAACTGCACCAAAAGCTTTGACTACAGGAGTTGGAAAAGCACCTCCAAGCATATATACAACTGCTATTAATTTATTTATTATTGCTATACCAGAAGCAAACCCATCTACCAATGCAGAAAGAATAAATAATATTGGTGTTGCAAATGTTGCTAATTGCATCATAGCAACTTTAAATTTGTCTGTCATTGTTGTAGCGGCAGCAGACATTTGAGAAAACTTTTCAGTAGCATCTTTTGATTTTTCTGTTTGTGTTACATACTTGTCATATTCGCTTAAAGACATACCAAATAATTTATTTGCCTGTGCCATATCAGTAATACCAGCAGCATTAGCTATAGACATTTGTGTGTACTTATCCATATCTTTAAATTGTACACCTTGAGACTGAACAGATTCTACAACTAGTCTTATTCTTTCTTCTTCTGTGGCTACCAGTAATTGTGATGAATTTAATAATCCACCACCAAGAACTGCATTTAATTTACCTGCTGCTTCTGCTGCACCTTGAAATGTATCCATCTTTTTTACAATTCCAACAAGAGTTGATACCTCAAGACCAGATGCTTTTGCGGCAGCTTCCAATCCTCTAAACACATCAATACCTTTCTCACCATACACAACAAGAGTGGAAGCAGCACCAGCAAAATCGCTTGCTATTTTTTGAGGAGATGTACCTAAAGTATTTGCTAAAACAGCTAATTGTTTGGATGTTTCAATTGCTTGGGAAGAAGACATACCAAAAGATTGAATCAATGTTGACATATTTTTAGATGCAACATCAGAGCTTACTCCTAAGTTGGATAAAGTACCAATTGTTGCTGCCATCTCAACTCTTGCTTGTGAGGAAATCTCTGTAAATTCAGAAAAATTGTTTGCCAAGGAGAGCATAGCTTCTCCTGTTTTTTCCATACTCACATTATTCATACCAGCAAAATTTGCTGCCATATTTAATTCAGTAGTATACCCATCTATTGCACCAGTAGCTCTTCTTAAAGAAGCTGATTGACTATCTAGCACAGTAACACTTTCGACAGTAGATTTAACAATTTGTTGTGTTATTGCTGCTGTAACGTTTTTTATATTTAAAAATTGTTGTTCAAATTTTGTAGCAAAAGATTCATAATTTTTTGTTAATTCTTGAGTATTTAAAGAACCATCTTCATTTGTGATAAAATCATATATACTTCCTTTTTCTACCTTTAAGTTTAACTTACCAGCAAGAGAGTCAGCCATATTATCGGTAAGCTTCTTTCTTTCTCTTAATAATTCTAATTGATGTTCTTCTTGTTGTATCAATAATTGTTTTTGAGCAATTTCAAAAGCACTCATTTCATTGCCAGCTTGTTTTCTATCTGCCATTTCTTTTTCAAGTTTGGCTTGCATTTCTTGAATTTCTAATTCTTTAAATTTAATATTTTTTGCTTCTTCTTCAGACTGCGTTCTTTTACTCATTAACCCGTATAATTCTGTTAAAATCTCTTTTTCTCTTTGAATTGAGTCAATTCTTTTTTGTTGAAGCTCTACCGAATTTGTTATTTTTTCTATGACTCTCTGTAATGCATTTTCATAAATTGTTAAATTTTGAATTTCTTCTTCAGACAAAGTAGATCTTCTTGAAGCAAGATCATTAATCTTTGTTTCAAGTTCAACTCTAAGTGCTAAATCAGTAGGATTAGGAGCAGCCATTTATAAATTAATTCCTTTACAATAAATAGTATAAAAGAAAAAAGCCAAGAAGGTTATTCTTGGCTTTATCTTACTTGGAAGAAGCTTTTGCTTTTTCCATTTCTTCGTTTTGTTTTTCAAAATGTTTTGCTAATCTATCGCAGAACCAATTTCTTAATCCAATTGGAAGATTGTATAACTCAAACAATGACCATCCACCGTGTAGTTTCATAATGAAGAACTGTTCGTAAACAGACTCCATATACTTATCGTTTAGGCCAAAAAAAGTCCGCTGTAAACGGAACCTCCATTGAGTCTTCAAACTCGCAAGCGGAGCAAACAAAGTTTTGTTCAAGTTCAATATTTGGGTTTATGTTCTTATAAACAGTTCTCAAATATTTTGAATCTTTGGCTGGAATATTCTCAACCATTTGGGTTAGTTTTCTTCTATCAGTCTCACCATTCATTGAAACAATAAAGTATTTCATTTGTTGTGTCATTGTACTTTCTGGTAAGTTATTCTTCTGTTGTTCTTGTGATTTAACAACCATTTGTCTTTCATCTAAACCTGTAAGAAGTTTTATTTCAACTTCTATTTTTGATAATGGTAGTCTAACAATAAATGTATTTTTCTCTGTTATTATTATACCAAGATTATCCAATTCTTCTTTTGGAAGAGGATAAGCCATAGTGTTTATATTCAAATCAAATGTATGTTGAGAACTTACTCCACAAGATGGGCAAGTGATCTTGGTTTCATATTCTTCGCCATAACCAGATATTCTTGCTGCAACAATTAAAGCGTTCTTATCACCAATCAATAAGTTATCAACTTTAATTCTTTTATCAACAATAATATCATTTAACATCTTATCAACTGCTAAACCTTTTTTAAGTAAAGCTTTTGATGTTAGAGTATCTTCATCCTTTGCTGTCATATGTCTTATTTCAATTGTATCTTGCATATATAGTGGATGTTCTGGAGGATATAAAATTCCTTTAGATGGTATTTCTACAGCCTCTGTTGGTGTTATATATGCAAATTGTTCTGTCTTCTCGATCACTGGAGTTGGGTCTGTTGTCTGTTCTATAGCCCCAAATCTTTCTTCGTTATTTCTCATTTTATCCTCTGATTAAATTTATTTTACTTTTGCTGCACAGATGTCAGCTTTAGTCTTTTCTCCTCTAGCTACCTGTTGTTGTTCGGCTGGTGTTAGTGTGCATTTTGGTATTTTTACTGCACCAGTTTTTGCTGGAGGTGGTTCTGCTGGTTTTGGTGGTGGAGCGGGTGGTGGAGTAGTAACTTGTTCGTTAATAGGTTTAGACTTTGGTTTGGGTTTAGGTTTTGCAGTTGCTGCTCTTCTTCTTTCTTCCTCTATTTGTCTTGATCTTTCTGCTGCTGCTTTATCGCTCCAAGCATCCTCTGTAACTGGAATGCCAGAACGATTAAATTTATCAATATCAGAAAGAAACTGTTCTTGTCCTTGTGGGAGTTCCGTACCATCTCCTAGTGTTTTATTATATTGAGGATAATAATTAGCTCTTTTATATCTAAATGATAAACTTATTTCAAGTAGATCATCGCTACTATAATCATGATCTCCAAAATCAACTTTAGTAATCCAAGGATGTTGTAAAACCCAATATCCATTTGCATACATACCACCAAAAAAGATTTCTCCACGATTTAAATTATAATTTGGTGCGGCTTCTGCCGCAAGAGGACTTTTACTAAGTCTTGAAGCTATTTGTCTTGTCTCATATCCCATAGAAAGATCATAAATTTTTATTGTAGATCCTAAGTATCGTTCAGATACTGGATCTGCTACTTGATCCTCAAAAAATCCTTTATTAGAGCTAATATTCCCATCAACCGAAGGTGATCTTGCATATGCTATTCTTGCACTAGTATATCTAGTTAGAATATCATCCAAGTCTTGACCTACTTCTGGAGCAAAGGTATTACTATAAGGATTTACAAATTTTACAGTTATTTCCTGCCAAGTCCATGATGTTGGAAGGGCTACACCTATATCACCTGTAAATTGATTTGCATAAGAGTCTGTATCATAACCAACTTGAAACTTTGGACGATTAATTGATTTAACTATCCAAGGATATTTTCCTTTAGTTAATTCATCAAATTGCCCACCAAACTCTACAAAAAATCTAGACTTTCTTTTAGGATCGACAAAGGAATTAGACCAAAAATAGTTCTTACTTGTTTTAAGTGCCATACTAATATTTAGTCTAATAAATAATTATTTTATCGATTAACGTAAGTAGAAGCAATTTCTACTCCATCTGCACCAACAGAGTAGAATTCTGCCCAATCGTATCTAAGTTTAACTGTTACTTCTTGTGCATCATCTGAACTGTAATCATTAGAACCAAATTGAATGTCTTTGATCCAAGCATTTCTTAAAGACCATTTTTCAACAACATTACCGTCATCATCAATTTGTAGAATATTTACGTTACCTGTTGTAGCAACTGCACCAGCTTTTGAAAAAGATTTGATACCTGTACCAGCAGTTCCAGTACCAACATCACCACCATTATTTAAAGCTTGTGCAACTATTGCTGGGTTTTGATAACCAAAAGCACTAAGTATTTGTGTTAGATTTCTTGTCATATCTGGTATTTGCTCTACAATATCTATACCAGCATTTTGACTAATGCCAGTTCCAGCAGGATCTACAATAGACATACTTATTTCTTTCCATTCTAATTTGCCAGGAAAGAAAAAGTTATGACCTAAAAAGGTATGTTTAGTTTCTGTTATTGTAAATCCAGGTTTATCAATTTTCTTAACAACAAATGAAGGAACATCAAAGTCTCCACTTACTGGATTGAATTGTACTAAAAATTTAAACTTTCTTTTTGGTTCTACTTGTGCTGAACTCCAAAATGTTGCCATTACTTATTTCTCCCTAATATATTGTAATTAGTATTAGTCTGCAAATGCTGCACCAGAACTTGAAATATTAAAGTCAATTGCAATAAATTCAATTGCTCTAGCTGGTCTTAAGTAAATCTTTGCGTAGAGAATATTTCTATCGACAAGATCTGGGGTTGTTGTTGTACTATCAAGAATCAATCTGTATTCAGTTATACCAAGTCTAGATTTAACGCTCTCTAAGAATGGTTCTACTTGTGACTTAAATCTTGACCATGTAGAGGAAACGTTTTGATCAAAGAGAAGTGTTGAAGCGATTGTTGAAATCTCTCTCTTCAAGTAGATCATTAATCTACGAACGTTAATTCTATCAAGTGCAGATGGTGTAACTTGAAGAGTCTTTTGACCAAAGATTACAATGCCTTCTGCTGGGAATTGTGCAATTGGGTTGATATTAGCTTCATATAGCAAATCACGTTCTCTTGAGTTAAGTCTTTGTGCTACAGCTAATACTGGAACACCGCCACGACCTTCGCTTAAACCACCTCTGGTAAATCCTGCTGGAGCAAACCAAAGTTCTTGTGATGCTTGACCATAAGAAAGAGCACCTAGAGCAACAACTGATGGTGGAACCCATACGTTTTGATTACTTATAGTATCTCTGATTTGTACCCAAGGATAGTAGGTTGCACCATAACTTGAATTAAAGCTTCTACGTTTTAGATCAGTAACAACAGAATCAACTGTACCACCTAATCTATCAGAAGTTGTAATCTGACCTTCAGAATCTGGTCTATAGCTTGGTAGATCAATAATAGCCATACAGTCAGCACGATTCTCTGCTGTTGTAACCATATGAGTAGTTACATTAGTGTTTGTAACTCCTGGCATTGCAATTATATCTGTGACTATTAATTCTGGGTCTGCTACTGTATCAACTGCTCTACGGAGTGTATATAACTCATAGCTATTAAGTTCAGTTTCTGTACCATTGAATTGTGAGTTTCTAAATGCATCAGTTTCTGTTATATCAAGACCATCAAAGCCTCCAACCAATGGAGCAACAAATTTGTTGAAACCAGCACTCAAAACTGCTTCATAACCAGCAGAAGAAGTTAATGTAGTTAATTGATTTACATAACCATTTGCAGTTATTGAAGTACCAGCAACTCTGCTTCCAGAAGTATATACTGCACCATCAGTAGAAGAGCCAGATATATCATCTAATGTGAAGTAGAAAGAGAATTCTCTGTTGCTTTCAATGTTGGTAGAATCTGGATCATTGCTATAGAAACTTGGGGCCATTCTTACATAATCAACATATGATTTATCAACCTCAGTCTTTGTAGTTTTCAAAGTTACATCATAACCAAAATAAGCTTTTGTATAATCGTTAAGTTTCTCTGCTGAAGCTGATACTCTTAAAGCTGGTGCTGGAAATAGGAATTTTGCGTCAAATGTATTTGTTATGCTTCCTGTAATTTTTAAGAACTTAGATGCACCAGCTTGGTTTTGTGAACCAGAAGCTACAACGAAAGTGTTTGATGGAGTAGCAGTAGAACCAGTTCCAAGAACTTGAAGTTGTTTGAATCTTACAGGGCCATAGAAACCAAATGGAAGTAATTTTGGATCAGTCAAAGCATTGTCTACTTCTTGATTCATTTCTACATAAACGTATCTTGAAAGATTTGGATAGTTACCAAACTCTCTATATCTCTTTTCGGTATCGCTCCATTCAATAAATCTATCACCTATCTTTCTTGCAATATAATTTTCAGAAGCTGGGTTTAGATTTAAATTTGTAAATCTTTCAATTATTTGTGGATTTAAATCGGTATCATTTGCTCTTCTGATTTCTACAGAGAATGTACCGTATTGTTCATAATTTGTTCTTGGACCTTTTATATCTGAAATTGCAATCTTAAGATTCTTTGATTCCCACTCACCAGAGTCAACAGTGATAAATCTAAAAAGTTTTGTCATATTAGTTGGAGAATATGAGGAAGTATCAAACCCTAGATCTTGGCTGAAGAACCAACCTGTTTTAGATTTTTTCATTCCAGTTCTAAAATAACCACCATGAGACTTTAAAGACGAATTAGTATTAGCTGCTAATGGTGCTACGAAACCATATACTGTACCAGCGGTTGTATTTGTAACATATTCTGATGCTGATCTATCAAATGTTTCACCTAACCAATAAGTTTTAAGATTGCTTGTTCTTGTAATACTAGAATTAGTTAAAGAAGCATTTGTGTTAAAAACATCACGAATATATTTATTACTTTCTTTGTTAAAATTAAATGAAGTTTTTAAAGCTTGATTACCACCACCGTCAAGTAGTACAACTTTGAATTCTGAGTTTTCTCCATCACTCTTGAAGAGTGTATTTGAGCCTTGGAAAGCTTCAGTACCTGCTGCTAATGTACCAGTGAGAGCAATAGAGCCAGTTGTTAAGTACCATACTGCTGCTAGTGTGCCAGTAAGATTTGTTGAACCAGAGTTTACAAGAAACAAACCATAAGCACCACCAGAGTTACCAGCGGTACTTGGGTTATTTACTTTCCATCCTGCTTTACCTGTATCGTCTGTCGCATTTATGTGCTCGGCTCCAAGAAGTCTTATGACGTTTACAGATGGAGTATTTCTTAACCAAGCTTGTATTGCATAAGCAGCGTAAGTTGGAGCAGCGTAATTGCCATCTCTCCAACAATCATTTGAAACTCTACCAGCTACTGGGTTGCCGAATATCTCAACAAAGTCTGACATTGAGCCTAGGCGAACTGGTCGCATTGCTGGTCCTCTTTCAAGACGGCCAATTATGGTTGGTCCTACGCCTACGGCACCAGCAGCAATTTGTGAATTGTCGAATTCTTTTACGAAAACGCCAGGTGATACAAACTTAAATTTTGATACTGACATTGTTAATCACTCCCTGTATTTTATTATAATCATAAATAAATAGTAATATTATATTGTAAAAGCACTATTCTACTAATTTACGTTTATTTTTATTTATATCTAATCCTTCAATTTGATCGCCAAATACTACACTTTCTCTTGGAAATTTAAACTCAACTGCATTTTCTCTTATAACAATTTTTGGTCTATCTTGATTAACATCAGATCCGATTAGTTTTCCAAGAACCTCTAAACTTATTTTAGAACCATAAACTTTTCTTTCTTCATTTAAAGATGAATAGTTATTTTCTTGTGTGAAATCTCCATTCATAAATGCTTCAAATCTATGATTATCTTTATTTAATATTATTGATCTTGTGTTTCCGTTTTTAGTAAAAAATGGAGTTATTATCTCGTTCATTTGTTGTACATATTCTGTTTTAATAAAGATATTATACATAACAGTTACATGGACAGGAATTGGTATTGTTACAGTTTCATAAACAACTTTTTTATTAGATAAAGATCTTTGATCTCTTAATTCATACAAACCAGCTTTATTCTGTAAAGTTCTTGAGTTTCCTCTTTTAATATTTTGATTAGCACCAAGTAACTTATTTAAATCAGCATTTTGAAAATTAGAAGTTTTATCTTGTTGTATTCTTCTTGCTATTGTAATAGTGCCACCTTTTTCATCATTTATATCTCTTATGTTTGCTGGTACTGAACCTTTTTTCTGTGGGTCTTTATTTATAGTTGTTCTTTCCAATGTTATAATTGGATACTTCAACATACCAGAAGAATCGCGAATATCTTGGTCATTCTTTATTTGATGTGCTCTTTCTGCTGAAGTCCAAATAACTGGGACTTTTCTCCATCCTTCATTGGTTGTAGAATGAATATTCATCTTCTCATTTAACCATTCAAATACAGCAAAATCTATTGTTTCTATTGTTGATGGTTGGAATTCTATTTCTTTTAAAATATTTGACATTATTTATTTATCAACCTGTATAAATGAGGATAGGAATTTTTTGACTAACCTTTTGCATATCATCAGCCATTTTAGCTTCAGACTCAGCAAGTTTATGATAAGTGATTTGTTCAAGAATCTTATTAAGTTCTTCCTTTAACTCTTTTCTTTCTTCCTTTCCTTCTGACATTAAAGCAGCACCATTTAAAGTTACACTTTCGCCAGGAATTGGAATTGTACTAAATTTAGATCTAATATGTCCAAGCATCTCTTTGCAAATTGCAAGAGCATATCTTCTAATCCATTGTTTACCAATTGAATTTATATTATTATAAGGTATATTAGCAAATGGAAGAGTATTCATATTATTTACGCCTCCAACAGTATCATCAGCAGAGCCAGATGTTGTTTCCCAAGGATTAGATTGGTTTGTAATTGAAAATTCAACCCAATAATTTGTAATACCTATATCTGTTGGTTGTGGAAAAAATCTTATTTTATTGTTTCTAATCTCATAAGAAAAGTGAGAGTTTCTTGTGTAAATAGCTGTTTCATATGCCATAGCTTGAAGTTTGTTGTGCCATGTTGGGATTACTTCAAATGTGCTATCATCTGCATATTGACCATAAGATGAAAGATTACCAATAGCATTTAACCCACCATAATATCCAAAAAATCTCCACATTGAGTTTGGAGTTTTATAAAATACCCTTCTAATAATAACTCTTTTATTTCCAACAGAACCAGAATATGGAACTGGACCGCCAGTAATAGGATCGTAATTACTTAAAGAAGAAGATTCAATTATTGCTTGCAAATCATAATCTTGTACAAACGGCACAATAGGTACTGAAGCTGAATAGATTGGTTCTATTCCACCAATACCAGCCTCTGTAGAAAATGCATCGCCATATCTTGAAGCATAATGAAGGTTATATTTTGGATAAGCTAATTGTGGAGCTTGACCAGCTAAAGCTGAACCAGCAACAAACTCACCATCTTGATTAAATGAACCAGTAGCTGCTCCCAACATTGTAGGAAGAGAGTTAATTGATTGATGAAGATTAACAAGATAAGAATATTCTAATACTGCTTCTTCGTAAGCCGCATAAACATTACCTGTTGTTAATTCAATATCTAATACATCACCACCAAGTCTTTTATAAACAAAAGCAACTTGGTCTGCTGCACCAGAAAGAAAGTTAGTATTTGATGAATAAATTCCTAAAGGTAAGGATAAAGAAACATCAGCAGGATTTCCGCTTGATGGTAAAACAACTGCGCTTAATGTAGATGCAGGAGTTAGGGTTGGAACTGCCATTCAAAAAATACTCCTCAATACTTTAAATAGTTGTAAATAAAGAAAACCCCCCAAACCTTTCGGAATGGGGGGCTTCTTTGCCTAATTAGGCTGTTCTATCAAGAACCGCTCTCACCAAGAAGACCACGGATAATGACCAAGCCGTAAAGGTCTGGTTTAACCATTTTCTTAGCGTAACGTGTCATTACGCCTTTGCGTGGTACGAAGTCCTCAGTACCAAAGATGGTAGGAGTGACTTGTAGTGGAACGTATGGAGCATAGACATAACCAGATTCAAGGAAACTGGAACCTTTGCGACCAATGAGGATTACGTTACGAAGGAAGTATGGATCAACGTAAACGTCCCATTTCTTGGAGATTGAACCAACATTAACTGCGCCAACCTCGCCTTTCTCGTCTTCGTGAGTTACTTTAGCTCTGAAGCCAGATGTGAACTCAAGAATATTTGCAGTTTCTGGACCGCATACGAGGAAGTTTGCACCACCACGGAGAGTCTTTCTGTGGATTTGAGCTGATACATCATTGATTGTTTCAATGAGAGTTTCATACCAATTCGAGACAGTACCTGTGAAGTCTGGTGCTCTAGCTGATGCACCAATTTCGGCACCAGTTGTTCTATTGACGAAAAGACCTGGAGATCTTGACCAGTAGAATGTACCAGCGGTTGCACCTTTGATGAGGTCTTCAAGAATTTCACGGTCTATTTCAAGACCGATTTGTTCTGAAAGAATTGAGGTAAGCTCAACTTCTGCATCAAGATTGTGGTAAGCATTAAGGTCTTGACCAAGTTCTGGTGTCCATTTTGCTTTGAGTTTCTTGGTTACAGCGGTGATGCTGATTGAATCAACACGAATGTCAATTTCTGGAATGTTTGCGTTGCCTTCAAGACCCCATGTACCTTGACCAGCAATTGCACCAAGAGCATTGGTTGCGCCAGCGGCTACTGTTGTACCGAATGGATCAATTACTGGTGCAGTTAAAGTCAAAGTTGCAGCAGCTACTGAGCTGAATGAAGACTCTTTTGATACTACAACACGAAGTACGCTATCACTTGGGCGTGTTGTTAAGCGACGAACTTGTATTGAGCTTGATAGTTGAGCGACGGTTCCAGAAAGAACAGCAGCTACCAAATCTTGCTTGTTAAAGAGAGTAAGATCGGCCATAGTTAAATCAAGAACTTGGAAGTAAGTTGTACCAGAAACAAAGTCTGGGTCAAATCTTACAAGTTTATCACCAGCTTCTGTTGCACCAAATATAGCTGGACCATGTACGCTTGATACTGAACTTATAGTAAAGGAACCTGTTGGTGATGTATAACCATTGTTCATGTTATAGAAGCCTTTCTCAGCATTTACACCAGTGAGTGAAACACCGCCAGTGATTTGTTGACCAAGGACACCACCACCGTAGAGGGAATCATTTGATCCGTAACCAAGTCTTGGAGCACCGTTGCTGTCAGAGACTTTGAAGTCAAGGAAGAAGATGAGGCCAGATGGAAGGCTCATTGGTTGTACTGATACGAGGTCGTTGGCGATAAGACCAGCGAATACTCTGCGGACGATTGGGAATGCAACTGCTGCGAAACCTTCTACGTCGCCGCCAGCCATTGAGTTAGACTCGCGAAGAAGTTCTTTAGCTTGATTCTCAAGAAGTCTAGCCATTGTGTGTTTATTTCTTTCTGAAGAAATTCCTTCAAGAAGACCTGTTCTTTCCCATTTTCCTAAGAGGGCTGAGCCTTCTGCTTGAAGATCTCTTTGTACCATACCCTCTGTCAATTTTTCAATAATAGACATAGTAATAACTCCTTAAATGTTATTTGTTTTTAATACCAGCTAATCTTTGCATTCTCTC
>Ga0114979_10002784_pt1 | contig 11790 bp, 10 predicted proteins | sample S_140625_EF_Meta_FD_87315 | JGI IMG/M metagenome (GOLD analysis project Ga0114979, IMG submission 87315) | Freshwater microbial communities from Lake Simoncouche, Canada to study carbon cycling - S_140625_EF_MetaG | ecosystem: Environmental > Aquatic > Freshwater > Lake | place: Lake... | reverse complement strand
CTGAATTCAAAGGCAAGGTAGAGCAGCACTCAGGTAACAAGAAGGGTCTCAAGAAGCGGGCCCTTAAACTTGCCAAGAAGATTGAGCAGAAACTTCCGGTTTACGCATCAAAGCGTTTACGTTTGGTTGCTGACACGATCGGTCTAACGGGCATCCTGGTAGCTGGAAGATCAACGCCTGAAGCTCAAGAACGAAAGAGTGTTCTTTATAAAGTCCAAGCTGCAGGGCAGGCTGGTGACGTTAAAGAATTTGAGGAGATGAAATCCCTTTTCGAAAATAAGTACTTGCCCACCCAGGCTGAAATAAACACCGTTACAGCAGCTAAGAGTTTCCTCTACTACGCTTCCAAGCCATCTTCAGAATCAATCCAACTTATTTGGTGGACCAAACCATTCCCAGGCAACTTTGGTGACTGGCTTGCTCCACTGATCGTCAATCACTACACAGACAAGAAGGTGTTATTCCATTCACCTTTGAAGTTAGCTACTCACCGACACATGATCGGACTTGGTTCCATCGGAAGATTCATCAAGCCGAACTCTGTAGTTGTTGGTACCGGTATTTCCACTGATGAACTAGTTCTCGCAAAGAGCGCTACGTATGTTTCTGTTCGTGGTCCGGTAACGGCAAGAGTGGTGAAAGAATCTGGTGGCCCAAATGTTGAGAGCTTCGGAGATCCTGGTGTCCTAATCTCAAGAATCTTCCCAGTAGAGCGTAAGGCAACCAATGGAAGAGTGGCCTTGGTTAGACACTTCAAGCACAAGCCAATTCCGCTGACTCTAGAACCAAACATGGATGAGCTAGATATTTTTATGTCACACCCAGATCAAATCAAGGATTTAGTTGAGGCACTAAACACTTATGACAGAGTGATAACTTCTGCCATGCATATCTTTATTACCTGCCAGTCATACGGTATTCCTTGCGCTCTGATTACCTTTGAAGGTTTTGAAGACTCAGTTCACGGTAACGGCATAAAGTATGGGGACTACGCTCAAGGAGTTGGCTTAGCTTCAATCAACCCAATCCCAGTTGGCTTAGAGTTCGACAAAATTGATTTTGAGAACATCACCACCGACCACCTGATCTCTCAGGAAAAGCTAGATGAAGTTGAATCAGCGATACTCAAAGGCTTGAGTTACCTTTAGATAGCTAAGCGAAGCAAAGGAAGACAATGTTCTATTTAGTGCGAATCGTTCTAAAGACCTTCCTTGCGCTTTTTCCTAAGGGACGTCACCGTAAACGCGCAGTCTTACTTGCCGCTATCGCAACTGTGGTTCCGCTCTCTCAACTTTTTGTGATCAGAATCTTTAGCAACCTGATTTTGCACGGTAAGCAAGAACAGTTTCAAACTTTGATCGTGAACTTCGTTTTGTTCCTAGGTTTATTTGGGGTGTCACACATTGCCACTTACTGGCAAAAGACCTATCGAGTGAAAGTTTTCAACGACGCACTAAATTCAAGACCAGGCACTAGAAGCAAATTGAGTGAATCCTGGGATTGGGCTCTAACTTTTGAAACCAATAACTTATTACACACCTTCACCCAGATACTAGTTCTAGGTGCTTTCTTCATTTACGTGAACTGGCAGTCAGGACTAGCCAACGTCCTGCTAGTTCTTATAACAATGCAGATAATCAAATCTGTTTTTATCAAACAAACTGCCACCCAAGAAGCATTCGCTCTTGCCCAAAGAAACAAGCAACCGGTAACCTCTTTTGCCAAAGTAGCCGCTCGAATCAAGTCCGCTGAACTAGGAACTCTGGTTGCCAATGGAGCTTTCGTGGTCTCACTTACAGCTTTACTCTTTTTCAGTTTTGAAGGAACACTCCAACCTGCCGATGCAGTCATGCTTTTCTTAGGCTTCCGTATGCAAAACAGCAACCTTGGACAAATCAGCGGATCTCTAATGAGATTTGCCAGGGCCAAGATTCTTAGTGCGAGTGCTAACCAGGGCAAAGCTATCAAACCTGATGATGAAGATGAGTTGGGCTAAGCCCTAATGCCTAAACTTACCTTCGGATACAGCACTCTAGCTGACCGATTACCCAACATTCAATTACCGAATTTATCGGATCACCCCGACTGGGATGTATTGATTACTGTGCAGAGCGGCACAGACCAGGTACCCACTGCCGAACAACTTGCCAAAGCACCAAAAGGTGAAAGAGTGAAAGTGCTGGCTTATTCAGGTCGAGGCGTGACCAAAATCAGAAACAAGGTGATTGAAAACGCCGAGGGTGATTATTTGATCTTTGCTGATGACGACATAACTTTCAACGAAGAGGGCTTGCTCCTTGCTCTATCTGAGATGGAAGAAGGCGAGCTTGCATTACTACTGGGTCAGGCAGTTGATGAATCTGGAGTACTGAGGAAGTCATACCCGAAGGGTAATCAGAAACTTAATAAACTCAACAGCGGCAAAGCCGCTACCTACGAGATGTTGATAAATGTCGAAGCGGTTCGACTATCAGGGGTCACCTTTGATGAAGACTTTGGTGCTGGAGCCCCAGATACCTACCTAGGTGATGAATACATCTTTATAGCTGATTTGGTATCAAAAGGGCTTTCCTGTTACTTCATGCCAATTGTCCTAGCCACTCACCCAACTGAGAGCTCAGGAAGTGGCTGGGGAACCGATCGAGACAGACAGGCCAGAGCGAAGATATTTGACCGAGTTTTTAGAGGCAATCGAACTCTTCCATACATGGCCAGGGCTGCCTTTGGCCTCAGAAAGATTGGTAAAGGTCTAACTCTTAGAACTTTCCTGAGATTTGTCTTTAAACGATAAATCCAGATTCCTCTTGCAAGTTAGACTTTTGGAAAGTAAAGCGTTTTGTGCGAAACGCCTGGTTTTGAAAGGCCTTCAATGTTTCGCTCACGTATATCTTCAGCCACAATTGCCCTGAGTATTTCTGCTCTGCTATTAGTGGGCGTTTCAGCTGCTACTGGTGCTCCAGCAAAGAAGAACCTAGCGGTTCCGGTTATCACCGCAGTAATTGGTACCGGAGAAACCGCGAGCGTTACTAAAGGTCGCTGGAACCAGAGTGTCAAGCAGACCTATCAATGGATGCTAAACAACAAAGCCATCAAAGGCGCTACTAAAGCAACGTTTGTAGTTCCAGTTACTGCGCTTGGTCAAAAACTAAATGTTGTCGAAAGCGCTAAGTTCAAAGATGGCAAGACCCTGACCGCTAAGTCAGTAGCGCGAGTAGTTGGATATCTTCCAGTCAGCGGAACTGCCAGCATTTCCTTCAAGGATCAAACTAAATCCAAAATGGTCCTTAGTAGCCCAGATCTTCAAGTGCCTTTGGTTACAAAAACCATCACCTGGTATGCCGGTGGTTCTCTCATTGAAGCTGAGAACGAGACCGAACTAGCTATAGACCAGCGATTTGATTCCTTGAGTGTTACAGCTCGAGTGGTTTATTCCAAACTTGGATACACCTCAGTAGTGCTAGATGCAAACTCAGTTGACTTCGCTGCTCCAGCGGTAACCGCAGACTCTCCAATCTGGTCTGATGAATTTGATTCTGAAGTTGGCAGTGGCCCTAACGCCACAGACTGGCACGATGTGACCGGTAACGGCCGAAGCAATAAAGACCCATACACTCCGGTTGCTAATGGCTGGGGAAATCTAGAACGTCAGTACTACTTACCGGGCCAAAGTGTGATTGCGCCTATGTTAGGAGCCACTGACGGCAAAGGTCTTCTGATAACAGCGAAGAACCAAAAAGTTTCACCGCACGCTTCAGGACCTTTCGATTGCTGGTATTCATTTAGTTCAAGAACTGGAAAGAAATATGATCCACCGCAGAACTGTGAATGGGTTAGCGGAAAGCTAACCACTGAAGACAGAATTGGTTTCCTCTACGGTCGCCTTGAGGCACGGATCAAATCAACAGGAACTGGTGGAACCTGGCCAGCGTTCTGGATGCTAGGAACTGACTACCAAAAGGTCGGTTGGCCTGGTTGCGGTGAGATTGACATCCATGAGGGTAACGGTGGCATACCAAACCTCAACTGGGGAACTCTGCACGGTTACAACTATTGGCCTGGTGGATCAAAGAACCTAGGCAAGAGCATCATGGAAGATTGGCACGTATACGGCCTTGAGTGGAAACCTAACTATATTGCTTTCACATTCGATGGCGAAGTTTATAAAACCATCACAGCTGAAGAGCTTAAGAGTTCTCCTTGGAATCTTGATTTGAAGAAGAATGCTTGGGAATTCAATAAACCACAGTTCGCGATTCTAAACCTTGCTATCGGTGGCCGAATCATTGGTAACAACAATCAGGTTGTAAAAGTTGGAGACATAAACACCGACACAAAGACCATGCAGGTTGACTACATCCGTTATTCAAGCCTTGATGGCTATGGCACTCTGATCCGCTACTAGTTAGGCAAGAATTGAAAACCAATAAGAGAGTTATCTCGGCATTATTGCTGGCTGCACTATCCATCAGTGCTGTTGGCATTAGTGCTAGTGCTGCAACCGCTGTCCCAAAAGCAAGCAAGGTAAGTGTTGTCACAACAACTAAGACTGCAAAGCTAACTTGGGCAGCTTTTGCTAAAGGAAAAGTTTCCGCTATCAAGGTTGTTGCAGCTACCGGTTCAACCAAGATCACTAAAACAGTTCCAGCAAAGACAACCTCTTACACCTTTACAAACCTGAAGAGTAAAACTACTTATACTTTCAGCGTCTTTGGGCTTATCGGCACTAAATCTTCAGCTGCGGTATCAGTTAAAGCCAAAACAAAAGTTGTGCTCTACTACAACTCGATATTCTTAGGCCAGCCAGAAGACATGCTAGTCGGAGATGAAGATCAACCACTATTCGCACTACCAAACGGCGGTGTGACTGCATTCGAATCCCTGACCCCGAGTGTTTGCACCATTGTGAATGACAGTTACATAAAAGCCATAGCTATGGGCACTTGCACATTTGTTGCAAGTAACCCTGGAGATAGCGATTATGCTGCAGCTGCTGATGAGATTAGATCACTAACTGTTACAGTTCCTATTGATTCATTGGATAAGACCTTGCTCTGGTCAGATGAATTCTCAGAAGCAGCTGGTAGCGGTCCTTCAGCTAGCAACTGGGTGATTGAAACAGGAGATGGTTGTAATGCTGCGCCTGGTTGTGGTTGGGGTAATAATGAATCTCAGTCGTATGCTGCCTGCGCAATTAAGCAAAATGGTTCAGGAATCATGACAATCACCTCATCGACTCCTGCCGGTGACCCAACTTGTATCAGCAACAGAACTTGGACTAGTGGTAAGTTCACCACCTACGGTAAGCAGCACTTTGGTTACGGTTACTTCGAAGCAAGACTAAAGATGCCTGCCGGTGGTGGAACCTGGCCAGCATTCTGGACTTTGGGCACAAACATCAGCACAGTCCCATGGCCTAATTCGGGTGAACTAGACATCATGGAATATGCCGGTAACAACCCAAACAGATCAACTTCAGCTGCTCACTACGCGAACTCTGGTGACGCTCACGAATACAAGAGCGGTGGCAAGACTCTGGCTACTGCACTCTCTGATGATTACCACACCTACGCGATGCTGTGGCTACCAAGTGAGGTAACTTTCCTAGTAGATGGCAAGCCAAGTTTTGTATTGAACAAAAAAGACACTGGTCTTACCAACTGGCCTTTTGGCCCGAATGCATCTGGAGTTCATCCAAAGATGTATTTGATCTTGAACTTGGCAATGGGTGGTAACTACGGTGGTCAGATTAAATCTGGTTATTCAAAAGCCACATTTGATATCGACTATGTTCGCTATTACAGCGTCAACGGATTTGGTTCAGCCCCAACTAACTAGTTCTGCGGGAAGCCTAGGTTGATGCCACCATGGCTTGGATCAAGCCAGCGACTGGTTATTGTCTTTTCTCTAGTGAAGAAGTGAACGCCCTGGCTGCCGTGAGCTTTGGTATCACCAAACAGTGAACTCTTGAAACCGCCGAAAGAGTAGTATGCAACTGGAACTGGAATAGGTACGTTAACGCCAATCATCCCAACTTCAACTTCGTTCTGGAATCTTCTTGCAGCTCCACCATCGTTTGTAAAGATTGCAGTTCCATTGCCGTAAGCACCATTGTTTATAAGTTCAAGGCCCTCTTCGTAGCTTGATACTCTGACAACTGCCAACACAGGTCCAAAGATTTCATCTTTGTATACCCTTGAAGTCGTTTGCACATTGTCAATGAGTGTTGGGCCGAGCCAGAAGCCGTTAGCATTTCCGTCAACTTTAATTCCTCGACCGTCAACAACAACCGTTGCCTTATCTTCAATTGCGATGTCGATATATGAAGATACTTTGTCTCGGTGTTCTTTAGTAACTAATGGCCCCATGTCACAGTTGCGTGTGCCATCGCCTACCTTAAGAGTCAACATTCTTGATTTAATTTTGGCAACCAGTTCATCAGCAATTGGCTCTACTGCAACAACTACCGAGATAGCCATACAGCGCTCACCAGCTGAGCCAAAGCCGGCATTGATTGCCGAGTCTGCCACTAAATCAAGATCTGCATCTGGTAACACCAGCATGTGATTCTTTGCCCCGCCTAAAGCTTGAACTCGCTTACCGTGCGAGGTGCCTGTCTCATAGACATATTTAGCAATAGGAGTTGAGCCAACAAAACTAATGGCTTGAACCAGCGGGTTGGTTAGTAGTTCATCGACAGCAACTTTGTCACCTTGTAATACGTTGAAGACTCCATCAGGTAAGCCAGCTTCCTTGAGCCGCTCGGCCAACCAAATGGCAGCTGAGGGATTCTTCTCAGAAGGCTTTAGCACAACAGTGTTACCTGCTGCTATTGCAATTGGGAAAAACCACATTGGCACCATGGCTGGGAAGTTAAATGGGCTGATGATGCCAACCACGCCGAGGGGTTGTTTGATTGAGTAAACATCAATTGAAGTTGAAACAGATTCGCTGTATGAGCCTTTGAGATGGCTAGCCATTGAGGTTGCATATTCAACTACTTCCAAACCTCTGGTTACTTCACCCAGGGCATCCGGCAAAGTTTTGCCATGTTCTTCTGTAACTATTTCGGCTAGCTCTTCCTTACGTGAATTTAATATTTCACGGAAATTGAACATGATCTGTTGGCGCTTAGTAAGTGAAGTGTCACGCCACTTTGGAAAAGCAAGACTCGCCGCAGCAATAGCTGCCTGTGCATCTTGAGTCTGCGCTAGAGAAACCTCCCGGATAACTAAGCCAAGAGCTGGGTTATAGACATCGCCTGTCCGTTCGCTCGAATTAGCTACCTGTTGACCGTTTATGAAGTGCTTCACTGTGGTCATCGTTTGTCCTTAGTTTGTTATTGTCTTGCCCAAGGCTAGTACCTTGAAGCCAGCATTCTGCCAACGAGAAACATCAAGCACGTTCCTGCCGTCAATGATTAGTTTGTTACTAATCCCTGAAACTGTAGCTGGGTCGAGATTGCGATAGTCAGTCCACTCTGTGGCTAGGACCGCAGCGTCGACACCAATAAAGGCATTATGCAAATCAGTTTCTGTAGTCAGCTCTGGGTGTTTCTTATTAACACCGGACAGCGCAATTGGATCATGGACGATGGCTTCTGCTCCTGCTGCATTGATTAGGAAGGCTACTTCCAATGCCGGAGAGTCCCTCACATCATCGCTATCTGGCTTGAAGGCTGCTCCGAGCACCAGAACCTTTTTACCGCTGAGTGAACCTAGTTCCTGGCTCAGCAGAGTGATTACTCGATCACGTCTTCTGATATTAATCTTGTCGATTTCTTTTAGGTAGGCAACTGACTGCCCAACACCAAGTTCTTCTGCTCTAGCCATAAGCGCTCGAATGTCTTTAGGAAGACAGCCGCCACCAAAGCCAACACCGTTACGTAGAAACTTATTACCAATACGCTCGTCATAACCGATAGCGTGAGCGAGCGCAGAAGCGTCTGCTCCAGAAACCTCGGCAATTTCAGCCATGGCATTGATAAATGAAATCTTGGTAGCTAGAAATGCGTTAGCCGCTGATTTGACCAACTCCGCTGTGGCTAAATCGGTAACAATAAAAGGAATACCTTCTGCAATCATCGGTGCATACACTTCGCGAAGTACATCCTGGGAGTGCTGATTGCTTGCTCCCACTACTAGGCGATCCGGGTGAAGCGAATCTTCGAGTGCTGTTCCTTCTCTAAGGAATTCTGGATTCCAAACAAGGTTGACTGTGGAGTACCCGGTAAGTGTTTTTAGTTCAGCTGACAAAACAGCTGCTGTGCCAACTGGAACAGTTGACTTTCCAGCAACTACCGCATCCTCTGCCAAATATGGGGCTAAATCTTTTATAGCTGCATGTAGGTATGAAGTGTCAGCTGCCAATGAACCATTTAGCTGCGGTGTGCCAACACAAATGAAGTGCAGTTGAACATCTCTTGATGATTCGTCATGGGAGCTTTGAAAAGTAAGCCTGCCGGATGCGATCTGAATGGCCAGTTCTTCATCCAGACCAGGTTCGAAAAAACCGGCATGACCTGACTTTAAACTTTCAATCTTTGCCGGGACTGGTTCGATTCCGATAACTGTGTGCCCAAGTTTTGCCATTGCAACCGCGTGTGTTGCCCCTAAATAACCAAGGCCAATAACAGAGATCTTCATTACTGAATTATACAAAACTTATTTATTCGCAAATTCGAAGCGGGCAGAAGAGGCAATTGCCATCATGCAGAAGAACTCATCAATTGGTGATGTTCAGCACCAACTCATTAGTAATCAATACACCTTTTGGAGTCATAACTTCAGCTCGGTAAGTGATTTCCCCTAATTTTGCTGGTCGAACTCTAAACACGACAGTGTTCTTCGGTTTCTCCGAAGTGAATTTCTTGATTACTTGCCAATCCCCTGATTGTCGACCCTCGAGCTGAATTGGATATTTAACTCCTGTTGAATCTGGTAAATCAAGACGAACCGCTAGCTCAACTCGCTCATTGATCTTTCGGGTATCTGATTTGTTGTTGTAAAGAGCAAGGGCAACATCTCTGTGTACTGGAAGGCTGGAAATATATTCTCTTGCAATTAGTCCACCGACCAAGGCGAGGAATGCAATTAGTCCAACAACAGCCCAAGTGCCTGGTTTAACTCTTTTTAGTATTTTCATTTAATGTTTTCGGCTCGAAAGACTGCGACAACTGCGTTAGCGTGACCATGGCCCATGCCATGGGTTTCTTTTAGAAAAGCGACCTGCTCAAGATGTTTCAGGTCTTTAACTTTTTTGAGTTCCTTCATCCAATGTGCAATTGGCTTGCCATACTTAGCTTCAATCGAGGGAAAGTAGCTTTTAGGACCTTGAACTTTTTCAGTCATGACTAAATGATAACTTCGTCTCTTGCCTTCACAAATGCCGCCACACAAGTCGCAATATCTTCCTCACTGTGCGAGGCAGATAGCTGGACTCTGATTCTTGCCTTTTCTCTTGGGACAACCGGAAAACTAAAGGCAGTCACATAAACACCATTGCTGAACATTGACTTTGCTAGCTTGCTGGCAAGCACTGCATCTCCTAACATCACAGGGATGATTGGATGCTCTCCTTCCAGCAAATCAAAGCCTGCCGAAGCCATCTCTGTTCTAAATAGCTTGGCGTTGGTGTGCAGCCTTTGCCTTAGATTGACTCCTTCAATAGGGTCAGCTGCAATTCTGATGGCGGCCAGAGATCCGGCAACAATTGCTGGAGCAAGCGAGTTAGAGAACAAGTACGGTCTGGCTTTTTGTCTAAGTAGTTCAACAATCTCTTTTCTGCCAGACACATACCCTCCGGCAGCCCCACCGAGTGCTTTACCAAAAGTTCCGGTATAGATGTCAACTCTGCTACCTACCCCTGCTAATTCTGGAGTTCCTTTTCCACCTTGGCCTAATAGGCCAACAGCGTGAGAATCATCCACCATCACCACAGCACCGTACTGCTCTGCAAGCTCGCAGATCTCTTTTAGCGGGGCGAGGTAGCCGTCCATGCTAAATACTCCATCGGTAACAATGATTCTCTGTCTGGCATCCTTGGCTTCAATAAGGCATCGTTCTAGATCTGCCATATTTCGATTCTTGTAACGAAACCTCGTTGCCTTGGAAAGTCTTATCCCGTCAATAATGCTTGCGTGATTTAGTTCATCGCTGATGATGGCGTCTTGTTCATTGAATAATGATTCAAAGACTCCGCCGTTAGCATCAAAGCAAGAGCTAAACAAAATAGTGTCTTCTGTTTCTAGAAACTTTGATACTTCCATTTCCAGTTCTTTATGGATATCTTGGGTGCCGCAAATAAAGCGCACGCTGGCAACTCCAAAGCCACGCTCGTCGAGTATCTGTTTTGCTGCATCGATAACTCTCTGGTCATTAGCCAGCCCCAAATAGTTATTCGCGCAAAAGTTCAGTAAGTCACCGCCAGCAGATAAGACATGGGAATCTTGAGCTGAATCAATTTCACGTTCAGTTTTATATAAACCAGCGTCTTTGATTTCACCAAGAGTTACTTCTAATTGTTGTTTCAATGACTCATACATCAGAGCGCTGTCCAATCTAAAACTACTTTTCCACTCGAAGCTGCTCTGGCTATATCAAAACCTTGTTGCCAATCTCGAGCTGGTAACCGATCAGTAATCACTGAAGATATTCTTTCGCGCAATACTGAACTAGATTTCAGCATGGAGCTCATCGCAGTCCAGCTTTCATACATTTCACGTCCATAAATACCTTTGAGAGTGAGCATGTGAGTAACAACTTTTGACCAGTCGATTTCTATTGGCTCACTAGGTAAACCGAGCATCGCAACACGACCACCGTGGTTGAGGTTATCGATCATTTCAGGAAGGGCGGAGCGATGTCCGGACATTTCAAAGCCAACATCGAAACCTTCACGCATGCCTAGTTCTTTTTGGGATTCTATGATTCGATGTTCTGCAACATTCAGCGCAATGTCTGCACCCATCGCTCTAGCTAGTTCTAATCTTGGTTCACTAACATCTGTCACAACTATGTATCTTGCTCCTAAGTGCCTAGCTACTGCACTGGACATCAAGCCAATCGGTCCTGCTCCTGAGATGAGCACATCCTCGCCAACCAGGCTAAAGGCCATTGCGGTGTGAACAGCATTGCCAAATGGGTCAAAGATTGCACCCAGGTCTGGATCAATCGGATCGTGGTGAACCCAAACGTTTGACTCTGGAATAGAGACGTATTCTGCGAACGCGCCATCTCGGTTAATTCCAACGCTCAAAGTCTTGATGCACATCTGCCTGCGGCCAGCTCGACAATTCCTACAAAGACCACAAACGATATGGCCTTCGCCAGATACCATAGCGCCTAGTTCAACCTCATGAACTCTTGATCCCACTGCCACTACTTCACCAAAAAACTCGTGGCCAGGAATAATGGGAGTCTTCAGGGTTTCTTGAGCCCAGTGATCCCAGCTCTCAATATGTAGATCTGTTCCACAGATTCCAGTTCTGAGCACTTTTATCAGAACATCGTTCTCGCCAATTGACGGGAGCTCCCGCTCAACCATCTCTAGGCCTGGGCCTGCTTGTTGTTTCACTAATGCGCGCATCATTGATCTTTCGTCGCCGTTGACTGGGGTTAGCTTTTGGCCACCACAGCACCAGCCTAGAAGTTGTTGGCACAAGTTAGGGCTTTCTAAACAGGGTTTTTACAATCTTTCTGCCATGATGCAAAGTATGGACAACATCAAATACCTGCGCAGGGTTCTATTCACCGGAGCAACAGTCTTTGGCTTTAGTGCACTGCTGCTATTAGT
>Ga0114979_10002780_pt1 | contig 11795 bp, 10 predicted proteins | sample S_140625_EF_Meta_FD_87315 | JGI IMG/M metagenome (GOLD analysis project Ga0114979, IMG submission 87315) | Freshwater microbial communities from Lake Simoncouche, Canada to study carbon cycling - S_140625_EF_MetaG | ecosystem: Environmental > Aquatic > Freshwater > Lake | place: Lake... | reverse complement strand
GGGTAAAAAGTAAAATAAACTATCGGAATCAACCCCCTTTCATTGTTAAAGAAGAAATACAAGCCAATTTTGAAGAAAGAAATAAAAAACTAATTGAATCAATAAAGCGTCATCGCGAATCAGGCGAAATACTTATCACGGGATTCTTTCAAGATTTTGCGTATGCAGATTCAATACCTAATTTACACAGATATACAGATCTGGGAAATCCTCCAATCAAATTGCCTCAGAATTTCATCGCGGTTCACATCAGACTCTCTGACTATCAGAACCACATAAATACACTGGGGGTACTTGCCATGAAATATTACAATGATGCAATCAAACTGGCATTGGAACGAATCGATCTACCAATACTTATCTTTTCTGATGATATTGAAGCTGCTAGAAGTATGATTGATATAAGGCCTCCTGTGGATATCACCTTTATGAATTCCAAATCTATGAAAGATCCTCTAAATACTTTTTGGGCACTCACAAGGGCAAATGTTATGATTCTTTCAAATTCTACATTTAGTTATTGGGCGGCTTATTTGAATAACAACGCACAATTCATTTTTTACCCAAATCAATTTAGGCGTGACGGAGGTGAAGCAATTAGAAATATTCCCAAACTCTGGACACCGTTACCTTCATTATGGCAGGAATAAGTCTCACTTAGTTTAGAGTAAAAAATCAGTTTAATATTATTTGGTTGTCAAATTCCGTATAATGCTTACGGCCAATGTTTCTAACGTACGATCCATTTAGAGCATAAACGCCAGATCCCATAAAGTCTGTATCACACTGAGCTACTAACGAAAGATCATTCTGTTTTGCAAAATTTCTTACAGACTCAGTAAACATTCCAGGTCCCGTAAACGCCAAAATGGCATCTTTAGGGCTTTGAAACCTGACATTTCGAAAAAGGAATGCGTTTTCACATATGCTTTCTATGACTCCAAGCAAAAGTGGGTGTTTTGCAGTAAATCCAAATCCCCACTGGATGACCAAATTCAAAGGAAAATCCAATTTATTTGCAGCCTCTTTGTCTGGAAGGGTGATACAAACATTTTTCTCAAAAGAAATGAAAGCTTGATCAAATTTTCCATGCATAGACCGCAAGGGAATTTTGCATGACTTGCTCACATCAAAATAGTATCCACCTCTGTCAAATATAATGCAGTATCTAAATATGTCAGCCTTCATCGGACCAAAATTGGAAGCAGAGAAAATATTATAAATCGCATGTCCCCCCCAATTAGACTTCATGTAATCGTTCATCGCTGTTTCATCAAAGAGAATCCACGAAACATCTTGGTTCAGACTACGGAAATCCTTAATTTCACTAAAATGGGATTTTCCAAAGTACCTATCTATCCATGTTTGATAGCAAACATTCGGAATTGCCCAAGTATCATCGTCAGTAACTAAACTATCCTCAAGCAAGGTAAGTGGATACTCTGACCATCTTATTTTTGTGCTCAAAATTGCTCTTTTAATCAAGTTCAGACCTTCCTCAATCCTTTAAAACTGCTTGAGTTTAGTTAATGAAATAATTCTAGCCGCACTAGAATAGAAGCATGGTACTGGAGAAATTACCAATTTTAATCATCGGTTATAACAGGCCAGATATGCTGGAGGCTCGGCTCAATGAAATAAGGCGTATTCAGTTTCCAAAATTGTATATAAGTTTAGATGCAACGGAATATGGACAATTGCCTGAAAACTTGACCATTATTTCTAATTTGCAAAACAAATTGAATCATTTTCAGTTAGAGGTTAATTTGGAGCAAAGTAACTTAGGTTTAACTAGGCATGTTACGGAGGCGATTTCTAATGTGCTAAAAAAAGAAGAGGCTGTAATAATCTTAGAAGATGACATCAGCTTATCAATCGAAACTTATACAGCTTTTTGTGAAGCTAATTCAATCTCAGCAGCAAAAAATATTTTAGGAATTGTGTGTGGGTTTTCACCATTAACACAGCCAGCATACATAAAAAGAAATTATTGGAGGAATTCAAAATACTTTTCCGTCTGGGGCTGGGTCGCTACGCGCAAAAATTGGGAACCTTATAAATATGATATTTCTGGTGTAGATTTACAAAAAACTCTGAGTTCTTCACAATCATGGCGCAGCCTCAGTAGGTTTCAAAAATCTGTCTGGCTCTCAAGATTTATACGGATACAAAGCAACCCATTGCATACATGGGATATCCAGATGCAGTTTTGTAGTTTTGCAAATAATTATGTCAACAAGCTCCCTCTGTTTACCTTGGTGGAAAATAGTGGCTTCAATGATTTACGGGCGACACACACACGGGAGAAAAAGCCCAGATGGCTTAAGATTCCAGAGGCTAAACTTTTCACCAAACCAAACAAGGATATAAGCAGGCCCTTCACCAAAGTAATGGATTTTTTAGACTCGAATACATTTATCGGAGATGCACAGATTTTTCATCTCTGGTCAAGCAAAATTAAAAAATATTTCATTATTTCTTAGAAATAAATATTTTCAAATCTTTTTGCAAGACTTTTCCAAGAGTAATTTTCAGCAAATTTAGAGCACATAGCCTTTTGATTGTTGGAAATATCTGGATTTATTACATACTCGGCCATAGTCAATGCGAAATCTTCAACCGAAGAAACTAGGGTGCCAATTCCCAGTTCAGCAACTATTTGTGTATCGATCATTTCAAATGCTATAACGGGCAATCCGGCACCCAAATACTCAATAAGTTTCTGAGGCATCCATCCGTTGTCATGGACTCTGGGATATAAAGCCACGTGAAATTGCGGTAAAATTGTGCTGCAATCTTCAATCGACATTAGTCCATAGGAAATAACCCTTGAGTCTTCCAGAATAGAACAAGCATTCTCCCCCAATTTTCCAATGAGATGTAATCTAGCCTTTGGATCAGTCACTTTCGGCCAAATCTCAAACAACAATGTACTCGCATCCCACATTTTGTGATTCTCGTGACGGTCGCCCTTGGCGTCAATTGTCGGCGAGATGTAGACAAAATCCAAAGCATCGCTTCCCCCATTGTTTCCGGTTGAAATCGGAAAGCGATTTCCATGACCTTGCGGAATAACCACGATACGAGATTTTAACGCATGCGATTCAAAATAAGCTTTCATGTATTCCGAGGTACAAACGAAGACAGATTCGTACCCAGATGAAAATATTTTGTTTTCCCAAAGTTGCAGTTGCTTCAATTCTTCTGATGAGTAACTCGGATCATCAATATTCAAAATTGTATTAGTCGCCACTGCGCAATTTGTTGAAGAATTGAACGTAATAAAGTTTTCATAAGCCGCCAGTCTTTTCTTAAAAATTATAATGAAGATTGGAATAAATTTTAGATAAATACGGTCGACCCCGACAAATCGCGAGCCCCTAAAAAGTATAATTTGCGTTAAGTTGAACTCATTAAATAATGGAAAAAAACGTGGACTCGTTCCGTATCGCCTACTTAAAAAATAGAACGTTATTGCCTTATGGTTTTTTTTCGGCTGGAAAACCCACAAATACCAAGGAATCACGTTTGAATTAGAGAATCGATTTCGCACCCCATTATATTAACATCGGGAGAGAAAAGGATATGTTGAATCAAAAATCCACACGTCAGGTGGGGTATATTCCTCTGCATAACATGCTACAGAATAGGAATTAATCATGGAGAGCAACATCCCCACCGAGATCGCTGCGTATTTCAAAACTGAAAATTTTGTTGATTACCCATTAGTTTCGGTCCCCCAAGAGTTTTCGGATAATCGCGGCTTAATTCGCAATGTCGCAGATGGAACACTTGGCGATGTCGCTGTAATCGAATCTAACCGCGGGTCAGTAAGAGCAAATCATTATCATCGCGAAGACTGGCACCTTTGTTATTTAATTTCAGGGGCGATGGAATATGCGTGGAAAGACTCTCTTAGTGATGAAAAATCACACAAAAAAGTGATTGCGCCTAGCCAAATGATTTTCACCCCGGCCATGACGCCACATCGCATCAAATTCCTAGAAGACTCAATTTTCTTATCTATTTCCAAATTGAGCAGGATATCTAAAAACTATGAGAATGATACCTTCAAAATTGAAAAAAACTTCTTTTAATTACGATTTAACAGGTGCTTGAAATAACTGAATTAATTTACGATAACTTTTCAACTCAATTTCTATGTCAGCAAATATTTACTTATTCAAAAAACCTAGGAATAAAATTAGAAAGAATTGGTTGAGATCTAATGAAAATACTACATCTTAATCACTCAGATTCAGTTGGCGGGGCAGCTAAATTCACCCGAAGACTTCATGACGCTCTTTTAGCCGAAGGAGTTAACTCACTTATTTGTTGTTCATCGATTAAAAATCAAGATCCACGCGTGTTCAATATCAATCCTGAAATTTCTCCACTGAACGCTGTCCTTCGGGCTAAAAGTGCGCAGTTCCTAGATCAGAAAATTGCCAGACTTGAGTTTGAGAATCCTAGAAATTTTAAATCTCCAGGCCTCGTTGGTGCCGTGAAGGCTAAATGGATAAACGAATCTGATTTTGATGTGGTTCACCTGCACTGGATCAATGGCGGCCTAATAAGCATTAAAGAGATTGGGAAAATCACAAAACCAATTATTTGGTCAATGTTGGACATGTGGCCATTCATGGGTTCGGAACACTATGTAGATGATAATCATAATGGCAGGTGGATCGGTGGCTATGAAAATATATCTAGATTGAATTCATCGAAAGGGTTCGATATTAGTAGAATTTCCGCCAAAATGAAGACACGTTATTGGCTAGCTGACAAAAATATAAAATTTGTTTCTCCAACTAGTTGGCTAGCAAACCGCGCTATGCAAAGTTATCTCTTGCAAAAAAAAATGATTTCAGTAATACCCGCTACAATAAATACTGACCTATTCATGCCTGAACAAGCGAACCGTACTCTAGAAACAAAAAATCAATTCACCATCGGATACGGGGGAGCCTTTTCAGGACGTAAAGGTTGGAAGCTTATTGCGGAGTTTCTAAACACGTACGACAAAGAATTGGCAGGAAGCGAAGTAATAATTTTCGGTGCCCCAATTTCCAATGCATTCAAATCACCTTATTACGATGTGAAGCAATTTGGTCAGATAAAGGATGAAGAAAAGTTGGTGACCATTTACAACAAAATGGATATCTTAATTTTCCCAAGCCTGATTGAAACCTTTGGCCTAATCGCTCAAGAAGCACAATCATGTGGTGTTCCTGTAATCTGTTTAAAAAACACTGGCGCTTCTGAAGTTATAGAACACGAAAAAACAGGCTTTGAAATTAATGGTAATTTAAATGAATTGACTCAAACGCTTCGTACATTAAAGGCAGAAAGTCAAACCAGGGAAGCATTCGCACTGAATTCCAGAGCGCGCGCATTAAAACTATGGTCTTTTCCTATAGTTGCAAATAAATACATTGAACTATATTCTGAATAGATGGGCTTAACTTTAATTTAATTCTAACCCGAGCAGTTCGAAAAGGTGAAATAGTGAAAGTGTTATTGACGGGAGCTTCAGGCTTCGCTGGTGCCCATATGCTCAAGTTCTTACTTTCCCAAACCGATTGTGAGTTAGTTTGTCCTGTAACTTATAAACATGGTGGGCACAGAGATCGAATCCCAGCTTTAGTAAGCAAAGAAGATTTGTCCAGAGTAACAATATTAGAACACGATTTAGCAACCGAACAACTCCCTTTCAATGAAATAACACAGGATGTCGATCTTGTAATCAATTTTGCTAGCGAAAGTCATGTTGATAGATCAATCTTAAATCCAATAGAATTTTCGCTCAATAATACTAATTTGATGATAAATCTTTTAGAGTTTTCACGTCGCTTAAAAAATCCAGCATTCGTACATATTTCGACCGATGAAGTGTATGGATCGATCCCTTTTGGTGAAACTAACAAAGAATGGGAACGACCTCACCTTCCCAGTAATCCTTACAGCGCAAGCAAATCGGCTCAGGAAAGTATGGCAATTGCATATTTTAAAACTTACAAAATCCCAATTGTGATTATCAACTCGACAAACATGATTGGAGAAACACAAAATCAGGAAAAATTTCTCCCCAAAGTTATCAACCGAATTAATCACCACTATGTGATAAATGTCGATACAAATGAAAACGGAGAAATCGGAACAAGAAAATACGTCCATGTTTGGGACGTAGCTAATGGCGTTTGGATTGCTACTAAAAAGCTGCTAGAGGAAATCAAAAATGAAAAAATTAGTGATTATCCTTTAAAATATCATATTTCCGGCAGCCAAGAAATATCGAACCTGGAACTTGTCACACTAGTAGGTAATCAACTAAAAATTGAGCCAAGAATTGTTATATCGGCATCCCCTCGCCCGGGATACGACTTACGGTATGAACTTTCAACCGAAAAAATTCGGAAAATTGGTTGGGATGAGAGCGAACCAATTAAAAAGCGCATTACTGCAGTAGTTAAATGGACAAGCGATCATCCAGATTGGCTTTATATTGATTATCCAGAGTGATTATTTTTTATGTTTTTTACTAAGAATTCGGGAAGTGGCAAAATAATTCGTTTTGACGCTACATCTAATTTCCTAATTTTAGCGGATATAGATTCTGCATAATTCCACGAAAATATGAGCACGTTATCAACCCCCACCACGTCAGCAGAATCTTTTATCATAATGGAAGTTCCTGGAGCGTAACGACCAATTTTTAAAGAATTATCATCAACAATGAAATCAAAATCTTTTTCGTCTAGTTGCAACACATAAAATAAAGTGGAAAATTTTGCGGGCACCCCATAACCAGCCAACGTCTCGCCCTCACTTTTTATTTTTGAAATTGCATGCTTAACTTGATTTCTTAATTCTTTAATTCGGCTATCAAAATTCAACCAAATTTCTTGGTTATGAATTCCAAGGGCTTCTTCATACATCCTTGCCTTCTGAACTGATTTCTCAATAGCTTGGCTACCTTCATGCCTCTTAATGAATACCCGAGCGGATCCACCATGAGCATCGAACCGTTCAACATCATAAATCTCCAAACCAAAGCCTGACAGAAATTCTACCAAAGGCTCTATAGAGTGGTATGAAGTATGTTCATGATAAATAGTGTCAAAAATGAGTTTTTCAAAAATATCAACAACATAGGAAAACTCAATTACCAAAGAGGTGCTTTTATTCATCAACAGAGAAATTCCCTTAAAAATATTCTGCAAATCATCTGAATGCGCAAGTACGTTATTGGCAATAATAAGACTCGGCCTATCGTGATTTATCAGGATCTCCTCGGCAACTTCACTCGAAAAGAAATCGATTACAGTCGGAACTTTGCTGCGAGTGGCAATTTCCGCGGCTGTCACGGCCGGATCTACACCTAAAACTCGTACGTTACTTCTTTGAAACAAACTCAGAAGATATCCATCATTAGACCCAACTTCTAAAACAAAATCTTTCGGGCCTAAGTCGAAACGTTCGACATAAGAATCCCTTAGATCCTCCAATCGCTTAGCCATGGTTTGACTAGAATTTGAAACGTAAGGGTATTCAAAAAAAAGAATATTAGGGTTGATCAACGTGTCTATTTGAATGTGTCTGCACTCTCCACACATTACTAAACCTAATGGGTATTTCTCTTGCCCTTCAGGAGGCAAAGTCGATGCTGTAAATAATTGATTTGCTATGGGGGTCTCTGGAAAAGTGACTAAATTAATCAATTCCTTTCCATTGCACAAAACGCAATCCGTCTTACTTTGGTAATGTTCCACGATCCACCTATCTACAAATGTTATTTACTCTCGATTCAACGCATCCGAGAGAGCAGATTTCTAAATCTAGCACTTAATGTATTAAATTTAAAAACCAGAAATAATGTGACCAAAGGACGTTTCCCGACACTGACGTATATATCAGACGCACTTCCAATCCAACCAGTTAATGAAAATCTTATCGCATCCGATAGAGTTTTACTCGACTGAACAAGATTCCGTAATTCTTTATCCCATCGAACTGACAGCAAATTACGATTTTTACTATGGACATGTAAATTATGGAGAAGAGTTTTATGATCACCTCCAACTAGCAATTCTCCATTTTGAAAAAGAAAGAAGTCGGGAGAGAACGAAATTACATTCTCATCGTAAAAAACTTTATATCTGATCACTTTTCCTCCTAGATTTCTTGGATTCTCACCCGTCAACCACATCCCCATTTCCGTAAAATCGAAAATTCCCTCAAATTGCTCAGAATATTTAATAGCTGTACTTATTTCCTTTTTTTGCCCTGAATATGAGAGGTTAGAAATTTCTGGCGTAGAGGAAGGAAGCAAGAATATTTCTTTAGAATTCAACTCTCTTATTTCTCGTAACGCCTTCATGTCCGTTGACAATCCATCAACGCTAATACGAAGCTTAAGTTGTTCACATAACCACTTTGTCTGTGAAGATAAAGGCGAGAAGAGAATGGCAGCGCAATCCAATTGTGAGGTTGTGTTTCCCCACGCCAATTTTTGCAAAGTATCGAATTGATTCCATGGGAAACTGGGCAAAAGCATCACGTCAGATTCAAAATGCAAAAGTGAAATACTGGGATTCAAGTCATGAAATTGCGAAAGAGCAAAAATTCTTTCAACCGAAGTTCTCCAAAAATTGGTTCTAAAATTTCTGTTGTGTTCGCTACCATAAAAATACGAATCATTGTCGCTATCTACAACATACCGAAAGGTATCTATACCAAGCCTTTTTGCCTTCATAATATGCTTATCGTTATCAGATATGAAGACAAGAGGAATACTTGGGAAAACACTTGTGTGGCGGAGTAAATTGGAGAAAACCCAAGGGGCTTTAGCGGTACCTAAATGAACAATTGCTGCCGTGATCATTTTATCTCCAAAACTGTAGAATAAATTTTCTGATGAATCAACTACTAGGAACTTCTTCAGAAATTAGAAATGTCACAGACTACCAAATCTTCAACAGATTCTTGATGTGATACTTTATCCAGTAAATGCGCCCTATAGGGTGAACATGCTTGGAAATCCACTTATCTGCTCTTACGTCAACACTCAAAGGGTGCGGCACAAAATTCAAATCCTTCGAAACGGTTTTGGTGCGTTCAGTAAACCAGTATGGTGCGATTGTCGTGTGTGTCGCTTCACTAGTAAAACCTATATTTGCTACAAGGTTAAAATTTGGAGCTAAGCTTGCATAGCCATTTCTCCAGCAGGCGAATTGCCACTTGTAGTCCCATGCATCCGTTTCTCCATTTTCTAAGGCATTAAAAATCATTCGCCATTTACGCTTCCCAAAGTAAGTATTTATAGAAGATGGCAAAACCTTTTCATAGTGATCCCAACCTTCTAACTCAAAATCGAATTTTTCCCATTTTGTGGCCCATGTGGCCCAACCCCAAGAGCTCACAAATTCAGAACCTCTATACAAAAAAGATTCATCCGTTATGTATTTACTTGGTACAGAACTGGAACCCAAAATTGATCCAATTTTTGTATTAAATTCGTACTTGATTAGTGCCCTCTCTGTATATATGAAGAATTCTTGTGTCGGAATAATGTCATCCTCAAGTATTATCGCTTTTGTTTCGCTCTCAAATATCCACGAAATTGCGTTCGCAATAGAATGACCACTAGCAAAATGCTCGTCATTAATTTTAATCTGCTTTATGTTTATTTCAGGAAAGTCACTTATAACCTTAACGGTTTCTCTGATTTTGACACAGTCGCTTTCATCCAGAGGTCCATTGATCCAAATGTAGACAAAGTTTGAATGCTGAGGTATTTGCTCTAGCAAGCGCCTGAGGAAGTCTGGTCGCCTAAAAGTAGTAATTAATATTGGGGCAGACATAACAAAGTGAAAAATAATTGAGATATCATTAGCGTTAAGCGTATCATCTGTAGAGTAGAGCGGACTATTGGAAAAAGCATGAAACAGGCAGTAATTTTAGCCGGTGGCCTAGGGGCTAGATTACTCCCTATAACAGAAAACACACCTAAGCCGATGGTGCAGGTTCAAAGCAGACCCTTTATTTGTCATGTAATAAGTGACTTACGAAGTAAGGGAGTTACAGAATTTATTATTTTAACTGGGCACCTTCAAGAGCAAATCGCTAACCATTTTGAAGGTGATGCAAGCGTCACTTGCGTGAAATCAAATACGGATTATACAAAGGCGCAGAGACTACTTGTTGCAGCAGAACTGATCGCCGAGGAGTTCATTTTATTGTATGGAGATAACTTTATACCTGAAAATATAGGCCTGAATATACCGAAGAATTTTGAAGCAGTGTTGACCGTAACAAGAAAAAATCCGGGAAATGTCAAGCAATTAGAGGGATCTCAAATGGCTATTTATAGTGAGATTCGAAAAAATAATTTTGATTATGTCGAGCTCGGCTACCTTTCGATTAAAAAGAAATCACTTTTTGATCTTTTATCTCAAGAAATAGAGATAGAACGCGCGCTGAAAATCTTATCCGAAAAGAATTCGGTGACATTTAACGTCATACAAGGCCCCTATTTTAGTATTTCAGATCCAGAAAGATTGCGAATATCCAGAGAGGCATTCAAAGGAAAAAAAATCATTTTTATAGATAGGGATGGAATCATTAATAAGCGAATGCCGAAAGGACATTATGTTACTAAAATTCAAGAATGTGAATTCATCTCACAAAATATTAATGGAATGAAAAAATTATCTAATGAAGGATTTAAATTTATTATAATTTCCAATCAAGCCGGAATCGCCCGCGGCATGATTACTCAAATCGAATTAGATTCGGTAACAACATACATCCTAGATTATTTACGAAGTCACGAGATAGAAGTTTTGGATGTAAATTATTGTACCCACGGTTGGGATGATCATTGTCTTTGCAGAAAACCCTTACCAGGAATGCTTTTTTCGGCTGCGAAAAAATTCAACGTTCTATTACCGAAAAGCATATTTGTAGGCGACGATATTCGTGATTCTCAGGCCGCAATATCTGCAGGATGTCATCCTATTTTGATAAGTGATGGTACAGACGAGGAATCTGGTTTGAATGAATTGGGAAATTTCCAAAACCTAATGGTTGCTTTTGAAAGTATCACCGAATTCTATAAGAATAATGATGAATAGAATGACCACCAATAAAGCTGTTATTTCACAAACTCCCTTGCGGATTAGTTTACTAGGGGGAGGATCAGACATTAAAGACCACTATTCAATTTACGGTGGCTCTGTTATTAGTTTTGCGATTGATCAGTATATATATGTACAAGTGCATGATAACAATCGTATTTTTGGGAATAAGTTTATAATTGCTTATTCGCAGAGTGAGAAAGCAAACTTGATCGATGAAATTGAGAATGGGATCATAAGAGAAAGTTTGCGATTACTCGATTTGGATACTCCTTTGTACATTTCAACTTCAGCAGATCTGCCCGCGAGCAGTGGTTTAGGTTCATCAAGTTCATTTGCAGTTGGATTACTACATGCATTACATGAGTTCAAAGGTGAAAAAGTGTCATCAGAACAACTGGCAGAAGAAGCGTGTACTGTCGAAATAGAATTGTTAGGTAAGAAAATAGGTAAACAAGATCAGTACGCAGCGTCATTTGGAGGGTTTAATCTTATCCAATTCGATACAGATGGGAAGGCAACAGTCAATAATCTTGGCGATACAGAAAAGTACAAAGAAATTTTCGACAGCCTAGTTCTTGTTTGGACTGGATTAACACGCGATGCGAATTTGATACTAATCGATCAGGTGTCCAAAAGCTTTGAGAATGCATCAAG
>Ga0114979_10002777_pt1 | contig 11801 bp, 12 predicted proteins | sample S_140625_EF_Meta_FD_87315 | JGI IMG/M metagenome (GOLD analysis project Ga0114979, IMG submission 87315) | Freshwater microbial communities from Lake Simoncouche, Canada to study carbon cycling - S_140625_EF_MetaG | ecosystem: Environmental > Aquatic > Freshwater > Lake | place: Lake... | reverse complement strand
TTGAAACGCTCGAGTTTGTCGTACATGCCACGGACCCCGTCTTGCACGTTCTCAAGAACCGTGCGCGTTTCGTCAAGTTCCGGTTCTTGCATCAAAATTCCAACGGAGTATCCAGGTGACAACTGGGCTTCACCGTTCGACGGGGTGTCGAGCCCCGCCATGATCTTGAGGATGGTCGATTTTCCCGCACCATTTGGGCCGACCATGCCGATTTTGGCACCAGGGAAGAATGACATTGTCACGTCGTCAAGAATGAGTTTTTCGCCCACCGTTTTACGCGCGCGAACCATTGTGTAGATGAATTCAGCCACAGTCTTTACCAGTCGATTACTCGGGTGGTGCCAACAAGACAACCACCGGTTTTGAGGGCACTTTCAATTGACGAGAAATACTCTTTGTCAATTGTCCTTTGACCAATGAGGCACGACCGATTTATTCGCACCGCCACAATCACGGAGTCTGCCGGAATTTTTGTTTTAGTCAAGTCTTCGGTGACCTGCATCGAACCCTTTCGAAAGCCCGCACTAACGAGCGCATTGACCATTGCTCGCCCTGGTTGTTTTTGGTCGATGATGGCAACACCCGAAAGAACGTGATCAAAAAAGACTTTGTTGTCTTGCGCATCACCATCGGGCACGTAAACGAGCTGCGATGCCTCGGTCGCCGTCGGCGTTGCATTTGGCGCGAGGTTCAGACTTGGCGCACAACCAGCCAGAGCGAGGGACATGACCGTGGTCGCGGCAAGAGCAAAGGTGCGTGCGGTCATTCCCCCATTCTAGGTCAGCAGGGGTAGTTGGGTCAGACCACAGCGACCGCTTCGGTGGGGCTGGTTTCAGTGTCGCTTTCCGTTTGTGTTGTCGACGAGTCGCCACCGAGGGCGACCAATCGCGTGAACACCGCGGTCCCCCAAAACAGGTCGTGCCCAAGCGTTTCGGCCTCGATTTCGACATTGGTGCCCGTTCGATCGTCGGTCTGCCAGTCGCGAACTCGCAAGCGGCCGGTCACGACAATGCGGTCTCCTTTGGACAGGGATGGCACGGCGTTGATGGCGAGTTGACGAAACGCCGTGACGGTGTACCAGTTGGTCGACGCGTCAACCCACGCCGCGGTCGCCTTGTCGAATCGTCGCTGTGATGACGCGAGCCGGAAGCTCGTGATCGGAAGTCCTTCGCTCGTGACAACGTGCCGAGGCGTCGTTGCGATGAGCCCGGTGATGGTGAGGGTGTCGCTCATGTGTCTCCTTTGTTGTGTGGACGGCGCCGGCCGTCCCAACCTGCGACCGGCGCCTCCAACGAGGATGTCCCGAACGTTGCCAGCGCTCAGTGAGAAACCCCCGCTCGGTGGAGAACCTGCGCAGCGGGTGATGTGTGGAGACGCTAAACGGTGAGGTACTGCGCGAATCCCGCGCGCACTTTGTTGACCTTGGGGACGGCCACCGCGAGGCAATAACCCTGTGTTGGGTTGTTGGCGAAGAAATCTTGGTGATAGTCCTCGGCCGGGAAAAACTCGGTGAAGTCGTCGATCGTCGTCACAACTCCGCCACCCCAGGTTTCGTTTGCGCGGTCGCGCGCTGCTTCGAACAGCTCTCGTTGATCCGAGTCAGCCGGGAACATCACCGAACGGTACTGCGTACCAACATCGTTTCCCTGACGGTTCAACTGGCGCGGGTCGTGCATGGTAAAAAAGGCATCAAGGATGACATCGGCGGGGATGACCGTCTCGTCAAACGTGACGGCGACGACTTCGGCGTGACCCGTCGAACCCGTGCAGACCGCCTCATAGCTTGGCGAATCGACGTGTCCACCCGCATAGCCCGACACCACCGAGTTCACACCGCGAAGTACTCGATATGCCGCGTCGAGACACCAGAAACAACCACCGGCCACATAGAACGTCATCATGCAGCCAGTCTACGTGCGGGGCTAGGCTGTAAACATGACGTATGACCCAGCACCGAACCGTTACGATTCAATTCCCTACCGACGATGTGGTCGAAGCGGGCTCCTGCTTCCGCGAATTTCATTAGGTCTTTGGAACAATTTCGGCGACGACCGAGACCGCTCGGTACAGCGCGACATCGTGCTGCGTGCGTTCGACCTCGGCGTCACTCACATCGATCTCGCTAACAATTACGGGCCTCCTCCCGGGTCGGCCGAGCGGAACTTTGGCGAAATCCTCACTAGTGATTTGGGCCCCTATCGTGACGAACTCATCATTTCGTCCAAGGCCGGCTTCGACATGTGGGAGGGCCCCTACGGTGAGTGGGGTTCGCGTAAGTATCTGCTCGCCTCGCTTGATCAGAGCCTGTCACGGATGGGTCTCGATTACGTCGACATCTTTTACTCGCACCGATTCGACCCGGACACTCCCCTCGAAGAGACGATGGGAGCCCTCGCGCATGCGATTCACTCGGGCAAAGCGTTGTACGTCGGAATCTCGAACTACGACGAGGAACAAACTCGCCGCGCCCATGCGATTCTCAAAGACATGGGCGTCACGCTTCTCATTCACCAACCGCGATATAACCTATTTGACCGCCGTCCAGAGGCTGGGTTGTTCGATGCGCTGGTCGAACTCGGCGTCGGCGGAATTGTCTATTCACCGCTCGCCCAGGGTCTCGCCACCGATCGCTACCTGAATGGTATTCCGGCCGACTCACGGGTGCGCACCGCGAACTGGATTGACGAAAAGCGTATCAACGACGAGTATCTCGGTCACGCGCGCGCACTCAACGAGATCGCCATTGGGCGCGGGCAGACACTCGCTCAGATGGCGTTGACCTGGACGATGCTCCACCCGGGAGTCACGAGCGCACTCATCGGCGCGAGTAGTGTCGCGCAACTGGAAGATTCACTGAAGGCGGCTCACGCGGAACCGCTGACGGGCGAGGAACTCGCTGCCATCGAACCGCACGCGATCCACCAACTGGTGGGTCCGTGGTCGTAACCAAACCACGCGCACTCTTCGGTTACATCGCTGCAACGGTCGCTGCATTCATTTTTGGAGTTAACGGTGTCGTCATCAAACTGTTGATGGACGGAACGGGAATCGATGGGTTCCAGGTCACTTTCCTGCGCGTCGTCGGGGCGGCGGTGCTCATGGGTGCTGTGCTGCTCATTCGTGACCCCAACGCCCTTCGAATCACCCGCAAACAAATCGTGCCCCTCATCGCCATGGGCGTGGTTGGTGTCGCGCTGCTACAAGCGACGTACGCGGAGGCGGTTTACCTGCTTCCCATCGGTATTGCCTTGTTGCTGGAATATACGGCGGTGCTTTTCGTGGCGCTCATCGCCCACTTCTTTTTTCGCGAGCACGTCAAGTCCCGAATTTGGGTGTCTATCGCGTCCGTCCTCATCGGGCTCGCCACCGTCGCCGAAGTGTGGAAATCAACCCTCAACGTCGAGGGAGTTTTATGGGCTTTCGCCGCTTCTGCTTCTCTCACGACCTACTTTGTCCTCGGCGAGCGCCAGACTGGAGTGCGACACCCGATGGCCGTCGGCTTCTGGGGTATGGCGGTCGCGAGCGTTTTCTGGACGTTGTTCAGCGGGTGGTGGACGGTCGACCCCGCCATCTTCACTCGAGTTGTTCCCTTTTCGGCGGACGCCGACGGGATAGCGGGCCCTGCGTGGTTCCTCTTGGTATTCATCGTCGTGCTCGGCACGTTCACCACGTTCACGCTCGGCTTGTGGTCGATTAGTGTTCTCAAGGCCACGAGAGCGGGAATCGTCGCCACAAGTGAGGTGCTCTTCGCATTTCTCGCAGCCTGGCTCATCCTTGGCGAAACACTGAATGTTGTGCAACTGGTCGGTGCGGGTATTGTTCTGGGAGGTGTGATTCTCGCCCAGTCGGCCCGCGACAATCGCGCCGTAGAAACCGACCTAGCGCTCGATACCTCCGAAATCTCTCGACTGAAGGATCCCCGATGACCGATTCACTGCTTGATATCACCGTCCTGACCGCCGATGGCAGCGAGACTACGTTGCGTGAACATGCAGGGAAAGTGTTGCTCATCGTCAATGTCGCTTCGCGGTGTGGCCTGTCGCCGCAATACGCCGATCTCGAGGCTCTTCAGCAGAAATACGGCCCGCGAGGGTTCGTTGTCCTCGGGTTCCCGTCGAACCAATTCTTTCAAGAACTTTCGTCGAACGAGGCCATCGCTGAATACTGTTCAACGAAATGGGGAATCACCTTCCCAATTTTTGATGCGGTAAAAGTCAATGGCAAGACTCGGTCCCCGCTCTACGCCGAGCTGACGAAAACGAAAGACGAACGTGGCAGCGCTGGAAACATCCGCTGGAATTTCGAAAAGTTTGTCGTCACGCCCGACCTGCGAGTCTTTCGCTTTCGCCCAACGACCGTTCCGATGGACCCCGCGATCATCGACGCAATCGAATCGAACCTGCCGAAATAGGGAGAACTGTCATGAAAGTACATAAGAAGGTCATTGTCGTCACCGGAGCAGGAAGCGGCATGGGCCGCGAACTCGCCCTTGAACTCGCTCGACGTGGGGCATCTGTGGCCGCAGTCGACATGCGCGCCGAGTCTCTCGCCGAAACCGCGAAACTCGTGACTGCTCTTGGCGGAAAGATTTCCACCCACGCTCTCGACATCACCGACGCGAAGGCCGTTGCGGCACTACCCGCAGCGGTGACCAAGGCACTGGGGCAGGTCGATGGACTGATCAACAACGCCGGAATAATTCAACCGTTCGTCACAATCAACGAACTCGACATCACCGACGCCGAGCGCGTTATGAATGTCAACTTTTACGGTCCGCTTCGGTTGGTCAAGGCCTTCCTTCCTGGACTGCTAAAGCGAAACGAGGCTCACATCCTCAATGTCTCGTCGATGGGCGCTTATGCCCCCGTTCCCGGCCAGAGCATCTATGGCGCCTCCAAAGCGGCAGTGAAGCTCATGACCGAGGGGCTGCGTTCGGAACTGCTTGACACCAACGTAGGTGTCACCATTGTGTTTCCGGGAGCGACAGCCACCAACATCGCCCAAAACTCGGGAATGAAGGTTCCCGCGGCAAGTTCCGAAGCGGCGAGCACGTTCCCCCAGTTGGCCGCCGACGTCGCCGCACGCATGATGGTTGATGCCATCGAGAACAACACCCCTCGTATCACGACGGGTCAGGATGCAAAGACGATGGACATTTTGTCTCGAATCAACCCCGTGTGGGCGGCCGGAATCATTTACAAGCAGATGAAGTCGTTGCTTGGCTGAAGCCTGAATATGTTCTTGGCAGGAGCAACGACCGTATGCTCGACCTAGAGCTCGGAGATAAGCCTTAACCCAACGCCTAGGAGGCAACGATGTATGTGGCGACATGGAATGGTGCAGTGGGTCTGCTCGACTAGGCCAACCCTTCGGGGACTACGGCTTGGTTTTGGAGTCAGGTTTGTCGGCTTTGCGAGTTGCGAGCGCGAAAACGGCAAGCCCCGCGACCAAGGCCCCCGCGCCGAGTCCGTAGGACAGCACTTCATCTGCCCGGTTGGCATCAACGAACACTCCGACGAATACGACGGCAATAATCGCGACGACGACACCGATCAGTTTCGACTTGAGGTCGTCTAGGTCTCTCACCTGCAACCAATCGGGAACCGTGAGTTCGGGGTCGACGAACAATTCGTACAAGCCATAACCAATGACGAGCAGAACCGTTCCCAACAGGATGGCGTCGACTGCGGTCAGGACATCAACGATCGTGTCTTTGAGGTAGGCATGGCTCGTGATCGATTCGTAGACCACGACCACCATCTCGATTGACCCTTGGGCCATCAGGAGTAGCGCTCCGATGATGGAAGCAATCGCGGGAACAATGACCGCGTAGCGGGTCAGACCGAGAATTTGTCGCATGCGACGAGTTTAGGCGCAGCGGTCTCAACTGTATAGAATTTGGAGACTGCCGAAAATGACACTCTTCGTGAGGAGTCTGTTTCGGACTCGCCGCACGGCGCGGCACATAGGGAGAGGTTTGCGCACATGGCTCGTCTGGGAATCGTGAAAGAAGGCGACGGGGAAACTCGGGTTGCCGCCACTCCGGACACCGTCGCAAAGTTGTTGACCTTGGGCTACGAGGTCGTAGTGGAACGCGGCGCTGGCGCCGAATCGTCGTTCCCCGACTCTCAATACAAGACCGCTGGCGCGATTGTCGCCGACAAAAAGAAGACGTGGTCATCCGAGATCGTGATGAAAGTCAACGCTCCCACCAACGCAGAAATTGCCAGCATGGCTCCCGGTACCACCGTGATTGGCGTGATGGCACCCGGGCTCCGACCGGAACTTCTGGCCGCACTCGCTAAGCGCGGTCTCACCGCAATTGCGCTCGATGCGGTGCCTCGCATTTCCCGCGCCCAATCGATGGACGTCTTGAGCTCGATGGCGAACCTCGGTGGTTACCGCGCCGTGATCGAATCCGCCTATGAGTTCGGTCGTCTTTTCACCGGACAGGTAACCGCGGCGGGCAAAGTTCCGCCAGCGAAGGTACTTGTCGCTGGTGCGGGAGTTGCTGGACTCGCCGCCATTGGCACCGCGTCGAGCATGGGAGCGATCGTGCGAGCGACCGACCCTCGCCCAGAGGTAGCAGACCAGGTCAAGTCAATCGGTGGCGAATACGTTGCGGTCGAGGTCGAAGAGAAAATGGCATCGTCTGACGGTTACGCCAAGGCAACCAGCGAAGCATACGACCGTCGAGCAGCCGAGATTTACTCCGAGCAGGCCCGCGATGTCGACATCATCATTACGACGGCACTTATCCCCGGTCGCCCAGCGCCCAAGTTGTTGACCGAAGCAGACGTCGCGAGTATGAAGCCCGGCAGTGTCATTGTCGATATGGCCGCCGGAATGGGCGGGAACGTTGCTGGATCAAAGGCCGGCAAACGAGTTGTGACCCCCAACGGCGTTGTCATTCTTGGTTACACCGACCTTCCCGGTCGACTCCCCCAGCAAGCGTCACAGCTGTTCGGCACCAACATGCTGAACCTCCTCAAACTCGTGACTCCCGAAAAAGACGGACAACTAACCCTCGACTTTGAGGACGTTGTGCAGCGATCCGTAACGGTTGTCCAAGACGGCACCGTGATGTGGCCACCCCCACCGGTGCAGGTTTCCGCCGCGCCGTCCGCCGCTGCGGCCGAACCAGCGACTCCCGTTGAGAAACGAGTGATGTCCCCTCTGCGTAAGGGACTTCTCAAGGGAGTCGGACTTGCCGTCGTTCTCGCGATTTGCGCTTTCGCGCCCGCGCCCCTTCCCCAACACTTCCTCGTCCTGATGCTGTCGGTGGTTGTCGGCTTCTATGTAATCGGCAAAGTGCACCACGCACTGCACACTCCACTGATGAGCGTCACGAACGCCATCTCGGGCATCGTCGTGGTGGGCGCAATCGCCCAACTGGCATCGCCCAACGTCGTCGTTCAGGTTTTGGCCGCCGTTGGCGTACTTCTCGCATCAATCAATATCTTCGGTGGATTTGCCGTGACGCGTCGAATGCTCAAGATGTTTAGCAAAGGTGGAACCACGTGAACATCGACATGCTGACTACCGCTGTCTATGTCGTCGCGGCGCTCATGTTCATTTTGAGCCTCGCCGGATTGAGCAAGCACGAAACATCACGGTCCGGGCTCACGTTCGGAATCGCGGGAATGGCACTTGCGCTCGTCGCCACAATCGCCTCGCTCGCGCTCAATTCATGGGGTTCCCCACAATCGATGCTCGGGCTATCGCTCCTCGTCGTGGTCGTTCTCATCGGTGCCGGTATCGGGCTCTGGCGGGCGCGCGTCGTGGCGATGACGGGAATGCCCGAATTGATCGCGCTTCTCCACAGCTTCGTCGGGCTGGCCGCTGTGCTCGTTGGCTGGAACGGGGCGCTCGATTCGCACGACGTCCCCGCCGATTTCATCGGGATCCACCACGGTGAGGTATTCATTGGTGTGTTCATCGGTGCCGTCACGTTCACTGGTTCGATTGTCGCATTCTTGAAACTTTCCGCGCGCATCCCCAGCAGCCCATTGATGCTTCCAGGCAAAAATGTGCTCAATGTCGGAGCGTTGCTCGGATTCGTGGGCCTCACGGTCTGGTACATCGTCACTCCAGACATCTGGTTGCTTGTCGCCGTCACGGTGCTCGCGCTTCTCCTCGGGTGGCACCTCGTCGCCTCCATCGGCGGCGGCGACATGCCTGTGGTTGTGTCGATGCTCAACAGCTACTCGGGATGGGCTGCCGCCGCGGCAGGGTTCCTTCTCAACAACGACCTCCTCATCGTCACGGGTGCGCTCGTAGGATCGTCCGGTGCGTACCTGTCATACATCATGTGTAAGGCCATGAACCGCTCGTTCATTTCCGTCATTGCGGGAGGCTTCGGGATTCCCAAGCCCGCAGCCGCTGGTGAGGAAGAAGAAGGCGAAATTCACGAGACCGATGCTGCGTCCGTGGCCGAGCTACTCAAAGCTGCCGACACTGTCATCATCACCCCCGGTTACGGAATGGCGGTCGCGCAAGCGCAGTATCCCGTCGCCGAGCTCACCCAGCGGTTGATTGCCAAGGGCGTAACCGTGCGGTTCGGAATCCACCCTGTCGCCGGTCGACTTCCCGGACACATGAATGTGCTGCTCGCCGAAGCAAAGGTGCCGTATGACATCGTTCTCGAAATGGACGAAGTGAACGACGACTTCGCCAGCACCGCAGTTGTTCTCGTAATCGGCGCGAACGACACGGTCAACCCCGCCGCTGCCGAGGATCCGGGCAGCCCCATCGCTGGCATGCCCGTGCTCCACGTTTGGGAAGCAAGCAACGTCATCGTGTTCAAGCGGTCCATGAGTTCCGGTTACGCAGGGGTTCAAAACCCTCTGTTCTTCCGCGACAACGCCTTGATGCTGTTCGGCGACGCAAAGGACCGCGTCGAAGACATCATCAAGGCGCTGTAGCCTCGCGAATTTAGCCGTTCGTCACGAACACGTTTCGTTGCACGGTGGTCAGTGCGGTGTTCGCTGTGATGATTGATGCCAGCGAGGTTCGCTTGATTGCCGAGACATCCGGTCGACTCATACACGCCTCGAAATAGAGTCGGTCGCCGGACCGTAGGCGCGAGAACTGATCGACAATCACCCTAGTGAACAGTTGCCCGAGAGACCCTCCCGCAACGTGATCTTCTGCTAGTCCACCAACCCACGCGTCTATCGTGTTGACATCTCCGTAGGTGGCTTCCAGTTGAGCTGCTAACGCCACATTCGACGTGATTTGGTCGAATCGAGTGACCTTGGGAAGTCCATAGGCTGCTCGCATGGTGTTGTAATCGGCAAGCCCGTGGTCACGGCCACGCTGGATGTTGAGTGCCGCCAAATCGAGACCACCGGCTCCGGGAGGGCCGAACAAGAAGTTCCGCACCCCGTCGTTGAGGTAGGTATCAACTTCTTGCGCCTTCCCCGAGATTTCTGCCTTGATGAACACGTCGATGTCCCCTTCGTGATTCGGCAATGACGGGTCAAACACTGTTGGATTGAAGAACGACGTCGCCAATTCCAGCGCACCGCTCTCGATTTCGGTGCCGTCGTTGTTGAGTCGACCCACTTCATCGTCGAGCATGCTGTGCCCGAAGCGATAAGCCGCAGTCGAGAACTCGTTGGAGATTGACGGGTTCACCCTCGGTGAATAGCCCCGATAAGCGGGCATGGCGGTCGAACCAAGCAAAGCGGGCAGGTACTCGTTGTACACAATCCACTGCATCTCGGCGATGACCCTCTGACGAGCCTTTTGGTAAATCTCTTCATCGTTCAGCCGCGGGTTACCCGCCGCAATCTGACCAGCGAGGCGATTGTGTTCCCTCACGAATAACGTCTGAAGAGAGATGATCCCAGGATTCTCGTTGGCGCGAACGTCCCCTGCCAAGAAAAGGTTCTCGTCCGAAACCTGGTGGGCGTCGTTGTCATTTTCGAGCAGGAGGCTGTTGAACGGCAACAAATTGCCGGCGCTCGTCTTCATCAGCCCACCGGACATCGTGCGAAGAGCCCTCGCTCGTTCTCGGTCAGATCCATAGACCTGTGAGCCGTCGATGAAGGCGGTCACCCAGTTGTTCTGCTGTCGGGGGTTGGCAATCGCGGTCCCCGAACCGGCCACGAACGTCGACCGAGTGAACGGAATTGTCTTGGTTCCCGTTGACGCGGGGTCAAATTGCGGGTCGCCCGTCGGGACGGCGATGGGCTGGCGGTCACCGGTTTGCGCGATCGTGCGGGTGATATCGTGGTCAAGGAATTGACCAAACACATAAACCATGTCGGTCAAGTTGCGATCGTTGACGATACTCTCGGTTTGATCGCTTATTGAATTCGAGACGACGCGGGCACTCGGGCGATCTGCACCCGACATTGTCGAGATTCCATCTGCGTAGCTCTGGGGTGCGATTCGAATAAAGCCGCGAGAAACAGAACCCCACTCAGGGTTGGCGAAATTGTTGCCTTCGCCGCTGAATGAATATTGAGGCGCAGCTACTCCGGGGCGCGGCTGATTGTTCGGTGCCTCGGGGCGGTGCTGATTGTTCGGTGCTTTCGCAGCAACAGCCGGAGTCGATCCGACAACAATCGAAACCAGGGTCAAGGTGGTCGTCAAAGCCGACGCGACGAAGGCGGCGGCGGTTTGGGAACGATGCATGAGAACTCATTTCGTTTGTGGAGTAGTCGGCCGGTTGTGCCGATGCCGCAAAGATACAAATTCAATACCTACAACTTGCTGTGACTTGTCTATGTGTCGTCTAAGAAAATTGCGAACGGGTCGTCTCGCCGTGGTTGTGTCGAGAAGCTTTTTGCCGGTGGCATGCCGCTGAGCAGGACGAGGATTCCTCGCGAGCAGATAGAGTCAGAAAATGAAAACTAACAATCGGCTTGTCGTTGTTCTGCTTTCCGCCCTTTGCGTGGCGGTTATCGCGGGGTTAGCATTCGTCACGAATCAGCGCCCGTTGACCACAGTAACGGTGACACACGCAGTCGTGGCACCGGCCTCAACAATCGGCACCGGGCCGGGAACCGTGCGCTCGTTTTTCATTCCCATTGACGTCGACGGCGTCAGCGCGAACGGCCAGTATCTTTCGGGCACCTTGACCACACTGTCCGAAGATGTCAACGGTGACGAGGAACTTCGGAGCGCAAATCTAGTTTTTGTCTTCGGTGATGAGTCCAATCAACTTGTCGTTGGCGGAATTTCGCTCTATCCGCCCGCCGGATCAACAATCGCTGTCGGAACAGAAACTGTGAGGCCAGTCGTTGGCGGTTCAGGCATTTATGCAGGGGCGACGGGCGAGGTAATCTCTACCAATCTCGGTGATGACGGTTGGTCCCACGTGTTCCACATCAGAATGGGCTAAAAGGAGGGCAACGAGTATGGAAGACGTCGCAATCACAAAAGGTTCACAACAGCGACCACCCTCGGGACTGGCTATCGCCGGATTCATCCTCGCCTTGATCGCGCTACTCGTCGCCGTGGTCGGCACGCTGGGCGACGCCGTTGGTGCGATGCTTAGCGAATCCACTGCAACATCGTCGCGGTCGGAATCGAGCGTGGACGTCTCCTCGATCGTTGCGCTTGCAAACGCCGCTGTCGTCACGGTCTACTGCGGAGACTCATCGGGCTCGGGATGGGGCATCGAAGTTGACGACGATGCCAGCACGACGACCGACGACGAATACCCGTTCGAAATCGTGACCAACTGGCACGTGATCGAAGACTGCGTTGACACAGATGTTCCCATATCGATACAGACACTGAGTGGAACCAGCGAGGCAGACGCTTTTCTCTATGACTTCGATGCGAGC
>Ga0114979_10002769_pt1 | contig 11817 bp, 8 predicted proteins | sample S_140625_EF_Meta_FD_87315 | JGI IMG/M metagenome (GOLD analysis project Ga0114979, IMG submission 87315) | Freshwater microbial communities from Lake Simoncouche, Canada to study carbon cycling - S_140625_EF_MetaG | ecosystem: Environmental > Aquatic > Freshwater > Lake | place: Lake... | reverse complement strand
TGATACGGATCCAAGATCACAGACACAATTTTCTTCAGAAAATTTTGAATTTTGTGTAAAATCATATGTAGAAAGTTTTATTAATTTATTTGCAGCGCCTGTCTCTGATCTATTTTCTAAACAAGTCGATACTGCCTCTATGGCAACAAATGCAATTAATGCTGCACGAACCATTGCTACAAATATGTACGATTCATTTGTAAAATACATAGGAAAATTTTTTAGTAAATTTAGCGGCGCGATTTTTGAAATGAATCGTATTATTCAATACATTGGTATGGCATTTCAACGAGTAAATGGTGTAGTTATGTCAATGTTATATTCTGCTATTACCGTTTTTCGTGGAATGATTAATTCAATTCAATTTGTTATCCGTGTTGTTATGATTATCTGTGCCATTATGTTAATTATTATTATTATTCTATTTTTCATTCTATTTCCTGTTATGCCTATTATTTTAGCAACATTGGGTGTTATTATTACGACGGTTCTTATTATGTCAGGAATCTTGAAAGGATCGCTCACCACTGAGGCAGAAGAGCAGCGGAGTGGATTCTGTTTTTCAGAAGATACGATGATTCTTGTACGCGTTGATGGCAAAGATGTGAAGAAAGCAGTCCAGGACATACGCATTGGCGATGAATTAGGGAAGAACTGTGGCAAGGTATCCGCATTGATTGATATGGATGGTTCAAACGTTAAACTAAATAATATAGATGGAATTTATGTCTCTGACTCACATTTAGTATTAGGAATAGATAATGTTTGGAAGGAGGTATCAACTGATGAACGTGCTGTTCCAACGATAAAGACGTCTCGTATTGTATACTGTTTTAATACAACATCAAATTGTATTCCGGTATGCGGAGAAAACGATGTACTATTCTTTAGAGATTGGGAAGAAATTGATAATGATGATGAAGAGGTGCAGACTCTATGGAATGAAATGATTCTATCTATGTTAAATCCTGATAAGGATGTATCTGACATTCAGAAGTCATGTGATGTAGCATTAATGAGTAAGGATACATTGGTAAAAACAAGTAAAGGATATCAGCGTATAAGTGATATAGCAGTAATAGGAAATACAGTTCTCGATAGGGATGGTAAGGAACAAGTAATTCGTGGTGTCATTCGTGCAGAAGTGGAGGGGCAGAAGGAGCAGAATACATGGCATACGGAATTATATGAAGAGCATGATGGTGTGTGGACAAAAGGAAATTCAACGGTTGTACATGGTGTGGATAATATTCAAGGAATGACATTGATTATAGAGAATGGAGAAATTATCATATGGGATGAAATAAATAAAAAGGATAAAATCATACGAGACTTTACGGAAGTTGGATATCGTTCTATTCATGAGACGTATTCATTTGTAGCTACCAGACTCCGGATGACAAAGACTATCAAAGCGGGTGATAAGAAATCTAATATGTAATAAGTAGAATGAAAACAGGCTTTCTAATTACTGGATTAGTATTGTTATTAATTGCTAATTTATTGATGGTATATTCCAATCGATATGGTTCAGATGAAGGATTTGCGAGTTATTTTCTTGAAAATGCTGGATCTCTCTCCGCAAAGGCGATTGGACCATTTGATAATGTCCGCATTACGCCATCAAATGGCGTAAGTTCATGGCGTGATACCGATCCAAATGAGCCGCTTCTAGGGCCAGAGTTCAAGCCCGGCCCTGATAGTCTCTTTATCTTTAAGAACAACCAGGCAAAGCCCGAATGCTGCTCATCCACCTATAGCTCTGATATGGGATGTGTATGTACCACACCTCAGCAGAGAAAATACATTAATACCCGTGGAGGAAATCGTACGGTAGATGATGGTGTATAAATGATAGGATACTTCGTTTTTGTTATTTTATTTATTATGATGATGAATTAAATTTTTATTATCATAATCAATAGTTTCTTCTAATAGAATGAGTGTATTGAATAAGCTCTCTAATAAACCCATTCCTAACAATAGTTCATTTACGAACGCAACTGTAAAGAATAACAGTATAAAAAACATTTCACAATCATTTGCCTTACCTGAAAGTATTACAGGACCCATTAATGAATCATTCAATAGTGCTTTTGAAAATAGTGAATCACCATTTTTATCAGCCACTGTCGTTATTTCATTAGGTCTTTTAATTTTAGCACTTATTCTTATTGTTATATTTCGTGAACAAATTGCGATAGCAATGGAATTAGCATGGCGTAAAATAAAGGACCTTTTTTCGCCACCACCGCCACCACCACCGCCCACTATTGTACCAGATGAACCTGCATCTCCTGCACCCACTCCCACTCCTGCTCAGACATCTACCATTGTAGAAAAGATCCTACCTGGAAAGAAAGAAGTATTTAATATTGTACAGGACAAATATACCTATTCTGATGCAGAGCCCTTATGCAAAGCATTTGGTGCAGAATTAGCAACATATGACCAGGTAAAGGAGGCATGGGGTAAGGGTGCAGATTGGTGTAATTATGGATGGGTAAAGGGTCAAGCAGCAGTATATCCTACACAGGAGGAAACCTATAAGAAATTACAGGCTGGTCCTGAAGGACAGAGAGGTTCATGTGGTATTCCAGGAATTAATGGAGGGTATTTCGACAATCCTGAATTGCGTTTTGGTGTGAATTGCTATGGTACGAAACCAACTGAAACTGATGCCGACATTCGTATGAGAACCGCTGATTCAGGTAGTATGACACAAGATGTCATTGAATATGACAAGAAAGTGAGAAATTTTAAGAAGGAGCGAACTCAAATCCCAGTTGCCCCATTCGCAAAGGATTCATGGTCTTCCTAAATCATACAAATCGTATATGATTATAAATATAATCATACAAATTGTATATGATTATAAATATAGTTGTAATATATTTATAATGATATTATATAATGCACTAAATGCAATAAATGCAATAAATGTTATTATAATATCGCTTTGGGTTCGGTCGATCCACCAACCATACCCGATTGTTTAAGTGATTTAGCAATAGAATATCCGCGATTTGCCCTGATAAAAAGCATAATATCTTTGGTTTCATCTTTGCCACCACGTTGTTTATAATATCCACTAATGAGTTCTTCCATGCGGGTAAGAGATAGTTGATTTGGCTCACGTTTTGTTATAATACGAATTTGCCCTCCATTGATTTGGATAATAGCATTTTCAATATTACGTTGTCGAAGTGTAGTAATAATATTATTTTCATAGTCATCTCTAATTTTGCGAGCAGCACCAAATTGTTTGAAAAATGAAGATGCTAAATTACTATAATGTAGCCAGTGTCGTACATATGTACCAATACCGGGATCGCTCATTATTTCTATGAATGATATTGTTAATTTAACTACATAAAATAACATGTATTTTGCTAATACGTTTTATCGCAAAAAGGGCATAAGGATACCTTATTACGATTAATTAATAACAGTACAAAGGTTGAAATGACGAGAATTAAAATGACAGAGAAGACACAAATAGCAATCATCATATAAGGAAAACAACGTTCCATGATAAATTGTAGAAAAGGTTCAATAACAAGTTGTTGTATATAGTTTTTCGTATCAGAGCTGGATAAGGAAAGTGCAAATTGGTCAATCCAGCCCTTTAGAAGATGGGCAAATTTCTCTTTATCCTTTGTCCGGTCTAACCCCATTTTGTTAGTGTGGTGAAATTATCTAATCTCTTCTAATCGCTGTGTTCAGAGAAATGCCAACCTTTCACCCACCTGTTTATTCAAAACATACAGATAATCCAAATGGAACGGTCGAGTCATGTTATACATTTACAATTGACTTTTCAAATGAAGAAGATGGTATTACGATTGTAGCAGATAATGAATCGTCGCTTTCAGCCTCATCTCTACAGGCGACGTTATCAGAACATAATGAATGGTATACTACTTTTATTACAAATTTCATGCGGGCGTCTTCAAAGCTATTTGCGAAACCATATACGGTAGATCAAGTTAATAAAATTACAAAACACATTTTTACTGGTATAAATGATACTTCATTTCCATCAACTGTTTCATTATTGCCAAAGACAATTAAAATTCGCAGTGGTATTTTTTGGATAAAATGGGATTATCTATGTAGCCCTCTCATTATTGATATTCCGGCTTTACCCGAAGAATCAAGTACAGAGATATCATCTATTCTTCCGGATCTCGCCAATGTGACAGATGATGTAGCTGAATTTAATCTGGATGAAGTTCCAATGGATAAGAATGCTACGGATGATCATTTTGAAATAGATAATTCACATCGGTTTTATGATAAACAGAAAGTAAAAGAGGCAAAACTCAAGGCGAAATTGGCATTATATAAGGCACAGAGCAAAATGAGAATGTATTATGATAAATACGGTAATGAAGTTTCAGACTCCGACTCCTCTTCTGATTCTGATTCCGATTCTGAAGAGGACGAGGAAGTCCAACTTTGAAAAGGAGGTGTTCGGCATACTTTCGCATAAAATAATGCCCTCATTCTTTTATAGAAAGTAATGGCAGGTATAGAAATGCAGAACGTCGTTTTAATCGCCCTCCTTGTTCTATTAGTTGCCTTTGCAATTCGTCAATATGACCCATCATTCTTTGGTCTTTTGCCACGATTTATGAGTTTAGAGCGTTTCGAAGATCTTAGCGAAGAAGAGAAAGAGGGATTTGCTGATGGTGCGGCACAGAAGAAACAACTTGAAAATGCTCATGGAAATCTAAAAGCGGGACAGATGTCAAGTGAGAAAGCAAGTGGTGCATTGGATAAAGGCGCAGCTTCAGTAACTTCTATGAATTCTGGAAACCCAATGAGCAATGGAGCAGCGGGTGCTGAGCTTAAGAAGCAGCCTACAGGTGGAGATGGTTTTGCCGATCTCGGCAGTTATGAAGGTCCGGCCAAGTTCGGCAGCGCTGAAGCCCCCGCTGGATGCTACCCACGCGATCAGCTTACACCAGCAGAACTTCTACCAAAGGACATGAACAGCATCTGGGCCGAGCAGAACCCCATGGGACCAGGCTCTCTTAAGGGCAAGAACTTCCTCAGCGCGGGTGCTCTCATTGGTGTAAATACAGTGGGACAGAGCTTACGTAATGCCAATCTTCAGGTTCGTTCTGAGCCACCCAATCCACAGGTTCCCGTCAGTATCTTTCTCCAGTCCACCATTGGACCAGATATCAGCCATCGCACTCTTGAAATCAACTAAATTAACTCATGATACTATCATATTAAGAATACTACTCTCATATTATTCTTAGTATGTAAAGGAAACCTCAATGCTATCTAGAAGACATGTCTATTCTTGATTCGGCAAACAACCTATTTCGTTCTATTATTGGCGGCGGAAATTTCCCCTCAACACATGTTACATCTACTGTGGATGGAAAACAATACAAAGTACGAGACATGCCCGACAAGCAAGAGGCTGCCAATTTAATGGCAACGGTTCGCATCCAGCTTATGAAATTATGTGATGCGTTGGAAAAGAAATATCCAGACAAGCCCCAAGTGAAACAAATGGTTCGTAATTTCCGAGCGGATCCTTCGCGATTTATGGAATCTACACCAGATGAAGAGCATACATCATCTACTATTAACAAGGGAGAATCGATTCATATGTGTCTGCGTCAACGAGATGGTGTAAATGAAAGTTTGGTAAATACCAATGTTATTTTATTTGTTGCCATTCATGAATTGGGGCATGTATGCACAGAGTCTGTTGGACATGGGCCCGATTTTTGGAACAATTTTGGTTGGCTTCTAAAGGAGGCAGAAGCATTGGGTATTTATCAGTATACAGATTTCGCGGCGCATCCTGTTAGTTATTGTGGAGTCCATATTACAGATTCGCCACGATACGACCCCTCAAAAGACGGAACGAATTTTCAAATTGGAACAATTTCTAATAAAAAATAAATTTCTAACATAAATTTCTACGATATGATTGTGCTACATATCTATCGCTTTTTTTTATGAAAAAGCGATAGGGATGCCATCTGACATCGAAGAAATACTTTATCCTACAATACTTTCCAGTTTACGTGAGAATGTTCCCCCGGTTCAATGTATCATATGGAAAGGTGGTAATGAGTATGAGTTAATTGAATTTGATGTCTATCCATTTGATACAATTGATGATATCAAGCGCATGATATGTGCGCATTATAAATCAGATGCTACATTTCTACCACGATTTACCTTTGTAGGTGTTCCAATGGGAGAAAGTGAATATTCTACAAAGTTGCCTCCACAAGATACAACGTATCTACCAATTGATTATTTATGGTATCCAAATGGAACAAATGACGCAACATTGACGTATTATTTAAAAAATCCAAAGAAGGCACTTTTGCAGCCAGATAATCGATTTGTTACATCAACTGGGCAGTATGCGAGTCCTAGTTATGAAGTTCGTAGTCGTAGTACAGTAGAGAAGGTATTTTTACAACAGCGTGATAATCTTTTTCCAGTATTTCATGTATTTACATTAGATGCACTCCTTAAAGAATATGAAGGCATGAAACCAATAGCAGAAATAGATTGGAACAATAGATTTGCACCTTATTTTCCAGAGGTTAAAATGGAAGGTCCATATGAGGCAAACAAAGAGGATGAAGAATTTTTAAAGAAAATTGTATATTTTGTGAAGAATCGTACCAAATCATTGGGTCTTATTAATCGTCTATTGGAAGAGGGTGCTGAATTACCTCGTCTTTCAGTTACAGGAATTCGACAAATGTGGCTGACGTGGAAGAAACCTGTGAGAGATTTTGAGGGAAGTGCCTCTATGTTTTATCAAATTCTTGCAACAAAACAGCGCCCTTATATCCGACTTCTTCCAACAGAAGGTTCAGGAATCACTAAACTTCATGTAAAAGGTGTCCTACCCATTCCATCTCTTGAAGATCCACGCATATTAGAAATATGGAACAAGGAAGTATCACCTACGCCAGATCTTGATTTCTGTTGTATTAAATATATCCATCGCGCAGCAATTGGAATTACACCACCTATTTATGGAACAATTCATGTATTGAATGATGGAACGATTAATTTATTATTACAACCACCTAAAAATATTCGAAAATTAGATCCTATCCTTGATTTTCGTAATTTTACAAGTATTTTAGGCGATGTATTTACAGGATTGCCACAAGAATATGATACATTTGAGCTTCGTGAATTAGCAATTATGTTTTCTATTAAAATAAATAGTACCTCTAAAAAATTTACAACAGCGCGTATCAAACAACGTTTACCCTGTTTTCAAACAGTATTGAAAGAGATTAAATCTCTTCCTGAAGACAGTCCTATGATTTCATTACGCTATAAAGCAGTGAATAACTATTCTACAGAGGATATGGTACTTACATTTATTACACAACTTTCCACACAGTTTTCATTACATGGAGAATCATCTCATGAAGAAATGATAGAGGCTCTTCAAAACGAATTTCAGTTTTCCAGAAAAGAAGCTCTTGATTCTATTGGAAAATGGCTTAAGAGAAATGAAGTTTTCACCTTACAATTGCCAGAAGAGGATGAATTTATTGGAAGTTTTAATCCAGGAATTGATATTCATATTTATGCACAACATCCTTATTATTTTGTTCATGCCAATCGTATTGATAATGATGAAACGTATAAACGTATTTGTACAATTATGTCATTGTTATTTATTGAAGAAGATGAGTATTTTCAAAATCATTCAGATGAGGCATTGTCAGTAGTAGAGGAGGAATTAGAACAACAGAGTATGAAACGAGAAATGCAAGAAAATAATGCGGGAACAGCTGCGAGTGCATCGATTCAGCACAGTATGGAACCTGAAGAGAATGCACAAGAGAATGCGCCAGAGTGGGCATTACATGATCCAATGGCGAATATGGCTGCCAATGCAAATGCAGAAGAACCAGTAGCAGCCGCAACAGTAGCAACAACAACAACCGCAGCAACAGCCGCAACAGCAACAGCCGCAACAGCAACAGCCGCAACAGCAACAGTAGCAACAGCCGCAACAGCATCAAAAAAGATAGAAGATGATACATCTCAGAGATTAATTGATCCTCAAAGTTGGTTTATTAAGAAATTACAAGAAGTAGATCCCCGTTTATTCCATTATAAGACAGATAGCAAACAAGATAATGGATATAGTCGCAAATGCGCAGGAAATGATGATCGTCAACCATCGGTGCTAACAAAAGAACAATATGATCGCATGAGAGAAATTTATGAAAAAGATGATGATTTATTTTGGATCATTTATCCATTAGAAGAGGGTGCTCCTGAACCGATTCCACCCAATGATGATGATGAAACAGTAACAATGATGCGGTATGGTTCAGGAGGGGATACCATTCATTATTATTTTTGCCCTGAATATTTTTGTTTGAATGATGAAATTATGATTCGTGCGGTTGATTTTGAGGCAATAACAGACAGAGATGAAAATCCAAAACCAGAAAATACATGCCCTTTTTGTTATGGTTCCTTAATTACAAATAGAAAGAAAGCAACAATAGGACATACTGTTATTAAGCGTAAAGTTAAGAAAGATACAGATACGCATCATGCTTATATGGAATTTATGTCAAAGACAACTCATCCAGAAAATTTTGCCCTTCCTTGTTGCTTTGTAAAACATAAAACATTACGTATTGATCAGCCGCAATTTTCACATCTTCGTGATTTTTTACAAGTGTCTGCGTTACAGAAAAATCAAAATTATAATGAGGACGATGAACAAAGTTATGACCAATTGGTTCTTCGTTCGGGTAATCCGATTGAATATGCTGTATTATTTGAAACAATGTATAAAAAATATATTTTAGAATATAATAAACAGCCAGTTCCAGGTCATTTTGCAATTGCACCGCCTGAATTTGATAAGTATTTTAGACAAAATTCAACTGAATCTATTATTACACGTGTAGCGATTCATTTACGATTACGTCCAAATGCGGTTGGTTTTCTACGTATTGGTACAGAACAATCTATTAATGAATCGCTTCTGAGTGTTATTGCACCGTTATTATCTAAAAATTATATCTATCAAGTACAAGAATTAATTGAAGAGAAAATGGTTCCACGAATATTTATCAATTCTCATTTTGGCAATTTGGTATTAGAATTTTACAATCCTGCAGACCCGCCGATTCGTAATGGCCGTGCACAGCCAGAAACAAAACAGCAACTAATGGAATGGTCTCACAAATATCTGGGTATTGCAGTCAATAGTACGAATATGTATCCGCTTTTACGAATATTTAATGCATATCATCGGTTTATTGATTTTATCTATGATCCAACAAAGCGCAAAGATTTGCGTCATATTCAACCGCTTCTTTCAGAACCAGGGCTATTTACTCCAAATGGTCTTCAACTAATTGTATTAGAAGAGAATGAGGAGGGCGTATCTGTGCGTTGTCCTACTTATGGTGTGTCGGCGGATCGTCATAAAAATAATGATTTTGCCTTTATTTCCAGAAGTCTTAAAAAATCTGCTCCTCCACATGCTTATTATGAATTATACATTCATACCAGTAATATGCCAGCAAAAGGAGGTACTTCTGAAATTCACGAAACCATTGTGCGATGGGAATATACCTCGCGTAAGATATGGCCTGAAATTGTGCATACCCGTATTGACGAGTATATGAATCAGTGTCAAAGTCGTTATCGTTCGTTATATACATTACAACAGGGTGTCCATTCTATGGCAATGATTCCATTGTCAAAAGCAGCTGTAGCATCTTCTAAGTTACCAGAAGGAATTGTAAAAGATAGTTATAATCATATTATTGGTATTACATTTCGTTCTAAACCTGGTTCTCCTTTTCTTGTAACATTGCCTGTAGTTGATGATGGAGTTGTCTCAATTTCTTCAGCATTTTCTATTAAAAATATCTATTTAGATTGGGATGATATCAAACCAGCACCAGCAGAGGATATCATACGATATTATCGACAGGAGCTTGAGACTTTATTTTCCCTGTATCCAGGCTATCGTGTTAAATATATTGTTCGCCGACCTTCAGAGAAGAAAATTGTAGCGATTCAATTAGAAAATGGAATTTATATTCCAGCAGGAGAACCTAAAAACGTATCTGCACTAGAAGCAACTGGTATTCCAATTGTAGAAATTGAGCAATTTGAATGGACGATTAACAAGCAATTGGCAGGAATTAAGACAAATACAAAGTATAATGACTGGAGTAAGATTGACCTTTCACAAATGATAGATAATACGATGATAGAAAAGAGTTGTGGTTCAGATGTTGAATTAGTGAGAACATCATCGTACAAGGAATTTGAAGAATTATATCAACAGTTTAGATTAATGGTATCAAATTGGCTAACGAGTCATATGGCAGGATCTGAAATAAGACAAGGAATAGAAGAAATCATCTTTAATAAAAATCTTCCAGAGTATGAAAGACGAAAACGTTTAGATATACTTCTTTCTACTGTATTACTCAAATGGTTTTATCCTGATAAGGATTGGGAATCTGCTGAAACATCTTTTTTGAGAAAGGATTGTCGAATGATGAAGAGTCCTGATTCGTGTACAGGTCATTGCCATTGGAGACAGGATGATGATTCGAAAGATGAATCAGAGGGTAAATGTTTATTACATGTAAAAGAAAAGATAGAATTGGGTGATAAAGAAACGGGACGAATTGTGAGTACTCCTGAATTATTTACAAAGCGTATCATTGATGAATTAGTACGTTTTCCAAATCGTAGAAAACAATTGATGAAAAAAGGAGAAGTTTCTACACTATCTACGATTATTAAACCCATTCATCAAGGTGACCAATATATTATTCCTGAATCATCTGGGACATGGACAAATCTATTACGTTTGGATTGGGCTACTCAAACATTAGAAGAACCTCAATACTATGAAGAAATGACACGAGAAGCAGATGAAGAGGATGCACAATCACAATATGATGAATTACCTGAGGAGTTAGTTGATATATTTGGAGAAAATAGTGCATTTCGTATTATGATTCCAAGAACAGAAAATTCAGCTAACCGATTTCTACCATTTACAGGGATATTGGGTGTAACAATGGAACAAATTGAAATGAACTCCACTAAGAGTATGGGAATAGATAATATGATACAATATGTTCGTGCAACATCAAAACCAATTGGTGTTATTACCATGGGAGAAGAACAGCCCATTCAATTTGCAAAGCCACGGACGGGTACATTTGACACAGTTGTCATTATTGTTTTTCTATCAAATGGTGATATTGGTATGCTATTTGAAGACGGTAATTCATCGGTACATATTTCAGGATTGCCACCGCTTGTACAAAAACGATGGAATGAAGCACATATGCCACCCATTGTAAAGAGAATAGAGACAGAAGATAATGTACTATTAGTACCTGGTATGAATCCAATTATGGCAAAGAAGCCACGTAAACCATTAATATCGAGAGCTGCACCCGTTCCATTGGTAGAAGCAGCGGTTGTTCCGCCTGAGAAAAAAGAGACACGAAAACCTCGTATTGTACGTACAGTACAACAAAATGCACAAGTAGCACAGGTAGCACAAGCATCATCTATCCCTGCCTCTATTGCATCATCTATCCCTGCATCTATTGCTGCATCTATCCCTGCATCTGTGATAAGTAGAAAACCGCGAATCATACGCAATCAAGAAAAGCGAAATAATCAATAATCGGAGAAATCTATAAAATTGATTATAGAACCTAAACAAATAATATCATTAAACATATAAAGATGGCAAAGCGACTCTCGATGTGGCCTGTATCCATGAAATAT
>Ga0114979_10002768_pt1 | contig 11818 bp, 10 predicted proteins | sample S_140625_EF_Meta_FD_87315 | JGI IMG/M metagenome (GOLD analysis project Ga0114979, IMG submission 87315) | Freshwater microbial communities from Lake Simoncouche, Canada to study carbon cycling - S_140625_EF_MetaG | ecosystem: Environmental > Aquatic > Freshwater > Lake | place: Lake... | reverse complement strand
GGCCTTGGCCACGCCCTTGCCGAGCCACTGCTTCTTGTCGCCGTCACGGAGCTCCACGGCCTCGTGCTCGCCGGTCGACGCGCCGCTCGGGACGATGGCGCGTCCGAAGGCGCCGCCTTCCAGGGCCACCTCGCACTCGAGCGTGGGATTGCCGCGGGAATCGATGACCTGACGGGCGTGGACGGAGATGATCTCGAACATGCGTGGGCTCCTGAAGGGTGGGCCGGAATCATACGGCCGCAGCCAGCGAGGAAACCGCCGCACGTTCAGCGTGCGACAGCGTCCCACACGTCGCGCACCACCCAGCTCATGGCTTCCATCGCCGCATCGGTGCGGCTTGCCAGGTGCGGCGCCAGGTGCGCGTTCTCCAGGCCGAGGAGCGGATTGCCGGCGGTGATCGGCTCCGGTTCATGCACGTCGAGGATGGCCAGTGCGCCCGGGTTTGACTTGAGTCGGCGGGCGAGGGCGGCATGGTCCACCACGAAGCCGCGGCTCGTGTTGATGAATACCGAGTCCGCCTTCATGCGCTCGATCAGCCCGGCACCCACGAATCCGCGGTTCGACGCGCGGCCGTCGATGTGCACGGTGAGCACGTCGCTTGACGCAAACAGCTCCTCCGCACTCACCGCATGCGCGCTGCGCCGCTGGTCATGCGGGATCTCGGCCAGGTCGTGGTACGCCACGTCGAAGCCGATGGCACGCGCCACCTCCGCCACGCGGCGACCGATGCGCCCCATGCCGAGGATGCCCAGGCGCAGCTCGTTCATCTGCCGGTGGGCCACCACCTCCTGGCGCACCTCGTCCCATTCGTCCTTGTCGAGCGGTTCGTCGATGAACACCCGCGGGCGCAGCGCATCGCACACCAGGCAGGTCACGTACTCGACCACGGCCTGCGTGTTGGCGTCCGGTGTGTTGAACACGGCGATGCCGCGGCGCGCGCACGCGTCCTGGTCCACGTTTTCGAGCCCGACGCCCGCGCGGCCCACCGCGCGCAGTGCGGGCAGTCGCGCCAGGAGCGCCTCGTCGACCTCCGTGTAGGTGCGGACCACCAGTCCCGCGGCCCGGGGCGCGGCCGCCTCGAACGCGGGCGTACCCGGGGCTCCCACCACCAGTTCGGCCCGTTCGGCCAGCCACTGGGCTGCGGCGGGAGAGAGGTGTTCGGTCTGGATGACGGTGGGGCGGGAGGTCATTTCGTGGGGAAGGCTACGCCAATCGGTGCCAGAAGCCCGAGAACCTCCTAGATTTGTGAACCTTTCCCTTGCAGCGGCGCATAGTAAGAACCAAACTCCTGTCGGGGACCGCGGGTTCCCGGAAGTACGCGCCCGTTCCAGCCGATCACCACTGCCAGAGATGCCCATGACGCGAACCCACTTCCTGATCGCCACCGCGGCCATTGCCGTGGCGGGACATGCCGTTGCAGACGACGTCGGCTTCGCCACCCTGAAGGCACGCCTCGGCGCGGCCACGCCGACCGGGGCCAGCGTCTCCATCGGCCAGGCGGAAGCGCAGGAGTCCGCCGGCAACTTCGGCCCCAACCGCGCGACGTCGGAGTTTGCCGGGAAGACCTTCACCGACATGAGCGGCTCGTCCGGCAGCAGCGGCCACGCCACGTTCGTTGGCCAGAACCTGTACGGCAGCGCCACGAGCATTGCGCCCGGCATCTCGCGCATCTGGGTGTATGAGGCCGGCTCCTTCGCGCAGGGCGCGTACCTGAATTTCGGCCAGCCTTCGCTCCTTCCGGCAGTGCCGCCCGGCGGCACCAGCCCGGTGCGGATCTTCAACCACAGCTGGATCGGCTCCTTCGGAGCCACGGCGGCCGACAACGAGGTGCTCCGCCGCGCCGACTACGCCATGCAGCGCGACGACACGCTCTTCGTCGTCGGCGAGAACAACGGCGCGGGCAGCGCCATGCAGCCCCTGATGAGCGCCATCTACAACGGCATCGCCGTCGGCCTCATGTCCGGCAACCACAGCGCGGGCGACCTGCCTGCCGGCAACGACGGCGCCGGGCGCATGAAGCCCGAGCTCGTGGCGCCCGGCGAATTCACCAGCTTCTCCACGCCGGTGGTGAGCGCCGCCGCGGCGCTCATGTACGACACGGCCAATTCCGCCGCGTACAGCAGCAACGCCAGCCGTCGCAAGGGCGTCACCATCAAGTCGGTCCTCATGTGCGGTGCCACTCATTCGGCCGCATGGCAGAACCAGGCCCCCACGTCGGGCGCGAGCCGCGGCATCACCGCCAAGCCGCTCGACCCGGTGTTCGGCGCGGGTACGGTGAACGTGGATCGCGCGCACCGCATCCTGACGGCCACCGAGGCGTTCGGCGCGGCAACCGCTGCCGCCGCGGCGTCAATCACCCCGGCCACGCTCGCCTCCTGGGACTACGAGAACTTCACCCCGGGCTACCAGCGGCATTACCGCATCGAAGTGCCTGCCACCTGCGACGTGTCCGTTCTGGTGTCATGGAACCGCGTTCCCACCAGCGCCTGGAGCTCGGTGATCGCCCCCAGCGTCATGGACCTGCGGCTTGAGCTCAAGAAGGTCGTCGGCGGCGTCGCCACCGCGATCACCGGCGCAGCCGGCGCAGGCGTCTACGCCGGCGGCAACGTCCTGAGCGCGAGCACCGTGGACAACGTGGAGCACCTCTACGTCCGCGGCCTGACTCCCGGCAGCTACGTCATCAGCGTCACCCGCGACGACGCGCTCGCCATCTCGGCAGGCGCGGCCGTGTCCTGGCTGGTGGATGCAACCGTCCTCGGCGACCTGAACGGCGACGGCCTGGTGAACGGCGCCGACCTCGGCACGCTCCTCGGCGCCTGGGGCACCCCCGGTCCGGGCGACCTCAACCGCGACGGCATCGTGAACGGCGCCGACCTCGGCACGCTGCTCGGTGAGTGGCGCTGACCGGCCTTCCATCCCGCGAATCCATAGACTCCATCCCGGATGCGCGCTTCCTGGCGACAGAACCTGCTGCTGGCCGCCGTGGTCGCCTTGCTCGGCGCAGCGCTGCTCTATCCGATCGCACTCATCGTGGGCGGTGCCTTCCGCACCGATGACGGCGGCTTCACGCTGCGGCACCTGATCTCGGTCTTCGAGGATCCCGCCACCCGCCGCGGCCTGGTGAACGCCACGCTGATTGCCACCATGACCACCGCCATCGCCACCATGATGGCCGTGCCGCTGGCGCTGGTGGCCGCGCGCTTCACGTTCCCGGGGAAGACGCTCCTTGGTGGATTGCTCCTCCTGCCGCTGGTGCTGCCGCCCTTTGTCGGCGCCATCGGCGTGCAGCACCTCCTGGGTCGCGCGGGGGCGCTGAACGCGGCACTCGGCACGCAGGTCGATTGGCTCGGCTCCGGCGGCATGGTGGCGATCGCCGTCATGGAGGCCATCGGCCTCTTCCCGATCCTCTACCTGAACATCGTGGCGTCGCTTGCCAACCTCGACCCAGCGCTCGACGAGGCAGGGCAGTGCATGGGCGCCTCCGGCTGGACGCGCTTTCGCCGCATCACGCTGCCATTGGTGCGACCCGGCATCTTCGCCGGCGCCACCATCGTCTTCATCTGGAGCTTCACCGAGCTCGGTACGCCGCTCATGTTCGAGTTCTACGACGTCACCAGCGTCCAGATCTTCAACGGCATCAAGGAAGTGGAGGCCAGCCACCGCCCGTACGCGCTGGTGGTGGTGATGCTTCTTTTCAGCGCGGGCTTCTATCTGCTTGGCAAGTTCACGCTGGGCCGTTCCGCCTACGCCATGCACGGAAAGGCCAGCATCCGGCGCCAGGACGTGCGCCTCACGGGAGCGCGCGCCGCCGGTGCGGTGGCGCTCTTCGGCGCCACGGCGCTCCTGGCGGCAGCGCCTGCCCTGGGATTGATCATTGCGAGCCTCGCGGTGCCCGGCCAGTGGTATCAGTCGGTCCTTCCGGCGGCCTGGACCGGCGACCACTACGTGCAGGCGCTCACGCATCCGATGGCGGCGGGCAGCATCCGCAACTCGCTGGTGCTGGCGTCGCTTGCCGTGATGCTTGCGTTGGTCGTTGGCTTCGCCTCCGCGCGGCTCCTGGCGCGCGCGAACCTCCGCTTCGCATGGCTCCTTGATGCGCTGGTCATGCTGCCGCTCGCCGTGCCGGGCCTGGTGCTTGCGTTCGGCTACGTGGCGGCCAGCCTGCGGTGGCCGTTCGGCGGCCCGGACGCGCCGCTCGGCGCGTTCGCCAGCATCATCGGTGCCAGCCCAAGCCCGTTCCCGTTCCTGGTGGTGGCCTACGCCGTGCGCCGGCTCCCCTACGTGGTGCGAAGCGCCGTGGCCGGGCTCGAGCAGACCGGCGCCGAACTGGAAGACGCAGGGCAGGTGACCGGCGCATCCCGGTGGCGCGTGCAGCGTCGCATCGTCATGCCGCTCATTGCCGCCAACCTGCTGGCGGGTGCGCTCCTTGCCTTCAGCTTCAGCATGCTCGAAGTGGGCGACAGCCTGCTCCTGGCGCAGCGCGAGGCCGACTACCCGGTGACCAAGGCCATCTACACGCTCTTCGAGCGCCTCGGCGACGGCCCCGGCATTGCGAGCGCCATGGGCGTCTGGGCAATGGCGCTCCTGGCGGTGACGCTCCTGGGGGCGAGCGCCCTGATCGGGAAGAAGATGGGCGCGATCTTCCGGGCGTAGCGGCGGGGCCGGGGAGGAGCCCCGCAGCGGCCCCAGAACCGCGATATTGAGTTCGTTCAGAGATTCTTGATGAACTCATGAGGGCTGCAGGGGGCAGATTGCGTTCTATGTAGTTGGAGCGTGACATCAGCCGCAGGTGAAGCCGGCAGCTGATGAACGCAATCCAGGAGTCGTTTGCTCCGGTAGGGCAAGCCTCTGCAGTAACCGCGCGCCGACGGCTTCGGCGATCTCACGCCTGCACGAGAAGTGTGTGCCAAACGGGCGAAAGCCCAGCATGGAGCTTCGGATGCGCAACAAGACTTTCTTCTCTTCGATGGTCGGGGTGGCCGTGGCCGTGGCTGGTTCGGCGAACGCGGCGATCGTCACGACTGGCGCAATCTCCCCGGTGTTCCCGGGAGCCGGAAATGCGACCAGCGTCGTCCTGACCACCAATGGCTCCTACGCCACTGACACGACTCAGCCATTTGCGATTCCTGCCGCCTGGGACTACTCCGCCTCCACCGCCTCCGTCTTCATGGGCGGCAGTGGTGAGTCGAGCGCTGCTACGCCGTCAAGTTTCGTGGTGGAGTTCGCCGCAACGCGCAGCACCTACCGCTCGACCAACAATTATGCCGCTGGCACGATGATCGACAGCAGCATCGGCACGCTCAGCGACACCGCAGCGAGCGGCAGTGGATTCTTCTACGGAGACCAGGGTTTCATTCTTAAGATGAACGGCACCAGCGTTTCGACGCCCGGCCAGTTCAAGAATGCATCTGGCTACGTTGCATTCCGCTTCAGCAGCAACACCACCAACGGCGTTGACGGCAATTGGTACTACGGTTGGATTGCCTACACCGGTCAGGAATCGACTGGCGGGCTGACCGGTTGGGGATACAACACCGTCGCCGACCAGGGCATCTTGGCCGGAGAGGTCCCCGCCCCCGGCGCCCTCGCGCTCCTCGGCGTCGCTGGCCTCGCCGCCCGCCGCCGTCGCGCCTGACATCACGCTGCACTCCACGCCGGCCTCGGCCGGCGTCCACACTCCACGCCCCCAAGCGCACCCGCGCCTGGGGGCGTGTGTGCGTTGGGCGGGCGCGATCGACGGGATTCCGTGTCGCTGTTGGGTAGCTATTTCGCTGTCATGGAGTCAAAGGTGTATTCTTAGATCATACATGTCGAGCACCGACCTTTCACCACTCCAGATCACGGCCGCGCTCGCGCACCTCGGTTCCTTGCTGCCCTCCACGCCCAGGGCCGAGATGGTCCAACTGTTCCCGTCGATCCAGGCCCGCGGCATATCGCCGCACGCCTATGCGTCGGCCTTGGAAATCCTGTGCAGCATGAGGCCACGCAATGAATCCTGAGCAGCTCGACGACGTGGTCGAATCATGGCGCGAGCTGGGCATCGGATTCGTCGGCGCGCCGCTTCCCGCGCGCGGCGCGCCCGTCGACCTGGAGCGCCTGATCATCCGTACGGCCGCCGGCGCAGCCGACATGGCGCGGCTCTTCGGCATGACTGCTGCGTGGTTTCACGTGTACGGGGATGTGGTGGCGAAGCACCGCCTGCGGAGGCTGATTCGTGACGAACTGGCCCCGGAATTCCACCCGGTCCTCGGGTTGCTTCTTGACACCGCGCAGCAAGGGCAGCATCCGCAGGAATTCCGCACGGTGATCGCGGAAATGCGTCCGGCGAAGGTGGCGCGCCCGCTGTTCGCCGTGGAGCGCCGCAGCGTTGCCCTGTCCGCGCGCGTGCAACGCATGGCCAGCCCCGTGTCCCGCCGGTGGCGTCTGTGGCGCGTGGATGCACCGCTCAAGCTGAAGGCGTTGCATGCGTCCCAGTGGCTCATGGAACGCCACCCGGACTTCGTGGTCCGTGCCGACATGCGCGGAGACCTGCGCGTTTCGGTGCTGGCGTCGCTCCGCTTTGACGAGGGTGCCGGGCAGAGCGAGTTGGCGCTGGCACGCGCCGCCGGCGGCAGCCGTGCCCAGGTCCGCAATGCGCTTGACAATCTGGAGATGACGGGCCGCATCCGGCGCCTGGGCGCGGGCGCAAGGGCGGGGGCGGGCGACCGTCCGGTGGAGCCGAGCGCGGGGCCGAGGAATCACAATGGAACCCGCATCGAATTGCTCCGCTTCGGGTGAACTGACACTGGCCTGGGTTTGCCACTGCCGGCCTCGGCGCCGCCCGCCGCCGTCGCGCCTGACATCACGCTGCACTCCACGTTGGCCTCGGCCGACGTCCACACTCCACGCCCCCAAGCGCACCCGCGCCTGGGGGCGTGTGTGCATCCAAAATGCGCCCCGCGCCGTCCCAAAGCCGAATTCCGGCGTCCCCGGGGCGGGGGAGCCTCCTATACTTATTGCCCCATGCCGTACACCCTTCAGCCTGACCATGGCTACGGTCTCGAAGTCGAGGAGCAGTCCCACGCCCGCCCGCGCGGCGGCAAGGAGGGACTGGTCACCATCGACTCGGACAACCCGGACTACCTGCGCAACCACGTCCAGTTGCCGGACCGCTGGATCCTCAACATCGGGCCCCAGCACCCGGCCACCCACACCACGCTTCGCCTGGTGATGGAGCTTGACGGCGAGCGCGTGGCCCGCGTCACGCCGCACATCGGCTACCTGCACTCGGGCTTCGAGAAGCTCGGCGAGCACCACGACTACAACCAGTACGTCTGCACGATCAGCCGGATGGACTACATCTCGCCGATCGTCAACGACATCGCCTTCCACACCGGCGTGGAGCGCTTCTTCGGCATCGAGCCGACGCCGCGCTGCAAGGTGGTCCGCACCATCATGGCGGAGCTCGGGCGCATCCAGAACCACCTGCTGTGCGTCGGTGCCGCGGCGCTCGACCTGGGCGGTTTCACGGGCTTCCTGTACGGCTTCAACGAGCGCGAGTTCATCTACGACATCGTGGAGTACATCAGCGGCCAGCGCTTCCACCCGGACTGGACGCGCGTGGGCGGCGCCTGGCGCGACATCCCGTGCGACGACACGTTCAAGCGCATGATCAAGCACTTCGTGAACGAGCGGCTCCCGCGGGCCGTGAAGGACATGGAGACGCTCCTCACCCGCAACCGCATCTTCATCGACCGCCTCGAGGGCGTGGGCGCCATCAGCAAGCAGGACGCCATCGCCTGGGGCCTCACCGGCCCGATGGCGCGTTCCGCCGGCGTGCGCCGCGACCTCCGCAAGGACGAGCCGGTGCTCTGCTACGCGGACAACTGGGACGGCGAGGGCGCCGAGGCCCCGAAGTTCGACGTGGTGGTCTGCCAGACCGGCGACTGCTTCGCGCGCTACCTGGTGCGCGTCGAGGAGATCAAGCAGAGCGCGCGCATCATCAACCAGCTGATCGACCGCATCCCCACCGGCCCGTTCAACCCCACCGACTCCGCCAAGATCACCCAGCCCGACAAGGCGAACATCTACGGCAGCATCGAGGGCGTCATCGAGAACTTCGAGCTCATGATGTGGAACAAGGGCTGGAAGGTGCCGATCGGCGAGGGCTACTTCCCGTTCGAGAGTCCCAACGGCGAGCTCGGCTACTTCATCGTCGGCGACGGCACCAAGTACCCGTGGCGCGTGCGCACCCGCCCGCCGTGCTTCGTGAATTACTCCGTGCTGCCGAAGCTCGTGGAAGGGCACCTGGTGTCCGACGCCATCGCGGTGATCGGCTCCATCAACGTCATCGCCGCGGAACTCGACAGGTAATCCGCGCCGCGTACCGAACACGTCACCGCACCCCCGACGTCACCAACGCCCCAGAGGAACGATCACCATGGCCTGGCCAACCAAGCCCTCCGCCACCATGCAGGTCCCGCGCCGCGCGGAACCCTACGCCACCGCCGCCATGAAGGCGCGCTGGACCGCCGACGTCCTGCCGAAGTACGCCACGCGCCTCGGCGCGCTGATGCCGATCCTGCACGACGTGCAGCATGCGTACCGCCACGTGCCGTACCAGGCGCAGCTCGAGATCGCGGAGTTCCTGGGGATCTCGCCCTCGGATGTCCTGGACACCGTCAGCTTCTACGACGAGTTCACCATCGAAGAGCGCGGCGTGATGACCATCGGCGTCTGCCACTCGATCGCCTGCGAGCAGTGCACCTGCAGCAGCACCCAGCTCCTCGAGCGCGCACGCGAGCGCCTCGGCATCGCTGCCGGGGAGACCTCCGACGACGGCCGCTTCACGCTCCTCGCCATGGACTGCCTCGGCAGCTGCGACACCGCCCCGGTGGCGCTCTTCAACGAGACGCTCCACGAGCAGCTCACGGTGGAGAAGCTCGACAAGCTGATTGACCAGGCCCAGGCCGACACCAAGCACGGCACGCCCGGGGGCCACCACTGAGATGAACGTGCCCGAGGATCCGCCGCTCGCCCGGAGCATCGGCGCGTTCTTCGGGCACATCGTCGACGCCATCGTCTCCGACCCCGATGCGCGCACCGAGCGCGTCGAGGTCCGCAAGGCGGTCACCGAGGAACAGCGCCCCGACGGCGTGGTCCTCCGGAGGACCGTGATCGAGGAAGTGGTCCTCCCGCCCGGGGCGGATCCTTCCGCCAAGCCCGCCGACGGCGCACCGCCGACGGCCTGACAGACCAAGCACGCAGAGCAACCCATGCCCACCTCCGCAGACTTCAAGCCCACGCCCGTCCTCACCAAGCGCATTCCCGAGGACCGTTCCAAGCGCACCACCGTCTGGTACGACCAGTACGTCGCCACCGGCGGCTACAAGACGCTCGAGAAGGCCATCGCCATGCAGCCGGCTGAGATCGTCGAGCAGGTGAAGGGCGCGGTCCTGCGCGGCCGCGGCGGCGCGGGCTTCCCGGCCGGCCTCAAGTGGAGCTTCCTGCCCGCGGCCGACGGCGGCCCGCGCTACCTGGCCATCAACTGCGACGAGGCCGAGCCCGGCACCTTCAAGGACCGCCTGCTCGTCGACTTCGATCCGCACGCCGTGCTCGAGGGCATCGCCATCGCGGCCTACGCGTGCCAGATGCAGACCGCGTACTTCTTCATCCGCGGCGAGTACCACCACCAGGCCAAGGTGTTCCAGAAGGCGCTGGAGGAGGCGTACAAGAACGGCATCTTCGGCAAGCAGGGCCTGATGCGCGGCGCGTCCAAGTTCGGGGTGGACGTGGTGCTGCACCGCTCGGCGGGCGCGTACATCTGCGGCGAGGAGACGGCGCTCCTGGAAGCCATCGAGGGCAAGCGCGGCTGGCCGCGCGTGAAGCCGCCGTTCCCGGCGGTGAAGGGCCTCTTCGGCCGCCCGACCATCATCAACAACGTCGAGACGCTGGCCGCCGCGGTGCCCATCCTGGAGCACGGCGTGGACTGGTGGAAGAAGCTCGGCGTCGAGAGCACCCTCCCGGGCGGCATGCCGAGCTACGGCACCAAGCTCATGGGCGTGAGCGGCCACGTCAACAAGCCGAACACCTACGAGCTGGAGCTGGGCGTCCCGCTCCGCACGCTGGTGGAGAAGCACTGCGGCGGCATGCGCAACGGCAAGAAGTTCAAGGCCGCCATCGCGGGCGGCGTCTCCATGGGCGTCCTGGGCACCGACCAGTACGACGCGCCCATGGACTTCGACATCGGCCGCAAGTACGACGTCCTGGGCCTGGGCACCGCGTGCCCGACGGTCTTCGACGAGGACACCGACATGGTGGCCGTGGCCCGCAACATCAGCCGCTTCTTCAAGGCCGAGAGCTGCGGCCAGTGCACGCCGTGCCGCGAAGGCAGCGGCTGGCTGCTCAAGCTCCTGACCCGCATCGAGAAGGGCGCCGGCACCACGCAGGACCTGGACATGCTGCTCGAGATCGCCGGCAGCATGGGCCTGACCCCCGGCACCACCATCTGCGGCCTGGCGGACGGCAACAACTGGGCCATCCGCACCATCGTCAACAAGTTCCGGCCCGAGTTCGAGAAGCGCGTGTCGCCGCGCTTCGTGCCGGTCTACGTGTCCGCGACGGCGGGGCGCTGAACAGGGTGGATCCCGACGGCCCCAGTCGAACGCCGGCTCGCCCGGAAGCGCCCTCGCCGGTGGAATTCACCGGCCCGGCGCTCGCGGACCTGCCGGCCTCGGACCGTGAATGGCTGATCGAAGCCGTCGCACGCATCATTCCGCTGCTTGGTTTCCCCGTGGCACGCGCCGCCGTGGACTTCGTCCACGACCAGCGCATGTGCGCGCTCCATGCGCGCCACATGGGGCTCGATTCCACCACCGATGTCCTGACCTTCGCGCAGAACGAGCCCGGGCAGCCGGTCGACGTCGACGTGGCCGTCTGCATCGACGAAGCCGCGCGCCGCGGGCAGGGCACCGCGCACGGCACGCGCGGGGAACTCCTCCTCTACGCACTCCACGGCCTGCTGCACGCCGCCGGGCACGACGACCAGGACGACGCGTCCTACCGCCGCATGCACGCGGAGGAAGACCGCATCCTCGACGCCGCCGGCTTCGGCCGCATCTTCGAAGGAGGCCAGTTGTGAGCGTTCCGCTCGTGGTGGCTGCACTGGCACTCCTCTGGGTGGTGGGCGTCATGGCCTCCCTCAGCCGCGCGCTGATGGAGGTGAGCGAGTCCGCCCTCGAGCGCGAGCTGGAGGAGCGCGGGCGCCTCACGAGCGGGCGCTGGATCTTCGGGAAGCTCGAGCAGGTGGAGTGGGCGGTGGCCTTCGTGCGCACGGCCGGCCGCATCGGCTTCACGCTGCTGGTCATCGCCATCGTGGCCGGATTCGACGAGCCGCTCACGCTGGGGCGCCTGCTTGCCTCGTGGGTGCTCTCGGTGGCGGCGCTCTGGCTCTTCACCAGCGTCGTGGCGGGCGCCTTCGCGCGCCATGCACCCGCCGGCACCATCGCTTCCAGCCTGCCGATGCTCCGGTTCGTCTACCTGCCGCTTGCCCCGGTGCGTGGGGTGGCGGACTTCGTGGACGGCCTGGTGGGGCGCCTCCTTGGCGCCGGCACCGACGACGAGCGCGTCGAGGAGGAACTCGTCAGCGCCATCGAGGACACCCAGCGCCAGGGCCTGATCGACGAGCAGGCCGCCACCATCCTCGGCAACGCCGTGGAGTTCGGCGACACCACCGTTGGCGCCATCATGACCCCGCGGCCCGCGATCGAGGGCATCGAATACACCGACGACATCGAGGTGATCCGCGAGTTCGCGCGCAAGTCCGGGCACTCGCGCATTC
>Ga0114979_10002767_pt1 | contig 11825 bp, 13 predicted proteins | sample S_140625_EF_Meta_FD_87315 | JGI IMG/M metagenome (GOLD analysis project Ga0114979, IMG submission 87315) | Freshwater microbial communities from Lake Simoncouche, Canada to study carbon cycling - S_140625_EF_MetaG | ecosystem: Environmental > Aquatic > Freshwater > Lake | place: Lake... | reverse complement strand
TCCCGCAAGGCCCCGACGAACGCCTGAGCCTCCCCGGCATTGGTGAACAAATCCCGCCGGTAGTTACCTCGGTTCAAGACGTGGTAAATCGCCCCCTCGAACTCGATGCGTAGTTTACGCGCCTTTTACCCAAACATCCTTCAGCCCCACCCAACCAGCAAGCGTCGATTTTGCGTTTCTCGGCCTTCTCTGAGTAGCTAGGGACAAGTCCTATTTTTGTATTATTTATAAGCGGTTTTACACAAGGGGACGCGAAGAGCCGGGCGACATTCCGGCGGTATGTCACCAAGGTGGGAGAGAAGATTCCGTGATCACACTTCTCTAAGCGGCGGACACGTATTGCGGTCCCGCTGGCATGGTAAAATCAGATCCCCGGCCCTCTATCCTGACCCAAGACGCACCCCACAAAGGAGGTCGTCAGTCCGAGACGAGAGCGGCCGGGGAAAGTGGTTTGGCGACTACGGGCACCGTGGAGTAATCGCGTTTATCTGTCAGCATTTTCCACGCGATCTTGGCCATGCGCCGGGCGGTGATGGTTATGGCTTCGTTGGCGCCTTTGCCGCGAGCGCGGTGTCGTTTGTAGAAGGAGCCAAAGTAGTCGGAGCAGCCGATGGCGACCCAAGCCGCCTCGATGAAGGCCCATTTTAGCCAGCGGTTGCAGAAGGGCAGCATGCGGCCGTGGGAGGTCTTGCCGCCGGAGGAGTGGGTGGTGGGAACCAGGCCAGCGTAGGCGCAAAACTTATCGGCAGTTTTGAAGCGAGAAACGCCGTCGATCTCCAGGGCGATGACCGGGCCGAGCACCTTGCCGACTCCGGGCAGGGTGCGCAGCCGCAGGGCGTCGGCGTGGGCTGCGTTGTCGGTCTCGATGCGATCCTCGATTGCGCGGATGTGTTTATCCAGCAGCTCATGCATCTCCAGGTCGTCGTCGAGAAGCTGGCGGTCGACGGCGGGTAGCTCCACGCGCTTCATCCATGCTTTGCCTTGGTTGCAGAAGGGGTCTTTATGTGCGGGCCGCTCGATGCGCGGGTGGCGGTCGAGCACGGTGTGAATGCGGTTGCGAACCATGGTGCGCACGCGGGCCAGCCACAGTCGCTGGCGCACGGTGTTCTTCTTTTGCCGCACCTCCTTGCCGGGCACGTGGACGGTGGAGACGAAGTTGCCGCGCAGGAGCGTGGCGAGGGCCTTGGCGTCCACCTTGTCGTTCTTGATCTGCGCGTCGGCGATGATGCGGTTCTTCGCGGGGTTGGAGAGCACGACCTTAGCGACGCCCGGAGTGTCTTCGAGCAGGTCGTAGAGCGTGGCCCAGTTCCAACACGCCTCGATCACGGTCTCGCTCGGCTCGTCCAGGGCCGCGAAGTAGGCGGCAAAGGCTTCCGGCGCATTGTGGTCGATGCGGGCTTGCTTCAACTGGCGGCCTTGCGCATTCAAAGTGCAGGCCACCGAATAACGTTTGTGGTAGTCGATTCCAGTGTAGTTCATGGCACCGCCAAGGGTATCACGCACCGCCAGTCGGCACGGCTTCTTCCCTTAGCTGCCACTCATGTTACCTGACCCCCTTGAATTGAAGGCGAAGAAAATTTGATATTCAGCTGCATCGCAGGCCGACTGACTTGGCTAGCTGGAGTTGGTTCGCATCAAAACTCAAGAAACGTCTCGGTTCAACGAGTCTGGCGTGGGCAACGTGCAGGATATCAAACGATCGGTGGCCACCGGTCAGGGTGTGCGAAGCAGAGAGACGGCCTGCCTCGCTCAAAATGACTGGCAGGGGCATGTCGCTCAGGCGCCACCGCCCGGCGGCATGATCTTCCGAAAATGCCTCAAGCCGTTCCGCAGCCGTCCCAGTGGGCAACAGTCCACGACATTCGGCGAAACGAAACGCGTTGGCCAATTCGTAGATGTTGAGGGCGGAAAGCAGGAGCGGCTGGACGGTCTCTGACAGGAGCGCAAGCGCTTCCTCGGTGTGCGTATCGTGTCCGTAGAGGGAGAACAGGAAACTCGTGTCTGCGCAGAGCATGGCGCGAGTTTACCAAGTGCCCTGACTCTCGGACAACACCTTGGCCGCAGCGGCGGTGCTCATAGGTTTGCCGTTTCGAGGCAGGCGACTGGCGGCACTGGCAGCCCAGTCCACCTTGCCGGCGTCGGCGTTGGCTGGAACGAGACGGGCGACGATTCGGCCATGGCGGGAGATGGCGATTTCCTCGCCGGTTTCCACGCGGCAAAGGAGTTTCGCATAGTCGTTCCGCAAGGTGCGGACGGTTTCCGTTTTCATTGTGCTACACTAAGCGTAGCACAATGGGTGAAGTCAAACATTCAGCCCGAAAGGATCGAGCCGAGAACTGCTGATTTAAATTCAGGCACGGACTTCCGGAACGAGCGATCAGCGTGAGCGAGTAAAAAACGGCTCCAACTGACAGGAGAAACTCATAATATGCGCCGCGCCAGTTCCACCACGTCGCCAGATTTCACCATCAGCTTGGCACCCTCACCGGCCACACGGATGACCCTGCCGCTACGGATGATGCGCAAGACGGTCAACGTCGCGTCAAGTTTCGCCGCCTCTGCCGCCGCCCGCAATTCCAGCCCCTTTTTCACGGGGACCTCCCATTTAGATCCCGTCCGCGGATCAAAGAAAACCACCCGCTTTAATTTCGATAACTTTGAGGCAGTCTGGATACTCTCGTCGGCGAAAGTGCCCGTCACCGCAACGGTCGCGACGGCGACTTTGCCCGCGCCACGCACACTTGCGGCGCTCACATCCGCAGCCACACCGATAGTCGTCGAGGCCGACCGCCCCACTAGCCTGACCGCTGCGCATCCCGTCAGCAACGGAGCCAACAGTGCTAGCATGGCCAATTTCAGGCCGGCGGGCTGGATCATCGGTTGGTGCATGAGGATCGATAAGGGCCAAACCCCCACCGCAATGACAAGCCGCTGAGGTCGTGCCGATTTTTGTGCACCATCAAACCCCAAAGAACCGCAAGAATCCCTGCTACCAGCCATCCTGCCCTTCGTGTCTTTGTTGCAAAATAATGCCATTTTATATTTAACCTCCCGCCAATGCCGCCAGCACCTGGGCGGGCGCGACGAGGATGTCGGTTCCCTTGGCGGTGCGTTCCTCCCGCGGCTCGCCTGCCCCCGGCGCCACCACCGCACGATAATCCAGACCGCCCAACGCCGCGAGGCGCCAGTAGCACGGATTTACATAGTCGCGGGCAAAAAGCTCCACCACCCGCGTCCCCGGTGCACAAAAGACCAGATTGGCTAGGCCCGCTCCATGCGGCGCCACCACCTCCTTTGCCTCCTGAAAAATCGCGATCTGCTCTGCCCATTCGCAATCCTCAAGCCGCACCGTCACAAACCCCCGAGCTTCCAACTCTGCCCGCAAGGCCTCCTCGCCCAGCACCCGCCGCCGCCGCGCCCCCGATCGGCTCACATAAATGCGCCCGCCCCGGCCCCGGGCCAGCCGACCTAAACCGGCCGCAAAGTCCCGCAACGCGGCCACACCCTCCGGCCGCGGAAACCCCGACCGCCCGACGTAACTGGGCACCAGCAAAGGCCCCGTCGCGAAATGAGTGGACCGCCCCGCCGCCACCACCTGTCGCTCGATACCCAGTCGCCGGTGTGCAACCAAGGTGAGCGCCGGGACCGCATGGGCCAGAACCACGGCGGCCCGCGCCAGATCACCGGTCGAGTGCAAAACGAGCAAGCGTGGCAACTCATCCAGCAGCCAGTGCGCGTAGGTCCGGCCCAGATGCGATACCGCCACCGCGACCAACCCGCCCGGCAACTGGTGGGGCGGAGGCACCCAAGCGCGTTGGAGCAGCCAGTGTTGGTCAAATGGTTTGCCAAAATCCGGCGCCACATCCCGCGCCAGCAACTCCCCCTCGACCGATAAGACATTGCCATCACCCAGCACCCGCCCCGCCGGCAACCACGCCGTGCCCTCCTCGGCAAAGTCCTCGACCGCCAGCCCTGTAAAATACCCGCGCGTCGCCAAGCCGCCATCCACCTCGTCTGCCCCCAGCCCGACAATCGTGGGCGGCGCATAAACCACCCGGCCCGCCGGTAAACGCGGAACCCAACGCCCACCCGCCAGCTCGACTAGCTCGACCAAACGCACGCACCGCCGGGGCGGCGGATTGGTAAGAGGCGTGACGGGCGGCATGGCCCCAGCCAGCCAGCCCGCCCCACGGGCGCAAGCTGAGTCCGTGCTGCGTGAGTTTCCGGCGCCCCCGCCGGATTTGTCTTGGGGAACCAACCGCGCAGCTTGACGGTCTCCTCCTGATGCGCCCCTTCGCCTTGCTCGCCACCGTCCTCGCCCTCCTGCCCTTTACCGCTTGCGGAAACTCCGACACCCACGCTCCCATGACCACGCCCACGCCCGTTCCCGTCCTTCCCGCCAACGCCGAAACCCTCGTCCTCGGCGGGGGTTGTTTTTGGTGCGTCGAGGCCGCCTACGAACTGCTCCCCGGCGTGCTTTCCGCCGAGAGCGGCTACGCCGGCGGCAAACGCCCCAACCCTAGCTACGAACAGGTCTGCAGCGGTGCCACCGGCCACGCTGAGGTAGTGAAAATTACTTTCGACCCCGCCAAGGTCACCCGCACCGAGCTGCTGGATTTTTTCTGGGACATCCACAACCCCACCACTCTCAACCGCCAAGGCGCCGACGAGGGCACGCAATACCGCTCGGTTATCTACTACGCCAACGACGCCGAAAAGGCCGCCATCGAGGCCTCCCGCGACCGTGCCAACCCCGCCTGGGGCGGAAAGATCGTAACCGAAATTTCCCCTCTGCCCGAGTTTTACCCCGCCGAGGCCTATCATCAGGACTATTTCCGGAAAAACCCCGGCAACGGCTACTGTCAGGCCGTCATCCGCCCGAAGATCGAAAAACTCCGCCAGCACTCCCTCGCGACCCCGGTGAAGTGAACCGCAGCCACCTTCGCCGCGCTTTCGACTAGAGCGCGGCGCGCTTTTCGGAAAGCGTCCTCTGTTCCATGTCCACGCCCCTCGCCCAGCGCGCCGCCCACGTCATCGCCCAAGTCACGCCTGAAGCCCCCGCCGACTTTGTTCTGCGCCGCGAGATCGGCACTGACCCAGATCTGGATTCGGTGGAAAAACGTGCCCTGACCGGCGCCGTTTTCGCCTTTTTCCGCTGGTTCGCCTGGCTCGATACCTCTGCTCCCCTGCCCCGTCGCGTGCTGGCCGCGCTAGACCTGCAAAAACGCTTCGACGCCGATCCCAACGCGATCAAGCCCGAGGCCCTCGCCGCCCTCACCCTGCCGCCCTGGGCCCTCGCCAGCCTCGACTTCCCCTCGCCCGAAGCCCGTCTTGCCTACCTCCGCCAACTCCAGCGCCCCCCCACTCTCTGGATCCGCCCCCAGCGCGAATTTGCCGCCGCCATCGCCCGCGCCCTGCGTCACACCTCGCCTCCCGATTTTAGCCTGTCTTCCGGTGGCTTTCGTCCTGCGGAAGCGGTGCCCGCCCCCACCGCGCTGCGCTACACTGGTCCGAGCGATCTTTTTAAAGCCGAGGAATTTAAAAAAGGCCTGTTCGAGATCCAGGACCTCGCCTCCCAGCTCGTCGCCCACGCCTGCGCCCCACTCCCGACCGAGACCTGGTGGGACGCCTGCTGCGGCGAGGGCGGCAAGACCCTGCACCTCTCCGACTTGATGGATAACAAGGGCGTTATCTGGGCCACCGACCGCCACACTGGCCGCCTCGCCACCCTGCGCAAACGCGCCGGCCGCGCCCAGGCTTTCAACTACCGTGCCGTCACTTGGAACGGCGGCCCCTTTCTGCCCACCAAGACCAAATTCGACGGCATCCTGGTCGACGCCCCCTGCTCGGGTGTCGGCACTTGGCAGCGCAACCCCCACGCCCGCTGGACGCTCACCGAAAACGATATCCGCGAGCTGTCCGCCATTCAGCTCCAGCTCCTCGAAAACACTCACAAGGCCCTCAAGCCCGGCGGCCGCCTGATCTACGCCGTGTGCACGATCACCCGCCAAGAAACCACCGAGGTCGTGCGCGCCTTCTCCACCGCCCACCCCGAGTTGGAACCCATCCCTCTGCTCCAGCAGACCAGCCCCGCCGCCGACGGCCTGTTCCTCTGGCCCCACGAGCTCGACGCCAATGGCATGTTCCTCGCCGCTTGGCGAAAAAAGTAAGTCCGCTTCCTCCTCTTCGCGCCTTCGTTCCCTTCGTGGTGAAATCCTCAACCTCCACCGCCAAAGCGCCGCGTCCCGTCACCGCCGCGCAGGTGCGTCGCGATTTCAACGACCTGCGGGCCGTCGTCCACTACACCAAGGCCGCCCACGAACTCGGCCTATGGGCCAGCGAACGCATCATGCTGGAGCGCGTGCTCCCGCCGCCGCCCGCCGCTGACTTCCCCATCCTTGAGGCCGGTTGCGGCGCCGGTCGCATCAGCGTGGGCCTGCACGGACTCGGTTACCGCCATCTCACCGGTTTCGACTTCGCCCGCGAACTGGTTGAACAAGCCGTATTTCTCGCCGCCGAGCGCCGCGTCGACATCCGCTTTCACCACGCCGACGCCACGCGGCTCGTTGCTCATCCCGCCTTTGCCGAGGGTCAGACCACCGCGCCGCCCCCGTTTTCCGCCTGCTTGTTTATGTTCAACGGCCTGATGCAAATCCCCCTCCGCCGCAACCGCCGCCGCGCGCTGCGCCAGCTCGCTGCCGTCTGCAGGCCGGGCGCGCCGCTCCTGTTCACCACCCATGACCGCGACCACTCCCCGGCCGAGCGGGCGAGCTGGCGGCTGGAAGCACGCCGCTGGGCTACCGGTAAACAGGACCCACGCCTGCGCGAGTTTGGCGACCGCCGCTTCGAGGACCACTGCGGTGATACGTTCATGCACCTGCCCGACCGCGCCGAGATCCTCGCCGATCTCGCCGCCACCGGCTGGATCCATCGCGAGGACCATCTACGCCGCGAACTGGCCAAGGAATCCGCCGCCGTGCGCGCGTTTTCCGACGAATGCCGCTTCTGGGTGGCCCATCGCACCTGACTCCGCTTGCCCCGCGCCGCCGCCCCCGCCTCACTGCCCCAATCCCGCCCATGCCCCCACTCACCGACCGCACCTGGCTCTGGCTCGCCTCCGCCTGCTACCTCGCGGGCGCGGCGCTGGGTGCCATCGCCCTCCTCCGCGGCCGACGCGGCTCCACTGCCGCAATCTACGTGGTCCTCGCCGCCGGCTACGCCTTCCAGACCTTCGGCCTCTACCTGCGCGGCGTCGCCGTCCACGGGTGTCCGCTGGGAAACAAGTTCGAGCTGATCCAGTTCACCGCTTGGTCCGCCGCGTCGCTGTATCTCGTCGTCGGCCCCGCCTTCCGCCTCAGCCTGCTCGGCTTTGGCACTGCGCTGCTGGCCGCCAGCCTGGGCCTCGCCACGCTGCTTTTCCCGGAGTGGGACGCCGCCCGCCGCACCCACCTTTTTGGCGGTAATCCATGGATCGAATTCCATGCCGCCCTCGCGCTGTTCAGCTATGGCGTCTTCGGTCTTTTTGCCCTCGTATCGGCGCTGTATCTGGTGCGCCACCACGGCCTAAAAAACAAACGCGTCGGCGGCGCCTTCGCCCTGCTGCCCTCCATTCGCGATCTCGATGTGATCGGGCTGCGCCTGCTCGTCGCCGGCGTGGCCCTGTTGGCGCTTTCACTCGGCGTCGGCTCCGTCTGGTGGCTGCGCGAACCAGCTAGCGTGAACCTGTTTAAGCTCCTCGCCACCGTCGGCGTGTTCCTCGCCTACGTCCTCGCTCTCGCCCTGCGCTTGAAGGGCCGCCTCGTCGGCCGCCGCCAGGCCCTCGCCGGGACCGGCCTCTTTTGCGCCGCCCTGCTTTCTCTGACCCCGGTCAACTCCAGCCGCCCCCCCGAAGGCGCAGCAAGCCTACCCGCCCCGGAGGTCTCCGCGCGATGACCCCGCCCGGCCCCCTCGTTTTCCACCTCGGCGCCAGCCACCACACCGCGCCGCTGGCCCTGCGCGAGAAACTCGCCCTGCCGCCCGAACGCGCCGCCGCCCTGCACGCCCGCCTACCCACCGCCGGGCTGCCGGAACTGGTCCTACTCAATACCTGCAACCGCGTGGAGTTCTACGGAGTAGCCTCCACCCCCGCGGACCTCGCCGCGCTCGAGGCCGCTTTCTGCGCCGTCACCGGGCTAGCGCCAGCCGATTTCAGCGCCATCCGCGCCCATACCACCGGCCCCGCCGCCCTACGCCACCTGCTCGCCGTGGCCGCCGGGCTGGAGTCCCAGTTGCTCGGCGAAACGGAGATTTTCGGCCAGGTAAAAGACGCCTACGCCGCCGCCCAGACGGCCGGCCGTGCCGGCCCCGTGCTCAACCGAGTTTTTCAAAAAGCCTTTCAGGCCGCCAAACACATCCGCACCCACACGGCGATCAACGAGGGCCAGGTGAGCGTCGCCAACGTAGCCGTGGAGCTAGCCCTAACCGTTTTTGGCGACCTCCGCTCCGTGCGCATCTTGCTGCTCGGCGCGGGCGACATCGGCGAAAAGACCGCCAAGGCCTTCCAATCCCGCGGGGCCGCCGCCCTGACCGTCGCCAACCGCACCCCCGAGCGCGCCCTAGCCCTCGCGCAGGCGCTCGACGCCACCGCCCTGCCCTTCGAGCACTTTCCCCACCACTTGGCCGACTACGATATCGTGGTCGGCTCCACCGCCGCCCCCGAGGCGGTGGTCCACGCCGCGCCGGTCGCCGCGGCCCTCGATCGCCGCCGCGCGCGACCGTTGTTGTTCCTCGATCTTGCCCTCCCCCGCGACATCGCCCCCGAGGTGGCCGAGCTGGAGAACGTCTACCTCTACAACCTCGACGACCTCGCCAAAATCGCCGCGCAAAACCTCGCTGCCCGCGAAGCCGAGGTGGCCCGCGCCCGCACCTTGATCGCCGTCAGAGCCGACGACCTCTGGCACCAGATTCTCACCCGACACGGGTAAGCTCAACCCAGCCCGCCGCAGCGCAGGGCCCAGTCGGCCGCCGTGCCTTCAGCGGGTTGGCGCAGGATCGCCTTTAAGGCCTCCGTCTGCGCCAAAGTCTGCTCGCGCCGCGCCGGATTCTCGACGCAGTCCCGAAGCTCCGCCGCCAGCGCCTTCGGGCTCGCCGCACCCTGCAAATACTCCGGATACATCGGCGCCTTCAGCAGGAGATTGTTGATGCCCAAGTAAGGAATTTTCACCAACCAGCGACCGAGCAGGTAGGTGAGCGGATTTGCCCGATAAACAATGGCCCCCGGCAGCCCCGCCAGCGCGCAGTGCAACGACATCGTGCCACTCGAAGTCAGCACCGCCGATGCCGCCACCGGTTCCCCGGTGTTCGCGATCAGCTCCACTCCGGCGGGCACCCCAGACGACTCAATCACCTCCCGGATCGCCGCACTCGGATAAATTACCCGCGCCGACCGTTTGCCGTAGGCCGCATGGCCCTCGCGCAGGAGCGGCCAGATCCGCCCGACCGCCTGCTTGCGACTCCCCGGCAGCAATAACACCGGCGCGTCCGCGTCGAAACGCACCGGCGGCGCATAATCTCCCGCCAAAAACGGATGCCCGACGAAATCCACCGGCAGCCCGGTGTCGGCGTAACACGCCACCTCGAAAGGGAAAATACAGGCGAGCGCATCCAGCTGCTTCGCCATCTTAAAACGCCGCCCCGCTTTCCACGCCCAGATCTGCGGAGAGATATAAAATAGCAATTTAACCGGCCCGCCGGCCTTGGCCGCCAAGCCACGTTGGTTCAGCGCTGCCGCCAACCTGAGGTTAAAACCCGGGTAGTCCACGAAGCAGACCGCACATGGCCGATGCGTCGCGATCCAATCGGCAGTGGCGTCGAAGAGCGCCTTGAAAAAGGAGTAGTTTTTCAGCACCTCCACCAAGCCCACAACCGAGGAGGCGGTGAGGTCGTGCAAGAGCTGCGCGCCCGCCGCCTCAAGGTGTTTGCCGCCCAGCGCGCAAACCCGCAGCCCGGGTCGCCTCGCACGCAGCTCCGCGACCAGTCGCGCCCCGTGTTCGTCACCCGAGTGCTCCCCCGCGATGACCAGCAAATCCACCCCGCCGGCGACGGGCGCGGACAAAGCAAAGGGCAGGGCCTTAGGCACGCGGGCCTCCTGGCTCCGCACCGGGCTTCGCGAATTCGGCGGGCTTTGCGCGACGATGGTTCGCCTTCATTTCCGCGCCGCTTTGATTTGCTCCGTGATCTGGATCGCCACTTCCAGAGCGGATTTGGCCAAGGCCGCGCCCACCTTGGGCTGCTTTCGCTCCGCCACGCTTTCGGTAAAGTGCGCCAACTCCAGTTTGAGCGGCTCGTCCTTTTCGATCGGGATCTCCTGCACCGGGATTGAGCTGGCGTCGCCCGCCTTGGCCAGACCGACCTTCAGCTTTAAACCATAGGTGATAAGCTCGCTCTTTTTAACGAGGTGACCCTTCTGGTTCATGAAATCCAGCGAGAGGTAGGCGTCGTCCTGAAAGATACGGATCTCGCGGTTTTTCTTCAGACTCATCCGCGAGGCACTGAGGTTGGCCACGCAGCCGTTTTCGAACTCGATGCGGGCGTTGGCGATGTCCTCGGTCTTGGAGAGAACGCTGATGCCAACGCTGTCGATTTTGCGAATGGGCGACTTCACCAGCGCGAGCACGATGCCGATGTCATGGATCATCAAATCCAGCACTACGCCGACCTCGGTGCCGCGTGGGGTGTAAGGTGCCAGACGCTCCGCCGTCAGATAAGCCGGGCGGTCGATGTGCTTTTCCATGAAACCCATGACCGGATTAAAATGCTCAATGTGGCCCACCTGCACGATGCAGCCCTTGGCCTGAGCGGCCGCCAGCACACGCTCCGCCTCCTCGAGCGTGGCGGTGATCGGTTTCTCAATCAAAAGATGGCAGCCCAGCGCAAGCAGCGGCAGCGCGACGTGTTCGTGTTTATCCGTCGGCACCACCACCGAGACGGCGTCGCACGCGGCGCCGAGCGCCTCGATGGAGGCAAAGCGCTGACAACCATGGCGGGTGCAGATCTCGGCCGCGCGTTCGTCATTCGCCTCAAAAATACCGACGAATTCAACATTAGGCAGGGCGGCGTAAATGCGGGCATGGTGCTGGCCCAGCGAGCCGACGCCCGCGACACCGCATTTGATCTTTGGTTTGGGAGAGGAGAACAGGTTCAACTTAAAAAGGAGAAAGCAAACTTGCCGGCCGCGCGAACGGTTTGCGAGCGGGGAAAGTGAGCATCCCCCGACCACCCGGGTTCGACTTACCAGCCCTTTCGTGTAGAGAAAGTGCCGTGATCGTTATTCGCCGCCTCACCGACCGCCGCCGCGCCTACACCGGCATCTTCCTACTCGGCGAACCGCCCAGGATCTTTCCGACCAGCGATGCTGAACACAGCCGCATTCTGGAGATCTATAAACAGGACCGCGCCCATCCCGACATTGTGAATGATTTTTCCGAATTCGCCCTTGGCCATGATGAGGCCCTACCGCAACCGGCCGCCAAGCCGCCTACCGCTTAGCGCAGTCTAGCCCAAGCCCATCCCCCCGCGCCCAGCAGGCCGAGATGCGGTAATACCGCCGCCATTGCCGGCGCCAGCGTGCCACGCCCCCCCAGCACGAGCCCAATCCGCAAGGCGATAAAGTAGACCACGAACAAACCGAGGGCCTTGGTAACGCCGACCGCCGGGTTTACCCGCACCCCCGAAACCGCAAACGGCACGGCAAAGGCGATGATCACCAGCGGCATCAAGGTTTCCGCCAAGACGCTGGCGTAACGCAGTTCATAAACCCGCGCCTTGGGACTACCGGTGGCCCGATG
>Ga0114979_10002766_pt1 | contig 11828 bp, 11 predicted proteins | sample S_140625_EF_Meta_FD_87315 | JGI IMG/M metagenome (GOLD analysis project Ga0114979, IMG submission 87315) | Freshwater microbial communities from Lake Simoncouche, Canada to study carbon cycling - S_140625_EF_MetaG | ecosystem: Environmental > Aquatic > Freshwater > Lake | place: Lake... | reverse complement strand
TAATGCGTGCCCAGCAGCACAAAGCGGATCACCTCGCCGGGCCAGCCCTGATCCAGCAGATCGCGCACGGTGAAGAAATTGCCCAGCGACTTGGACATTTTCTTGCCTTCGACCTGCAGCATCTCGTTATGCATCCAAACCTTCGCAAACCCGTCTTCCGGGTGGGCGCAGCGGCTTTGGGCGATTTCATTCTCGTGATGCGGGAATTGCAGGTCGATCCCGCCCCCATGAATGTCGAAGGCGGGGCCGAGCAATTCGTGGCTCATGGCAGAGCATTCGATATGCCAGCCGGGGCGGCCCCGGCCCCAGGGGCTGTTCCAGCCGGGCGTTTCGGCATCCGACGGTTTCCACAGCACGAAATCCATCGGGTCGCGTTTGAACGGGGCCACCTCCACCCGCGCGCCTGCGATCATGTCATCAACGCTGCGGCCGGAAAGCTTCCCGTATCCGGCATAACTCCTCACATCGAACAGCACATGGCCTTGCGCCACATAGGCATTGCCGCGCGCAATCAGGTCTTCGATCATTGCCACCATCGGGCCGATATACCCGGTCGCGCGCGGTTCCATCGTGGGCCGCAGCGCCCCCAATGCATCCATATCCGCATGATACCAGCCGATGGTCTCTTCGGTGCGCTGGTGGATCAGCTCTTCCAGCGTGCCGGGGGCACCCGCCTCTCGCCGACGCAGTGCCTCGGCGTTGATCTTGTCATCCACGTCGGTGAAATTGCGCACATAGGTGACGTGATCCGCCCCGTAGACGTGGCGCAGCAGGCGGAACAGCGTGTCGAACACCACCACGGGGCGGGCATTGCCCAGATGGGCGCGGTCATAGACGGTGGGGCCGCAGACGTACATCCGCACATTTGCAGGGTCGATCGGGGTGAAGGTTTCCCTCGCCCGTGTTGCCGTATTGTGCAGCCTGATGGTCGTCATCGTCCCGTCCCTTTAACGCATACATTCCCCCTGGGGCCTGTGCCGGGCGGCGTGGTGACTTCGTTCTGATCTGGAAACGAAAGGACCGGCCCGCCCGACGGATGTCAGCAGGGAAGGCAGCAGCAGATCTGGATGCGTCCGGTTTTCATGCAGCAGCGTTTACAGCCTTGGTCGGTTTTCGCCAAGCCCTTTGTGGCAACCCGCCGCAGCACGTCAGCCCGCCGCCTTTTCCTCCAGCGCCAGCCAGTCCTCTTCGGCCTTCGCCAGTGCCGCCTGACGTTCTGCCAGCAGATCAGCACCGCGCCGCGCTTTTTCAGGTTCGCGCAGAAAAATACCGTCCTGCGCAAGGAAGGCGGTGAGTTTTGCGATTTCGCCTTCCAGACGGGCGATCTCGGCGGGAAGCTCTTCCAGCCGCTTGCGCTCGGTGAAGGTCAGCGGGTCCCTTGACCGGCGCGCCTCGGGCTTTGGCGTGCCCGGCACGGGCGTGTTCGGGCGGGCGTCGCGTTCGGCGGCCACAACGCCGCGCTGTGCGGCATAGTCCGACCAGCCACCCGGATAGGCGGTGGCCCGCCCCTGCCCTTCCAGCGCCACGGTGGCGGTGGCAACGCGGTCGATGAAATCGCGGTCATGGCTGACCAGCAGGACAGTGCCGGGATAATCGCCCAGAATATCCTGCAGCAGGTCCAGCGTTTCCACATCCAGATCGTTGGTCGGTTCGTCCAGGATCAGCAGGTTCGATTCGCGCGCCATGATCCGCGCTAGCAGCAGGCGGGCCTTTTCGCCGCCCGACAGCGAGCGGACCGGGGCGCGGACCTGGCGTTCGTCAAACAGAAAGTCCTTGAGATAGCCCACGACGTGGCGCGGGGTGCCGCGCACCATGACCTGATCGGCCTGGCCCGAAACGCGCATCGAGGGATCGCCTGTCAGGTTGTCCCACAGGCTGGCATCGGGGTCGAGCTGTGCACGGGTCTGATCAAAGACGGCGATGTCCAGATTGGTGCCCAGCACGACCGTGCCCCGGTCCGGCTGGATTTCCCCGGTCAGCATCTTGAGCAGCGTGGTCTTGCCGACGCCATTCGGGCCGACAAAGGCCACGCGGTCGCCGCGCAGCACGCGCAGGTCGAAATCCTGCACGATGGTCAAATCGCCGAAGGATTTGAACAGCCCCTTTGCCTCGATCACGCGCTTGCCCGATTGGGTGCCCGCCTCCAGCTCCATCGCCGCCGTGCCCTGGCGGCGGATCTGGGACGCGCGTTCGTCGCGCAATGCCGCCAGCGCCCGGACCCGCCCCTGGTTGCGCTTGCGCCGGGCACTGATGCCCTCGACCGCCCATTTCGCTTCGGCCTTGATCCTGCGGTCCAGCTTGTGGCGGGCGTCATCCTCTTCCGCCCAGACGGTTTCGCGCCACTCCTCGAACCCCTCGAAACCCGCGTCGCGGCGGCGGACCTGGCCGCGGTCGATCCACAGCGTCGCCTTCGACAGCGCTCGCAGGAAGGCGCGGTCGTGGCTGATCAGCACGAAGGCCGCGCGGGTGTCGCGCAACTGCGCCTCCAGCCATTCGATGGCTTCGATGTCCAGGTGGTTGGTCGGCTCGTCCAGCAGCATCAGTTCGGGGGCTTCGGCCATCAGCCTGGCCAGCGCCGCCCGGCGTTTCTCGCCGCCCGAGGCCGAGGAGACGGGGGTTTCGGGGCGGAACTTCAGCCCTTCGGCGGCCATCTCGACCTTGTAATGTTCGCCCTCGTCCAAAGCGCTGGCGGCATAGTCGCCCAGCGTGGCAAAGCCCGACAGGTCGGGGTCCTGTTCCATATAGCCCACAGAGACGTCTGCGGGCACCACGCGGTCGCCCCGGTCGGGTTCCACCAGGCCCGCCATCACTTTCATCAGGGTGGATTTGCCCGAGCCATTGCGCCCCACAAGGGCCACCCGGTCCCCCGGCTGGATCACCAGACCAAGATCGTCGAACAAAGGCTCGCCCCCGAAGGTCAGCGAGACGCCGGAAAGTTGCAGAAGGGGTGCGCGTGCCATGCGGGGCAGCTAATCGGGCGGGCGCGAAAGGTCAACGCCCCGCCGCGCCCGAAGGCGCGCCTGGTGTTCGACACCTGGCATCAGGGACCGGATGGACGCAGGTTTCGGACACCTGTCCGGCAGTCATGAGCGAAACGGTCAGACGACCGCTTTGCGCCAAACCGGCCATTCACCCTGGGAATGGCGCGCCCGATCACGGCGCGGGCGCAGCGAAGTTCCCGGCCCAAAGCAGGCATTCGTGCATTGCGCAGCGAAGGTCTGCCATAGGCGGCTGGATCAGGGCGGCGTCGCATGCCCGACCTGGCCAGGGATTGGGGAACTGCCCGGCGCCAGATCAGGCTTCGCGCACCAGTTTCTCCAGGATCGTGCGGTCGCGGATGGCGATGGTGCCGTAGCCGCTTGTCACCGCACCGATCTCGATCAGGCTTGAAAGTGCGCGGCGCACGCTCGACCGTGCCATCCCGAGAAGGCGGCCGAGGTCTTCCTGATTGCCCGGGACCGAGCCGTCTGGCAGCGCGAGGCGAAGCAGGATCCGCGCGATCCGCGCACGCGGAGAAAGGGACACAGCTTCGGCAAGAAGCATCAGGGTGGTTTCCTGGTTGGTAACGCACTGCTCGTAGAAGCTGCGCCAGTATCGCGGGTCATCCTCGACGATGCGGCGAACGCTCGACGCGGGGATCACGAACACCCGGGCCCGCGTCGCTGCGGAGACGGTTATGATCCTTTTCTGATCAGTCAGAATCGCTGTGTCGCCGATCCAGAAGCCGGGCTCGGCGCGGTGCACAACGACAGGTTCGTCGCTGATGAGCGGAAATGTTATCTCGAGGATACCCTCGGCAAGACCGAAAAGCCCCTCTGGCGCATCGCCCGCGTGGTAGATGGTCTCGCCTGCATCAAGGCTCCGCCAGCGACCGAGTCGCGCGACCAGCGACTGGAAGTCAGTCGGTTGCCGTGAGAGCCACCCGATCTCGGCCAGGACGCCGAGGCGTGTGGCAGCCAGTGCTGACAAATGATCCATTTGCGCCATTTTGCGCGACCTGTCCCCGATAATCTTCAGCTGGGTCGAACTGTGGCCCGAGCAAAAGTTAGCACGTCACTTACGGGCAGTGGAGAAGGATTATCATGACCATGCGACTGACAAGATTGGCCGCCTCCGCAGCAGCCGCCTCCGTAGCAGCAGCCGCGCTTGTCTGTTCTGCGGGAGTCACGCTGGCGCAGGATCAGAGGCCCAACATCCTTTTCATCCTTGCCGACAACCTGGGCTACGGAGAACTGGGAGCCTACGGTGGCGGGGCTACGCGAGGTGCATCGACGGCGGCTCTGGACCAATTGGCGAGCGAGGGTCTGCGTCTGACCAACATGAACATGGAAACCCAGTGCACACCCAGCCGCTCCAGCATAATGACCGGTCGCTTCGCCATCCGGTCCGGAACGTATGCGGTACCGTTCGGTGGCGTGCCGGAAGGTCTGACGCAGTGGGAGGTCACTATCGCCGAGGCCCTGTCCGAAGCAGGATACGCGACCGCATTGCACGGCAAATGGCACCTTGGCAGCCATGACGGGCGCTTGCCGAACGACCAGGGCTTCGACGAATGGTACGGGATCCCCCGAACGACAGATGAGTCTCTGTGGTCATCGTCAGTCGGCTACTCCACCGATATCGTGCCGCAGGAACAGATCATGGAAGGCAGGAAGGGCGAACCGAGCCAATCCATCATCGGCTATGATCTGGAGCAGCGCCGCCTGATCGATGCCGAGATCACGAAACGTTCGGTCGATTTCATGCAGCGACAGGTTGCCGCGGGCAAGCCGTTCTTCATGTTCGTCTCGCTTACGCAACCGCACCTGCCGACAGAGCCCAACCCAGCGTTCAAGGGCAAGACCGGCAATGGCGACTGGGCCGACGTGTTGACAGAAATGGACAGCCACGTCGCCGACCTCCTCGCCACCATCGATGATCTTGGGGTGCGTGACAACACGATCGTCATCTTCACCAGTGACAACGGCCCGGAGTTCTTCAAGCCCTGGGATGGCTGGGCGGGCCCGTGGCGAGGTGCGTATTTCACTGCCCTGGAAGGCGGAATCCGCGTTCCCTTCATGATCCGCTGGCCCGGTAAAGTTCCGGTCGGAAAAGTGAGCAACGAGATCGTGCACGGGGTGGACCTCTTTGCAACGCTCGCCGCATTCGCCGACGCCTGGGTACCGGATGATCGCCCGATGGACAGCATCGATGTCTCGGATTTCCTTCTGGGGAAAGACGACGTATCCCCACGTGAGGGATTTCCGATCTGGGGGGCTGATACCCTGCTCGCGGTGAAATGGCGGAACTGGAAAATGCACTTCTACAAGCAGGATACGATGTTCGATCCGCCACAGAAGCTGGGCATCCCCTTTATCGTGAACCTCTTCACCGACCCCCGCGAAGAAAAGCCGACCCCCGACAGTTGGGTGGTCACGCCCATGCTCAAGCTCGTTGCGGCCTTTAACTCAACCACGCTGTCCTCTCCGCTTATACCGATGGGAACCCCCGATCCCTATCTGCCGCCGGATGGTCCATAGGCAAAAGCCGTGGCGGCGCAGTCTTCCGCTTCAGGCTGTCGCTCTCGTGGCTGCCGGCGCCGAGCATTTGCGCGTTTGGAACAAACGGTGCCTGGCTGCGTTCATGGCAGAGGGCCAGTGTTGGCTCAAGCCGACCGTTCGTTCTCTTCGTAGCGAAGGTCTGCAAACCGCCCTCCACGTCTATCGTGCAGCCCCTGCAAGCGGGAACAGAGTACCTGTGTCACCTGTCTGCTCCGTCCGCAGAGCTGCCCCCCGACGTTTCATTCCGGCAACCGAAGATGCACCACAGGCTGACCGGGAAGCTTAACTCAGGCGGGGAACCCTACCCCGCCGCAAGCCGCAGCAGGCGGGCGCGGGCGGGGGGGATGGCGCGAATCTCCAACCCCGTGAAGACATGCAGCGTGTTCAGGTCGCGGTCCACCACCGCATGATCGCTGACCCAGCCGCCCATCAGCAGATAGGTTCGCAGCAAGGGCGGCATCGCAAGCATCGCCCGCTTGGCATCGGGGCGGAACAGGCGCAGGGCGCGGGCAAAGCGGAAGACATCGGGTGCCTTGACGCGGGGCAGCCAGCGTTTGGGGGCAAGGTGGGCGTCCTTCAGCATGGCGAAGGCATCGTGATACGCGGTGGCCTCGGTGCCCTGAAAGGATGAGCAGCCAAACAGCATCTCGGCCCCGGTTTCGTCCACGAAACGGGTCATGGCCCCCCAGGCAACCCGCAGGATGTCTGGGTCGCGCCAGTCGGGATGGATGCAGAACCGGCCCAGTTCCACCATCGGGCCATCAAAAGCCGCGAGCGCCGCCAGATTGTAATGCTGCGCCGAATAGCTGCGCCCGATCTCTGTGCCGTTCGACAGGGGCAGCAGGCGAAAGCAGCAGACCAGCGTGCCAGAGGCTTCGTCCTCGACCAGCATATGGCGGCAGATGTCATCAAAGGCATCCGCATCAATCGCCCCGGCTACCGGCGGGCGATCTGCCGCAAGACCGCGGTTTTCAACAAAGCTGAGGTGGCGCAGCCTTTGGGCGGCCCGCACATCGGCTGCGGTTTCGGCGAACCTGGCCCGGTACCGGCCTTTGCGCAGTGTAAGCATCGGTTCCTCCTGATGCCTTGCGACCCGCTTGCAGGCCTCTACATATCTATGTGGCAGTGCCGTGCAAAGTCTATCAGATGAAACGTAACGTCCCTGCGACGCAATCAAGGATCGGATCACAACAGATGGACAGAATTGAAAAGACCGACACCGAATGGCGCGCACAGCTGTCTGACCTGGCGTACAGGGTCACGCGCAAGCATGGCACCGAGCGCGCCTTTTCCAACGACAATTTTCCGAAGACCGCCGGGCGCTATGCCTGTGTGTGCTGTGATGCACCGCTGTTCGACCAAGCGACAAAATTCGAAAGCGGCACCGGCTGGCCCAGCTTCTTTGCCCCGCTGGACCCCGGCGTGGTGGGCGAAACGGTGGACCGCAGCTTTTTCATGAAGCGCACCGAGGTACATTGCGCGCGCTGCGACGCGCATCTGGGCCATGTCTTTCCCGACGGCCCGCCACCCACCGGGCTGCGCTACTGCATGAACGGCGTCGCCCTGCGGTTCGAGCCTGAGGCAGGCTGACACAGTGCACCGACCTGTCAGGGCAAGGGCGGCCCGTACCGCCCTTTGCCATCTCAGTTCCCGCCGGGCAGCACCTGACCTGCGGTCACGCGGCCGAAGTTGCCAAGCAACTGGCCCAGGAAGCTGATGCCTTCGATGTTGCTGTCGGTGACGCGGCGCGACAGGGCAACGACCTGGCCATCTTCCAGCCCGAAGCGTTCGATGTTCGATACCGTCCCGCTTGCGGCAAAGGTGATGACCACCACCTGCCGCTCGATCTCTTCCGGGGCAAAGGGACCGCGTTGCTTGTAGCGGCTTTGCACGAAATACCAGCGGGTGTCGTCCAGAAGGCCCGAGGCGCTGGGCCGACCCACGGCTTTGGCCACGGTCTCGCGGTCGTCCTTGCCGACGGTCAGCACCTCAAGCTCTGCATCCGTCGGGGCAAAGCCGTGATCGCGGTACAGCGGCGTGCAGGCGGCAAGGACCAGCAATCCAACGCCGATCACAGCAAATGCTGCCCGCTGGAAGGCCATCCGGAACACTGTGGTTTCCGGCCCGCGCGCATTGGGTCGCATGCTCTGCCTCCTGCCGCCTCTTGCCTTGCCGGCCGCGGCCCCGTATCCGACGTTGCTCCGGCTTACGATAGGTCGCGGTCCGGTTCAAGAAAGGAACGCGCGGCCCCGAGCGATGCGAAAGGAGCATCAGATGTCTGACCCGCTTCCCGTTTCGATGCCGCTGCGCACGGCCACCCTTGGCGGGCGCAAGCCCACCCGGTTCGATTTCAGGCCCGATGCCGCGCAGCGGGACGCGCTGGCGCTTGTTCTGGGCATCAGCGCCATTCCGGCGCTGCGCTTCAAGGGCGAAGTGCGCCCGCTGGGCCGGTCTGACCTGGTGCTGGAGGCCCGCCTGGAAGCGACGGTGGTGCAGCCCTGTGTGGTCAGCCTGGCCCCGGTAACGACGAAAATCGACGAGCCTGTGCTGCGCAGATATCTGCGGGATTTTGCCCTGCCTGAAGTCGACGAGGCAGAGATGCCGGAAGATGATACCAGCGAACCCCTGCCCGACAGTATCGACCCCGGTGCCGTGATGACCGAGGCGCTGGCGCTGGCGCTTCCTGATTACCCGCGCGCCCCCGGCGCGGTGCATGGCGACGTGGCCGTCGCCCCGCCCGGTGCCGTGCCGCTGCGCGATGCCGATCTGAAACCCTTTGCCGGCCTGGCTGATCTGGCAAAGCGGTTGTCCGGGGGCAACGGTGAGGGCGGCGGAAACACCGGCGCCTGAGCCAAAGCCGGCGGGGGCCCCGGCGCAGAAACCCCTTGCGCCCCATGGGAATCCCGCTATGTTCCGCGCCTCGTTTACAGGAAGAAGCCTGCGCGGCCGGTCGGTATCGCATGCTTTATTTCTTCATAAGAATCAGGGGCATGTCCCCACTACCCGAGGTTGAGACATGGCTGTCCCTCAGAACCGAGTCACCAGTTCCAAGCGCAACATGCGCCGCGCGCATGACTCGCTTGTTGCCGGCAATCCGGGCGAATGCCCGAACTGCGGCGAGCTTAAGCGCCCCCACCACGTGTGCAGCGTCTGCGGTCACTACGACGCGCGCGAAGTCGTGGCGCTGACCAAAGAGGTCGATCTGGACGAGGACGCGGCGTAAGCCGCCCTCGCCCGCGCTGCTGAGCCATGGCGAACGGACTTGATACTCCGGCACCGGGCGACAGGCGCATTGTCATTTCCGTTGATGCGATGGGCGGCGATCGCGGGCCTGCGGCGGTTGTCGCGGGCATGTTTGCGTCTGCCGCCAAGAATCCGGAAATCGGCTTTATCGTGCATGGGGACGAGGCGGAACTTTCGCGGCTGATCAGCAAGCGCAAGGGCCTGTCCGGGCGCTGCGAGATCCGCCACGCCCCCCGCACCGTGACGATGAGCGACAAGCCCAGCCAGGTGATGCGCCATGGCGAGGGCACATCGATGTGGTCCTGCCTGGAAAGCGTGCGCAAGGGCGAGGCGACCGTGGCCGTATCCTGCGGCAACACCGGCGCCCTGATGGCGCTGTCGATGATCCGCCTGCGCAAGCTGCCGGGGGTCAACCGCCCGGCCATTGCCTGTCTGTGGCCATCGCGCAATCCGGGCGGGTTCAACCTGATGCTGGATGTGGGCGCAGACGTGAAGGCGGATGCGGAAGACCTGCTGCAATTCGCCACCATGGGCGCATCTTACGCCCGCAACGGGCTGCACCTGGACCGCCCGCGCGTAGGTTTGCTGAATGTCGGCACCGAAGAAAACAAAGGCCGGGCCGAATTGAAGCTGGCACATGACCAGATCGCGGCGGCGGCGCATACGGGCGATTTCGAATTCGTGGGCTTTGTCGAAGGCGGGGATATTCCCGGCGACAGGGTGGATGTGATCGTGACCGACGGCTTTACCGGCAACATCGCCCTGAAGACCGGGGAAGGCACGGCCAAGCTGATTTCCGAATTGCTGCGCGTGGCCTTCAACGCCACCTTCCTGTCAAAGATCGCGGCCCTGCTTGCCCTGACCTCGCTCAAGCGGTTGCAAAAGCGGATCGATCCGCGCCGCCAGAACGGCGGGGTGTTTCTGGGGCTGAACGGCACGGTTGTAAAATCGCACGGATCGGCAGATGCCACGGGGGTCTCGGCGGCCATCAAACTGGCCTTCCAGCTGGCGCAATCGGGCTTTCAGGACCGGCTGGCGGCGCGGGTTGCATCGGCGGGCCGCGCGGGGCAGGATGCTGCGGCGGATGGGGCAGCAATCGGTACTTCTGAATGACAATACGCGCCATGGTCAGGGGCGTCGGGCACTATCTGCCCGACCGGGTGGTGCCGAACTCTGAATTCGAGACCCTGCTGGACACAAGCGATGACTGGATCCGGTCCCGTTCGGGGATCGAGCGGCGTCATTTTGCTGCCGAAGGCCAGACGACATCCGACCTTGCGACACGCGCGGCGCGCGCGGCGCTGGCGGATGCCGGACTGGAACCCGATGAGATCGACGCCATCATCGTCGCCACCTCGACCGCCGATCTGACCTTTCCGTCCGTGGCAACCATGGTCCAGGCGGCCCTTGGCATGACGCGCGGCTTCGCCTTTGATATTCAGGCGGTCTGTGCCGGATTTGTCTATGCGCTGGCCAATGGCAGCGCGCTGATTGCTGCGGGACAGGCGCAGCGAATCCTGGTGATCGGGGCCGAAACCTTTTCCCGGCTGATGGACTGGACCGACCGGTCGACCTGCGTGTTGTTCGGGGATGGTGCGGGGGCGCTGGTGCTGGAGGCCGCAGAAGGAAACGGCACATCGGCCGACCGGGGCGTTCTGGCAACCGATCTTCATTCGGACGGCCGCTTCAAAGACCTGCTCTACGTCGATGGCGGGGTATCCACCCATTCGACGGGAATGTTGCGGATGCAGGGCAAGGAAGTGTTCCGCCATGCGGTGGAAAAGCTGGCCCAGACCGCCCATACTTCGCTGGAAAAGGCTGGGCTGACGGCCGAGGATGTGGACTGGATCGTGCCGCATCAGGCCAACCTGCGCATCATCACCGCAACCGCGCAGCGCATGCAGGTGCCGATGGATCGGGTGGTGATGACCGTGCAGGATCACGGCAATACCTCTGCCGCGTCGATTCCCCTGGCCCTGTCGGTTGGCCGCCAGCGCGGACAGATCAAAGAGGGTGATCTGATCGTGACCGAGGCGATCGGCGGCGGGCTTGCCTGGGGATCGGTGGTTCTTCGCTGGTAGGCTGTCTGAATAGGCAGACACAAGGCATTGATATTGACTTGGGTTTTCAAAGCGGCCAATCTTGGGGAAAATACCGGGGGGTCGGAATGAGTGACAAGACGCTGACGCGTATGGATCTGAGCGAGGCCGTGTTTCGTGAAGTTGGCCTGTCGCGCAATGAATCAGCCCAGTTGGTCGAGACGGTGCTGCAGCACATGTCCGACGCGCTGGTTCAGGGTGAAACCGTAAAAATCTCGTCCTTCGGCACCTTTTCGGTGCGTGACAAGACCGCCCGGGTCGGGCGCAATCCCAAAACCGGCGACGAAGTTCCGATCAGCCCGCGCCGGGTTCTGACCTTCCGCCCGTCGCATCTGATGAAGGATCGCGTCGCGGCCGGCACCCGGCGCTGAGGCCCGGACCCGGCATGGAAAAGTCGCGCGACGCCTTCCGCACCATCAGCGAAGTCACCCATCTTCTGGACACGCCGGCGCATGTCCTGCGGTTCTGGGAAAGCCGGTTTCCGCAGATCCGCCCGGTCAAGCGGGCCGGCGGGCGCCGCTATTACCGCCCGTCTGATGTGGCGCTGCTGTCTGGCATCAAGCGACTGCTGCATGGCGATGGTCTGACCATCCGCGGCGTGCAAAAGGTGCTGCGCGAACAGGGCATCCGGCACGTGATGGCCCTGGCAGAGGGGCAGATCGCGCAGGATGCCCTGGAGGTGACGCTGACGGAGGCCGAGGCCGAGGCACAGCCGGTGGCCGAGATTCTGACCTTTCCCGATCCGGTATCCGGGCGCGGGCAGCCGGAACCCGATGCCCTTCCGCTTTGGTCCACCACCCCATCGGCCAAACGGGACGCGGCCCTGCCCGCTGCTGCCGACGCGGCACAGGACAGCCGTGATGCCCTGCCGCACCTGGACGGATCGCCTGACACGGGACCGGATCCGGGGCGCGCGGCCACCACTGTTGCCCCCGTCCGCCCTGTC
>Ga0114979_10002765_pt1 | contig 11829 bp, 13 predicted proteins | sample S_140625_EF_Meta_FD_87315 | JGI IMG/M metagenome (GOLD analysis project Ga0114979, IMG submission 87315) | Freshwater microbial communities from Lake Simoncouche, Canada to study carbon cycling - S_140625_EF_MetaG | ecosystem: Environmental > Aquatic > Freshwater > Lake | place: Lake... | reverse complement strand
CTAAAGGGCTCTCAAAGCTCCAGATTTAATATCAATGTTTTTTTCAAATAATCTGATTTTCGGCCGTGCCTCATCCTGAAGTCCACCAGGTTTTGATTCTAGAGGAGTTCCCTTATTGCTGACCTCAAAGTCTGATGAACTTTCAAAATGCCAAAAGACTCTACTCATGCCCCCATTGTAGCAAAAAAGACTTTCGAAAGAAGGGTTTTTATTACCGTAAAATCTCAAAAACTTATATCCCAAGATACTTTTGTTTTACTTGCCAAAGGAACTTTTCAACGCAAACTCTCACAAAGAATTACCGTCAAAAACGACCTGATTTAAACCAGCTGATATTGAAGTCTCTCACCTCAGGGGTGACGATGAGAAAAACTGCTAAAAACCTGAATTGCAACTACAAGACAGTGTACAGAAAGTTTCTATGGCTTTCTGCAATTGCAAAATATCATCATCAATCAAATGAGTTTTTCATTCAAGAACTTCAGTTTGATGAAATGGAATCAATCGAACATACGAAATTGAAGCCTGTGACGATCGCATTAGCCGTGAGTGAATCTTACCAAATTCTAGGAGTTCAAGTCGGCACCATTCCAGCTAAAGGGCATCTAAGCGATCTATCGCGTAGAAAGTATGGGCTCAGGCCCAATCAGTCTTCCCAAGCGGTGGAAAAGCTTTTACGAGATTTAAAAGTCAGTCCTATGGCAACATCCTTTAAGATTAAATCAGACGCTAAACCCAGCTACAGGAAGATCGTAGCAGAAGTTTTTCCGACTCAATTTCATGAAACCCATATTGCTCAAGAAAATAAAGAGAAGCGAAGAGACCTCAAATACACTCTAGCAGAAAAGAAAATATTTGACCCCATCTTTGCCACCAATCAGAGAATGGCAAAGCTTAGAGATCATATCAAAAGACTGACAAGAAGGTCCTGGTGCACGACGAAAAAAATAATCAACTTAGAAAGTCATGTTTATCTATTTATGGCAGAAAACAATGGCTACGAATTGATTTAATTGAATGGGTGAATAAGGCTGAACTTTGCCGAGCGTATAATACCAACTTCTTAGATTTACTCTCCAAGCTTAATTCCTAAGTAGACAATTTATGTACCCTTCACCCTTAACTGTCAAAAAAGGGAGATCTTACCTGAATATAAATTGTAAATCTGAATTGAGCCTTTTAGACCAACTTCAACTTGGAGCTTTGAGAGCCCTTTAGCCCATTCAAGGGGTGCAGTTTATAAAACTAAAAAGAATTCAGTATCTCGGTGGCTTTTTGGATGTGTCCTAAGGGGTATTTCCCCATGTGTTCCACCATCATTTTTTTAGCGGCGTCTTCTTTTGAAAAACCATCAAAGGTCATCATGCGATCCAATGTGTTACAGGTTCCGACGATCATGCTCAGGGGATCTATTTTCTTTTCAAAAAGACCAAGAGGATAGCCACTGCCATCTGCGCATTCTTCGTGTTCGTTAATAATTCGAAGCACCACCTGATCGAAGTGCTTTTTGTCTTGAACTTTTTTGGCGCCGATGGCCGCGTGAGATTTATAAATATCAATTTCTGCGGGTGACATTTCAGCTCTGTTTTTTTTGGGGTAGATGGCGGAATCATAATGTCCGAAATCATGCATCATTGCACCCAGGGCTAGAAGTTGGGTTTGTTTGGGATCAAGTCCAGAGAGTTTATGTGCCAAAGCGACGCTTAGCGTGGCAACGGTCACTCCATGGTGGGACATGCTTTTATCGGTATTTTCAATGGCCATAATAGATTTAACTGCGTCGTTGTTAGACAATAAAAATTGCACATACCTGCCTGAGGAATCTTTTGCGCTCAAGTAGGATTCGACAAGTTCTGGATTCTCAAAAACCTCTTCAGTTTTTGATTGCTGTTCGCCTTGAATGATTTCAGATCGAGTCTGAATATCTTTACCTGATTTATTGTCGTAGGCGAGTTCAATATTTTTTTGCATGTAATCACGGTAAAAGCTTTCGTTGTCGGGTTCGATAAACATTTTTTTGAGCTTTTTTTCTTTCAATCTTTTTAATCTGAGTCCCTCAAAAGAATCACCTTTACGGATGTAGAGAACCATTTTCTCGTTGATTTTAACATAAACATCAAAACTGATTTTTTGGTCACCTCTTAAGGTACTGACCCTGATTGAAATATAATCCATTGTCTTTTCAATCTCCTTAGAGATACGATTATTTATGCCATCAACCGGAATTGATCCTTCCATCTTAGATGATTTCTTGCAAGAGTCACTGACTGTTGTTGATCAATGCATAGAACTTCTTGAAATCATTGAGTCTAACCCGTCAGAGGTCGAGAGGCTCGAGGAATTTGCCAATCTGATTGATCGAGTGATGGGTGGAGGAAAAAACCTGGCTATCGGTTTATCTCAAGAGCATGCACTTCATTTGATTGTCGATTACTGTGCCGTTTGTAAATCAGTGGGCTATCAAAGTTCGCGAATTCAGAATAATGATCAATTGTATGATATTGCAGTTGCGCTTCTTCAGGATGCTGTGGAAATGGTTCGAACTTTGTTTGAAAGGTTTGATACCAGTCGGTCTGAGTTAAAAAAACTTTTTACGACAACTTTTTTGGATCGATTGAAATGGATGTCGGTCCAGTTTGATGAAATTGAAAAAAACAAAAAATCCAGTGGACCTAAGATGGAACAAAATGAAATTGACGAGTTGCTTAAAAAGTTGGGGTTATAAAGCTTTAAGAACTTAAGTATGACACTTATGCCAATTGATCCACAGTCCACTGGGCCAGTTCTGCAAAATAGGGATCATCCAAAAATTGTTCGACCACTGGCTTTAAAGTTAGAATTTTTCGATTTGCGATGACGATGAAAGCATTTCGCTTAAGCCCCTTTCCGCCGGCTCTGGATAGAGGTGTACCTTTCACTTTTTTTTGAATTTCACGGTAACTGCTCTTTAACAACCAACGAAGCTCTTCAGTTTGATTCTGATTTTCCTGGGGGCTGAGCTGCCTTTGTGAATCAAATTTGAGTGTTTTTTGAAAAGCTTTTTGGTTCCAGGGGCAAACTGTTTGGCAAAGATCACAACCAAAAAGCCAATCCCCCATGGATTTTCTTAAATCAGCAGGAGGAATTTTTCTGGACTCTATGGTCCAGTAGCTAATGCAGAGCTCTGGCTTCAGAACCTGCGGGGACACCAATGCGTTTGTTGGACAGATATCAAGACACTTTGTGCATGTGCCGCAAAAATCATGAACGGGTTGAATCTGAAGAGTGCAATCCAAAGAGGTCAATATTTCACCAATTAAAAAAAGACTGCCAGTTTTAGGATGAATCAAGCAGGTGTTTTTTCCGAACCACCCCAGGCCCGCACGTTGCGCCAGATCTCGCTCGAGGATGGGGCTTGAATCTGTGTGAATTGAAAAGTGGCCATCAGGAAAACGAAGTTGAAGGTCCTTGACGACCTCACTCATTTGATCTTTCATCCAGTGGTGATAATCAGAGCCCATTGCATACATGGCAATTCGTGACGAGGGTAGGGGTGAGTTTCCCTTGGGATGGGGAAAATAGGGAAAGGCAAAGACAATCGCTGACTTCATCATGGGCTGCCATGTGTTTGGATTTTTTTTTGATTCCAAATGGGTTTTTAAGTAATGCATATCCATTTGAAAATCGTTTTGAATCCATTTTTCGTAATGGGACCAAGACAGCGGAGTCGTCAATTGAGTCATCCCAACATGTGCTGCTTTCGCTTGCTCACAGTATTTTTGAAGTCGAGATTCCCATTCCATGGGTTTGAGGCTACAATGGCCCCAGGAGAAGCTCAAGTTGGAAAGCCAAAAGATTTTTTTAGATTTTAAAGCGATCAAGCAATTTGAAGGTGCTTTTCGAATTGTTCAGGTTTTGCAAAAATTGGGATTCGAAGCTGTTTTTGCTGGTGGCTCAGTTCGAGATATTTTAAATCAGCGAGCTGACATTGAAAATATTGATATCGATATTGCAACGAATGCCGCACCTGAAGTGGTCGAGAAAACTTTTGAGCGAACGATTCCCGTCGGTAAATCTTTTGGGGTCATTCGAGTTTTGATGGATAACCATTCCTTAGAAGTGGCTACGTATAGAACCGAAGGACCTTACATCGATGGCCGAAGGCCGGAAAGTGTTCGGTTCACCTCACAAAAAGAAGACGCTTTAAGACGAGATTTCACTGTGAACGCTCTTTTTTATGACCCCATCAAAGAAGAACTGATCGATGACGTGGGTGGACTTCAAGATTTAAAAGATCAGATTTTAAAAGCTGTAGGAAATCCTTTTGATCGTTTTCAAGAAGATGAACTTCGCAGACTGCGACTGATTCGTTTCATTTCTCAACTGGGATTTAAAGTCGACCCTCTGACTTGGCAGGCCATCAAGGGGCACACAGCTGGATTATCGAAACTCAGTCGGGAACGAATCACAGAAGAGATTTTTAAGCTTTGGAAGGGCCGCCATTTAAAAATGGCTTTCACTTTTTTTAAAGATTCTGAAATCGCTGAAACCTTGGATGCTCAATGGAAAAACAGCCCTCAATTATCAGATGATGTTTGGAATTTAAAAAGGCAAACTGATCTGCAAATTTGGTGGCATTACTTTTTTTGTTTGAATCAATTTCAAGATTTGAAGTCTTCGTTTCGGTGTCTTAAGCTATCTAACCTGATTGAAAAAAGTGTTTCAAAAGTCGCAAGTGTTTATCAACAAGGCCCTGGATTTTTAAAGCTCTCTTTTGCGCAACAAAGAATTTTGGTCTCGTCTGATGAGGCCTGGTGGGCAATGGAAGCTTTTTTTCTGCCATCGCCTCAGTGGTTAGAGGTAAAAAATCGGCTTTCACAGTCGCCAGAGCTGCCGAAGCCTTGGCTCAATGGGGATGATCTCTTGCCTTATCTAAAGGGTCCCGAAATTAAAAAAGCCTTGGGGGATCTTTACTTGCAACAAGTTGAACAAAATTGGGTCAATCGTGAACAAGCCATGGGTGCTTTGCAAATCTATTTAAAGAGTAAATGACTCATTCAGAGATCAGGATGAAAGCAGATTCAAGATCAAGGTCAATTTGCGCAAGCCAAGAGCTCAGGAAAAACTGGTAAAAAAGCCGCCGCCGAATACATGCGGGCGAGTGGTAAATCAAAAAAGAAATGTGGCCAGCTCTCTTGCAAAAAGCAAAATGAAAAGCAAAGTAAAAAAGAACATGAAGAAGTCTTATTGAGTCGAGCGGTTGGTCAGTTTCAATGGTCTTAAACCAGCTGTATTCTAAACCATTTTAAAACTCGCCTCATAAGTCAATCTTGCCGAAAATTGGACCGTGTTCAACAAATAAATCCTTTACGAATCCCAGTTAAAAGAGGGTGATGAAAAGCACATCTGCAATCTAAAGAATTAAAATTCATTTTATCTCACTCAAGAGGATTGAGCTTTTAAACTAAAAAGGTAGCGGTATGTTGATTGATATTTATTGTTGCTCAATATGTAAATTATATGTATGTTGATTCCAACTTATGGCTGCAAAACAAAGTTCATTTTTTAAACCTGCTCGCTCGCAAACACTTCGTTGGTGGATTGAAAATCAACAGGTTTATGGGGGTGCGCTTAACTATCGAAAAGTGCAAAGACCTTTTGATTCAAAAAAATTGGCTCACGTGGTTTTTAAAGCTACATTGGGTCAGGCGGTTTGGTTTACGAAAAGTGAAAGATCAATTATTAAATTGATGAAGCAAATTGCTCAGCGATATTCTATTAAAATCAAATCTTTTTCTGTTCAGAAAGGTCACATCCACCTCCTTCTTTATCCCGAAACTTCTGTTCAGCCTCGACAGGGTAAAATAAACTTTCAAAAGTTCTTACGACTTTTTTTTGCTGAGATGGGGCGAAAGTATAAAAAGATTTTTAAAATGCTCGACCTTCAAGTGCCGCAAAGTATTTGGGCTTATCGTCCGTTCACGCGTTTGGTGTCTTGGGGAAAGAAATCTTTGAACGCTGTTTTAAAATATATCGAAAAAAATACTTTAGAAGCGCTGGGGTTTGTACAGTATTCCACCAGAAATCACAGGCTTGATTTATTTTTAAAGAAGCTAAGTCAAGAGTGGCGGGTTTAGGTCGCACCACTTAGGTCTTCTTCTTTCGTGCGATTACATCTATGAAATGCCAATGTTTGGGGCCGCTCAAAGCGGTGTTGCCAACTTTCTCGACCTCTTCAAAATGAAGAACATCAAAGCTTGATAGGTATGATTCCAAATTTTCTTTGCTAAGACCAGAGGTTTGATCGGTTTTCACCCACTCATCATTTATGCCAAAAAAACTACCGGCAAATACACCATTTGGTTTCACGGCTTGTTGAATTAAATCCCAAATTCGATCAAGGTGATCAGCTCGGCAAAATGGAAGAGAGTGGTAAGAGAATATAAACTCTGCCGATGGTATCGAGAGCAAATCCTCGAAGCTACAGGCCGCCCTTTATTTTTCTCAAAATATTGTTCCCAGGACATAATTTCAAATTTATCAGAAGGAGAGGTTGATGACAATAAAGGAAAAACTTTTGGGAGCTGTTTTCGAAATGAGAAAAATCGAGACGTGGAAATTAAAAAAGTAGCGGTATGTTGATTTCTTTTTAAAGAAGCTAAGTCAAGACTGGCGGGGTTAAATTTTAGACGGACTTTAAGGTGCACCAGTTAACTTCATTTTCAAAACTTGGTGGCCTGCGAAGCGTGAAGCACCCATCCTCGCCCTTGACTGTATAGCCAAAGGCGCAGGTGTTTGTAAAGGTAGCCAACAATTAAAACTTTATGTATTCACTGTCATCTGCACGTAAAAAGATTGATTCTCTTTGAATGTGAAGGGGACGACCAATGTTACGCCTTGATGGTCTTCCGCAGGAAAATATTCACCTAAGACAACTGTAGGCAATGCCATTTGAAAGTTATAACCATCTTGATTCAGCAATGTTTTGGAGGATCCGTAAACCATATTGGCGATTTCGCCGATAGCATCTTTCACATCGCTCGTGATTTCATCTCTATTTTCGCTCAACATATTGTTGTAGATCTGCAAAATTCCAGATTTCGAAAATGAAATGATGAAACTGCCTTTTAAAGGTGGCGCCACAAGACCCACGATGGCCGCGACATCACCTTTCATCTCGAATTTATTTTCGATGTAAGGTTTGCCGTGCATCACAACTGTGTTAGCCATCGTTGCCAGTGTGTCTTGAATGCCTTTAATAAAGGCCTCAATGGTTTTTTTCTCAAATAAAGGATGAGGTTCAATTTTTGGTGCTGCTCCCATAAAAATAAACTCTTTTTCTGCTTAGCTCTTAAGCGGCTTTTGGCTGAGATGAAACTTTGGCGTAAACTTGCTCAAGTTTTTGCTTCAGCGTCACAGAGTTAAATGGCTTCACGACGTAGTTGGAAACTCCAGCTTTCGCGGCCTCTAAAATCTGCTTTTGTTCACTTTCTGCAGTGACGAGCATAAAGGGTAGCGCTTTGAATCTTTCATCCGCACGACAGTGTTTAAGAAGGTCAATGCCTTGCATTTGAGGCATATTCCAATCCGAGATCACAAACCCAAAAGGTTCATTTTTGCTATGAGCCTCCTGGATAATAGGCCAGGCCGTGGTTCCGTCATCGGCTTCATGAATGTTTGTGTACCCAAGTTCTGATAGAACTTTTCTGATGATTTTTCGCATCGTTGCAAAATCATCGATCACAAGAAATTTAGTGTTTGTAGGAAACATAATATTTAACCTCGCGGCTTGTCGTTGAAGCTGTTTAAAAGTGAAAACGAAACTGTTCTTTTCTTTTCGGTCTAGTTTTAAAAAACTTGAAGCACAGACCTCTTGCCAGCAGATGTTTTTCTCTGTCAGACTTACAGTCAGGTGGTGGTGTCTTGTCTTTGGACGTAAAGAGGCCTTTAGTCCTTAAAAAATTTTAACTTTTGATAAAAAAGGACGAAATTAAAAAGGAATGGCAGGTCTTTTAACCGGCTGGAACTAGTGATGGTTCTTACCAATGACGGGATCGTAATTAATTTAAAGTAGGTTAACAATAACAACTTACAGGAGGAGCAAGGATGCTCAGAGATGTCCTGATACAGAAAGGTCTTTCTAACCGAGAAGCCGAAGTGGCTGAGCTCGTTTCTAAAGGTCTATCTAACAAGGAAGTGGCCAACCAACTTTTCGTAACAGAAAAGACGGTTAAATTTCATCTTACAAACATCTATAAAAAGATGAGTGTAAAATCACGTGCTCAGTTAATCGTTTGGTGTTTACCGCACCTTGGATTCGTCGAGAGCGAAGCAAGAGTGGAAGCCAGTGCAGCGCAAGCAGCACAGCAAAACACTTATACACAAACGATTCCAGCTGGAAGCTCCACAGTGACAACACTGCCTGGATCTAGCATGAATCGTAATAATGGAAATTCTGATATCGGAATGGGCGGACTGTAAGACTTTTAGTCCAGGCTTAATATTCTAGATATTTTGGGGGTCATGATCATGGAAGCAAGAAATGTAAAAGCTTCCGAGGTGATCATGACCCAACTTGTTTTACCCATCCACACAAATGCACTCGACACCGTTTTTGGTGGGACTGTTATGTCCTGGATCGACATTGCAGCCGCTATTTGTGCTCAAAGGCATTCCCAAAAAGAAGTTGTGACTGCAAGCATTGATGAGCTTCATTTTCTGGCTCCGATCTATAAAGGTTGGGTTGTGAATTTGAAAGCCAGTTTGAATTATGTCTCTCGCTCCTCTATGGAAGTGGGCGTGCGTGTTCAAAGTGAAAATCCAAAAACCGGCGAGAGCTTTCACACTGCCTCAGCTTATCTGACTTTTGTGGCTCTGGGATCGGATGGAAGGCCGACCGCTGTTCCTCCACTATTGATCGACTCTGATGAACAAAAAAGACGACATCATGAAGCTGAGCTTCGCAGAAGTGATCGCTTGAAGCGTAAAGAAAAATATAAAGTTAAAAAATAATCCTCGTATCAGTGTCAGAATGTAAGACGCAGAATCATCATTACACTCATGGGGGTAGATCTTGATTGAAATGCAAAAAGAGTAGAAAATAAAATTGTCTTATGTGTCACAGGAGGGTCTCTGTGAAGGTTTTGATTTGGATTCTATTGATTTCCTCCACCCATGCTTTTGCTTGGTCTTCAAAAGACTGCAAAAAGCCAACGGATCAAGTGATCAAATCTCGATTGACCGAGCTGCAATACAAAGTCATCCAGCACGAAGGAACAGAACCTCCTTTTAAAAATATTTATGATAAGTTTTCTGAGGAAGGCATTTACGTAGACATTGTTTCAGGTGAACCTTTGTTTAGTTCCAAACACAAATATGACTCGGGAACTGGCTGGCCCAGTTTTTACCAACCCATCTCTAAAAGCCAAATCGTCGAAAAAGAAGACAACACTCTTTTTGCGAAAAGAACTGAAGTCAGAAGTAAGTGTGCGGATTCTCACTTGGGTCATGTGTTCAACGATGGTCCAAAGCCCACGGGATTGAGATACTGCATGAACTCGGCGGCTTTGAAATTTATCCCTTCAAAAGATCTTGAAAAATTAGGCTACGGAGAATTTGCAAAAGACTTTGATGGGAAAGCTCGGACTCCGCAGTCGGAATTGAAAAAAGCGATCTTCGGTGCCGGATGTTTTTGGTGCATTGAAAAAGACATAGAGCTAGAAGGCAAAGACGCTGTGATTTCTGTTGTCTCGGGTTATACGGGCGGAAAATCTGAGCTCGCCAATTACAAAGATGTCTCCTCAGGAAAATCCGGTCACCGAGAAGTTGTGGAAGTGACCTATGATCCTAAAAAAATTTCTTACGAAAAGTTGCTCGAGATTTTTTGGCGCAATGTGGATCCCTATGATAAAGTAGGACAGTTTTGCGATAAGGGTGAGCAGTACACAAGTGCTGTTTATTATTCTTCAGTGGAAGAAAAAAAGGCCTTTGATGCATCCAAAGAAACTTTGGTGAAAGCTGGAAAATTGAAGGGGGAAGTGGCAGTTCGAAGTCTTCCAGTTTCCGAATTTTTTCAAGCCGAAGAATATCATCAGGATTACTACAAAAAAAATCCGATTCGATACAAGTATTACCGATCTTCCTGCGGTCGGGATCAGAGATTAAAAGAAGTCGGAATTAAGTAAACTTTATCATGTTCAGAATCGATGAAAGCGGCTCTGGACTGAAATTTCAGGACCAATAACACGTCCTTTGACCAGTCAATGAGCTGCCAAATTAATCCGATACAATAGTCATGAAAAAACTGTTGATTGGTATTTTTTGTAGCTTTTCGGGCTCACTCTTAATCGCAAAAACACCAGATTACTACAAGTGTGTGGCTCCTGTGGGTGGTGAATGGAATTACGGTCGTGCCCCGCAAGCCTGCGACGCTTCAAGCTTTGGAGACGATCGAGTTTTGCGCCAAGACTATCCAGAACTTATCTTTCAAGATGTTGTGCCCCGCGAGGCTGAACGCGCTCGGTATATGCAAGATCTGCATTCTGTGATTCGAGATGCCTCCATTTACTATTTAAAAAAAAGAAAACCTGGTGTCTCCAACGATGAACTGAATTGGTTTGTTTTTGGAATCATGACAACGGCGGCTCAAGAGTCTTACTGGAGTCAGTACCGTGTGACAGCGGATGAAAAAATAAAAATGATGCGTGGAGATTTTGGTCATGGCCACGGGATGATGCAAGTGGATGATCGTGCTCATTTTCCTGCCATCGAGCGAGGCGTGGGTTGGAATCTTTCATTGCAGCTGGCCTATGCCATGGATATTTTTTATTCCGGTTGGCAGAAATCTTTAAATTCTTCATGTGTTGCCTCTACCGCAGATTATATTTCGCGAATCCGTGCGGCCTGGGCTGCCTATAATGGTGGTCCCTCTAAAATTTGTCGCTGGAAAAATCCTAATGATCCTTGGGCTAAGAATGATAAAAACTTTTACAACCAACTGACCAATCGCACCTGGAAAAAGTATGTGACAGATCAAAATCAAATTTCCCCTATCAATATTGCTTGTCTTATCGAAAAGGGGACGAGTTGTGCAAAGCCAACAGACCCCGCTCAGAACCCACAGCCTGAAGTTCCAAGAGCTCAACAACTGTACACCACATCTGAAGGTCAGGCCTGTTTATTTGTGAATCCAAGTTTTAAGTGCGTGCAAATGGAAAAGGATCGACTGTGTTTGCTTTCTCAAAGTCAATTTGATCCAGAAAAATTTGTGCCGATGTCTGAAGAATTGGCATCACAATTTCCAGCGCAAATTTTTGATCGACATTCACTTTGCAAACAGTACAGCTCGAAGTTAATACCGGTGGGACAAAGTGTTCAAACTTTAAAAAATATCAATCTAAGAACTTCAGTGGGCAGCGGCATCGTCGGTGTCGTGCCAATGGGATCTGTGCTTGCCGTTCTTGATTTTGAAATCAGAAATGCCAGTCTGAATGAGTACTACTATAAAGTTCAATTTAAAAATTCCACAGGATATTTGTATGCAGGGGATGAAAAGACCACAAACACTTGGGTAAAATTAGTAGTGGATTCACTTGCTCCTATCAGTCCTGTTGCAGTTGCAAATCAAAATATTCGAGTGGTGAAAAACGGTGGAATTAATTTAAGGGCCTCACCTGGGGGGACTCTGATGTCTGTGGTGAATTCGAATGCTATTGTTATGGTTGAGAAAGTTGTGATTCAAAACAGAGACAACGAAGTTTACTACCTTGTTAGCTACAATGGCCGTCGTGGATACATTTACAGTGGAAAGCTTCTTCCTAAGGACACGGTGAAAACATGGACAAACAAAAT
>Ga0114979_10002764_pt1 | contig 11830 bp, 12 predicted proteins | sample S_140625_EF_Meta_FD_87315 | JGI IMG/M metagenome (GOLD analysis project Ga0114979, IMG submission 87315) | Freshwater microbial communities from Lake Simoncouche, Canada to study carbon cycling - S_140625_EF_MetaG | ecosystem: Environmental > Aquatic > Freshwater > Lake | place: Lake... | reverse complement strand
GTTCTAATGAAAAAGGAATTGGGTTATTACAGCAAACAGGTTGCCGACACTATCATTGAGCGCTTTACCATTAAGTATGGCCTTGACTACACTCCATCTGAGGGTCAGGAAAGCGCCTTTGCAGCTGGCATTCGTAAATCAAAGACTTACGTTTTTGGGGGAGGACAAGTCGCCTTCCAGATCGGCCGCAGCTTAAATAATCGCAATGAACTGATGCTTATTTATTTTTTCCCAGAAGACGTGGGAACTACTTTTGCAAAAAGCGTCATGAATTAAAGCAAAGGTTTATTGGGCTTTAGCTGCTCCGGAATAAAGTTGATATCTGGTATTGCGCCCTCAACACCACCAGACTCTTTCACTTCATAAGCCCAAGCCAAAATTCTAGCAATTGCTTCAAAAAGCGACATTGGGATTGCTTCGCCAATTTCTAGTTGACTATAAAGATAGCGGGCAAGTGGTGGTATTTGAGCCACTGGTACATCATGCTCTCTAGCTAGCTCTTGGATACGAAGCGCAATTGCATCCATGCCTTTGGCAATCACAATAGGCGCAGCCATTTTCTCAATATCGTATCGTAATGCCACTGAATAGTGCTCAGGGTTGGCCAATACGACATCCGCCCTCTCAATTGCCGCCATCATGCGTGATGAGGCAATTTGGCGCTGTCTTTGGCGTAAGCGCTGCTTGATCTCAGGAGAGCCCTCGGACTCTTTCATCTCTTGCTTCATTTCCTCTGGGCTCATCCGAATTTGTTTGCGGAAATTGAACCATTGCAGCCAACCATCCCCTATCGCAATAAATAACAGCGGGATTAATAAGAGTAAAAATCCATTTAATAAAAAGTTAGAGGTATGCAAAAGAGCCGCATCAAAATCCTGGCTAACAATAGAGCGAATGTAGACGAATAAACCTATTAGATAAGCCAACCCAATACCCAATATCAATGTTGTTTTAATTAAATTTTTAATTAACTCAGTAACTGAGTTAAGGGAGAACATTCTGCCCAATCCGCTAATAAAATCGAGCCTCTCCATATCAAACCTAGGCGCAAAATATGCCCGAAAATTAACCAATGACAAAGGCGCTAATAACCCAACCAACCAGATCGGGATAAACATCAAAGCAAGCAATGCGAGGACGACCAATGCAGGTCCATCAAACCAATTTTGAATGTGGTCAAGCAAGCCTACAGGCTGTGAAAACTCAAAACTAGATTTAGTCATCATGACTAACTGCTTTAATAGTAAGGGGCCACCTGCTATTAAAAAGATGACAAAAACTACCAATAGAGCAAAAGTAGCTATATCTCTTGATTGCGGAAGTTGTCCTTGCTCGCGGGCACGGAGAATTCGCCGCTCACTCGGCTCTAATTCCCGTTCTTGGGCGTTATCACCACCTTCAGCCAATCTTTACCCCCTCCTAAGCATCTTCCCATGAGGATAAACGATTTGAAACCAAGAGCCTAAGGCAGCGACTTTCTGAGGATGGCTAGCTTTTCCTCAGCCTTTTCTAGCTCCGCAGGGCTTAATTTTGACCTTAACTGCTTAGCTTCTGTAGCGGCCATGGGGTTACCTGATTTATTGGATAGCGTCATCCAAACGTAAGCCTGGACTAGGTCTACAGGGGTTTGATTACCATCCTCATAGAGATGCGCCAAGTTGTACTGGCCAGCGGCACTACCAGCCATTGCGGCCCTCTGAAACCATAAGAAAGCCATCTGCTCCGCATTTTCCAGGGAAGCGCTCTTTTGATAACGCACCGCTAATTCCAGCATGGCTTGGACATTACCCCCATCAGCTGCGCGATTCATCCAAGTCCAGCCCTTCTCAAGGTTCTTATTAGTGCCAATACCTTGCAAATACATTAAGGACAAATCATATTGCGCCTGACTATCGCCTTCTTGAGAGAGTTGCTCAAAAATTTGCAAAGCTTTGGTATAGTCGCCAGCCTCATACGCAGACCTCGCCTTGCGATAGTCAGAGCACCCAATAATCAAAAAAGCTGCCAAGAAAAAAATTGGCACCCTTATCACGGAGTGCCAATGAATTAATTTCATTAAAGAAAAACCTCAATTATTTTTTAGCGGCAGGCTGCTTGTCTTTAGGTGGTGCTGGCTTCTTTTCCTCTAAGTCTTCCTCATCTTCGGGTGTCCCATCAGCAGGCTTTAGATTCAGAGCGGGGGCAGGAGGCTCCACACGATAGCTTGCGCCCAAATCGCTACCAATCATCCTAGCGAAAGCACCAAAGTAGCGCCTACTTAAATCAGGATAGTAAGGGGGGCTTGTTAAATATCCTTTGCTGCGGATGCAAGCAGCATTATTCATCGAACCTTCACAGCTGGCTATAGCAGAAAGTCTACCCACCTCAAACTGCTCACCCAAAACGAAACTAAAAATGAGTAGCACCAAAGGCAGAATGAACCAGAGAAGGACTTTTTTTAGCAGCCGAACAATGCGTTCTAATTTTTCATTCATGCTATGTAATCTCCAATAAATTCAGTATTAATGCTGTTGCGTTTTTTTGCTTGCAGGCTTTTGCACTAAATCACTAGGCAATTTTCTCCAAGAAGCAATGGGTTCCTCATTATGCAGTTTTGCATAAACCTCGACAATACGGGAATCGGCTGGATTGGCATTTTCTTTCATGGCGTTATACATTTTGGCACCATCAATCTTATTGCCTTGGCTAATAAATTCAATTGCAGCCGTATAGTAGTAATTGGTTGCCTTATCCTTGCGCGGCGTGCCCAAAATTGTTGAACTGTAAACATTACCTAGATACTGGCAAGCATAGGGATTTTTTTCTTTTGCCGGAAGCGCAAAATACTTTTCAGCAAGCAAATATTGCTGTTTTGCATAGCGACGATATACGGTAGCAGTCAAAATAAAATCGGGATGAGTAATGAGCTCCGCCTGAGAGTTGTAGTAAACACCTCGCTCATAAGCAATCAAACCGCGGTAATAATTTGCTTGCACATCACCTTCCGCAGATAGGTCATCTAACTTTTGCAATATCCGCAGCGCCTCTTTGCTATAACGCAGCACCTCATCCTCAGGCTCAATACAGTTTGGACTGCGCACACAGGCTATTGCAGTGATCGTTTTATCAGTTGCTTTCTTATAACGTTTATAGAGTTTTTTAGCTTCAGATGTAGGGCCAACAAAAGGTTCCCCAGTATTTGAAGATGGACTTTTGGAGGTCTCAGCAGGAGCGCTGGTGGCTGGCGGGGGGGCATCACTTGCAAAACTAGTATTGCAAGTGAGAGCGATGATGAGAAGTAGGCTAAGCTTTGAGATAGTAAACAAGGTCTTACCTCGCTGGCTTATCCGCTGGCGGGCTTAACTTACTAGGTATATCCATGACAGGTGCTTTAGGAGCGTTATCTTTGGATAGGAATTGTGCTGGCGCGCGAAGATTGGCTGGAATCTCTTGGGCGCCCTTCTCAATAGTCTCTGGAACTTTTTCTACCGGGCGAACAACGGACCTCTTCTCTTCTTGCTTGGGCTTCTTATTTAGTAGTGTGACAGAGATGCGACGGTTTAAAGGATCGTTTAAATCCTCAGGATTTAAGGGGACGGTATTAGCAAAACCAATCACTTGTACAACCATCGCAGGATCTAGGCCACCTGCAATCATTTCGCGACGTGCTACGTTCGCACGATCAGTTGATAACTCCCAATTGGTGTAACCTGCCTCGCCATTACCAAACTTGGCACCATCTGAATGGCCTTCAATTCGAATCGGGCCTGGTGCCATCTGAATAGACTTACCAATGATACGCAGCAATCTGCGTGCTGAGACAGTTGGAACGGTGCCCCCACTGCTAAAGAGCGGTTTGCCCTTTTCATCAACTACCTGAATTCGCAAGCCTTCAGAGGTGATATCCATAAAGACCTGGCCTTTGGCATTCTTAAGCTCGCTATCAGCCTCAATTTTTTTCTGGATATCTTCTTTGACTTGTTCGTTTTTGGTTTTGTCTTTACGAGCATTCTCGACGTCAGTGACAGAGGAGTCGCTAATTCGGCGCTGCTCAGTATCGGCATCAGCGCGAGATTCCTCACCAACGGTTTTGGTGATGTTGTCACCACCACCCTTAATAATGCGAGTTGCATCTCCAGAGCCTTGTCCACCAGACAAGGAAACGCGCAATGGATTTTGAAAGTATGCAGAAATACCAGCCAAGTCACCTGCTGTTGTAGACCCTAAAACCCACATCAACAAGAAGAAGGCCATCATAGCCGTTACGAAGTCTGCGTAAGCAATTTTCCAGGCGCCGCCGTGATGTCCGTGACCGCCCTTCTTAACGCGCTTAATAACAATAATTGGCGCGTCGTTCTTAGCCATACTGCTTATTTCCCTTTAACGGCTTTGGTACCCTCATCAAGCTCAGCAAACGTTGGACGTTGGTAGCTAAAGAGCACTTTGCGACCAAACTCAACCGCCGCTGCAGGAGGGAAATTATTTAAGCTAGCGATCAAAACGGCTTTAACTGCCATGTATGCGCGAGTATCAGATTCTGCATTTTGTTCTAGCACTTTTGCCACTGGGGAAACAATCGCATAAGCAAGCAAAATACCCAAGAAGGTACCGACCAGCGCTGCGCCAATTAGCTTACCTAGTTCAGCTGGCGGTAATCCAATAGAGCCCATGGTGTGAACCACGCCCATAACCGCTGCCACAATACCGAATGCTGGTAAACCGTCACCTACGTTCGTAACAGAGGCTACTGGGATATGAGTCTCTTGATGATGGACGTCCAATTCTTGCTCCATCAAACTCTCAATTTGAATGACATCCAAAGAGCCCCCAAGCATCATCCGTAAATAGTCGGTAATGAAATCCACCAAGTGATGATCTTTCATAATCAAGGGATATTTCTCAAAAAGAGGGCTGGATTCCGGCTCCTCAATATCTCCTTCTAGAGACATCAAGCCATCACGTTTAATCTTTTGCAAAATCTCAAACATGAGACAGAGCAGATCCAAGTGCATCTGCTTGACATTGCTTTTAGATTTAAATGCGCTACCTAAGGCAGATAGGGTCTTCTTCAGGTTAATCATGCTGTTTGAAGCAATCATTGTTCCAACAGCAGCGCCCACGATGGTCAGAACCTCAGTTGGCTGCCACAAAACCATAATATGGCCGCCATGCAAGGCATAGCCTCCAAGGGCACAAGCTAGCGCAATAATCCACCCAATAGGAATATTCATACTTCGATCAACTCAGTTTTATAGTTTTGAAAATAAGTTACTTTGCTGCAGTCTAGCAAACATTGCCTGGGCCGCATTAAGTAGTGTTTGGGATCTAGTATAAGCTGCTGTGGCTGCTGCCATATCGGTGTCCAAAAGCGCCGAGGATGTGGCTGCCACTTGGGTGCCAATAGCAGTAATCGCTAGTTTGGCATTATCCACCTGGGCTGAAATCCCACCGCTCCTTTGCTGGGCCTGGGTGAGGAGGTCAAAAGAGTCATCTAATCCGCTCTCGACAGTCCCAGCTGTATAGGTAAAAGATGTATTTCCGGCTGCTTTTTCGCTCAGATAGGTCACAAACTTATCCATATTAAGATAGAGTTCGCTGTCTGTGGGGGCATCATAGGCCCCGGAAGAGCCAAAAGCATCGCTAAAAGTCACCCCAGAATCCACCATTAAATCAGGCTCAATTTGTACCTGATTGACCGAATCCTGAAAAATGGCGGTTCCAGTGCCATCGGTTGCCGTCATTTGGTCTGCTATGGCATCCCGAATTTGCTCCGCCTGAACCTGAAGAGCTGCATAATTAGTTGTGTTCAATGCACCATTTTGAGACTGAACAAAAGCCTGTTTTAAGGAATTCATCTCGTTGATGATGCTATCTAACTGAGACTGTGCATTACCGTGCGAGCTCTCCACAAATTTCTGATTGGTTTTATACATCGACAAACGTGCTTCATCAAACTCCAAACGCACGCCTCTACTCACTGCATAGGCATTTTCAGAGGCCTTGCTGTAGTTATTACCCGAGCTAATCTTTTTTTGCCATGCCATCGCATCAGACAGGCTGTTATCCATCGACTGGATACCCGCATCTAATATTTGATTTGAACTAATTCGCATACTCATTTATTTCTCCTTAGTTCATGATCGACAACAATGTATTAAACATTTGATTACCCGTCTGCAGTACTTTTGTTGATGCACTGTAGAGTTGCTGATACTTCAATAAGTTTGCAGCTTCTTCGTCTAAATTAACTCCAGAAACAGCATCCCGCTGATCTTTTAAGCTAGACAGAACAGCGTCATCAGCCTTTTGTGAATTTGTCCATGTGGCTACTTGAATACCGACATCATTTACCAAACTAGAAACTGAGATTCCAAAAACTGAGCTCATCTTCTGCACAGAGTTCGCATTATCTGCTGAAATATTGGGATCACTACCGTTGTAGTAATCATTGGGATCGCTTGGCGCAATGGCAACGAAATTGTCTGCATTCAATCCGTAGTAATACAAAGCATTGGAAGAGCCACTAACTGTAACGCTCTTTCCGTCTAATGAGGCTACCAACTCTTCTGCTGTATAGGCAGTATCTGTTGAGAGATTTTCTAGGTTAATTGAAATGCCAAACTGATAAAAATCCAAAGTCTTAGAATCGCCTGCTAACACATCATCTAGATCAATAGTCTGAGTCTTACCATTGGAGTTTTCCATCTGTAACTGATTGTCATCCATCATAGTCAAGGTGTACTCACCTGCTGAGACAGTAGATTTTGCAATAATGGAGGCAACTTGAATATCTGCACTGGATGCTGACGTAGCTATGCTTACGGTACCACTCCCCTCATCTTCCAAATTATCAACATTGCCAGTGCTGGTAGATGTAAACGTGACCTGCCCATTAACTGAGCTATACGAAGCAATGTTCCAACCCGATAGAGTGCCAGAAAGTGTTCCGATAGTATTGCCATCACCATCAGTGATGGTAGATGAAACAAAATCACCATCAACTCTTCCAGTTCCGCTATTTGCAAACGCAGATGCAACTTGCGCTGCAGTGGTTGCCGCACTGGCAGCAAAGGTTAACCCACCTAAAGTTACCGTTTGAGAAGAGGTTAAAGCGGCAAAAGTAACTACCGCTGACTCTGAGTTCATGATCAAGCTATCGCCAGTTTGTAAATCACTAACGGTTGAGACTGCATTACTCAGACTGCTATACAAATCCGTCATATCTGTTTCAGAAGTGATATCCGGTATGAGACTGGAGTAGTCACTATTCAGATCGTAGTACTGGCTATCCCCCACCTGAAATCCGAAGATCGCAGTCCTGGGGTTGCCATCGCCATCGGTAGAGGACGCGCTATTGGCCACCTTGACTAACGACAGTGCAATCGTATCCAATCTTTTTTGAATGGCTGGAGCAAACTCATTAGCCAACTTCAGTAACGCACCCGCCTGACCGCCATCTAAGCTTTGAACGGTTTGAAGGACAGTTTTACTTTTACCGTTTTGGGTATTAAATTGCAGGGCAATATGCTCTTGATCTGCATTCAATGAAACTTTATTGGCTACACCGCGCTCAATTAAAGCAAGACCTCCCACCATATGGGTTGCCGTGCCGTTACTATTGATCAGACTTTGCCCGCCAACTAATTTTTGTAGATTTGAAAGAATGCGATCACGCTCATCTAACAAATCTGCGGATGGGTAAGTATTTCCTGGGTTATTGGCTTTTTCAATCTGCAAATTGATACTTGCTAATTCAGGTATCAATGTATTGACTTGAGAGACTGTATCTTCAAGACCAGTTTGTGATTGGCTCTTAATTTGACCAACAATATCGCTCAAACCATTCATCCTTTGAGCAACAATATTTGCCTTGCCAGTGATGCCCGCAGCTAATGCTTTATTACTTGGATCTGTAGCATAAGTACCCATTGCATTAAAGAATTCGGTAATCGCAGTAGTTAAGCCAACAGACTTAGTTGCAATCACATTGTCTAATGCAGCTGTATATTGAACTAGCGTATCTGAATAGGTTGACTTAGCCTGCTGACTAAGCAATTGAGATCCAATCAATGCGGAGTACTGACGAGTAAATCCCTCAACCGCAAAACTTGTACCATTGAGCATTAAGGAGTTTGGCGCCAACTGATTGATTGCAGCATTAGCGTTTCTTCGTGAGTAGCCCTCTACCGAAGTGCCTGCAACGTTTTGTGAAGTTACCAATATCCCAGCTTGGGCAATTTGCAGGCCTGCTAGAGCTGAATCTGATATGGAATATACGCCCATCGAAGAACTTTCTATGTCTACTGATTGACAACGACATTTGGAGTCGTCAATGAGTTATTTACGGCATTTTCAGACAAACCGTTTACATTTTTTGCATCAATTTGGCGGATTAATTGCTCAGCCATTTTGCTTCCAAAGCCCAAACCTTTACCAGCCGTTAATTGATCAGCAACCTTGTCATCCAAAATCTCTAAATATCCAGATGAAGTGGTGCTTGGCATGTCACCGCCTCGAATATTTGTACTTCTAACAATGCTTAACATTTGACGCACTAGAGTCCTCTCAAACCCTTGTGCTGCCTTGCGTATTTTTTCATCCGAGCTCAGAGTACCTTGACTCGAATTAGCCGCTGTCCCAGCGGGATTCATCAATCGAATTGAGCTTGAGTCTACTGTTGGAGTAAGCTTAACCGGATCCATTAGATAACCTCTAGCTCCGCTCTTAAGGCTCCAGCAGCTCTAAGTGATTGCAATATTGCAATGAGATCTTGCGGGGTTGCGCCCAACATGTTTAGCGCTTTAACAACCTGATCTAATGACGCACCGCTTGGAACTGATATAAGGCTATCAGGTTTTCCGTCATTACTAATTGTTGCAGTGTCAGTCGTGGTAACTGTCGTGTTACCGCGGCTAAACGGCAGTGGCTGACTGGTAGTTGGTGTCTGATTAATTCGCACAGTCAAATTACCATGCGCGACCGCTGAAGGCGAAAGTTTTACTGCCTGATTCATGACAACTGAACCAGAACGTGAATTTAGAATTACCCTAGCCGGCCCACTTACTGGTGCAACGTCAAGCTCTTGTAGTTCAGCCATAAAAGCAGTTCTCTTTAAGGGCTCCGTTGGTACGCGTACATTTAAAGATCGAGCATCTATCGGCAATGCTGTTCCTAATCCAAAGCGACGCCCGATTGCCTCGGCTGTTTTCTGCATCAAAGAAAAATCGCTACGTCTTAAATCTAGCTGCACAAATTCATCAACCAGAAGAGATGGGACAGCCTTCTCAATAATGCCGCCTGAAGGTATGCGACCAGCAGATAAATGATTTACAGAGGTTGCCGCACCACCTGTTGCCGCCCTTGCGCCACCAATAACTACATTTCCCTGACCCTGTGCATAGACTTGACCATCAGCAGCCTTTAATGGCGTCATGACCAGCGTTCCACCCTTGAGGCTTGTTGCGTTACCCAAAGAAGAAACCGTGACATCAATTTGTTGTCCTGGTCGAGCAAGTGATGGAAACTCAGCAGTAACCATGACCGCTGCAGTATTTCTTAACTGAGCTTGTGTTCCGGTTTGCGGAAGGGTAATACCCAATACACCAATCATCTGCATCACACTCTGCAAGGTAAACGGTGTTTGCGTGGTTTGGTCGCCGGTACCATCTAAACCAACGACTAATCCATATCCAACAAGCTGGTTGGGACGCTGACCTGCAATATCAGCAATATCTTTAATGCGGTCTGCTTGGACAGGCATGGCAAATGAACCAAACGCCATAACCACAATAAGGGATTTAGCAACGGATCGAATGAATATTTTTTTCATATGAACTTAGAACGGGGAAAGCTTAAAGAGAAGTCGTGCAAACCAACCCACACCTTGGGTATCGTCTGTAACACCGCGTCCGCGATATTCAATACGAGCATCAGCCACTTCTTGAGAGTTGACACGGTTAAATACCAAAGTATTAGGATTAACGATTCCGCCAAAGCGAATAATTTCCTCCTCATTACTAATAGCCACTTGCTTTTCGCCAGCAACGACTAAATTTCCGTTAGAAAGAATTTCGACTACAGTCACAGTGATCGTGCCAGCGAAAGTATTGTTTGCTGCGCTAGCACCTGCGCCCTCACTCTTCAAGTCCGCAGAACCGTCGTAGTTACTAGCAGCGCGGATGCCTGCAAAGGCTCCGAATGGCGCACCCACCCCAGTAGTCACATCGAATGTATTAGTAGCAGTTGCTTTTCGAGCAGCTGATAATGAAGATCCTTTTGCTGCTGCAGTGGTTTCATTTAACACTACGGTCAGAATATCCCCAACATTTCGGGCACGTCTATCTTCAAACAAAGGTCTGTGACTCACTGCAGATACATAGGGACCACCAGAATTTGCTGGGTATAAACTACCCATATTTGCCGAAGTCTCTTGAATTGGCTTGGGCCGCGCAGTTGATGGTGTAGTTAGCAATGAAGGTCTATCTGCACTTGCGCAACCCACCAAATATAATATGGAGACTAAGATTACGGATTGGTAGACGCGTTTTAAGAATTTATTCATCTTACATACCCATATTGGCTAAGCGCTGCAAGATTTGATCAGATGCCGTCACTGCTCTAGTATTAATTTCATATGCTCTTTGAGCAGCAATCAAATTAACTAATTCCTCGGCTACGTTTACGTTCGATTGCTCGATGTAATACTGAAGCGTTGTGCCCATACCGTTTGTTCCGGCAATTTGATTTTGCGCAGTGCCTGAAGATGGAGATGGTAAGAATATTCCGCCACCCAAGGCTGTTAAGCCAGATGGATTAGCAAAGTTTGCCATAGTGAATTGTCCAGCCTGTGTTAGGGCGGTACTAGCTTGAGTGCTGTACTGGACCAAACCAGCCTCGCTAATGGTTACTCCGGTTGCAGTAGCAGGGATGACGCCTGCACCCGAAACCGTATTACCTGCTTGGGTCACAATCTGACCGGTTGAGCTTAGGCTAAATTGACCGTCGCGTGTATACGCAAGCGTTCCATCTGCCAGTTGAATTTGAAAAAAGCCATTACCTTTAATGGCCACATCTAACTTATTACCAGTTTGAAATAGAGTCCCTTGAATGTTATTGCGCTCTGTACCAGTTACAGCAGAACCAGCACCAATCTGCATACCCGTTGGCAACAAGTTTTGCGCATTCGAGGAAGAACCTGCAGCTCTGATCGTTGTATAGAGCAAATCCTGAAACATCGGCTGTACACGTTTAAATGCCGTTGTTTGTGAATTGGCTAAGTTATTGGATATGGTGTCGAGATTGAACTGCTCGGCATCCATTCCAGTTTTAGCGATCCAAAGTGACCTTATCATTATTGTCTTTCTTTAATTTATGCTCTTGATAGCGATAGAAGGCCCGTGAGGGATTTTGCATTTTGATCTGCAGTTGTTAGGGCCCTCATGTTTAAATCAAACGCCCTACTTTCATCGATCATCTGAACCATTGCAGCAGCTGAACTCACGTTACTTAATTCAAATGCACCTTGTACTACTCTGACTTTTTCATCTGGCGCTGCTGCGCCATCAGCAATTTCAAATAATCCATCAGCAGCTCGTATTAAGCTATTTGAATCAGGGTTAACGAGCTTTAGTTTTCCTGCCTGGTTCAAATACTGAGTTCCAGGAATCTGTGTATATACTGAACCATCTTCTGCTACCTGCATCGTTGCATTCATCGGAATAGTTACGGGACCGCCCGAACCGACTACCTGAATTTCTTTACCAAGCTTTAAAAGGCCGTTTTCATCAATGAAGAATTTTCCTGAACGGGTATAAGCCTCTGAACCATCTGGCCTGCGAACAGCAAAATAACC
>Ga0114979_10002761_pt1 | contig 11833 bp, 11 predicted proteins | sample S_140625_EF_Meta_FD_87315 | JGI IMG/M metagenome (GOLD analysis project Ga0114979, IMG submission 87315) | Freshwater microbial communities from Lake Simoncouche, Canada to study carbon cycling - S_140625_EF_MetaG | ecosystem: Environmental > Aquatic > Freshwater > Lake | place: Lake... | reverse complement strand
CGCGTAGTCAAACTGCTTATACGTATAACTGGATGGGACACCGATAAGGCTTTCGTACACACGCTTATCGGCCGATCCCAGAGGAATGTTGTTCCCCGACGTAGATTTGCTACGGTCGAGAGCCTGAAGAGTCGCCAAGCCTTCTGCTAGAGCCAGCTTTGTCGCCTGGTCGCCTTCATTTCCTACTAGGGTCTGGATGAACCGAATCTGAGACTCCTGGAGATCTCCCTGCGTCAGTGTCGGTTCCATTCCCGTCGTTCCCATGGTAGACCCTAGCGTGGAATCGGTATTGAACTGCGGAGGGGTAGACGACTGCAGGGCCGTGACACCCGAGAGAGGAGCCTGCGATGTTTCCTCTGAAGCAATTCTATCCAAATAGTTCTGAAAGTCCTGTGCGGCTTCTTTACTTCTCATCTTCTCGCGGCTCGGTGTGAAAAAGGAGGTGATTGATCCCCAGAATTCTTCCCGCTGTCCCGTGCGCGCATTTATGGCTTTGAGCCCTTCGGGTTTTGGCGGGGCATCAGGTGAAACATCAGTTTCTCGTCCCTGAGCATCCTTGAAACGCTCGTGTGCAGGCATGAGAACGAACGCGAAGAACAGGAGGACAACAGCGGCTCCCCAGAAAAGTACTTCATCGCGGATCATTTCTTCTACTATTACTATAATAGATGGTGAAAAAGACAAGGGCTGGACGTCGTAAGCATACCAAAGTTGGACGTCGTAATCTTCGTCGGCGCACGCTGAAGCACAAGCGTCTGCCGAAGTTAAAGAAGGTGGGGGGGTACGATCCGATTGGACCCAATGGCGGAGACTACGGAAAGGTTCCGGATGGTTACCCTTCCCAGCAGACGGGGGCTCTACCTGCTCCCATGAACCCGAAGGGAGTATCTATCGGGAAAGAGATTTACTGAGACCCTGTCCAAATGCGGTGTCGGTTGTTTCGCTACCGACCCACCAAGGAGACATAGCCGAATACTTCGCCTGTTGCTGATCATTTGCGGGTTTGAATTCTAGAAACCCAGTGAACGGTGTTCGTTCCTGTGGAATGATAGATGGTGCCTGCGGTGTAGATGGTGTCGGGCATGTTTTTCCTGCAGCCGCCAGTTTCGCGACATATTCCTGATACTGCTGAAGACCCCTGAATTGATGAGCGACACCTGTAGTGTCCTGACCAATCCAGAGATCAGAACTCACGGGATACATATTGGAAATACAAGACATATACACTATTATAATTTCGCGACACTTTATAATTCATATGCCCAAACCTAAATCTTATACGAAATCATCAGAGAAGCCGAAAGTCATGGAGGAACTGTCTCAGGATACCCCAATGATTGTACGAATTTACAGCAGGACGTGCGGGGCGTGTCAGATGTCCGAGAAACCGTGGAAAGCGTTTTGCAACAGTGCACCTCCCGACATCAAGGTCGTGGAAGTGGAGCAGGAAGCAGTTCCGGACGATGTGATGATGGGGGTAGAGGGATTTCCGACCTACGCCCTTCACACAAAAGATGGGGACAATAAGCACCATACTGGTGCCCTCATGAGTCCTGGTGAAATTCATAAATTTATAGGAGCCCCTTCGGAGAATTCGTAGATCCCTTGGCGATGACGTGCGACTCCGACAACTCCTTCCGAGACACATTGTCCTGGTTGAGGAACTTCTGGTATCCCTCGAGATCGTTAGGAATGGTGGTGGAGGCCTGGGTGACCCACTGACGGGCCGACTGCATGAGTCCGTACTTGTCTGACGTATCCATATACAGATCAGATGTCTTAGAGAACGCCTCGTCAATACTCGCTTTTACCTGTCCCTGGTTAATGTTGGACGGGGCGGCGGAACGATCGGGATCGTCAACGTAGTCCGTGAACAGGACGTTCATGAACGGGTTACTGGCCTTCGGAGTCGCCGCGCCCATAGAGGCTCCACTACCAAAGGTCTCCCTGAGCACCTGTGTCTCAGGGTACATCCGCACCAGAATCGCAGACACTACCATAACCACCGGAATCAGGAGGAGGTACCACGATTTCTGGGTAATTAGCGAGATGAGGAGAGAGGAATAGATCGTGAAGCGAACTACCGCGTTGAGAGCTTCCGGGACCGTCATGTCGTTCGTAGGAACAAATCGGCTCCACCGCTTGAACAAGTTTGCGGGATCGTTCAGCCAGAATAGTTCTCGGCCGCTCATTATTGGAATAAAGAGATTTACTTCTTACCAACCTTACGTTGTAGACGGGCTAGCATCCGCGCCCTCCGGGCTTCCGGGTGATTGCTCACCAGTTCGGCAGCGGTAGGGGTGGGGCGATCACCTCCTCCAGCTCCTCCAGCCGCGGCCGTCTCACCGAAAAACTCCTTCTTGAACAGACGTCCAAGCGAATGCTTGAACTTCTCTTTGAGCATCTCAATCTCCCGAATGAAATCCTCCTTCTTCAGGCTTCCTGTCCGCATCTTCTGCTCAATCAGTTTCTGAACCGCCGACACCGCCTTCTTGGTCACAGGATGCTCGGGGTTCTTCACCATCTCTATAAGACCACCAATGTCTGAGAAATCGATATCCCCCAGGCCCAGCGACTCAACATTGAGGTTCTCCATGACCTCCATTCCCAACTTGAAAATACGGGTATCCTTCAGTGTCTCTAGCAGATCCTGGATTCCTGACTGGGTACCTTCCTCCTTGAGAATTTCGTCTACCTCATCGGTGGACGCCTGGCCCGACATCTTGCTCCACAGTCCCTTCACCGTCTCCATGATATCCGAGCCGAGGTAGGAGCATACAAGGAACATGCGAATATAGGTCCAGAGCGTATCCTTCTGCTTCTCCGTCGCATCCTTCATGAGGACCGAAAAATCAATTCCTCGAAGAAACAGCTGCGGCTCCTCAAAGATCTTATCATCCTTCTTCACCACCTGCATAAACATAGGCTGAAGCAGGATCTTGAATCGCTCAACTTCCCCCTTGAAGTTGATCTCGGCGTACTCACGATCAAGCGTCTCGGAGAGAGTCGGAAATTCCTTACGGATATCGTCTAGGCATTCTTTGAGTACCGTCTGAACATCAAAGGATCCTGACATCGTTAGTTGTTTATTGTTACACAAGGATCATTCTAAACCGCTTTTACTTACTACTCCACGCGATTTCCACCACGGTACGCTAGCTTCTTCTCCTCGGCCGCCGTCATGCACAGGCAACCCGTATCCGCCGTAATGCTGGACGGGCAGCACTCGGGCTTGAACACCGAGTTCTGGAAGTCAAAGAGTTGGTTATCATTGGCCGCCTCATAGCCCTTCAGCGGCGTAGGGGCCGTTGTCTGCGACCAGCAGTTGCCGTTCGAAATATCAATTCCGTCATACGCACCGGTGCTACCTCCATCCGTTAGAGGAGCGCCGATCTCGTTCTGCCAGAACCTCTCGCGGCTTCCGCCTAGAACATAACGAGCCGCAAGGGCAACGATAAAGGCGGCCGCGCCAACGGCAAGAACGACTGATGTCTTGTCCTTCATTTGTATACATATTACGAATTTAGTTCCGCAAGGACTCTATCCTGAATCTTCGCCAACTCAACCGGGTCGTGAGAATCGGGGTAATCACGGACCCTCCGCGACCCCCCGTTAATGTAGAAATACCCATCGCTATTTCCCATAAAGAGCTGCATCTTTCCATGTTCAAGATGGACAACCGCACGGATTGTTCCATCGATTGTGAGGAGACCGGGATAGCATTTCTCCAGGGGAACTTTACCTCTATCAGTGAATACGGTATCCTTTGGTTCCAGAGGCTCGTAATCGAGCTCTTCTTCGATTTCTTCGTAATCGGCATACACCGTATTCCCAATTGGGATTTGGTGATCAGTGGTGTTTAGGCAAATCAGGGTATGCGGCGGAGGGCCAGTATAGGGCACTGAACCCTTCGCTTTTTCAATATACGTCCATACGCCATCCTCTTTTACGAGATGGGTTCCAGAGACGACCGTGCCGTCGTAGACGTACAGGGGAACACCCACCGCCAAACAGTTCATAGTTGCGGTGACCCGGCCTCCCGAACTGAGCTTGTCTCCTACCCTCACATGTTTCAGAAGTACTGTTTCTCCGTTCTCCAGTTTGATCGGAGTATCTGGATGGAAACAGTAGGACACTCCCACAAACGTTCCGAGAAAAATCGCAAATCCAAGAAGTCCCGGGGCAACAAACACAAGAACGAGGGCGATGACAAACAGAATAACAACAATCGCAATGATCACTGTCTTCATAAACCCCACCAGGGCTTCTACCAGTTTCACAGACGTGATCGCAATTGCCGCAGCGTACCCTGCTGAACCTAGAATGCGGGACATAATATCTCGGACACGCGACATCAGGGACATCATCACCCCGAACGAACTCTGGATCTTCGCAAACGTTTCGGCGGTAAAGGATGTAATGAACGTCTGAATTCCGCTAATGAAATTACGGAAATAGCCAAGATCGTGACCGACCATCCCAACGAGTCGGTTCACCACTCCGAATAACATGTAGATAGGGTCCAGAAGTTGCTTAAAGATTTGCTGAGCCATCGACGATATACAGAATTGGAAATTCTCATAGGTCGTGACGTCTGGCTGCACCCCACCAGCAAACGGCATATAGATCGGATTGCAGCGATACTTCACCCAATCATTACGGACATCGTCCAGGGTTGCCTGGGCATACGTGTAGAGAATAACCCCCACGATAAGCAGGGGACCAATTGTCGCTGCTGCGATCGCAGGGACATCCATTATGTTATATCTAGATCATCTCTTTTTGCACCTCCGAATCACGCCAGTTGTGAATCTCGTCGTCGGGAACCTCGTGATCATCAAGGATCACAAATTCACCGGTTGGAGATGCGACTGCATAATGACATGAATCGGTCAGGAACTGTATATATGTATACGTCGTCGACTCATTGTGAATGTCGGTTATGGGTACGATTCCTGCATCGCCGTTCACAATCCATGTTCCGGGAGCAATTCCCACTTCCTTGTAAGTCGATAGACCCTTGATCGAATGATGAACAATTCCTTCGACTTCCCCGCCGTACTTTAGGAAGTCTCCGATCCGAACTTCGCTGGCGTGAACAATGCTTCTATCATCCAGAATAACGCTTGTACTTGGTAGAACACCAGTCAACCGGAACTTCTCGGGATTTGCCTTCTTCTTTGATGAACTGAACACGCCGTAATGCGCTTCTACCCCCCTGAAAAACTCCGCCAAGATCTCGGGATCGCTGGTCTCTTCATAATCTTTGAACAAGAACCCGCCGATTGGAATGGTATGCTTCTCAGTGTTCAGGCAAAATAGACGAGAACAAGAGTCGGCAGGTTCAGCTAGAGGATGATCTTCAACGCGCATCCACTTTCCATTGTGAACAATCTTATGGTTACCCGATACCCTGATTGAACCCACGCGATACATCTGTGTCGCATGTCCATCAAATTCCAGAACACTCTGAACAACCTGACCGTCGACAAGTTTCATTCCCGGACGAATACCACACATCGGAAGAATACCTTCCAGCGTAGAGACGGGGGTATACGGATCAAAGCAGAAGAACTCGGCGGCCTTTCCGATAGGACCATTCTGAATACTTTGGCCGGTTTGGATACCGGTATTTACAATGTTCATAATCACGGCCATGGTCGCCATCATACGACTCACAATAGTGCGTATATGTCCAAATAACTGAATAGACGTGCTCATGGTGTTTTGTATCTTCGCGAAGGTGCTCTGAATAATCGAGAGGAATCCACTTGATGCCCCAGTGATCGCCGAGCGCATATCGTTCATGGCGTTCATCACCATATTCACCGTATCAGTGAGAATCGTAAAATTCTTGTAGATCGGATCTAGAACGACACCCGCGTAGGACTGCGTGGCCTGAAGCGTACAGTTTGTGAAATTTGTGAAGATATCGGAGCCGACCATATCGGCGAGCGGCATGTATATGGGATTGCACCGGTACTGCACCCAGTTATCCTTAATCTCTTCCAGATTTGCCACTCCGTATGCATAGATGGCTGCTCCAAAAGCAAGAACGGTCGATAGGAAGACCACCAAAACGGATACCAGATCCATCCTATTCTGTTATGGTAAATCCACATTTAATCTACAAAATGTCTACATCCACGGACCTAAATGCAATCTCGCTGATGGCTCTCAAGAAGATGGCGAAGGGACGCCGTATTAAGCAGTATTACATCCTACCCAAGTCTAAGCTTGTTGAGCTACTCTCCCTACCCGAGCTTCCCCGGAAGTACACGATTGAGAAGATGACGATCGTCGAACTGCGGGAGACAGCGAAGGAGCGCGGTCTGCGGGGGTTCTGGAGTCTTAACAAGGAGGATCTCACTCGGACACTATTTCCGAAAGATGACGATGCTATCGAGAATGCTCCCGCGCATCAGAAGAAGGAGAATGATAGCCAGGCAGGCGAACATGAGGAGCCACAGGAGAAGAATGCCGATGAGGTAAGGGTAGAGGTGGTGGAAAATGCGTGAAAGGAGAGGCTTGATGACGTGGTGTTCGATGTACGAGTGCGTTTCGGGTTTTGCTGAAAATTCGAGGATGTCCTGAAAGATGTTGTCGAAGAAGCCACGCCCCGAGACCTCCTTCTCCTTTTTATCCATTCTTTTTGTCTATTGAACAATATAAACTAGCGATGAAACTATCCTCAAGTAGCATGGTTCGCCTTGGTGCCGTGGTCGCTGGCATTGTCGTCCTTGTCGCCGTTGTGAATGCTTACAGTGGCTCGAAGTTCCTCGGCGAGGGTCTGGAAGTCGGTGGACTGGAGCCCCAGGGACCTCTCTCGAACAACCCCTCTGCCCCTACGGTCGTGAACCCTCACTCGGAGGGCGGTGATGCAGCTCCTTCCCTCGCGCAGGAGAGCCGCCACCCCACGGGACAGCAGACTTATTCTCAGTCCGTCCTCTCCCCCGAGGAGCTGCTCCCTAAGGGCGGCCTCGGTGCGTCGTGGGCGGCCACCAACCCTGTTGGCCTCGGTGACCTGAAGGGACAGAACCTGCTCTCGCCCTCGTACCACTACGGCATCAACACGGTCGGACAGTCCCTCCGTAACGCCAATCTCGATGTGCGCTCGGACCCCCCGAACCCCCGTGCGGCCGTCTCGCCTTTCCTGAACTCCACGATTGAGCCCGATCTGTACCGCCGCGAGCTGGAGATCGGCGAGTCGGGTGCGTGCGCCAAGGGACCTCAGTAAATGCTTTAAGTAATTTAACGTGATTGAATAATGAAGTTTACGCCACATATCGTGGCCATCACAGTTGGCATGTTAGGGTATCTCTTATACCTATATGCGAACGGTGGACCGGGAAACCTCGTGACCGTCAAGGCCGAGAAAGATGGGGATGCTTACCTTGTACAGGATCTCCCAGGAAAACAGCAGGCGGCCGAACACCTTGCGACTCTGAGAGCCAATATGGAGAAGGTGGTAGAATTTTACAAGCAGGATGAGTTCGAGACCGATCCCCAAGCCAAATTACTAGTGGAACGATTCAACGCCGACCACCTCATGGAAAATTCCATGACGTCTCCAGATACGTCGTACTCCGAGAACAAGGGTGAAAAGATCGTGCTGTGTCTGCGCGACAAGACCGATCCGCCTTCGTATCCGTTTGTGGATATGAACACGGTCATGTTTGTGGTCTTGCACGAAATGGCCCACCTGATGACGGCCGAATTGTCGACTGGAAAACATACTCCCGAATTCTGGGCTAATTTCCGTCGGATTCTGGAAGATGCATCCAAGATCGGAGTATATACGCCCGTCAATTACAGCAGGACGCCAGTGGAGTACTGCGGTATGACGATCACAGATAGTCCTCTATGATCTAGCTCACGGATTCGCCTCTATAATTTAGCGAGTGCTTGCGAGTGTAAGATCGTTGCACGCGTTGCAAAAAGCCACGCGGTCTTTGTTACTGTTGGCGAGAACCGTACGGAGATTGAACGTTTTACGAATCGGTCCGCCGCCCGCCGTTCCAAGTGCGAGAGCCGTGGATCCGAACGGAACAGGGCCTACCCATGTCGCAACTGGACCATACCGCACGGGGTTTACGGGGTTGAGGTTGTTTGCCTGAGCATTTAGGTAATCGAGATATTCTGACCTCTTACGACGATTCGCGGTGAGCATTCCTGACGACACGGCGGGTCCGCCAGTTTTCCATGATCCAAACGATTGAACGGTGGGCATCTTGTTCTTCTTCTTATTCTTTATGAACTAAAATTCCTGCGCGCAAGGGATTCTCCACCAAACGCACTACTATCGGCTGGTGTAGTATTCTGAAGAACTGTCTGGATGGTCTTCGCGGCTGGAACGACGTAGACACCGCTCACGATTCTACTCCTCAGAAACTGTACTCCATCTTTTACGGTCGCAGACTCTACGGTAAGACGTTGATTACGAGTAAGCATAGACGAATCTGCGACACGACCACCTTTCTTCCAGCTTCCAAGACCGACGTTAAAGGACGACATTATTTTGATCACATAAAATAATGTCCGAGGAGGTTTCCCAAACCGTTCTCAATCTCCAAACGGGGAACTCTGCGACCTTCAAATTTTTCACAGACGATTCCATTGAAACTGTCCAGAACCGTATTGGAACCCTGATTGGCGTTCATCCTGATCGGCTCCGGATATATGTGGAAGGGCAGTTTGACGGGGATTACTACACCAAGGATTCCCGCAGATGGGAGAACCTGTTTCTCCGCATGTCCCCCGAAGGCAAACCTGTTCGCAAATCCCTAGGATACTACAATGCGGCTCGTGATCCTCCGTTTGTCTTTGACCAAACCTCATACGACAAGTCGGCATGGATGGCGATTGATTCTAAATCAGATGCCCCGTTTCGTGAGCGACGTCTTCTAGGAGTCACGGAAGAACGGTCGTGGATCTACCCCCAAAACAACACAGATGTCCCTGAACACCTCCCTCCGTCTGCACAGGTAACTATCGATGTTCGTTCCTTATTTAAAACCCTCCATCCCTACGAAATTGTCCAGTTTGTGGTGATACCCCAAACCACTCTCCTGCCTAAATTGGAACTTCTCTACTACCCCCGTCTCCGCCCCACATCCCCCGGCAAAGTTCCCGCGGATATAGAGAAATCCATTGCCCGTCAAACAGATCTGATTTCTGCACTTTCATCGCTCAGTGTTCCGAATCCTACCAAAGTATCCATCAACCAGGTTCGTTGGAAACTTCCGCTGGTGAACACGGACTTTGGACACGCAATCCGGAATCGGTTTGAACAGATCTTTTACGGTACTACAGTATCCCCGGATGTTCCCGTCATTTCTTTCTTTTCCAGTCGGCAGGAACAGTCTCGCCATAAATTCTTTACCGACAATGACGAGAAGACACCGTCTCTGGATGTACGTATGTGGTCGTACTGGTGGAACGCGACGAAACCGTCGAAGAACAAACCGGCTCTGCTCATTTATCGCGGAACTGCACGTGGAACGTACGATCGCATTACCGTGAATTCTACCGAAATCGTGATTTCTTGTTCGCGCGGCGAAGAGGGAGCCGATACGCATATGGAACTACAGCAGAAAGCCAAGGAGTTCCTCGTATCCATCGACGGTCTGGCGGCATTCCTGGATCCCGCAGATTACGAAGATGATCGGTGGGAACTCCAAGATATGTCGGGCGTCGTCCACTACGACACCGAACTCAAAGAAGCTGATTTCCGTCGCTTTGATTGTCTGCGGTCCATCTACGATATTACCGACAAGGATAAACTCGTGTTCAAGTTCCTCCGCACCGACGATACTGATATTGGATTGTCTAGCAATGAAATGCAGGTTGTCGGAATGCTGCGTGAAAGTGTAGCAGTGACCCCGGAAGAAGTCCATGATCAGATCCCGGAACTCTCGATTGCCGACAGCGGAGTTCTTCTACAAAGTGTGAAACAGCTTCTGTCCGATAATCCGGATATTGGCGAACGGAACTATTCGGCCTTCCCGACCTTCAAATTTTCGTCGTCCAAAGTCGCAGTCACTCATGCCCCTGATATGAAACGCGTGGTGCGGTATATCACACTCCTCCGCGATATTCTTATGCGTCCCGACAATCCCGAGTTGGATGATGTATGCCCTAAGCGCATGGAAGTGGTAGAATCAGAGTCGGCAGCCATCCCTGAAGAGACACCTGCGGCAGCAGCAGAGGAAGATAGTTTCCTAGACGAACTTCTGGGAGATATTGCCGGGATCGGAACCGTTGAAAAGAAGGAGGAACCGAAACCCGAAAAGAAGGCGGCGAAGAAAGTCAAGCCGAAAGGAACACGTACCTCATTGGCCGACTACTTCCTGCGTCAACTCCGTGAATTTGACCCGGAGACCTACGACCCGTCGGAGTCTGATATGTACAATAAATGCGACAAGCCCCGCCAACCAATCATTCTCAAAGACTCTGAGATGAAGAAGTTTGATGATGAAGATCTATCTGCCTACGATCCTCGTGCCGCGGGTTCAGCGGGAGTTCTAGCCGTCAAAGAACCCGATGGTGTAGTGATTTGCCCCGAGTACTGGTGTACGGTAGATCGCATACCTCTGAAAGCTGATCAGTTGGTGGATGGTAAGTGTCCAGTCTGTGAAGGAAAGGTGAGATCATCCACCAAAGCCGAAGAAAAGACCCAGGATGTTCTAGAATTCTCGGTGATTAAGCGCGATGCATCGTCTGTGTACCCAGGGTATATCAAGTACAAGTCCAAAAAGTCGGGCAAACAGATCCCGTGCTGCTACACGACTGCCCAGACCACCAAGATTTCCTACTCTCAATCTGAAGCTGCTACGTCGGCAAAGGAGCCCGAACCGTACTACGTTCTCGGAGAAACCAAGGTGAGGCTGGAAGAGTTGCGTATTGCCTATATCCCAAAAGCTGTGGGTCGGGCTCTCGGGATTCCGTTGGAGTACAAGGCAACAATTGATGCGATGAATCGTATTCAGTCAGGACAGTCTGGATTTTTCCGTGCAGGGGTAGGTCATTCGGCAACGACATTAAGTAAGATTCTTGGAGTCACGACTCCGATTCCATCGCCCTCGGCGGCTCCAGAAGTGACGAAACGGTGCTCGTTCTTCCGGTCCTGGTCCAAAGCTGATCTAACGTCCGTGGACGATAAATTGGCGGCCCGGGTTCAGTCCATTGGCCGGGCGTACGACGAGAAATCGCTGAACCCTCTAGAAGAATTGGAGTACGTTGCCCTTACCCTGAACTGTATGGTGTACACGATGTACGTGAAAGGAGACGAGATTCACTCGGCATGTTTTATGAATATTGGTGCAGTTCGTCGTACCAACAAGGCGGTGCTAGTTCTGATAGATGCTGGAGATATGTCCAGCATTGATTATGTAACACACGTTTCAAGGACGTCGGCGCTCCCAGTATTCAACGGAAATCTGTACATGAGCCTCTTTCCCAAAGAGCTGGTTCCAACCCTGGAATCTCTCCGCGTGAAATCGTGTGTCCGCGACATTCCGACCATTGATAAGGCTCTCACATTCCTTGGAAAGACGCCTCTCAAAGACCGGATCCCCGAACTCAAAGTTGTTCTGGACCCGTACGGCCGTGCCCAAGCCCTGTTTCTTCCAAAGGTGATTCTCCTACCGTTTCGTCCAACGTCTCAAATCCCTACATTTTTAGATGAGCGGGTTGCCGGATATTCGGAGATCGCCCAGTCCGACTACCCTTCCAAGGCCGATATGGTTGCGTTCCTCCAGACAGCGACGGAGGTGCATCCGGGATACGCGTACGCCCACGATGCCGCCAATGCGAAACATGTGGTGGTTGAATT
>Ga0114979_10002759_pt1 | contig 11836 bp, 15 predicted proteins | sample S_140625_EF_Meta_FD_87315 | JGI IMG/M metagenome (GOLD analysis project Ga0114979, IMG submission 87315) | Freshwater microbial communities from Lake Simoncouche, Canada to study carbon cycling - S_140625_EF_MetaG | ecosystem: Environmental > Aquatic > Freshwater > Lake | place: Lake... | reverse complement strand
TACAGAAGGTGAATCGAATACTCAAGAAGCTCAATTGGATGATTTAATTTCCAAAGTTTTAGATATTGTTAGGCCAGAGCTAAAGTCCAAGAATATCCAAATTCAGTTAAGAGTTGATGATAGCTTGGTGATCAAGGTTAATCCGGCAGAGATTGAGCAAGTCATATTGAACTTGATCAACAACGCGGTACAGGCCTTGGCTAATGCTGGAACGCTCCAGCGCCGCATTGCTATTGAAGTAATTAAGGTCGGACAGCTAGTGCGGCTCACAGTTTCCGATAATGGAAGTGGGGTGCCCGTTGAATTCAAACCCCACCTTTTTGAGCTCTTGAGAACAACCAGACAGACGGGAATGGGTCTAGGGCTATGGCTTTGTAAGCATATCGTCACTAGATATAGTGGCTCAATCCATCACGAAGACGCCATCGGGGGTGGAGCTAAGTTTGTAGTCGAACTCCCCCGGTAACTAGCCCAATGGCTAATTGACTGTATAACTAACTAAGGGGATTATGATTCCTCATTCACTATGTTAGTGCGCCATGTCCTTATGCGATATTCGTTCTGCCAAGCAAATAGGTAAGCTATTGAGAAGTTCGCGGGAAGCGCAGCGAGCTAATCTTCAACACATATCTAAACAATGTGGATTAAGTGTTGCCCAATTAGTTCATATCGAGAATGGCAATCTTTTTGCTTTTGAAAGTAATCTAGAAAAGATCATGAGCTACTCTAATGTTTATGCTCAAGCATTAAACGTTGATTTAAATGCCATGAGCCAAGCCCCTGCAATCGTGCCAACAAGATATGTAGTGGCTCCAGTAGATAGTGATATTCCACCATTTTTAATGAAGAAATCATAATTATTCCTGCCCACCCCTACAGGCTTGACCACTTTTGGTGAAAACCTAAAGTGGTTTTTTATTGTCAAAATACCATTCGCACTATTTTCTAGAAAGTCCCAGCTGGTGACGTAGATCCTAGAAGTAGAGGCGAAAAGGGTCCGTAGGAAGATAGTTGAAAATGCTTGTGTCGGTGGTTTGATTCCGTTCCGGGCCACCAAGAAACACTTAAACCACCTAAGGGTGGTTTTTATCTGTAGCCTTTAGCCTGCTAATATTTAATTTATGAATATTCTTAAGCAACTAATAATTTCAGCATGCTATCTGGCCTTAGTCCAAAATAACTCTTATGCTGACGACTTGATAAAAGATCAATTGATTGAGACTGCCCATTACGAAAATGGGGATGTGATTCCGTATATGCTCACAGCAAAAGAGCCGTCCAAGGTGAGATATGTATTAATAGTAATGCCTGGAGGAGTCGGCTATCTTGATCCGGAACTCCGCGATGGAAGGGTTTGGTTTAAGGCGGAAGGAAATTTCCTAATACGATCTCGAGCACTATTTGTAGATAGTGAATCCGTAGTTATATCAACGAACTCTACCGGTAGTCCTGAGCGTATGATGGCAATCATTGATGACGCTTCAAAGCGATATGCCAACCCCAAAGTTTTTATTATTGGAACTAGTAAAAGCACAATTTCAACTATGCGATTAGCTGAAAAGTTAGATGGAAAAGTCGCCGGCTTTGTCCATACTGCTTCGATGGGCGGCATTTCCAGATTCGACACAAGAAAATTAATTAGTAGACAATTAATAGTTCACCATAAGCAAGATGGATGTAGGTTAACGCCTTATAGCGCCGCAGAATCTAATCAAGAAGATTATGGAACAATGCTTATCACAATGGAGGGGGCATAACCCAAGGAGATCCATGTGAGGCTTTTGGGCACCATGGCTTTAATGGAGTCGAAAAAGAGACTGTCAATAAGATTAAATCTTGGATCAAAATAAGCTAGGATTAAACATTCTAGGTCGCTGGCCGCTTCCACCCTGGGCCACCAAGAATCACAATAGCTCACTTCTTGGGCTATTTTTCTTTTCAGGGTTGACAGAGTTAGCCACTATTGGCCTCGGTTATCCCCATCTAGAGCCGTCCTTTAAAAGGACAAAACAAGTAGACATCTCCGTGCCAGTCAATATGGTTTAAAGCGATACGCATTTAATCTAATACTGTTAAATTGGCAGAATTAGATTTTAGGCTATTGAGCTACCTCGATTATCGAAAACAGTTTTATGTACTCAAAATATCACTCCATAACTTATCGTAAGGATATTGATGGGCTTAGAGCATTGGCCGTACTCTCAACCATTGCCTACCATGCGTTTCCTAATTTGGTTAGTGGTGGTTTTGTGGGCGTTGATATTTTTTTTGTGATTTCTGGTTTTTTAATCACAAAAATTATCTTAGAAAATTTAGAGTCAAATAGCTTTAGCTTTGCAGAGTTTTATTTCCGCCGGATAAGGCGAATATTTCCAGCATTATTTCTGATATTGGTAACTTGCTATGGATTTGCCTGGTTTGCACTCTATGCCTCAGAATTTACTGGGCTCGGGTTGCATATTTCCTCTAGTGCTGGCTTTGTTCAAAACTTCATTCTTTTAAATGAAATTGCTTATTTTGAGAGAAGCGTAGATACAAAACCATTAATTCATTTGTGGTCGTTATCTATTGAAGAGCAGTTTTATTTGCTTTGGCCAGCAATGATTTGGATCTTGTATAAAGCTCGAATTAATTTATTGTTAGCAATTTTGATCTTAGTATTAATTTCGTTTTCTATAAATATTTACAGCATTAAATTTGATCCAATCACTACCTTCTACTCGCCTCTTAGTCGCTTTTGGGAGTTGTTGATTGGCGCACTTTGGGCATATATTTCTCTTAGAAATAGCCAAGAAGTCAAACAATTCAGTCAGGCCGTCTTAAATATATTTTCTTGGATCGGCCTGTTACTTATTGCCATCACCATTTTTTCAATTGGTCGTAACAATTTATTTCCGGGGTGGTGGGCATTATTGCCAACTATAGGGGCGACTCTACTCATATTTGCGAATAGCGAAGCAAGTGTAAATAAATTATTCCTCTCAAATAATGCGATGGTTTGGCTAGGAGTCATTAGCTACCCTTTATATTTATGGCATTGGGTTTTGCTAAGCTTTGGACAAATTATCTCGGCCGGAAAATTATCTGATTTTCATAAAATTGTGCTGATCCTGGTCGCCATCGGACTTGCATATCTTACGCATAGATATTGGGAGAGTCTGTTTCGGCATAAGGGCAAAAAAGTTACTCTTTTATTGATCGCCCTCATGATATTGATTGGTTATCAAGGGTGGAGTGTATATGTTCGAGATGGCTTAGATTTTAGGCATAAATCTGTTTTGGATCTTCATGGAGGAAGGCCTTCGCATACAGATACTGCATGTTTACAAGAGTTCGCAGACTACCAACCAACTTTTTGTAGATTGTCTTACATGAACAAAAATGTAGAGGTGGTATTAATCGGAGATAGCATCGCTCATAATCACTTTTCTGGACTTGAGCGTTACTATTCAAACATTGCTAAGAGTTTTGCCATGATAGGGTGGCCAGGTACTCAGCCGTTTCTTAAAAAGCCCGAAGCAGAAAATTATTCGCTCGAGACCGGGCACAAAATGAATAGGCTCATTATTGGTTTGGCGCACGATAAGAACGTAAAGACGGTAATTTTGGGATTTCGTGAAACGGCTGTTAATAATCTAGAAAAAGCGCAATTAGAAAGAACTATTAAATTCTTTAGAGATAACGGCAAGCAACTAATATTTATTAGCCCTCCGCCGACCCTGTCTTTTGAGCCCATTGAGTGCACTGGCATGCCCCCATTTAGGCCCATTATTAATCAAGAATGTACACAGCTTGTTAGGAATATAGACGCGCAATTCTTTATAGCAAGAATTGAGTTAAAAAAGATAGTCGAGAATTCCAATATTAAATTATTTGACACATATGACCAAATTTGTATTGATGCTGAGTGCCCATTAAGAATTGGGGGCGATCTACTTTATAGAAATAAGGCCTACTTGACCACTAATGGCTCTAAGAAAATTTTTGAAAAATTTACTGAGTAGAAATTTGGGTATAAGTCCATGAAGCCTCTTTTAAAACAACACTTCATATAGCGGTAGCCAGTACTCCAGGGATGTGGCATCCCTGCGCCAGTTAAGCCTCATGACCGAGTTATTAACTACCACACTCTTTGTGTCGGTGGCTCGATTCTGCCTTGGGCCACTAACAATCAACATAGTCCACCTGTCGGACTATTTTTTACCCAACTTAATAATCCTACTTTGAATGGGATGGCATCTCAGAATATAATTATTTCACTTTAATAAAAATGACTCAGCATTAGCGACTACATTCAAATTTCAATTTAATAGGTAGATTTTTATGACAACAGTAAGGCAAGTAATTGAGCAAAAAGGGAATACCATTTTTTCTGTACGATCATCTGATACCGTAGAAGATGTATTAATGCTGATGCGCGAGCATCGAGTAAGAGCCATTTTAGTTATCGATGACGGAGTTTTAGCGGGGATCGTGTCACAGGGGGATTGCGCCATAAAAGTGCTGTTACCAAACAACAATCCAAAACAAGTGGCCGTCTCAAAAATAATGACAGCAAAACCACTTACCGTAACGCTTTCTAACTCATTAGAAGAGTGTATGGCAATCATGGTTCATAAGCACATCAGACACTTGCCCGTTTTAGAGAAAACTAAAGTGGTAGGGGTGATTTCTGTTGGAGATTTAGTAAAAAGTATTATTGAACATCAAGGTAGCCAGATTAAGTTTCTAGAAACTTACATTCATGGTCACGGAGCTTAGTTTTTGTCTTAAATATATTTAAAGCCTTGGTCGATCCCGGCTCGAGCCACTGAGAAATATCAAAACCACCCCTCGGGTGGTTTTTTTATTTGTGCTATTGCTATAGTCAATGTCATTAAAGCGATAGACTTAAATTAAGGTTAAAGTATCTAAATAAACTAAAAAGGAGTGAATATGAGCCGCATTAAAAGTGCATTAATGACTTTAGTGGCCTCGGCTACTTTGGCTGCCTGTGCATCTATGACTGGAGTAGCATTGGCTCCATTCACCAAGGCCAACGATGGCGTATTGGCTGGAAATAATAGTATGACCCTTTACACCTATAGCAAGGACGTCGTTGGTTCGGGTAAGTCAGTCTGTAATGGCATGTGTGCAAGTAATTGGCCGCCACTATTAGTGGAAGGCAGTCCGGCCATGTCTGGTGGTTATTCGGTGATCACCCGCGATGATGGCAAAAGACAGTTAACACTTAATGGCATGCCTTTGTATTTCTATGTCAAAGATGTCAAGCCGGGCGATAAGATTGGTGATGGTCGCTCAGAAGGTGCCTGGCGCATTATCAAGATGTAAAAAATAGTTTTGTTAGGAAATTTTCATCACAAGTTCTATCCCGATTTTATATAAACAAAAAGAGGCAAACAATGATTAAAAAACTTTCTTTATCAGTTGGCGCTGCGTCAGTTTTATTGCTGATGGGTTGTCAGTCAATGGAGCATGGTGCCGGTCAAAAGGCGTCCGCTAGCTTAGAGTCGCGCTCAGGCTCAAATACAAAAGGTACGGTCAATTTTGTATGGCAGGGGCATGATGTTTTGGTTACTGCAAACTTTTCTGGATTAAAGCCAAACGCTGAGCAAGGGTTTCATGTTCATGAAAAAGGAGATTGCTCCGCCCCGGATGCAACTAGCGCAGGTGGCCACTTTAATCCAGACACAAAATCACATGGAATGCCTGGGAGCGGTGCCAATCATGCTGGAGATATGCCAAATATCAAATCGGATGCAAATGGTAATGCAACTTACTCTGCAAAGCTAAGTGGCTTTGCTGTGAATAATGGGCCTGCTGGTATTGTGGGAAGATCGGTTGTTGTGCATCGCGACCCCGATGATTACAAATCACAACCAGCAGGTAACTCAGGCCCAAGAATTGCATGCGGCTTGATTAAGTAGGATTGACTCTAGCTTCAGACTAGTAAGATAAAGAAAAAACCACCTCCGGGTGGTTTCTCTCATTCATAGGTTAATCATAATCTTCAGAGATTTGCTCATAAATAACAATAGAAATTCACAATAAAAAATATAGGACAAATTATGTACAAGCTAATTGCCTTTGATGCTTACGGAACATTGTTTGACGTTTACTCTATGAGTCGGTTGGCAGAAGAATTATTCCCAGGGCATGGCCAGGCACTTGCTTTAATGTGGCGCGATCGTCAAATTGAGTACACCCACTTAGTGACGATGAGCGACCCCAACCCAAATGGGAGCAAGTACTATCTCCCGTTTTGGGAATTAACTATTCGTTCATTGCATTATGTTTGCAAGCGGATGAATTTGAATCTCACGCCAGAATACGAAAAGCGCCTGATGGATCAGTATTCCAAGCTCACTAGTTTTGAAGATAGCTTGACCGTTTTAAAAACCATTAAAGAAAAAGCTATTTTTACGGCCATATTGTCTAATGGCAGCAAAGACATGCTCGCCACCGTAGTTGACAGTAATGGTCTGAAATCCTATTTAGATAAAGTGGTGACGGTAGAAGACATACATTTATTTAAAACTGCTCCGCAAGCCTATGAGCTTTTATTAAAAGCATTCCCCGTCAAGAAAGAAGAAATTCTGTTTGTATCGAGTAACGCTTGGGATGCACTAGCAGCCAAATGGTTTGGTTTTGATGTGTTTTGGGTTAATCGTCTTGGGCATCCGTTTGAAGAAATTGGCGAGAGGCCAAATTACGAAGGAAGCTCTTTAAGTAAGGTGTTGAAAGTAATTTAATTCTGAGTTTTGAAATTAGTTAGCTCGTAGCTTAGGTATTGCATTCCAAGATATCGAATCTCAATCCTCCCAATGGGCGTAAAGTAGCTGTAGAAAGCGAGGAACTATGACTACTATTACTCCCACTGTTGAAGAACTGCAAATTCTAGAGGCGCTGCGGGATCACAGGCGAAAGCATCGCAAAGGCTTCCCTCGCAATATTTCAAGTCATGTTGAGGGCTATGCGCCAGGGTTAACGACTGGCCAAAAAATTTCTGATGTGGTCGCAAAAACGGTGGGTTCATGGAAATTTATCCTAGTTCAAAGCGCATGTATTTTTGCTTGGATTAGCTACAACTCAATGAACAATACGAATATATGGGATCCCTACCCATTTATTTTGCTTAATTTGATGCTTTCTTTTCAGGCAGCATACACTGCCCCAGCAATCATGATGAGTCAGAATCGGCTTTCAGAAATAGATCGTCAACAGGCTAGCAATGATTTTGAGGTTAATGTGAAAGCGGAGCTAGAGATTGAACTCCTACATCAAAAAATTGATTTGTTGAAAGAAAAAGAACTCTTCGCCCTAACAAAAGCTGTTGAGGCTTTAAGTGAAAAACTAGATGGCGTCTGTAAGTAGGTCACTTTAATACCGCCAAACTATCAGTGTGAGGCAACTCCTTTACTTTATTCTGGTGATATCGTGTGGTATTGCCTTGGCGCAAGAGTCATCGAATGCGTATGACTTAAAAGTAGCCGTCACGAGAGCTGGCGATCGCTTTCAGGTGAGGGCAAGCTATGAGGTGCCAATCACTATATGTGAAGCCTTGCATTTTCTTTAGTGCCATCAGTAGTGATCGAATTCTTCATAAAAAATATTTTGCGTCGACAGTTTGAGTCAATGGCCGAGATCGCATCACTGAAGAAGTCGGCGCCGCCAAAGAATTGTAGATAGATTATGGTTTGATAAGCTAAGATTATATTTATGACAAATCTCAATCAATTGCCTAGCGATTTACCCATCCCCCAAGATGATGGGGCTGCAGATCACTTAGTGGGCACGAGCTTGCCAGCTATCCCCCTAAAAACAACGGTTCATAGCCAAATCAATCTCGCTGAGATTAAGGGGCGTTTGGTGATTTACTGTTATCCAATGACGGGTCAGCCCAACGTTCCATTGCCGGATGGATGGGATCAAATTCCGGGGGCAAGGGGGTGTACCCCACAAAGCTGCTCATTTAGGGATCACTATCAAGAGCTTCGTTCGCTTGGTGCTGATGTTGTAGGGCTCAGTGTGCAATCCACTGAATATCAACAAGAGATGGCGAATCGTTTGCATTTGCCATTTCCAGTACTAAGCGATGAAGGTTATCAATTTCAGCAAGCTTTGCGCTTGCCTACCTTCGTTGCTGCCGGAATGACGCTATTAAAGCGCATCACCCTGATTGCAATTGATGGTGTGATCGAGGCTGTTCACTATCCCATCTTTCCGAGCGACAGTGATCCTGCTTGGGTGATTGATTATTTAAAAAATAAATCTTCTTAATTTTTTATTGGCACGGATTGTATTTTGCCGAGATCTTTGTGACCAATATACGTCATGGGAAGAGTCCCAAGAATAAATGTTGCTTTGCAGCAAAATTCTCTTGCTAAGACCAAAATAAGCCATTAATATGGTGCAGTGCAACAAATAATCAATTGAAGGATAAATCATGTTCAAAAATCAATTTACAGAAAATCAAACAAAATCCGTAGAAAGCGCACGTGCGTTAGGCCAAACCGCTCTTGAGAATGCCCAAGAGTTAGCAGAAATCAATTACCAGGCTGCGCAACAAGCCGTAGCAAATGCACAAGCTAAAGCAGCCGAGTTAATGAAGGGTAAAGACGCAAAAGCAGCCCTAGACCTCCTGCAAAGCCCAGAAGTGCAAGAGGCAGTTGCTGAAGTTGCCGAGTATCAGAAAAAGGTTGCTGCAGTACTTCGTCGTGGCAACCAAGAGTTGGTTGATGCAGTAGAAGCTGCTATCAATCAATCACAGGATGATCTCAAGAGTTTTGTGGCTGCAGCTACATCAAAAGCGCCTGCTGGCTCAGAGGCATATGTCAGCTCCTTTAACTCCGCATTCAATACGGCAATGCAAAACTTTGACCAAGTACGCTCAAGCACACAAGATGCTTTTATAAACTTTGAGAAAAGTGTAGAAACAGTCATGAAGGGCGCACAGGGTCAATTTAGTCAGACTTCCAGGGCGACAAAAAGTCACACCAAGTAATTAGCAGATCATAGTCAGATTAAAGACCCCGTATATGCGGGGTTTTTTAATTGGCGTTGCCGCTTAAAATAATGTCCTGCTAGTAACGTTAGATTCAATTCTTGATAAGATCATTCAATTACAAAAAACTTGAAAATGCTATGAGACTTGAACGCATCATTACAACATTGTTGGCAAGCTTACTTCTGCTTGGGGGATGCTCTAAAGAAGATCAATCCCAGCAGATTAAAGTTGCCGTATCCCCGGCGATTCCCCCAATGCTTTTTGAAAAGGATGGAAAGCTTACAGGCATAGACCTAGAAATATTTGAAGGCTACTGCAAGTCAAGGGGCTGTACATTTAAAGTAACTGCATACGATTGGCTTGGAATGCTGGGGGCAGTAACTAGCGGTCAGGCTGATGTTGCATTTTCTGGAATTTCAATTACCGATAAGCGCAAAGAGGTGATGGATTTTTCCAATGCATACTTCACTAGCACCTGGCAGTTGATTGGCTTAAAAAACCGCAATATCAAAATAACTGATTTATCACAGCTCAGTAAATACACAATTGCCTATCCGACAGGAAGCGTATTTGATGATTATGTGAAAAATGTATTGCAGCCGAAAGGCTATTATTCAGTGGAGCAGGTAAAGCTATATCCATCACCAACCGAAGCTTTGATCGCATTGCAAAACGGTAACGTAGATTTAGTGTTTGTTGATAACGTAATGCTGGTTAATTACCAAAAAACCTTAAATCTCCCAGTCACTAGTAGCTACCAAGTTGTTGGGTTTGATAATCTCGGCTTTGCCTTCAAAAAAGACTCTAAGCTACGCGATGACTTTAACCTATATCTTGAAGAGATCGGACCTGAAAAGCTAAAAGCAATCATTAATCGCTGGACACAATAAATTGAATTGATTCGCGCAAATTGGGTTAAGGTGTTTTTTGTCTATTATTTGAATAATTTATAAGGAAAAATATGTCCCATCATGACAAGCTCATGACTGCTTTTGAGATGTACCAATCAGAGAATGAAAAGTTTCACGGAAAAGGAGTCAAAGCTTCTGCAGCGAGAGCTCGTCACGCTCACATCAGAAAGTAAATCTTTTCTAAAAAAGTCACCTAAGGGTGACTTTTTGCTCAGAGGTCGACGCCCTCTAATACAGAGCCTTCAAGATGACGAGTATCAGCCCACTTCTCAATTGACCAACCGGCATCCTCTTGATGGGTAATCCAATTTAATGAAGCATTGGGTACCGAGGCCACCCGCTCAGTCCTTAGAGCTTGTTTGCTAGCAATTCGATATACCATGTCGAGCGTACCGCCATGACTTACAAGCAGAATCGTTTTACCTGAATGCTGCTCTTGTATTTTGTCTAAAGCAGTTTGAACACGCAATGCAAATTGCTGAATACTCTCACCGCCTTCAAGCTCATGATCTAAGTCACGAGTAACATGAGCTTGCCAAATTGCAGGTTGTAGTAATGGCGCCTCTTGAATCGTGAGTCCTTGGAGAGCGCCAAAATGGCGCTCTCGTAAGGCGCTATCCACTATTGCCTCCACACCAAATAATTCAACAATCGCATTTGCAGTATCGGCCGCTCTTTTAAGGTCGCTGGTATATAAAACATCGAATAAAACTTTTGAATTTTTAAGAGCTTGTGCCATTTGGCGAGCTTGCAAAAAACCTTTAGTATTCAGGGGGATATCAGTATGCCCTTGAAGGCGTCTTTCAGCATTCCAGGTAGTTTCGCCATGGCGAATTAGGCAGAGTTTAGTGGTCGACATATTGCAATTTTTAGTCAATTATTTTTTCATAGTCCAAGCACGTGGATTATGCTCAAAGCTCAGGTGCTCATAGTAGGTATTTGCTTTCGGGGCTGCAAGTAAGACAATCATGCAGCCAGGCTTTAAGCGCCTCTTAGTTTCTTCTATGAGCTGCTTTCCTATTCCCTGCCGCTGGTAATGTTCATCTACAGCAAGGTCAGCCAAATAAGCCACATAAGCAAAGTCTGTAAGGCTACGACTGATCCCAACCAGTGTTTCACCATCCCATGCAGAAATGGTGAGATTGGCATTGGACAGCATTGCTGCAAAGGTATCAACACTATCAATTGGGCGGCGCTCTCCGAGAGTGGATCGGATATAGAGGTCGATTGCCTGTTCTGGGCTAATACTTGCATGCTCGGTATAGGTAATCATTTTTATTGGTCTGATGAGTATGTGAGCGAATCACCATTGCGAATAGTTCCAGAGTCTAGCGCTTCTGCCCTGAGGCCACCCCTATTTTCAAAAGCGTTCATAAAATCAGGCCTTTTGAGCAAGTTAGCTGGTCGCTGACAAGGTTCACATAATTCAGTGCCCTTGAATGGGATGCCTCCTAAATAGAAAATCCGTCCAACGAGACCATTTAGTCCCTCCTCAGAAATTCCCTTAATCACAAAATTTCTTCGGGTATCACCCTCGCCAAAGAGGGTCTGCTGCTTAGCGTGTAATTGGGCGTTAGCATTTTCTATGCCTGAGAGAGCAATGAGAGAAATGTGGCGTATTTTTGGCTTGGTCTTAGAGAATGCTCCCAGACCTTGTGCATAGCGATCTCCCACAATGCCTTCACCAGCAATAACCTCAGCTCGTGAAATCGGCATCATCAACTCACCCGCGCGGGCAGCAATATAAATTGAGTGAATTTTAGGGAATACGTTCATGGTGACAGGATATTACATAAGAAAAAACCCCGGTAATTTCGGGGCTTAGTGCTTAGGCTGCAACTGCGGTTACGGCGGGTACCGTAACCGGAGGGCGCTTATTGAGAGCCCTCTGTATCTTTGCCTTCTCTTTGGGCTTGGT
>Ga0114979_10002756_pt1 | contig 11840 bp, 8 predicted proteins | sample S_140625_EF_Meta_FD_87315 | JGI IMG/M metagenome (GOLD analysis project Ga0114979, IMG submission 87315) | Freshwater microbial communities from Lake Simoncouche, Canada to study carbon cycling - S_140625_EF_MetaG | ecosystem: Environmental > Aquatic > Freshwater > Lake | place: Lake... | reverse complement strand
TCAAAACAAAGCATCGAAAGCAGGAGTAGAAGCAACAGCTGTTGCCCATGAAATGGCGGAAGAAGTGCCCATGAAACGTTTGGCAACACCCGAAGAAATAGCGAACGCCATTGCCTTTTTGGCAAGCCCTGCTGCGTCCTACATCAACGGCATCAACGTGCCGGTAGATGGTGGTCGCACCTTGTGCCTCTAATCACTCGGAACATTTCGGACAACGGCCACTCACACTGAAGTTCATTTCTTCAGAAACATACTTGCGGGGTAGTTTGAATTCAGGAATCACGCCTTCCAAACAGGTGACTTCTCCGCACACGCGACACAAAAAATGTACATGATGGTGATGATGCTCTGATCCGTGAGCACACGTTGAACATACGGCGTAACGAACCACGCCATCGGAGTGAGCCACGCGATGAATCTGACCCTCATTCTCCAATCGCTCCAAGACGCGGTAGATGGTCACACGATCGCATTTGCCCGCACTGCCCTCTTGAATTTCAGCATACGATAACGCCCTACCCGAATCCGCAATCAGACCTGAGATCAATTGCTTGGCCGGTGTGTTGCGAACTTGCTTCATACGCGGGATCTGGTGCGACTACGAAATGTAACTCTTGGCCTTTTCCAGCACCGTCGACAAGCCATCAGGGTTTGTTCCACCTGCTGTAGCAAAGAAAGCCTGACCGCCACCGCCGCCATTGATTTCCTTAGCCAACTCACGAATGATATTGCCCGCATTCAAACTGCGTTCAGCAGCCAATGCCTCGGAGATCACACACGTGATAGTCGCTTTGCCATTCGCCTGTGAAGCAAACATACCGAACAGTTTCGCGTGCTCACCCTTTAATTGGAACGCAACATCCTTGAGTTCTGCCGCATCCAAATCCACATGCTCAGCGATAAATTCAACATCACCGACAAGCGTTATTTTCGATTTGAGTTGCTGCTTTACTTGAGCACCTTTCTCTTTGTTGAGTTTCTCAATCTGCTTTTGCAAATCCGCATTGCGCGCCTGCAAATCCGCAATCGACTTCAACACGTCCTTTGCTTTCAGCACCTGACGCACCTGATCGAGTGTTTCCAATTCCGAGTTGATGTAGTTGAATGCACCATCGCCGGAAATAGCCTCCAAACGACGCACACCCGCGGCTACAGCTCCTTCGCTTTGAATGCGGAACATGCCAATTTCGCCTGTATTCTGCACGTGAGTTCCACCACACAATTCGATGCTGTCACCGAATTTGATGACGCGAACAACGTCGCCATATTTCTCACCAAAGAGCATCATCGCTCCGGTTTTGCGAGCATCTTCAATCGACATGGAGCGGTTTTCTTCCAACGGGAAATTCTTGCGAATACGCTCATTCACGAGTGTTTCCACTTTCGCTACTTCCTCATCGCTCATCTTGGAGAAATGCGAAAAGTCGAAGCGCAAATAATCCGGACTCACTAGTGATCCCTTTTGCTCGACATGCGTTCCCAGCACTTCGCGCAGTGCCTCGTGCAACAAGTGTGTAGCGCTGTGATTTGATGTTATGCTCACACGTCGGTCACCATCCACTACCGCACGGAAGGCAGCCTGTGGATGCTCCGGCAACGTATCGGTAAAATGCACGATGAGATTATTCTCCTTCTTCGTATCCACAATGTGGATTTGCTCATTGGCCGAAACCAATCGTCCCTGGTCGCCTACCTGTCCGCCACTTTCCGCATAGAACGGTGTGCGTGAAAGGACCAATTGAAACGACTCCTTGCCCTTCGCTTTTATTTTTCGGTAGCGCAAGATCTTGGTGTCGCACTCCAGCTCATCATAACCGACAAATGAGGTTTCGCCTTCTTCGAGCGAAACCCAGTCTTCCGTTTCGAGCTTGGTAGCCGCACGACTGCGCTCCTTTTGCTTTTGCAATTCTGTTTCGAAACCAAGTTGATCAATGCGCTTCTTACCTTCTGCAGCAATCAGCGCCGTGAGGTCAGCAGGGAAGCCGAACGTATCGTACAACTCGAAAACAATCTTTCCATCAATCACGTCTCCGCTTGTCTTGCGGATAATTTCATCCAACAACTGAATTCCCTTATCCAACGTGCGCAAGAAACTCTCTTCTTCTTCACGAATCACTTTACTCACCAGCGATTGACCGCTTTTTATTTCCGGGAAAAACTCACCCATTTGTTCGGCAAGCACAGGCACCAATTGACAGATAAACGGTTCTTTAAAGCCCAAGAAGCTATATCCGTAACGAATGGCACGACGCAGAATGCGGCGAATGACATAACCTGCTCCACCACTCGATGGCAACTGACCATCGGCAATGGCAAAGGAAACAGCACGCACGTGGTCGGAAATAACGCGAAAAGCGACATCACTTTTCTCAGGAGTGCCCTTGTACTGCATTCCCGACATCTTCTCGATTACTTGAATAATCGGTGTAAAAACATCTGTATCGTAGTTTGAATTTTTGCCCTGAAGAACACGTACAAGACGCTCGAAACCCATACCCGTGTCCACATGTGTCGAAGGCAATGGCTCAAGTGTCCCATCCTTCAAACGATTGTACATCATGAAAACGTTATTCCATATTTCAATAACCTCAGGATGATCTCTATTGACCAAACTCTGCCCGGAAATCTTTAACCTGTCTTCATCACTGCGTCCGTCAAAATGAATCTCCGAGCAAGGACCGCACGGACCGGTTTCGCCCATCTCCCAGAAGTTATCTTTTTTGTTTCCGTAAACAATATGATCTTCAGGAACCAACTTCTTCCAAAGTTCAAGCGCAACTACAGAGCGCGGTATGCTCTCCTTTTCGTCACCTTCAAAAACAGTCACATACAATCGGTCCTTAGGCAGCTGATACACCTCTGTGAGAAGTTCCCAAGCCCACTCAATCGCTTCCTTTTTGAAGTAATCACCAAATGACCAGTTACCGAGCATTTCAAACATGGTATGGTGGTAATGATCAACACCAACCTCTTCCAGGTCGTTGTGCTTACCGCTCACGCGCAAACACTTTTGCGTATCAGCTACGCGCGGGTATTTGATGGCCTCGTTACCGAGAAACCAATTCTTGAACGGAGCCATTCCGCTGTTGATGAACATAAGCGTTGGATCGCCCTTCACAACCATCGGTGCGGAAGGAACAATGACGTGCCCTTTGGATTGGAAAAAATCCAAAAATTTGCGACGAATTTCTTTAGAGGTCATCTTTTGCATAACAGCCGCGAATTTATTCCGCTTCGTGCATGGAATATGCATTCCCGACTCAATTCCATGCAGAAATTTTCCACTTTAATTATTCCACTAAGTGCATTACATTCGCGACAACTAATGGCCCGTCTTAAATACAAGTTCAACCCCATCACGCTCAACTTCGAGAAGATCAGTTACGGCATCCGTGACTATTTCTTTAGTGCTTTGCGTTACCTGTTTGCAGGATTGGTTATTGGCGCCATTGGCGTTGTGCTTTACGCTTCGTTTTTCAAAGACCCCGAAACCGCTCGCCTCAGCCGTGAAGTCAAATTTTTGCGTTCACAAATCGATGAGCTGAACGACCAAATCGATACCCTGCAGCTGTTCGCAATGGACCTGCAAGACAAAGACGACAACGTTTACCGCAGCATCTTCGGTGCAGAACCATTTCCGGAATACCTGCGCAAAGGCGGTGTGGGAGGAAGCGATCGCTACAGGGATCTCAAAGGCTATGAGAGCAGCGATGGCATCATAGAAACGCAAAAACGCATCAACCGACTCCAGCGTTCGATGGTAGCTCAAAGCAAGTCGTACGAAGAGATTTACAACCTCGCCAAGTCACAAGACCAAATGCTGCAGTGCATTCCGGCTATTCAACCCGTCAGCAATAAAGAACTCCGCCGACTCGCCTCCGGATTCGGTATGCGTATCCATCCGATTTACAAAATCGCCAAGATGCACACGGGTCTTGATTTCACCGCTGATATCGGTACGGAAATCTACGCAACGGGTGATGGCGTCATTGAAGCCGTCGACAGCAAACTCTCCGGTTACGGCCACCACGTTGTCATCAATCACGGCTTCGGCTATGAATCCCTCTACGCGCACATGAGCCGCGTCGCCGTACGCGCCGGAGAAAAAGTAAAACGCGGACAGGTGATTGGCTATGTCGGCAACACCGGCACATCCACCGGGCCTCACCTGCATTATGAAGTGATTAGAAATGGAGTGAAAGTGGATCCCGCTTTCTACTTCTACAGTGATATTACGCCGGAGCAATACGAAGACATGCTGCAACGCGCTGCCAATGCCAACCAAAGCTTCGACTAACCCTATTGACCCACATGATAACCAAATCATTCGAAATAGAGAAATTATACTACTCCATCGGCGAACTCGCCGACATGTTTGAAGTTAACGCCTCCCTCATTCGCTTTTGGGAAAAAGAATTCCCACAACTGCAGCCGCGCAAAAACGGACGTGGCAATCGTGTTTACTCCAAAAAAGATTTGGAACTCTTCAAGAAAATTCATCACCTCGTTAAGGAAAAAGGATTCACGCTGGAAGGTGCGAAAAACGCCCTGCGCGAAAAATCGGAACCAACTACACAAGAGGCGCTCACCGACAAACTGCTTCAAATCCGCAGTGAATTGATGAGGATCGCCAGCGGCCTGTAGTCCCGCGCCCCATCAGCTATGCCAACAGGCCTTGTCATTAAATCAACGGGAAAAAACTACGACGTACTCACCGACGACGGACAGGCCATTGTATGTCAGGTGCGAGGAAAAATCAGGCTCGAAGGACGTTCGACCACCAATCCTGTTGCCGCCGGTGATCATGTAGACTACACTCTCGAGAATGAGCGTGAAGGCAACATCACGCACATCCACCCGCGCAAGAATTACATCATCCGCAAATCGGTCAACCTGTCGAAGGAAGCCCAAATCATCGCCACCAACCTCGATCAGGCGCTGCTCGTCGTCACCACCACGCGACCACAAACAACGCCGGGATTCATCGACCGCTTTCTCATCACCGCTGATGCCTACGACATTCCCGTAACGCTGCTGTTTCATAAAATGGATCAGTACACGGCGGATGAACGCGAAGAAGTGGATGAACTCATCCGCATCTATCAGACCATCGGTTTTTCGTGCATCAAGACGTCGCTGGAAACCGAGGAAGGATTGGATGAAGTGCATCAATTACTGACGAACAAAATCACGCTCATCAGCGGACATAGTGCGACCGGAAAGTCATCGCTGGTGAACCACTTCATCCCCGGCAAAGACCTGCGCATTGGTGAAGTCAGCGAAGCCAGCAACAAAGGGCAACATACCACCACGTTTGCCGAGATGCATGCATTGCCCTTTGGCGGATTCATCGTCGACACGCCCGGTATCAAAGGCTTTGGCTTGGTGGATATTCCCAAAGAGGAATTGCATCACCACTTCAAGGAATTCTTCGCGCTCCTGCCCCAATGTAAATTCCACAACTGCCTTCACCTCAACGAACCGGGATGCGCCGTGCACAAAGCCCTCGAAGAAGGCAACGTCGCACCATCGCGCTACAACAGCTACACGTCGATGTATAACGACGAAGAAGAGCGGAGCGTTTATCGCAACGGCTAATCAACCCGTTTTAGAAAATCCGGAAACGCGCCGACACCATGAAATTCATGGGCGCCTGCGGATAATAAAAACGCTCCGTAATCAATCCGCCATAGCGATAACTGTAGGTGTAACCATTCGATGCGTAGTCAAGACTCAACACGTTGTTCACCCAAACATCCAAGCCCGAGAATTGCGGAAACTTCTTCCACACAACATCCACTGAGCCGCGGATATCCTGCACCCAATAAGCGCTCAGCATGCGATCGCTGTTTCCCGTATTGTCCAAGTACTGATTGCCCACATACTTCGAAATCCACGCTAACTCGACCTTCTTGAGCCAAGGAATTTGCGTAGCCTTTGTGCTCCATCCGAACTGTGCTGCGCCCATCCAATCCGGTGAAAACGCAATAGGCGTATCCGCGAACGGTGTCTCAATTACATCACCTGTTTCGTAATCGTAGATGATCTCATCAAATGTGCTGATGCGATTCCAACTGCGTGTCACGTTTCCTTCGAGAAAAAATCCGTGTGGCAATTGCACACCTGCTTCCAATTCAATACCACGACGGTAACTCTCCGGCACATTCACACGCACCGGTGCACCGACATCGTTCAACGCACCCGTTACCACTAGCTGATCCTGATATTCCATGGCATACGCATTGGCGCGAGCATGGAATTTCGATGACGAAAATCCATACCCCATTTCAATATCCAACATGTATTCAGATTTCACTTGGGTGGGATCCACTGCGTCTACAAAGTCGTTGCGATTAGGCTCCTTACCCGCATACGCCGCCGACACATAGGCCTTGTGCTTATTGGTGAAAAAAGTCAGACCCGCTTTTGGATTCAAAAACAATGCGCTGAAATCAACGTCGTAAGCGCGCAAATCGTTGTCCGTACCATCCGTGCGATAAGCCACACTGCGTGCCTGCACATCCGCAAAGGCATTGAGATGACGACCAATCAACGCCGTATTCTTCCAATACACATTCCCGTCTGTCTTCGTGCTATTGCCCTCATAATAGCGCCACGCGCCATTCGCCGATTGCCAGTCATCGACTAACGGCAAGTCAATCACCTCACCGAAGTGCAACCCGTCGTACAACGAATACGCACCACCCAGGATCGATTCCCATCGATCCGTCTTGCGCGTGAGCGATCCTACCAATCCACCGTAGTGATTGTCGAGCCAGCGGCGACGAATGACATCGGTTTCATAAAGCACAGCACCATCCGAATTAGAGACGCTGTCGATGAGGTAGCTCGACAACGAAGCGCCTTCCCTGTATTCTTCGAAATAGCCCTTGCCGCGCGTATAATGTCCCGTCAACTGCACATTCCAAAGCGAGTTCAACCGGCGATTCCAGTGCGCCTGCGCATGATGCTGCGCGTAATCATCGACCTGATTTTCGTACTGGTAAAAATTATAGGTGCGACCGGAAGTCAATTGATTCTGCGTTTGTGCTTCACTCAAACCGTTGCGCGATGCAAAGTCCAGTCGATCTTGCTCCGTGCCGAAGAGCACTTCATGCGGCGTTCCATACCAGGACTGATACGTGATTTCCTTTCCTCCAAAAGCCGTGAGCTTGAAACTTCCTTTGTTCGTATACCGCGCCAACTCACCGAAGTATGAGCGCAAGAGCGAGCTCGCACGATCGATGTAACCGTCGGATACGACCTGTGATAAACGTCCTTCGAGAATCCAGCTGTTGCGCATGAGTCCCGTTCCGAAGGTCACATTGTTTTTCCAGGTGCCAAAACTTCCCGCGCCATTCGTCGACTCGAAATAGGGCGAGGGGCGAAGCCCACGCGTATCGATGCGAATACTCCCACCAAACGAACCGGCACCATTGGTGCTCGTGCCGATACCACGCTGCACCTGAATGCTGCTCGCACTTGTAGCAAGATCGGGCGTGTTCACCCAAAACACCTGCTGACTTTCTGAATCATTCAGCGGCACACCATTGATGGTGACGTTGATGCGCGCCGGATCACTGCCGCGAATCCACAAGCCGGTATACCCCACGCCTGCTCCCGCATCGCTGGTTGCGACTAATGACGGTGTTAGACGCAACACATACGGTATGTCTTGACCACTGTTGAGCTGCGCAATTTTCACCTCATCCAGTTCGCTGTAAACAATTGGCGAAAGCACCGTAGCGCGCGTAGACTCCACCGTGACCGTGGTCAACGTGTCGATGTCCGGCAAGTTCTGCGACTGATTTTCTTGCGCCTGAATTGCGCTGGCACCTAGCAAGCACGCGGCGAGTAAAAGACGTTTTCTCATTTCTGACGTAACCATGTTTTTTCAACGTAGCTCGTCGGCCAGGGGGCAGCCAACGAAGCGTTTAGCTACCACTATCTTCCTTGGCAGCATTACCTGCCCAGGTTCAAAGGGTATAATCTCAGTCTAGGCTCAGCCTAGACACCCCTGTGAGAACGAGCGCAAGATACACATCCCTTCATCACACACAACATCACATTAGCCTTCCCCTGCTGTAATGACGCACTGCAGTGCGTCCTTGCCCTTGGCGAAAGACACGACGCCGATGTGGCCAATGAAAGCTTGCTCTTGAAGACGACGCGCTGCAGCGCGTCCGTGCCCGTGGCGAAAGGCAAGACGCCTGAGAGGCCAATGAAAGCTTGCTCTTGAAGACGACGCACTACAGCGCGTCCATTCAATTGGACGCACTGCAGTGCGTCCGCTACCATGAAAACACTTAAGCGCATTCCTGAATCAACGAGGAGCGTTCCTTCTGCCAACGAGCCACACCCCCGCCACAATCATCAGTGCGCAGCCAATCTTGAACCAGCTGATATCACGCGTATAATCACGTTCCACCACACTGGCTAATAGCAGCGCAAAGATTCCGGCGAACACGGGTTGCAGGTAGATATACGAACTGGCAATCGTCGGCGACAACCGATGAATAGCCAGAATATTGAAGAGATAAGTAAGAAACGTGGTGCACACAATCACAAAAGCAACACAGAACCACTGCCAGCCATCGAGTGTCGACCAGGCAACCGCTTTCAAGCCCATACCGCCGAAGGGAAAGACTAGGGCGATGGCGATCAAAAACGTCCATGCGACAATATCCAGCGGATGATACTTCTGCATGAGCGGCTTCACCATCACCAGGTAAATGGCATAGGAAATACTGTTGAGGAGAATAAACACGTCGCCGAGCAACGAACTGTTGCCATGCACATCACCGTTGCTCGACCACAACAGCATCGATGCACCCAGTGCGCCAAGCGCCACACCTGCTGCTTTGAACACGGTGATGGATTGTTTCAAAAACACAGCGCTCATCACCATCACCAAAATCGGATTGCTCGTCATGATGATGCTCGCATTCACCGGTGATGTCAGCGCGAGTCCGTTGAAGAACAGCAACTGATTCGTGGCCACGCCCGTAATCGCACACAGCAAAAACCGCCACCAGTCTTCGCGCTGAGGAATGACAATTTTCCGAACGGCAATTATCCAGAACAATGCACATGCTCCCATCACCCGCAGCGCAATGAAACTCGTGGGTGCGATGGGATCGGGCATCACAGACTTGGCGATGATGAAGTTGGCACCGTAAATCAGTGCCACCGCCAACAGCGCCATATGTGCCCAAAAATCTTTGAGCATTACAGGGAGGCCTTGGCTTCTGCCACCACCTTAGCGGCATTGCCAATGAAGATGCGGTCGCCGTTGACCATCACGGGACGCTTCAAAAACGTATATTCTTCGAGGATGTATTTGCGGTAGTCCTTCTCGGTGAGCTTCATTTCATTCAAACCCATCGAACGGTACTTCATGGCGACGCGACTGAACAACGCCTCGTAAGAGCCCGCCAGCTTTTTCATTTCATCAATCTGAGCAGGCGTGATTGGCTCAAGTTTGATGTCCTGCATTTCAAATGCTTTCAACTTCGTGCCCCATTCCTTCATGATACGCTGATTGGTGCCGCAGTTGCCGAGGTGATACACTTTTTTCATGGTGATTTATTTGTGCACAAAACCACGAATGACGTCCAGGAGTTCACTCAGGCCCGGACCAAAATGCTCATTATTGTCAACCACCAGGTTGCAACTGCTGACGAACGGCTCGAGGTATTGTTCTTCGGCCGGACGCACGTGATTGAACCACTGGTAGCGCACCTGGTCTTCGCCGAAGCCGCGTTCCTTGCCATCGCGCTGAATGCGGCGCTGCAGGCGTTCCTCGTGATGCACATCGATGTAGACTTTATAGTCGAGCTGGTTCCAGATTTCTTCATAATGGAAAACGAAGAGTCCTTCCATGATGATGACCGGCGCAGGATTGACAATTACCTTCTGCGGCTCCCAGGCGGGATTGTTGAAGTTGTATTCGAGTTTTTCGATGGAATCGCCGTTGACCAGGCGCATCATGTCATCATGAAAATGCGTGCGATTGATGGAAGTCGGCATATCGAAATTGTGCTGCCCGTTTTCATCCACGTGCTGTTTCTCCTTGGGCTCGTAGTAGTTGTCTTGCGACACGAGCGCCACATCGTCGGCGGTGAAATGATTCATCAGTTCGCGCAGGAAGCTGGTCTTTCCCGACCCGCTGCCACCGGCTATTCCAATCAAAAAGGTTTGCTTGTGCTTCACGGGGTAAAAGTAAGCAAGGAGAACATGTTGCGCCGCGGCCACGTTGCCTCCGAGTACAATTCGCTTCCATTATCCATCAACATAAAGTATCTTTGCCTAACTGTTCCAAAACACAAAACCCATCGTATGAAATCGATCCTGACTTCCCTCTTCAGCCTGGTGCTGTGCGCTACCCTTCACGCCCAACTTCCATCCTACGTTCCCGCCGACGGTCTCGTGGGCTGGTGGCCGTTCAATGGCAATGCGAATGATGAGAGTGGGAATGGGAATCATGGCGTGGTGAATGGGGCGACGCTCGCAGAGGATCGGTTTGGGAATGCGGGAAGCGCTTATGCGTTTAATGGATCTCAGTGGATTGAAATTTCAGAGAATGAAAATTTAAATCTAGTTCATGGCACGATATCCATTTGGTTCAAAACAGATGAAAACACGCTGCAGACCATGCTAGTCAAAAATGAATACGCAACAGCTCTTCATGAAAGTTACGGGATCAGCATTTTCGCCAACAACACAATCGGATTCTATAACAAATATGACTCTAACTGTGTTCCAGGATTAGGATGGTCACTGAACACTTCTCAAAACTACTATTCAGATGGAATCTTTCATCATCTGGTTTGTAGCTTCAACGATGCCTCAACACAATTATTCATCGACGGTGAGTTAAAAAATTCAATTCCTACGCCTTTTTCTAATGCAGATATCTGCCCTGGCAGCCCTCTTTTTTTTGCAAGAGACTATGCGACAAATCAACTCTTTAACTTTAAAGGCTCGCTCGACGACATCGCCATCTACAACCGCGCCCTCACCCCTGCAGAAATCACCCAACTATACACCGCAGCCGAAGAACCCGTTGCGACCTGCACACCGCTCGCGCCCAACTTACAAAACGGACTGGTCGGTTACTGGCCCTTCTGCGGCAATGCCAACGACGAAAGCGGGAATGGGAACAATGGTGTGGTGAACGGCGCAACGCTCGCGGAGGATCGGTTTGGGAATGCGGGGAGTGCATATGCGTTCGATGGGGTGGATGATTATATAGACGTTACAAACACTTTTTTCAATAATGGCTGGGAGAATTATGCAATAAGTTTTTGGCTGAAGGCAGGTACTTTGCATCCTCAAGATGGAAACACTGTTATGAACACTATGCCTCACGGAGGGTTTGCTCTAGGATATAGTTACTATAGTAGTAATTCATTTTACCACTTTAAGACATCATCGAATCCTGATGCTTCATGGGATATTTTTTCTCATGAATATTCCAATGCAAATAATCTGGACTTTAATCAATTTCATCATTTCACATTAGTAAAACAGGGACTCGAATATCGTTATTACATAGATGGAGCTGTAGATAAAATTATGAATAGCAGCATAGCGCCTTTGCCTGTGTATTTTTCACTAAAAATGGGTGCTACAGATGGGAATGGAGAGAATTATAACGGCCTCCTTGACGACATCACCATCTACAACCGCGCCCTCACCACTTCAGAAATCACTCAACTCTACACCGGTATCGCCCCCTGCAACCTCATCGCGAGTGAAACACAAGACACGCCTGCTGAAGTGGGTGGCAGCGCACAGTTTTATGTGACGCTCGCGGGTGATTCGTTGAGCATGAAGTG
>Ga0114979_10002749_pt1 | contig 11851 bp, 9 predicted proteins | sample S_140625_EF_Meta_FD_87315 | JGI IMG/M metagenome (GOLD analysis project Ga0114979, IMG submission 87315) | Freshwater microbial communities from Lake Simoncouche, Canada to study carbon cycling - S_140625_EF_MetaG | ecosystem: Environmental > Aquatic > Freshwater > Lake | place: Lake... | reverse complement strand
TCAAGACTTCACCATCTTCGGTGGCTCACTGGGTGAAGCTGCCGGAAACAAGATCATCAAGGTGATGGACCTGGCCATCGCAACCGGAGTGCCACTGATCGGAATTCTCGACTCGGGCGGCGCGCGCATCCAAGAAGGTGTAATCGCCCTTGGCAAGTACGGCGAAATCTTCAAACGCAACACCATGGCCTCGGGCGTGATCCCACAGATTTCGATCATCATGGGTCCAGCTGCCGGTGGCGCTGTGTACTCCCCCGCGCTTACCGACTTTGTGATCATGGTCGACAAGACCTCGAACATGTTCGTGACCGGGCCAGACGTAATCAAGACAGTGACCGGCGAAGACGTTGGCATGGAAGAGCTTGGTGGCGCTCGCACGCACAACGAAACTTCCGGTGTGGCCCACTATCTTGCCAGCGACGAAGACGACGCCATCGACTACGCGCGCACACTGCTTTCTTACCTACCTGAGAACAACCTCACGGCCTCTGAACGCTACGACCAGACCGAAGTGCTTGAAGTCACGGATGCCGACCGCGCGCTAGACACCTTCATTCCAGACTCACCAAACCAGCCATACGACATGCGCACGATTATTGAGAGCCTGGTTGACGAGAACGAGTTTCTTGAGGTTCAGCCACTCTTTGCTGCCAATATCCTGATCGGCTTTGCCCGCATCGACGGGCAGAGCATCGGCATTGTGGCCAACCAGCCTTCGCAGATGGCCGGAACGCTAAACATTGATGCCGGCGAAAAGGCCGCGCGCTTTGTTCGCTTCTGCGACGCCTTCTCGATTCCAATCTTGACCCTCGTGGATGTTCCGGGCTACCTGCCTGGCACCGACCAGGAGTGGGCTGGCGTTATTCGCCGAGGAGCCAAGTTGCTTTACGCCTACGCCGAAGCAACCGTGCCACTGGTCACCGTCATCACGCGCAAGGCCTACGGCGGCGCTTACATCGTCATGGGTTCTAAGCAACTCGGTGCCGACATCAACCTCGCTTGGCCAACCGCCGAGATCGCCGTTATGGGTGGTCAGGGTGCGGTCAACATCTTGTTCCGCGACAGAATCAAGGCGGCCGAAGAGGCTGGCGAAGATGTTGCAGCAGTTCGCGCCAAGTTGGCTGCCGAATACACCTACAACGTGGCAAGCCCATTCTTGGCTGCCGAGCGAGGCGAACTCGACGGCATCATCGAACCTTCGGCCACGCGCATCAATGTGATCAAGGCCCTTCGTGCCCTAAAGACCAAGCGCGCCACGCTGCCGCCAAAGAAGCACGGAAACATTCCGCTGTAATGACTGAGCAGCCAATCGACATTCAAGTGGTTAGGGGTGCTCCTAACCACGATGAACTCGCTGCCGCCGTTGCCGTTGTGCAGGCAGCGCTCGCTGCAGCCGAAGCCGAAGCAGCTGCACACAAGGGCCGCAGACCGGTTGCATCGTCGTGGAACCGAAACCACGGAATGCTTCGCACTCAAATCAGCGCAGGCCAAGGCCAGTGGTCGGCAGCGTTTCTAGAAGGTCTCAACTAGTCGAATCTGGCCAGCGTTGGCAAGCCGTGAGTTTGTCGTTTAGATTTGTTCAACGACAGGTTTTACCTCTAGCCGATTAGGAAATGCAATGACGCGTGTACCTTCAAAAATTGACGAACTTTCAAACGCCTGGGTGGTAACACTCGCCGAGTTGAGCCCCTCCTTCGCCACCTATGCGGGCTTCGCTGGCGGAGAAGACAAACTCGACGATTACTCACCTGCTGCAAGCGCTCACTTCAACCAGTTGGAGCGCGAGCTACTTGCAAAACTTGAAACCATGGAACCGGTTGACGAGATCGACCAGGTGTCCAAGGATGCTCTCGCATCAAGCCTCCGACTAAGCATCGAGTTGCACGAAACCGGTCTTTGGAAGCGCGACCTAGACGTGTTGGCATCGCCTGCCCAGAGCATTCGCGACATCTTCGACCTCAGCCCTGTTGCCACCGAGAGCGACTGGCAAAACCTAAACAAGCGCATGCGTGCGGTTGAGGGTGCCGTCGATGGTTACATCGAGACCCTCCGCGTGGGCATCCGCGACAACGAGACTCCTGCCATTCGACAGGTCAACTGGGTGGTCAACGACCTAGACAACATCACGGGTAAGGATGGGTTCTTCACCAAGTTCGCCAAAGCCGATGGTGTGGAGCTCTCAGATTCGCTTCGCGGCGAGCTGGCAGAAGCCGCAGCCGTGGCAACCACTGCTTACGCAAAGCTTCAAAACTTCTTGCGAGACGAACTAGCTCCCGTTGCCACCCACGAGGATGCCATCGGGCACGAGCGCTACTCGCTTTTGAGCCAGCGCTTCTTGGGCGCCAAGGTTGACCTCGAAGAAACCTACCAGTGGGGCGTTGAAGAACTCGCTCGGGTGAAGGCTGAGCAAGAAGCCGTTGCCAACGAGATCAAGCCAGGTGCAACGGTTGCCGAAGCCATCGAGATTCTGAACGGCGACCCTTCCCGCAAGTTGCACAGCAAAGACGAACTTCAGGCTTGGATGCAGCGCCTCAGCGACGAGGCCATCGAAAAACTGGGTGCAACCCACTTCGACATCCCAGAGAAGTTGCGCACCCTTGAGTGCATGATTGCACCTACAAACTCGGGCGTGATTTACTACACCGGACCAACCGACGACTTCAGTCGCCCTGGCCGCATGTGGTGGTCGGTTCCAGACGGAGTGACCGAGTTTGACACCTGGCGCGAAACCACAACCGTGTATCACGAGGGTGTTCCCGGACACCACCTTCAGGTTGCAACTCAGGTTTACAACCGCGAAGAGCTAAACGACTGGCGCAGGATGGCCAACTGGTGCTCGGGTCACGGCGAAGGCTGGGCGCTTTATGCCGAGCGACTGATGCAAGACCTCGGGTTCCTAAACGACCCAGGCGACCGTCTTGGAATGCTGGACGGTCAGCGCATGCGCGCCGCCCGCGTGGTGCTGGACCTTTCGGTTCACCTGGGCAAGCCTCGCCTGGATGGCACCGGCAAGTGGGACTTCGACTACGCGGTTGCGTTCATGACCGAGAACGTCAACATGTCTGCCGAGTTCATCAACTTCGAGGTGCACCGTTACTTTGGCTGGCCAGGACAGGCTCCTAGCTACAAGGTTGGGCAGCGCATCTGGGAGCAGATTCGCGACGAGGCAGCAGCGAAGGCTGGGGCCGACTGGGACATAAAAAAGTTCCACCGCGATGCTCTCAACCTAGGTGCGCTCGGACTCGACACTCTGCGTCGTGCGATTTTGGGTTCAAACTAACCCAGAAGAGTCGCTACGGAAGCCGAAGCCAAAGAGTTGGCGGATCGCTCGGATTGTCGGTGGCAACAACCGTTACCAGCCAAGCTTCGCCTTTGACCGTTCGAACGGTTATCTTGCCGCGTTGAACTCCATCGATGGCGTTGGCAACATCTCCCAAGATTCGCTCGCGCAGCTCTGGTTCGCAGCCGTCTAGGCCACCCTCGTCGAGAAGCACAACCTCGACGCCGCGCTTTCTAGCCTCAGCCACACCATCACGAATTCGATCGGTCATAAAATCGCGTCCGCGGATTTCATCGCGCAGAGCAACCTCGGCCATGATGGCGTCATTTGCTTCGGTTGGTGAAAGTGCGCCTTTTCGTTGCACGATCTTTTTGAGCAGTGTAAGTGAATTCTCGAGCGCCTTTTGCACACGCAACTTGCGCTCTGCACGAGTTGCCGTGGTTGCCTCGGCTGCGGCCAAATCGGCAGATGCGAGTTCGGAAAGCCTGGTTGCCTCTCGAGCGCCGCGTTCAACTCCGAGCGAAACGGCCTGACCAGCAACCACCATCGAAATAAGCCCACCAAGCACTCCTGACTCCCCCACGAACGAGAAACCTTCGTAGTAGAAAACCATTGAGGTGATAACGCCGACCACACCGAGCCAGGCAAAGACCGACTGCTGTCGAACCATGACGATGCACAGCAGCACTCCGGTAGCGCCTACATACCAAGTGGCGTAGGAGTGATACACCGGCCCATCTAGGGCAGGGTTCACCAGAAGTGGTAGCGAGGTTGCCGCTGCCGCTGCCAGATAGCCATGCCACCAAGGCATCTTGATGGTTGGGTAGGGCAGAATCGAGCTGAAAAGTGCCAAGAGATAAATGCCGATGGCAATGATTGGACCGACTGGATGCACGTAAAGGTTGAGCGAGGCAAAGCCAAGAACGGCGTGAAACAGGCCAAAAACGATACCCACAAGGGTTAACCCTGCGCGCGAGACTCTAATGATCATTTGAAATCCCACTCCAAAATGATTGTGCTTCCAGCGCCTGGCTGAGTGTTGATAAAGACGCGACCGCCAATGTTTTCAACTCGCTGAATGATGCTGAGTCGAAGGCCAAGGCGATTTTTAGCTATTCGAGAAACCCTAAAGCCAACGCCGTCATCGCTGACCACGATTTTCAGCTCTTTCTTGGTGGCCTTGATGCGAACCAGTCGGGTTGCTGATCGGCCAGCGTGCTGAAGTGAGTTCGCCACCGCCTGAGTTGTCGCATCAGTAAGCGCAGATGCCGCTTCAATCGGAAGGGTCTTTCCGCTGGCCCCGCTGAAGGAGACATCGATGCCCGGTTCCTGGCGCTCCACCGCCTGAGTTAGGGCCTGGCTGAATGATAGAACCGAAATAAGTCCTACAGAATTTTCTTCGGCTGCAGACTTGAGTCTCGCGATTGCTGTCTGGGCCAACTCAAGCGCGGCATCCTGTTCGGCCTTGTTTTGAGCGCGAGCCGAAACCAGCAGCGTAGTGAGCACCGAGTCGTGCACCAGTGCGTCGACTCTAGATCGCTCGCGCTCGATGGCATCGATTCGGGCGCGCTCGGCCGAAGCCTGAGCTGCCAGGTCTGTTGCCTCATCAACGTTGCGGGCCGAGTTTCTTAGCAAATGGGTCAATGTCACCAGTGCGGCTGGAAAAAGAGTTACGAAGGCGGCATCCTGGGCAGCCTTGCCAAGATCTGCTTCGCCACCGAGCGGAGTTTGCAACAAGAAGAACCACACGGTCGGCATGGCCGCCATGTATGCCCAAGCCCACCATCGTGGAAGCAGCAACCCCATCGCCATAGAAGCACCTCCGGTGGCCCACCAGATCCAAGGCTGGAAGTGCGCAACCCCAGTAACTTCTTCAGATAGCTGGAACTGCCAGGTTGCCACCAAGAGAGCGACAACCACGCCGTGAATAACGTAGCCGTAGCTCTGCCCACCGAGGAACCAAAAGTTGACGATGTTAAACAGCAGAGCTGCCGCATAAACGGCTAGAGCGGAGAATGCCCAGAATCCATTCAGGTACTGGATTTGCCCCGTGAACACCGTTATGCACTCAGACAGCGAGACCAACATGAAGAGCGAGAGAATGCGTCCGATCAAACGATCGACGCGCGACAGGGCGAGCGTGGCACTAAACGGTGCGCGTTTTGCAAATGCCACTAGATGTTCACCTCATCGATGAGTCCATCTTCAATCGCGCGCAAGAGAAGCTCGGTCTTGCTTGAAACCGGGCGGCCAATGTAGGCGTACTTTGTGCGAACGCGATCGATGTGTTCTTTGGCTGTGTTCATCTTGATGTTCAATGTGAAGGCAACCTGCTTCAGCGCCATACCCGATGCATACAGGGTGAGCACTTCGCGTTCGCGAGGCGAGAGCTTGGCCTCTTTGAAATCTAGGTCGGAGTCGATTGCGGCCGTGGTCTGAGTGTTGTTCACGTAGATGCCGTCGGCTACCAGTTGAATGGCGCTGGCAAGCTCTGCCATGCTGTTTGCCTTTGGCACGATGGCCGCAGCCCCCGCTTTAATGGCCGCCCGAACCAGCCCCCGTTTGTCTGCGATGCTGAAGATCAGCACCTGACTGCCATGCTCAATTATTCGTTTCACGTTGTCTTCTACCTGTGAACCATCTGCCAAGGAGAGGTCGAGTACCACTACCTGGGGTTCCCCCGAAGACAACTTATCTAGTAGGTCGGACACTGTAGGTTCGGCACCTAAAAGTTTGAAGCCAAACTCCTTGCAGGCAACCTGAAAGCCCAGCCGGATGGCATCGTGGTCGTCGACGATTGCGACAGAAACCTTTTCAACCATTAATCAACCACCCCCAATTACTTGAACCAAAAACCCCTTGTTACTTGCGCACTAGGCTAGCAACGGCCTCCACGTGATGAGTGTGCGGAAACAGGTCGAAAGCCCGAAGTGATACTAACTCGTAACCGCCAGCAATCAGCGGCTTGAGGTCGCGAGCTAGAGCAACGGGGTCACAAGCCACGTAAACGATGTGCTTTGGTGCAAGCTCGAGAACCTGACCAACCACCTTGGCACCAGCACCAGAACGAGGCGGGTCGAGCACGATGGTTGCCGAAGATGTTGGCGAACCGGCCTTCTTGTAAGCCGAACCGCGCTCAGCCAAGAAACGCTCGGTTGGAGCGCAAACTGCCTTCACGTTCTTGAGGTCGGCTAGGTTGAGCACCGCGTCATCCGTGGCCAGCTTGTAAGCCTCAACCGACGTGATTTGCGAATCGGTGCCAAACTTGGCCGCAATCGCGCCCGAAAACAGGCCCACGCCTCCATAGAGATCTAGGTTGTCGGCTGTCTTGTCGAAACCGGCCTTAGCGATGTTGGCCAGAACGGTCGAAGTTAGCAACTCGGCTGCCTTGCGGTGCACCTGCCAGAAGCCGCCTCCAGAAATGCGGAAGGTGCGGCCGGCCACTCGCTCAACCAAACGCTCATCGCCCTTGATCTTCTTGTCGACCGAGTACTGCACCTGACCGGTGTTCGAGGCGGCGATTTCAATCTTGCTGACGCCCGACCAGTTTTTGAGGTGCAAACCCAACTCTCGGATGTCTTCGACCGCCAGCGGCAGATCGCGAGTTTCGACAACCTCGTGGGTGCGCTCGCGGTATGGGCCAACGTGGCCATCCTCGTCAACGTGCAGCTGCACGCGAGTTCGGTAGCCGAGGCCGCCATCCTCGTCGTCGCCAGGAGCTGCCTCAACCACAGGACGCAGCTCGATGCCTGCCATGCGGGATAGTGCTTCTTCTAGAACATCGGCCTTGAGCTCACGCTGATAGGCGAGTGCGATGTGCCCAAACTCGGCTCCACCGGCACCACCCTCACGAGCGGCCTTCCAAAAATGCTTCACGCGGTGCTCGCTGGGCACCAAAACTTCGGTGGTCTCCGCGCGGCAAAACGCTCCGTTGCGGTCTTCGAAAACTCGAGCCTTCACCTTTTCGCCAGGCAGCGTGTGCGACACAAAAACCACACGACCCTCGTGGCGTGCAACAAAGATGCCACCGTGGGCAACCTTTTCGATGTCGAGAGTAAGTTCGCGGCCTAGCCAGTTAGAAGTGTTCACCTATCAAGTGTGCCAGACTCCTTTTGTGACCAGACTCGTTTTAGCTTCTACATCACCAGCGCGACTCAAAGTTTTGCGCGATGCCGGCATCGAACCGGTAACTATTGCTCCCGAGGTTGACGAGGATGCCGTCGAAGACCGCTGCCGATCCATGGGTCTAATAACCTCGACTTCCGATGTTGTGCACGTGCTGGCCAAGGCAAAGGCCGAGGCGGTAGCCGCCATGCCGCAATCGCACGGCGCACTGGTGTTGGGTTGCGACTCGCAGCTCGACCTAGCAGGTGAATCGCTCGGCAAGCCACACGACCCAGATGTTGCCATCGCACGATGGAAGCGTCTTCGCGGCAGCACCGGCGTGCTTTACAGCGGCCACTGGCTGATCGACAATCGCAACCCCGAGCCTGGCAAACTACCTCCCGCAATCGGCAAGGTTTCTTCTACTGTGGTGCACTTTGAAAACATTTCGGATGCCGAAATCGAGGCCTACGTGGCAACCGGCGAACCGCTCAAGGTTGCCGGAGCCTTCACAATTGACGGCCTGGGCGGTGCGTTTTTGCGAAGCATCGAGGGCGATGCCCACACCGTGATCGGAATTTCGCTTTCCGTATTGCGCGAACTCACCCTCTCGCTGGGTGTTGAATACACCGATTTGTGGAACCGCCAGTAATTCAGACCCCGAAGCAAATCGCCGTGTCTTTAGCGTTTCTCACAGGGGTTTTGTCACTTTTTTGTGACCGACCGCCAATAATTCACCCTTTTTAGCCAATAGCATTGGTGATTATGACTGTTGCAGCCAAAAAAATCACCAAGGTTCTGATCGCAAACCGCGGAGAAATCGCCGTTCGCATCGCTCGAGCAGCTCGAGACTCTGGCATTGCATCGGTTGCCGTATACGCCGACCAAGACCGCGATGCTCTGCACGTGAAGCTTGCCGACGAGGCCTACGCGCTGCACGGCACCACCGGACCAGAGACCTACCTGGTTATCGACAAGATCTTGGGTGCAGCAAAACGATCAGGTGCCGACGCGGTTCACCCCGGCTATGGCTTTTTGGCCGAGAACGCCGACTTCGCTCGTGCTGTGATCGACGCCGGCTTGATTTGGATTGGTCCAAGCCCAGAGGCAATCGAGCGACTTGGCGACAAGGTTTCTGCTCGTCACGTAGCCGAAAAGGTTGGCGCTCCCCTAGCACCTGGAACCATCAACCCGGTTGAGGGTGCCCAAGAGGTTCTCGACTTTGTCAAGATTCACGGCCTGCCGGTTGCCATCAAGGCGGCTTTCGGCGGCGGCGGTCGCGGCATCAAGGTGGCTTACCAACTCGAAGAAGTTCAAGAGCTTTTTGAGTCGGCAACGCGTGAGGCAATCGCTGCTTTCGGTCGCGGTGAGTGCTTCGTTGAGAAGTACCTCGAGAAGCCTCGTCACGTTGAAACCCAGTGCCTCGCCGATGCCTACGGCAATGTGGTTGTGGTTTCAACCCGCGACTGCTCGCTGCAGCGCAGACACCAGAAGCTGGTGGAAGAGGCACCTGCCCCGTTTTTGACCGAAGACCAGATCAAGCGCCTCTATGACTCATCCAAAGAGATCCTTAAAGAAGTTGGCTACCAGGGCGCTGGAACCTGTGAGTTCTTGGTTGCGCAAGACGGCACCATCTCGTTCCTTGAGGTGAACACCCGCCTGCAGGTTGAACACCCGGTTAGCGAAGAGGTAACCGGCCTCGACCTAGTGCGCGAGCAGTTCCGTTTGGCCGAGGGCGGCAAGCTTGACTACGCCGACCCTGAGATTCGCGGCCACTCATTCGAGTTTCGTATCAACGGCGAGGATGCTGGCCGCAACTTTATGCCAGCGCCTGGACCGGTCCACGTTTTCAAGGCTCCAAGTGGCCCAGGTGTTCGCGTAGACACCGGCGTCGAGAGCGGAGACGAGATTAGCGGTTCATTCGACTCGATGGTTGCCAAGTTGATCGTCACAGGCGCTACCCGCGAGCAGGCACTCGAGCGCAGCCGTCGCGCGCTAGCCGAGATGCACATCGAAGGTTTGCCAACCGTGCTTCCGTTCCACCGCAAGATTGTCGACGACCCTGCCTTCATCGGCGACACCGCGGCCAACAAGTTCGGCATCTACACTCGCTGGATCGAAACCGAGTGGGTCAACGACATCCCAGCTTGGGGTGGCAGCCACGATGCCGCCGCGGCACCGGTAGAGCGCACCAACGTGACGGTTGAGGTTGGCGGCAAGCGCATCGAAGTTTCGCTTCCTGCTCGTTTAGTTGGCTCCGGCAAGGGTGGTGGCGCCAAGGCGGCCGCTCCAAAGCGCAAGGCTGGCGCGGCTGCAGCCGGCGGTAACACGGGCAACTCGCTCAAGGCACCGATGCAGTCCACCGTGGTCAAGATTGCCGTTGAGGTTGGTCAGAGCGTTTCAGAGGGCGAGCTCGTTGTTGTGCTTGAGGCCATGAAGATGGAACAACCGATGACCGCTCACCGCGCCGGAGTAATCAAGTCGATCGGCGCAGCCGTTGGCGAAACCGTGCCAGCCGGCACCGTGCTACTGGTTTTCGAAGACTAAGAACTAATCGTTTGGGCGGTGCAGCGCGCGCGCAGCATCGCTGATGGTTCCGCTTAGCGACGGATAAACCGAGAACGTTCTGGCCACCTGGTCGGCGGTCAAACGGTTTTCAACGGCGAGCGCAATCGGATAGATCAACTCGGATGCCTTCGGCCCAACCACCACGCCACCGATGACGGTGCCGCTGGTTGAAGTGATCAGCTTGATGAAACCATCTTCGATGCCAGACATCTTGGCGCGCGGGTTGCTCTCGAGCATGATCTTCTGAACTGTGCCGTTGACCAAGCCCTGCTCAACTGCCGCCTGCGACCAACCGACCGAAGCGATCTCGGGGTCGGTGAACACGTTGGCTGCCACGTTGCGCAGTTCGGTTGGGGCAGACACGTCGCCCATGGTGTGAAACACGGCGGTGCGGCCCTGCATGGCGCTCACGGATGCCAGCGGCAAGAAGTCGGTGCAGTCTCCAACCGCATACACGTTGGCGCGCGAGGTGCGAGCAACCTTGTTGACAGCGATGTGCCCGCTTTCGGTGAGCTCAACACCGGCTTCGGCCAGGCCTAGGCCATCGGTGTTTGGAATGGCACCAACGGCAATCAGCACGTGGCTTCCGGAAACCACGCGACCATCCGAGAGGGTTACCTCAACGCCGCTGCCGGTGTTTACCGCGGATGCTGCGCGCGACTTGTTCAGCACCTGCATGCCCTTTCGGCGGAAAACCGTTTCGAGCAGCTCGGCGGCATCCTTGTCTTCGCTTGGAAGCACGGTGTCGCGGCTAGAGATGAGCGTGACTTGCGAACCGAGCCCGGCGAAGGCCGATGCAAACTCGGCGCCGGTAACACCGGAACCAACCACAATCATGTGCTCGGGCACATCGGTGAGGTTGTAGAGATCGAGCCAGGTGAGAATGCGCTCACCATCTGGCTTGGCGGTTTCGAGAGTGCGCGGGTGTGCACCCACGGCAACGATGATGGTCTTGGCTTCGAGGCGCTCCTCTTTGCCGTTTGAGTGCGTGGCGACAACGTGGTGGTTTCCATCGAGTCGACCGGAGCCGTGGATCAAACGAACACCCTGCGACGACAGCACGGCACTCATGTCTTTGGACTGCTCGTTGGCAATCTGAAGCAAGCGCTGGTTGATGGCGCCGAGGTCGATGTCTACTTCTGGGCGAACCGCAGCGCCGCCCGCTTTGAAGCGAATGCCAAGCTCGGTGGCGTGGCGAACCGCGTTGGCTGCGTCTGCAGTTGCGATTAGAGCCTTTGAAGGCACCACATCGGTGAGCACCGCGCTGCCACCCACGCCGTTGCGCTCGATGAGCGTGACCTCGGCACCCAGCTGGATGCCGGCGAGTGCTGCTTCGTAGCCGCCGGGGCCACCGCCGATGATTACGATGTGGTGTTTCTTCTTGATTGGAGTGCTCACGCTTCTATCTTGCCCGAAACTTCAGCCACCGCGCGCAAGCCCGCAATAGACTCAAATCATGAGCAATCCACTAGATGATGCAAAGACCAATCCCTTCGATGTAGCCAAGCACGCGGCTGCTGTTATCGCCGAAAAAACCGGCGTTGCCCAGCACGATATCGCGCTGACTCTGGGCTCAGGATGGGCCAAGGCAGCCGACCTCATCGGCGAGACGGTGGCAACCATCGATGCCGTTGAGATTCCAGGATTCTCGGCACCCGTTGTTGAAGGCCACGTTGCAACCATTCGCTCAATCTTGCTGCCAAGTGGCAAGCGCGCGTTGGTTCTTGGCGCTCGCACCCACTACTACGAAGGCCACGGCGTTCGCCGCACGGTTCACGGCGTTCGAACCGCGGCTGCAGCGGGCGTGAAGATCATGATTCTCACCAACGGCTCAGGCGGAATCAAGGAGCACTGGACCCCTGGCACTCCGGTTTTGATCAGCGACCACATCAACCTCAC
>Ga0114979_10002745_pt1 | contig 11859 bp, 11 predicted proteins | sample S_140625_EF_Meta_FD_87315 | JGI IMG/M metagenome (GOLD analysis project Ga0114979, IMG submission 87315) | Freshwater microbial communities from Lake Simoncouche, Canada to study carbon cycling - S_140625_EF_MetaG | ecosystem: Environmental > Aquatic > Freshwater > Lake | place: Lake... | reverse complement strand
GACCATTGGTGCTTGCGGGAGTATCGAAATCAGCTGGCGTTCATATGATGTATATGGGCACCGGTTGTATTTTTGAATATGACGACATGCATGTATGCACTACGGACGCAAGTGGCAAGGGATTTACGGAGACGGATAAACCGAATTTCTTTGGATCCGGTTATAGCACGGTGAAGGGCTTTACAGACCAGATTATGGCGGAAGAATTTGCAGATACGGTTCTTAATGTTCGGATTCGTATGCCTATTGCGTCCTCTGACGGTCCACGCAATTTCATTTCCAAGATTATTGCGTATACAAAGATTTGTAGCATTCCCAACTCTATGACGGTGCTTGACGATATACTACCGATTTTGGCTCAGTGTATGGAAAAGAGGGTCAAGGGAACGCTTAACGCAACGAATCCTGGCGTTATTGACCATCATACTATTCTTACATGGTATAAGGAACTTCAAAATCCTGAACATACATGGGAAGAAATCAACAACGATGTGCTAGTGAGCACGTGTGTCAAGGGCGCTCGTAGCAACAATTACTTAGATACGACTCGTATTCAAAGTCTATTTCCTGAACTTCCGACAATTGGTGATTCGGTGCGTGTACTTTTGAAGGCAAATGCGTTTCGTGGTCGTGATTAAAGGATAACACCGAGTCAAATGGCGGATTACTTACCAGTTGTGGAGCGACCGTCACGGCCGACTCTGTCGCCATCAGACGCCACAATACACTATACTATCAACGGAGAGATGTGTGAATTTAAAATACTCTATGTAACATATACATCTTACATATACAAGTATAACGATACATATATTTTAAAAAAGGTATTGTTATACAATGATTATCATATTTATGAACGCGAGACGTTCATATTAGATTTATTAAAAAATAATGGGATTACATGGTGTCCGACAATTCTTGTACGCGACGATGAGCAGAAAATTATGGTTATGAATTATTGCGGAACGAAACTTACCAAGGAAAACAGTCCATCGGATACAATGACACAAATGCGGCGCATACTAGAAGACCTGAAACGATTCGATATCCAGCACAATGATATTAAAGTAGATGAAATTCTTGTGAAAGACGGAAATTTATATTTATGTGATTTTGGATGGGCATCCATACATCATAATCTTTCCTGTGGAGTGGGATTTAATAAAACAAATTTATGCGAGATTCGTCCAGATTCAAGTGTTTTGACACAAATTGAGAAAAATATAGGAAAAGATACAACTATATATTTGAGCACAGGGCGCGCATTAAAAGGAAGTCAATCCGAAACACCAACTGTAAGACGTATAGGAGATGAATTTCATGTAGGGGGATATCAAGCGTTTTCCCTGAATAAAGAATCAATAACCTATAAATCAAAAGTACATAAATACAATACAGTATCCAATGTATTAAAATCGCTCAAATCTGAATGCGAATCCGTCAATGACATAGGTTCCAATACGGGCGTGGCTGCGTATACTGCGCATTTTTGCGGATACTCAACAATATATGCGCTGGATCATGATAAAGACTGTATACCAATTCTTCGCGAAATAAATACGGGTCTTGGTATTTCCTCTGTCATTGCTCAACAATACTCATTTGGAGATTCTACTGAAGCCACGGATATTACAATTATGTTAGCGTTGATTCATTGGATTTATTCATGTACATCGTTGAAGTTTTTAGCATTTGACCCAATTTTCAAGTATCTTAAAACGGTTACGAAAAAGTATTTATTGATAGAATGGATAGATCCATCAGACGGAGCTATTCAACAGTTTCACCATATTGATTTTAATAAAGAGAAGCAAACGCAAGAATACACGAAAGCGAATTTTGAGGCGAGTTTAACGTCGCAGTTTGGTGATATTCTTAGCACGACGGGGGTGGATGGAGCAACACGTATATTGTATATTGTACGTCGGCGCGGTGAATAAAAATATCAAAACACATTATATAACGTATGTCTGTAATAGAAGCTAAATATAGAGAACGGTGCGCCCGGCCTTCTGATATTTTTGAACATCTTCCTACTCTACGCGAGTACGCGTCAAAATGTACACATATAACGGAAACTGGGGTACGTTCTGCGGTTAGTTCGTATGCATTTGCGGCTGGTCTTTTAGGAAAACCTGGCAATAAACTTATCCAAATTGATTTAAATAATCATCCGAATATTCAGCAATGTTTAAAAGATTGTAAGAACGAAGGAGTTAATGCAATTTTTTACGAACAGAGTGATTTAATATGTCCTTTAGAGCAGACTGATTTATTGTTTATTGATACATGGCATATTTATGGACATTTAAAACGGGAATTTGCTCGCTGGCATTCTTACGCATCTAAGTATATTATTCTACACGATACAACTGTAGACGAATGGCAAGGAGAGACTGTTCGTATGCGATGGAATGCGGAACAACAGAGTAAGGAGTCTGGTATTCCTGTTCATGAAATTAATATGGGTTTGTGGCCGGCGGTTGTTGAATTTTTATCAGAACATCCAGAATGGGTTTTGGAGAAACGGTTTACAAATAATAATGGGTTAACAATTTTACGTAAAGTTTAAGATTTATACAGAAGATACTATATTAGTTAATTTTAAAATTTTAGTAAAAAATTATAAAATTTTAAAATCTAATTCTGTTGCTAGTTTTAAAAATAATCACATTTCCCTCACAAATACATGGTGGCCATTTTCAATCCAATATTTATAATCACAATTATGTATATCTTCTCCGCATAACATAACAATCTCATTTGGTTGATATATAGATTTAACTAAGTCATAAAATGGTCTACCTCTGTGGTATGAGCCATAAATAACAATATCATATTTTTTATCTTTAATATCCATTTCGACTGTTTTATCGAATTCATCGTTATGTAATTCAGGGCTTAAGTTATTGGTATATGTAATTCCCTTGCCATATAATTTACTATAATCTATGGACTGTAATTTATAAATATGCGGCACTTTCGGATAGTCGTGGCATTCAGTTCCGTATAATGTCTTAAAACCATGTAATGTAATACATCGTAAATAATCTGGATCAATTCTACCGGATAAAAACAATATTCGTTTTACTGAACTATGATTTGACTTGTCTAAAATATATTGTGCTAATTTTGTTGTTGTTAAATGTTTACGCGTATAGGTTAGCAGTTCTGTTGCTAGATTATTACATTCACTCTGTTCATCGGATGTTAGTTCATGAATTGATTTTGATTTTAATCGATTATACAATTTGTTTCCACTTATTATTAGGTGTTTTGGCAAAAGTGCCATTGTATTTTGTGGACATTCTTCCATATTCGGAAAATATGGAATACATCCATTTGCCATAATTTCGTAATGTCTCATACAATCCCAACCTGCTTTCTTGGTTGTGGTGGCAAAAATAGATTGTTTATATTCGTTATAGTAATCTGTTTCATTTGTATAAATATAGGTTGACAATTTGCCTGGTATGAGACTAGAAATGAGTTTTGTTTTTGGCTGAATCGAATCGACGAGTTTAGATTCGGGAATTGAAAGAGTGATCGGATATAATTTTGTAGGAAGTACAGAATTTATAAATTTATCTATATCTTCATTACACAAAAGTGGTATAATTTTATTTATTTTTTCGTCATCCCAGTCCCACCATTTAATTTCAAGTAATTTATCAATTTGTTCTTTCTTAAAACGATATCTAATTAACTTAGCAGGATTTCCGCCATATACAGCATACGGCTCTACATTTTTAACTACATGGCTGTTCATAGCTATAACGGCACCATGTCCGATTGTTACACCGGATGTTATTGTTACATTTGATGCAATCCACACATCACTTCCAACGATTACATCGCCCTTTGTAAAAGGATGACCATGATTATCTACGTTGAATGAATTAAATGTCTCTTTTGATGTAGTACCAAATGGAAATGTTGTAATCCAATTTATGTTATGATTTCCTCCTAAACAAATAGTCACGTTGTCGGCAATCGAACAAAAGTTTCCACATATAAATTTAGCCTTACCCCAACCCCATTTAATATTCGGTTTGCCGTATGTATGTTTTCCGAATGACATGTTTTTATGTAGGAATATTTAAAATTCTATAATTATTTAAGATAAGATAAATTTATATACAAAAATAGTATGGTTCAAACCATAGCTAATGATATGAAATTAGATAAAAAGAGTGCTTTTATTAGCAACCAAGAAACAGGATATAGTCATAAACATATGACAAACGTAAAATAATTTTCGGGTTATGATAAATTTGTTGCTAACACAGTTTATCATGTAGCTATCCGCCTCTAATTCCTATAACTCGCATGTAGGATAAATATTTTTGGTATGAAATTGAATTTTAATAATCTAAACAAATGAACGATTCAAGATGTAATTTTCTATTTGTTATATCCGTATTATTAAAGCACACCACTAATTTATCAGGGTTTTTACCAAAATCGGTTCCTAAATACGCCATCCATAAATGGAATGTACTTTCACTTAATATATAATTTTTACTTAAAATTCCAAAGTAAAGTTGTACAATATCAGATTCTATTATTTGTGTATAGTCATCATTATTAAAATATGCATCTGTTGGAATATCACTTATAACATAAATTTTCCCAATTTTTGTATTGTTTGATAAATATTTTATAGCATTTACATATGATGTTGGTTGTATTTTTTTCATATGGCTAAAATCCTTACCGATGCGAACGCCTAATATAGTGGCATTCGAAATATCTCCATATTTATTAAAAATATATGATTTAATGACCGTATCTTCTAAATTAAAATATTTAGGAATTGAGTACATAACATCACGAAACAAATCTAAATTCTGGTTAAATCCCACAACAACAATATTTGTACCATCTGGAACAATTCTATCACAAGTATAATCATTTTTAACAAATTTATGTGGATTATGTATTTCACTTACGAAAGATAATTTATTAAAAATAGTTTTAGCATACGACACAGGTTCTCCATTGATAGAATGGCAATTACTTTTATCAAACTTATTACCTGTTCCAAACAATAGAGGATAACAATTTAAGAGCTCCAATTTCAAATTGTATTTCTCACAATAATAAATAGCAGCAGATATTAAAAATAAGGCATTTCCTAGACCTATATCATCATAAGGGATTACATAACAATTAGCCATTCTACACATTAGAGTTTTAAAAAATAAATGTATAATTATATAGATGTCAATAGAATCATTGGATACTATTTCAAAAAAATACAAATTAGATAAAAATATTCTATTTGGTCATGATTATATACCCGGATATGAAAGTCTCTTTGAAAGTAGACGTTTCCATAAGTTAAATATCCTCGAGATTGGAATTGGTTCAGTTGAAAATGGTCAAATGGCACATATAATACATACAGGGTACAAATCCGGAGGAAGTGTAAAATGTTGGTCGGAATATTTCCCAAATGCACAAATATATGCTATGGATTTGTACAAGCATATGGAATTAGATACGGAAAGAATAAAAACATTTGTAGCCGACCAAAGCAGTTCGAAGGATCTATTAAATGTAGTAAATCAAATTAATGATAAATTAGATATAATTATTGACGATGGGAGCCATGTTGGCGAACATCAAGCTTTCACATTTATATTTTTGAATAAATATTTAAATAAAAATGGAATATACGCAATTGAAGATGTACAACCTCATAACATTGAAAAATTTAAAAACTTATCAATATTTTCAGAAGAAATGCAAGATTATATACATGAAAATTTTATTGTTAAATGTTTTGATACAAGAAAACGCACTGGTCGAGGTGATGATTTTATCATTAGTTTTACACGCAAATGGTGAAATTAATAGTATTAAATATATGTTATAAACAAATTTTACAGCAGCTCCATAATATCCTCTTCATCGCTATCATCCTCCACCGCATCCTCGTCGTTGTCTACAACTTTCTTAGACTCTAAGTAATTGACCTCGCGTTTCTTCCACTCGCGCGTAATCGCTCCCTTTGTCTTTGTATCCAGAGATACGCGGCTTTCGTCTCCCTTAAACACGGTATCCGTCAAGGCTTCCATCATATCATCGCGTGTTAAGCGCAGTTCACAGAGTGTATCGACAATCGCGCTACCGCTGGCTCCTGGGCGGAACAGACGAGCTCGCAATACGTCGTTCGTTTCGTACATATCTGAGCGATGCCCTATACGCCGCCCCATATCGTTGAACCACCGTCGGTGTTTCAACCGTTTGCTATGTTTACCGAGCCACGAAGGAAAGAGCTGGAAGGGCGCGGTTCCGTTGCACGCAGTTGCGGCACGCACAATCGCGGATACCGCATAGGGAAGTGTAGCCCATTGATGCGACGAATGAATACGACGATCGAGTATATCCCATTCGCCGAGCGCTTCGGCCGCCCGTACGCAACGCTCCAATTTCACGCCATCCGAAGCGGCATCGCGCGACCGCCCCGCGGTAGCAATATAGCCTTCGGCGACCATCAACGGAATCAGACCATAATCAAGAAAGACAAGCGCGTCGCGGTCAACAAATGGTCGGTCGCATCCGAGTAGTTTTCCCGCTCCAGAGAACGCATCAACACGCAACAACTCGTCTTTAACACCTGCTCCACCCGTCTGCTTTGAAAACTGTAAGGTATTCAAAATAGACCGAATGTCGTTTCCATTCCGTTCACAGAGTGTTTCTAGTTCGGCTGCCGTCGTCTTCAGTGTTTCGCCGCGTACCACGCTTGCCATAAGCGCGCGCGCAATGACGGTCTTTGTTGGACGGGCAAACCGAATATCTAAGCATACCGACGTTAGCGGACGCATACGCGGGGTGCTCCGCTCATTTGCAATACATATTATGGGAAATACACAATGCTTCAGAATGCGTGCAAGTTCACCGATACCTCCGCGGTCGCCACGGCTCATTCCATCGCATTCGTCCATGACAACAACGCGACGGCGTCCAACGGCTCCAGAACGCGACGCCTCATCAAACCAACGACGTATAGCCGTCGCCGAGCGTTCGTCGCTTGCATTGAATTCCACAACGTCGTACCCGCACGCCTTTACAAGTAGATGTACGGTTGTTGTCTTGCCGATTCCTGGTGGACCCGATACAAACGCAGCACGCGATCCCGTGGTATTAGGTGTCCAGGCCTTTAGCCAAGCTACCAAATCGTTAATTTGTGTAGTATGTCCAACTACACCGCTAAGCGTTTTCGGAGTGTATTTAGTTGTCCACAGCGCAGATTCCACGGAACCCAGCACATCGCATGCGCGAAGAATTGGAATACCTAGCGTTTTCGCAGTAGTATATTTCCAATGCGTTTCGCAACCATTGCCGCAAATCAAGGCCGATATATTCGGAGCCCAGGTAATTTTCTGCGCGCTGCGTGCGGCAAGGAAAGAAATTAAAATAGAAAATTGGTCTATCTGACCACATGTCGCCACCTTGGCATTGAGAAGTATAGGAAGTGACATTTATATCGGCACTTTATTCAGCACGTAAATAACTAATTTCAATTTTTTACGCAAGTAAAGTATGGAAATTATTCAAAACATGTACTACGAAGTGCAGCCGCTAATTATAAATGAGCGGCTGCACTTCGTAGTACATGCCTCTGTGCGACGCTCATTTAAAATCCGCACGGGTCTTAAGCCGGCGGGGGTACACGTGCCCACGGCGTCTGGTCATCGGGTTCCGGCCAACCGCGTGCCGTCATATCGCCGGGATAGCCTTTCGCACGTAGCTGTGCCTCTTGATTATCAAACAGTGGCATCTGTTCGCGTCCTTTATAATACATCGCGCGTCCCGTACTACCAGGCGAATCAACATCTGGTCGCATTGTTGCAGGCGAACCGGAAATCCAACGGTAAGGAGCCGCCGTTTCGTTAATCTGCAACGAAACCTTTGCGTTCTTCTTATCACCCGTCGACGTTTGAAATTCTACCACAGGCGGAATATATATCGAACCAAGACCCGTAAAGTATCCAGCCGGAATACCTTTGAGTGTAATGGAAAACGCTCCGTCGGAGGAATCAAGAGTGCCTTTGTTGGGAGTATCGGAGTATGCAATCTCCTTATTCGGATATGGTTGTCCAGAGCCTGCGAAACCAATACCACGCGTTACGGGTGCGGCCGCGATCCACGAAATACGTTGAGGAATACCACCGAATATAGTAATGCGACCATTAATAGAGACAGTTCCGTCTACAGGATTGCGCCGAACAATGCCTTCAACACCATCGCCTTTTGAGGAGTGTTCCATTTCTATGGGTGGTGATTAAATACATTTTAGATGCACTAGCATCCAAATTGAAATTTTAGAAATATCGTATTCCGAAAATTTCATACATAAACAAGATTCATCGGCTACACTAGGCACGCGGGCTCGAGTAAGGATGAGATTTCGCCGAGCCACCAATTGCGGCGGCCTTGCCGTGTAAAGTCCACGAAACTTCGGGGTCATCTATGGCGCATTGCGATGCGACGCGCGATGTTGTGCGAGGATACGTTTCAGGAATAGTGGGAATTGTCGTATCCGAAAGCGCTTGCGGGTTGCTAGCGGATTCTTCGGCACGCGGAACATAAATACGGCCGACACCAATACCCTGGAAGTTGCCAGGAATTGTCTTACAACCCTGCCACGTACAGACACGTTTGTATAGTTCAGGCACCATCGTATCTTCACAGCTCGTTGGCATAAGTTTCTGGTTGTTCAGATCACGCACAGAGCTACGCAGCTCAGCGGCGCCATTTGTCATCCGACTCCGGGCGCCATTTTCACCATACATCTGAACAGCCTTGAGCGGGTATTGTAGGCAGCGAGGACGGTAATCCGTGACAATACGTCCATCCGCCATGCGCGCCGGGGCTCCTGAGGAAGCGTATTGCGGATCAGTTGTCGTAAAGCACGCATCACCGGAGGGATTCGGACTTATAGGTGCGAATGCGAGCGAACTCATTATATCTCTTTGGATTGGACATATAAAATTATTCAAAAACATAATCAATAGATAACTTGGAATTAACATATTTAATTTCAAGTTGTCGTATATACGATATAGTAAAAAAGGGTATTAAAAGCACGGCTCTTGCCTCTTAGTTAAGGTCTATAATCCCTTCATTTGATTCAAAAGGAGCGATCGCCGCCTTCGGCGATACTTCGGCCTTGAGTGCATCAATCAGTGCCTGTTTACGCATAGTGGAAGAACCGGATACACCACGTTGGTCTGCAAGGCGTCGCAATTCCTTAAGAGTCATGGACTCAAGAAGTCCAGAGCCTTCTTTACCAGCTACAACAGGAACGCTGCTATCAACACCGCTACCGACGCCGCCAGGTTGAAGATCATCTGGCATAGGTTGAACATCTAGTGTATTGGTAGCAGGCACAGGTTCGGCGTCAACAAACTGCATAGGCGACGGACTCGTGTTAACCACCGCTGCCGCCGCCGATACTTCAGCGTGTAATTCTTCGTGGAGTAAATCCTCATCTTCACCGAGTTCGGATGATGGAGCAGGAGGATAGTCGGACGGTTTCAGTTCACTCATATCGCCTGCCGGTTCGGGAGATTGTGGTAGCATTGCTTTCATTTCATATACAATGTTTTCAAGAAGATTGATTTTTCGGAGCATAAATTGATTCTGCGTCCAGAACCAATATACCGCTCCAAGAATAAGCACCGTCATACACAATGCTATGTAGAAAGTATCTGATAGATTCATTGGTGTCTTCTGATTCTTCCTATAATGTTAAATTCAGAGCATAAACGCACATCATAAATCCGGGTCATTTACGCAACCAGTCCCTTTTCTTTTAATATTTCCATAACACTACTAATATCAGAAACACCCGTTGTAGCTTTATACGAATATGTAAGAGTTGTATCCTCGTTGACAGTCGCCGCCATCTGTAGACATTGAACGGTATCTTTGTATTGTTCCGCAAGTGCCTTAAAGTGCGTAGAAATAAGACTAATGGTATTCCTTTTTCTATAAAGTTTTTCTAAAAATATATTACTAGCGATGAGGCCGTCGTGAGCATTTGTAGAATGAAAAATTTCGTCCATCATTACGAATGTCGGTACGGGAGGCGATGCAAGAACCGACTTCGCAAAGTCTATTTCAGCCTCGAACGTAGAGGCTATTCCCATTTTTCCTTCGTGCTCTAATGCAGTTGTGATTGTATGAAATGGAGACCACGTCATGTGTCTCGCCCACGCAAATCCCCAACTTTGCGCCGTGATAATCGCCAGACCAATAGCCTTACAATAGGTGGATTTGCCGCCGCGATTCGGTCCCGTCAAAAGAGTATGCGACGAGGAGACATAATCGTTAGGAATATAGGTCTTAAGTTTTGGATGATAGACACCCGTTATTTCGATACCGAGCGTTTTTCTTATTTTCGGAATACATATAGATTTTAACGAACATATTGCAACTAATGTATCTATTTCGGCAATCCACGATATAATATCACGTATTGAAGACGCATCGTTCCATACTTTTCCGAACGTTGTAACATTATCCAATCCGTCAAATGATTTTCCAGACGCAATAGCTTTTTCGCCGCGTTCTAAATAATCTTTTATCGCTTTCTGTTTTTTAAGAGACAACGTTTGTAGTTCTTCTAGAATAGATTTTGCGACTGTATAGACAGTGCGAATTTCGGCACCTCGTTTATCAATATCAAACCATATAGCGCGTTGATGAAGAGCCGATTGAATCTGGTTCCATAAACTCATGATGAACATGACGAGCGTAAATCCGATAAAGAGAGATTCTAACAACGAACCAATGCGGTCGGATTGTCCGCGTGATTTTAATACATTGGGAATTGTAATCTGTTTTAGAAGAACCTCTTTTACGCGTTCTAAATATTCCGGTACGTTGTATGCTTGTTCTGGATGTAAAGTGCGTAGAACGAAAAACGGAACAATAATCGCGAGCAACGGAGCGATAATCGCAAATCCTGGAAGCAATATAGTTTTCCATGCGAAATACGCATTCATTATCAACGGACTTGTATTCATAAAACGTGCAATACTGTTAGAACTCCATAGAATTTGGGACATAGATTCCTTTACACGTGGATCCGTGTTATTTATACTATCATCAATATGTGTTGTAATATCGCTTAAGCTTTTTAGTTCATTATGTACTTTATCAACTGTTTTTGGTTCGGACAAAAGTGCCAACAATGGTAGTTGCTTTCGTTTAATCGTCGCAGAGTCTGTACTACAGTTCAATAGACCCTTCTGGAAAAATTGTTTACCCCACGGCGTTTGACAAGGAATCTCATCCGAAATAGTATTGAGAGCAAAATCGGAACATACGCGGGCTCCGAGCATTTACTCGGACAATCGCAAAAAATTGACAGATTAAAACGCCGATACTATACACATCGGGGCTTCTCTTATTTCTTTCGCGTATAAATTCCTTCTTTCAAATGTCTTCTCGTTCTAACATGACGTCTCGTCTTTCTTCCTTTCCGGAGCAGCTGCGTATTGTTCTAGACGGTCGTGTCTCTGCGACGGTATGTCCGGCGGAAGTAGAGGCGGTTCTTGCGTCGCTTCCGTATTTTAGCAAGGGTGCTAAGCCAGCAAAGCGTTTCGGAAATATTGCCTTTTCGGGCGCAGCGGAGGGTGGCAATCGCCCCGCCGGTTGGCGTAGTAGTGGTGGAGGTCGTTCTGGAGACGATGGCTTTCAAGTATATTCGAATCGTCGGCGCGAGGGCGGCGGTGAGCGCTCCGGTGGTGGCTACGGCGGTGGCGAGCGCTCCGGGGGTGGCTACGGCGGTGACGGTGGCGGCGGGCGCGTCGGCGGGGGAGACGGCGGAGGCGGCGGCGG
>Ga0114979_10002743_pt1 | contig 11862 bp, 14 predicted proteins | sample S_140625_EF_Meta_FD_87315 | JGI IMG/M metagenome (GOLD analysis project Ga0114979, IMG submission 87315) | Freshwater microbial communities from Lake Simoncouche, Canada to study carbon cycling - S_140625_EF_MetaG | ecosystem: Environmental > Aquatic > Freshwater > Lake | place: Lake... | reverse complement strand
TTCAGGAGTGCTCGTATGAATTTAAGAAAAAAGTTAATCATTCTTCCTGAGCTTCAGCGAAAGATCGTTTCCCCCTTTGTTTGGATGTGTTTGGCGATGATCGCTCTCAACGTTGGATTCTTCGGAGTTTTTTTTAATAATGTTTTGTCGGAGCTCAATGCCATCGGCGATCAAGCGGTCAATTCCCATTTTTTAACGACTCTGATGGTGGGTTTGGTTATGTTATTAATATTAAATTTAGTTGTCTTGGTTACGTTTACTTACTTTTTCTTTTATTTTTCCAATCGAATTGCTGGGCCAGTGTTTCGAATTGAACAGCAATTAGATTTTTTAAAAGAAACCGGCAAGTTTAATCCGATCGTCCTCAGAGAAAATGATCTTCTGAAAAGTCTAGCTGACAAGATCAACGGTGTTTGTCAAAAATAGCAAAGCCTGCCCGCCCTCGCTAGCCAATTCGATCAGATAGTTTTTGATTTTTTATTCAATTGCAGTCTCACTTTGAGATAACACAGAACCGGCGGCCTTCTCTTGAGATTCTAAAATCGCCAAAGTCGACAGCTTGTTCGAGCCAGGTACCAAAGGATAGGCTCGTGCATTTCGAATACTCTCTGCTTGGCTTGGACTGACTCGGTAATAAGGAAATGAACTTCTCTTTTTGTCGACCAGATCCAATTTTGCAAACAAGTGGTTTCTAAAATCATCAAATCCAATGAAAAAATCAAAACGGCCTTCACCCAAAATATGACCACCAATATCTCTCACAACGAAAAACCCATCATGGGTTTCTCCATTTGGAAGTTTTTGGCCAACCAATTTGGGTAAGTAAACAACATCACCTGCTTTATGAAACTTCTGATCTGCCGCCACTGACCTGTAGGGATCTAAACAAATACTTTTGAATCCCATCCCATAGGGACACTTATTTAAAGCATGATTGATTTTGAATCTGGGCTCTTGGATGAGCTTTCCAGTCACTGGATGCTTCACTTCAAGTTTTTTAAAGTAAGAAAACAATCGAAGACCTTTAGAGTCTTTGTAATAGCACGAACCCTGCATGACACAATTCCAGATTTCATCACGACAGAGCAGTACTAGAATCTTTCCGTCAGGATCACGCATGTGAACTTTTTGATTATCTGCACAGCTTCTTTTCTCTCTTAAAACAGGCAAGTAATAAACTGATCCCACACCCAGACGAGAAGTTCTAGGATCTTGATTCATCTCTGGAGCTGGCGTTTGAGAAACAGGAGGCTTGACCTCGGTCTTTGGATTTGTTTTGGGTGCAGGGACAACTGGCGTTTTCTCAGGCACAACTTCAACAGGTGGTTTGCTCTCCTTTGGCTCATTCTTAACTTCAACAGGTGATGGAATGCTGTCCACTGGTGGCTGAGCATTAGGTTTTTCCTCATAAATTGGATTCAGATTCACTTGTTCTTTTTTATCAGCTTCATTGAACACTTGCTCATCAAGCTCATATTCTTTATCCACGGGCATTGGTAAATCGAGATCATCTAAATTAATTAAATCCTGTTGGTATACGGGATCAAAGATCAAAGGCTTTTCAGTCGTAGAAAGAAACTGATTGTTGTCTGGCTGTGCAGCACAACCAGCAAGTATGATAAATCCTAAAAATTTCATTATCGGTTTTTGAGATTCCATGAATCACCCCTTGGAATTTCAATTTATCAAAGAGCGAAACCCTTCACAGCTGCAATTGAATAAATTGAATAAATCACTCGTAGATGACAAATTTTGTGACGTCTTCAAATGACGATATTTTGTACAACTAGGTGAAAGTTACACCAGATCAGCGCTCAAAATCGCTTTTGCATTAAACCGACTCAAGTCGAGTCGAATTCAGCCGATAAGTTAAGATATGAGAAACTTAAAGAAAAAAGTACCTCAAGCGAAATACAAATTTAAAAACGGAAAATTTGAAGGTCTTTCTTGGCAGCTCGAAGACATTTCGAAATTAGAAGATGCAGCCACTGGCCAAAGTCAAAACCAAGAGGTTTTGTTTCCAGAACCGAAAAAACTCAAACCAACAGGTTAATCAAGTTCAGCGCAGAATTTCAGTGACCTCATCGATTTGAGTCATTTTATCAGCTAACAGACGGGCTTCGTCTAAATCATGAGTCACCATCAGCGTGGGGATTTTCTGAGCCCTGACCAAATCACGCAACAGAAGGCGGGACTCATGACGAAGATCTGCATCCAGCGCAGAGAAAGGCTCATCCAGCAAAAGAAAACGAGGCTTTGTAACGATGGCTCTGGCAAAAGCAGTTCTTTGCTTCTCACCACCCGACAATCGATCTGCTAATGTGCTAGCAAATGTTTTCATCTTTAACTTTTCCTGAAGCCATTCCCATTGCGAATTGAAATCATCAGACTTCATTTTTCTGACATCAGCTGCAAACTTCACATTTTCAAAAGCAGTCATATGGGGAAATAAATCCCAGGTTTGAAAGACAGCCCCTAGGTTTCTTTTCTCCACCGGCAAAAGAGCTAGATCTTCACCTTTATAAAACCAATTTAATGATTGGATATCTTCAATACCAATCATGGCTTTCAAAATTGTCGATTTTCCTGAACCAGAAGGTCCCATCAAAACATGGATACCTTCGTCTAAAATTTCCCAATGCTTGATCGACAACTGGAAGTTCTTTTTTTTAATTTTTAAATTTTCGATTGTCGACATAATCCAAACCTAACACGATAAAAAAGCAAAGACCACTGGCCAAAATTAATAATAAGCTTAAAAGACTTGCAAGGCTTAGCCGATAACTGGTCATTAAACTTTCAACAATTAACCCTAACGTAAAATCTCGAGTTGATAGAATTCGAGAAATTGCAAAATCTCCACAAACCCATGTGGCGACAAGTCCACTCATAAATCGGGAATGACTTTTCATTTGTGGCCAAGTGATTTTTTTTAAGATTTGAAAACTGCCTGCACCCAAACTTCTTGCGATTTGGATCTGAGGATCCAGGGATTTTAACTTTTCGCCCCAACCCAAACGATAAAGACTAGGTAAACTTAAAAGTAAAAAAGCCAAAGGAATTTTTATATAGCTCCAATAGAAATCTGCTGGGAAGTAAACCAGCAATCCAAAACAAGTCAGGGCTGTACTTGGTGCAATGTAACCATTCAAAAAAGTATCCAAGTAGTGGGGAACACGACCCAATCCACAGAAGGCGAACAAAAAACCCATGACCGCTGAATAAGTTAGAAAAGCTAAAAATAATGATGCCAGAAAAGCTTCTATCAAATCAGTACCATAAATACTCAGGTTTCCGATTTGAGATAAACCATCAACGACCGCACTTGCAAAGCTTGCAAAGAAAGCGGCCATGATAATCAAAATTAAAAATACACCTGCATAGGATCCTAGCCAACTGAGCGATGCCTGCTGTTTTGAAAATTTCGCCCGGCCTTTTATAGCCAGAAAAGAAAGAACAAATAAAAGTGCTGTTTGGACTAAACTTAAAATGACAGCCGGTGACCAATCCGAAGACAGGCGCATTTTTTCAAAGATTAATACTTCAAGAGTTGTTCCGCGCCCTCCTCCTACAATTAAGGGCACAGAAAAAGAAGAAAAGAAAACAGCAGTTAAGTAGGTAAAGATCAAAATCAGATCTTTTCGAAGCAGTGGAAATCCAATTTTTCTGTAAAACATGAACCTTGAACTTCCAATCACCTGAGCAGCTTGACTGGTCTGCGAAAGAACTTCTTGAGCTTGATTCTGAATCAAAATTGCAGTCATTCCAAAATAGCTCACCACATGAACAATAATGATTCCCGGTAGCCCCATAGGAAACGGCTGAAGTCCATTCATCACAGATATTAAAACGACCACGACTGGGATAAATTGAGGGATTAAACAAAGAACAACCAACACTGCATGTATGGCAGGACGATGTTGATGAGTCTTTATTAAACCAAGAGCCGCTATAAAACCAAAAAACAAACAAAAAAATGCAGACATGAAAGATTGAAAAAAAGAATTTTTAACAGCCCACAGAAGCTCATCGATTTGAATTTGAAATCCACCCGTCACAGAAAATAATAGAAATATCACGGGGGAAATCAGAAAAAGTAGAATGGCAAATCCAAGAAGGGATCTTTGCATTAAAGAGAGGCTTCCCGTCTGATTTCAGACCATTTTACCAAAATGCTTTCGACCTGAGTCAGACTTGGAAATTCAATTTCTAAAAGTCTAAAAGGAACTTTTACGCTGTCAAATGGTGTTCCAGTCCTGACATTTTTTAGAACTGGTAACATGTAGTTTTTTTCCATTAATATTTTTTGTCCCTCGGGGCTCATCATCAGATTAATGAACTCTTCTGCTTTTTCACAATTTCCACAAAAAGAGGGAATCCCTGCGAACTCGACTTGCAAGGGCTGAGGTTCGATCATTTCAAGGGCTACAAAATCTGAATTCTTTTCTTCGATTTGGTGAAACAATGGAGATGTCACGTAAGACAAAACAATGTCCACCTGCTCAGATTTGAAAAGTCCATAGGCCGTTGACCAGCTAGGAGAATAACTATGAACTTGCTTCATCATTTTTTTGATATATTCAAATCCCTCTTCTTCACCTTTCACTTTTAAAACCCACATGAGAAACTGCAAACCCACAGAGCTAGTTCTTGGATCCTGCAACGCAATTTTAGAAGCAAATTGGGTTTGCATCAAATCATCTAGGGATAAAGTCATGGAAATCCCACTGGATTTTCGCGCAACAAAACTGAGGACTCCCCAATCATAAGGCACGAAATATTCATTTTTCATAGCTGCTTTAATTTGCGAATCAGCATCGATTTTAGAAAAATCAAGAGCTCGCCAGCTCATCTCGACAGTGGCTTTTTGCAAATCAAACTGATCAAAGCCCACCACAAGGTCGGCTCCTAATTTTTGCCCTTCCACTTTCAATCTTTGCAACAAGATTCCTGAATCACTACCTTCGACAAATTCGATGATGCAATTGCATTTTTGCTCAAACAGGGTTTTCAGCTGGGGCCCCGGCCCCCACTTTGAGGTAAAAGAAGAATACGCAAACACTTTAATGACTGGCTTTTGATCTCCGGTCAGCAGTGATTGGTTTTTATTCACATGGGACACGAACAAAAATAGAAAGATAAAACCGAGGAATAAAATAAAATGCTTCATCTATGTTACCACCAAATTCCACGAACACGTTTGAAAAAATAGTAGTCAATTCCTAAACAGCGGCCAGCTCCAACCCATGCAAAAGCAAAATGCGTCGCCAAAAGAACCTTTAAAAAATCTTGCGTGGCAGCGGGACTTAAGTAAATCATTAAAAGTGTCGTCATGACTGCTATCAATGCGATGGGTCTGACAACGTATCCAATGATGTAGGACACAGCCACAGCTAGCTCTAAAGCCAAAAGTGTAAATGCAAATCCCTGCCAATGAGCAACCATATAGGTGTTTAAGACCCACTTGAGCCATTCGGGCGCCTGGCTGCTGGTCAAATTCTGAGAGATCATTTCAGCCACTCGAGGGCGCACTAAAAAATCTCCACCAAACTTTGAGATAAAATTTTGCAAATAATAATAGCCCACAAAAATTCTTAAGAATGAAATGGGAACAAGATGACCTGAGTATTTAATACTTTCAAAAAAAGCGACAAGCATTCCCTATTTAACTTTGCGTTTTGGGCACAGGTCAAAAAGAAAACAATTGGAACAGTCGGGGTTTCGAGCCTTACAGTATTTCCGTCCATGAAAAATCAGATAATGTGAAATCATAATCCATTCTTCTTTTGGGACAAGTTTCATCAAGTCTTTCTCAATCTTCACAGGGTCTTCATGGCGAGTCCAACCTAGCCGTTGGGACAGTCGACCCACATGAGTATCGACCACCACCCCCGAAATAATTCCAAAGGAATTTCCGAGGACCACATTGGCTGTTTTCCGACCCACGCCTGGTAATTGAACCATGCTTTCCAAATCTTGGGGCACTTCACCTCCGTGTCGGTCCACAAGGGCTTGCGCCATTCCAATCAGATTTTTTGCTTTATTTCTAAAAAATCCAGTGGTTCTGACAATCTCTTCCACATCACTGAGTTGAGCAGCAGCTAAAGAATTTGGGTCGGGATACTTGGCAAATAAAAAGGGTGTGACTTGATTGACCCGCTCATCGGTGCATTGAGCGGATAGAATTGTTGCGGCAGTCAACTCGAAGGGATTGTTTGCGTCCAAAGCACAATGGGCATCGGGATAGTATTTTTTTAACTTTTTAAGACCGACATCAAACGGAATTGCCGACTTTTTACTTTTAGTTGCTGAGGTCACCGATGGCTTCGACGGGGCATCCGTCCATGGCTTCTTTGCAAGCGGCTTCTTCTTCAGGACCTTGCGGTTGTTTAGAGACAAAGGCATGACCGTCCTCTTCGTGCATTGAGAAATTTCCAGGAGCTGTCAGAACACAAGCGTCACAAGCGATACAGGTTTGATCGACAAAAATTCGACCCTCGACATTTTCTTTCCACTTCATACTGATGTCAGCCATGATTCTCCTCGAGATTGAAGCCATGACTATAGGCTATATCAACTCAAAACTCCAGGCCCTTTGTCGCATTTTTCTTGAGGTCGTGCATCGAAACGAGAGCCCTCATGAGAAACTTATACCATCTACGGGAGGGTTACCATGGAAGGTCCGCGTCCGCCGCACGAGTCAGAGTGGCCACATTTACTTCAGTTCTTAACAAGTTCACTCAGACCTGAGCATCAATGGTCCATCGAAACCGAATACCCGACAACTCTCACAACTCAAAATAGGCATAATGCTCGAGTCATAACGCATAATAATGAAATCATAGCCCATTCCGTCGTAAAACCCATGATTATTCGCTCTCCCCATGTCATTTACAAAGCTGCGGGTATTGGATCAGTCGTCACCCGCGAAGATCATCGAAATCAGGGATTTTCTCAAAAAGTACTGCTGGATTGTCTTGAGCTTGCTCAAGAGCAGAAATGTGACTTTGCGATTCTTTGGACTCATTTACATGATCACTACCGAAAAATCGGGTTCGAGCTAGCTGGAAGTGAAATGAGCTCAACCATTCAAGATGAATTTGAGCCTCCAGTTTTGAACTTGAGATATTCCAGTGAAAAAAATATATCCCCGGAAGCTTTGAACCGTGTTTTTTCACAGCACACAGTTTCTACGATCAGAACTCCAGATGAAGTCCGTCAATTTCTTAAAATTCCACAATCAAAGGTTTATACTGCGTGGAAGACAGACGGAACTTTGGCTGCTTACGCAGTCGAAGGCAAAGGCGCTGATTTGCAAAATTATATTCATGAATGGGGTGGAAATGTCCCTGAATTACTTTCATTAGTCAGCTATGTTCGAAAATTAAAGGCTCAGCCGGTCACAATCATCACACCGATACATTCTCATAATTTAAATGCTCAATTAAAAACTCTCTCGACTCAATTCGAAGGCTTTCTTGGCATGATTCGATTGGTTGATGAGCTTGGATTCTTTGCAAAAATCAAACGTGGCTTTCGATCTGAAGGCACACAGGATTTTGTGCTCGAGAAGCATGGAACAGGTTACTTATTTGGAATAGGGCGAGATCAATTGGTCATCAATCGCTCATCAGATTTGGTCAGACTTCTTTTTGGGCCCGTGGATTACTCTGTGTTTGATTTCCAAGATAAGAAAACGCCTGAAACTTTAAGCCAGCTTTTACCCCTCCCTTTGTGGTTCTGGGGCTGGGACTCGGTATGAATTTTAAAAAAACCACAAGTTTGATTTTATTTGCAATCGTCACGTTCGGCCTGACCAGCTGTATGGAAGAGCCAAAAAAGCAAACTGAAACTGTCACCTCCAACGAGCAATTTGATAAAGTCATCGATAGCATGATCGGAGAGGGAAGTATCAACCCCTCTGGCATTTCTGTGGGGGATGAAGACACAGTCGTTCAAACAATCACAGTCTCAAATTCTCTCAGCCGAGAACTTTCCCGTCGCAAATTGAAAGTCGTAAGTCATTTGTGTAAGCAAGCAGAAGGTGACAACCCTGAAGACTGCTCTAAAAATCCAAAACAAAGAGAAATTAAATTTTCAGTTGAAGTGATTCAGCGAGACAACAATGGCAACCCGGTCCCTCCCGTAACTGAACTCAGAACCCTTGTTCTCAAGATAAATGACCAGGGGTTTTATGAGTTTTTTGGTGATCCAGTTAAAGATAACACCCGTTTTGCATGGGATGATATTTTAGATCTTCGTGGCTTCTGCCAAAGTTTTGAAACCGATGTTTATAAAGTGAAAGTCACGTGCACAAATCTTAAATTAGAATCTGAACTTTGGGGTATGACGTCAATTCCTGTTCGCAAGTTGGGGCTCAACCGAAACGTTGTCCTAACGAACAAAAAAACAAACGAAGTGATTGAAAGCCAATTGCGTTTCACAATTCGAGTCAGCCCTGAACAAAAAGAAATTTCGAAAATAGTCAGTTTTTGTTCTGAAGGTTTACAAAAATTTGAGAACCAAATTTTTTATTTGGTTCGCTGTAATAATGTCGAAGGACTTTAAAGTCTGACTGCCATTTCAGGTCTTGCCAAACAAGCTTTTGAAATGGCTTAATTGTCTGTATGAGAAAAAAAGTCGCACTTATTTTTGGTGGCAGATCCTCTGAACACGAAATTTCCCTTCGCTCGATAAAAAATGTCTATGAGGCCCTAGATAAAGCCAAGTTTGAACCTTTTTTAATTGGAATTTCCTTGCAAGGCAGTTGGTATCATATCTCTGATTTTGACACACTGTTAAAAACCAAAGCCTTGAGTGACAATCAGCTTCCAAAAAATGCTCAAGCTTGCTCACTGATTTGCAGAAACTCTCAACCTCAATTTTTACTACTCGATAAAAATGTGACTTTTCATGTGGACGTGGCCTTCCCTGTTCTTCACGGCACTTTCGGCGAAGATGGAACTATTCAAGGCTATTTTAAGATGATGAATCTACCCTTTGTTGGCTGCGGAGTTCTTGCCTCAAGTATCGGAATGGATAAAGAGGTCGCCAAAAGATTGATGAGCCATGCAGGAATTGCCAATGCCAAGTCAGTTTTAATTACAAATCATAATCCTGTTTCTTATTCTGCCCTGGTGGAAAAATTAGGCTCTCCATTTTTTGTTAAGCCTGCCAATAGCGGATCATCAGTTGGAGTTTATAAAATTAAAACAGCAGCCGACTACGATGCCAAGCTGCCCCTGGCTCTTTCCTATGATAGTAAAGTTTTAGCAGAGGAGTTTATCGAAGGTCGTGAAATTGAATGCTCTGTCATGGGTCTAAATGATTCACCAAAATCATCCTTACCAGGAGAGATCATCGCTCAACACGAATTTTATTCTTATGATGCTAAATATTTAGACGATGACGGTGCTAAAATTCAAATTCCTGCAGAATTAACATCTGAACAGATTGAAAAAGTTAGAGCACTTGCGATTAAAACCTATCAAGTTCTTGGATGTGATGGACTGACTCGCGTGGATTTTTTTCTGAAGAAAAATGGGGATCTCTTTGTGAATGAGATCAACACCATTCCAGGGTTTACCAACATTTCAATGTATCCAAAAATGTGGGAAGCCACCGGGATTAAATATGCTGATCTCATCACTGAGCTCATTGGTTTTGCAGTTAAAAAATCAGAAGTGGAAAATAAAATTCAATTCAGCCTGGAAGCCCTTAATTCAAATTAAGAGCTTCGCATTTTTGATTTACAATCAGGCAGGATCGTTCCTCATAGCCTGTTAAGCCTTCTGGCCCAATCGGGCGAATAAAAGATGGTCGACATGGATTGTTTCCTGTTAAATCAATGCACATACTTGGGACCCCAGTCCCCTGACCACCAGCTCCAGGTTCTTTTATGATGTTAATTTGACTCTGATTTAAATCCAACGATTCCAACCAAAATCTTCCACTGTTCCCACCATTTGAACCATTCAAAATGAGACTGTTTATTTGTTTTCTAGAGGTAAATTGATTTTCTCCATTTCCTCCATTTTGACCTCGAAGTTCTACTCTAAAAGCGCCAACAATTTTTTTTGCTCTGAGATGAATGAGGCCTCCTGATTGTCCATGGGTTCCGTCGTTCGCCTTGGACCCATTTTCAAAAGTCATAATTGATGCCCCTTCACTGTGAATAAGGTCTGTTTCAATTAAGACGGACTCGCCGTTAGTAACTAGTTTTGAAGCTGCACGAAAGTACAGTCTGCCTGAGATCTTCACATGCTTTTTAATTTCACCGTGACTTTGAAAATCTACAGGATTGAGTTGAGACAACTGGACAGTGCCTTCGATGATTTTATCCTCGGGTATATTCACGGTCATCGATTTAACTAATCCGTCTTCGACCCATTCGTACAGATGAGATCCGGACTCGTTAACTAAATCCTCACAATTTTTAAGTTCGGTTGAAATTCGAGATTTCAATGTGGAAGTTCGTTTAAAATTTAAATTACAATTCAGTCCCGAAAATCGAACAAGGTAGGCTTGAGGCTGAGCGAGGGGCTCGATATCAAAGGTGATTTGTGAAACCTCGATCGCTTTTGATTTTTTTTCGTTTTGATCTTTTACCTCGATACACCCGACAGTTAAAAGACATCCCAGAACACTTAATAATTTAAACTTCATAATTCCTCCTGGAATTTTCCTGAAGCAATCCTTAGGGCTTGAGTAGAACCAATCAGGCCAGACTTAGATCCGAGGAACGGATATTGCTTCCGAAGTGCTATGATCTTGGAGGATTAGCTAAATGAACAATCGAGTGGATTATTTTGAAAAAATTGAAAATCATAAACACAAAGAATTTGTGAAAACAGAAGGCCACTGTGTACTGTGTTCAAGTCCCCTTGAGATTCAGTTTGAGGTGAAAGCCACTACAAACGAAATCCAGGAGCATGCTGAGTGTGTCGAGTGTGAAGTCAGAGTCCGTGTCAAAACTTATACCTTGAATTAAAAACCGTCAAATTTTAGCTTTGATCCTTACATTTTTTTGACATCAGAATAAAATGAACCCGACCATTTCAAATCGGGATTTCCCCAAAAAGATTGTTTAATTGGTGTTCCCATACTTAAAAAATCAGTCCACCTGTTGATATGGACATGACCCACTTGCAACTGGCTACCAAGGTTAAGAGCTTTTTCCACTGGACCCCAAATCACGGCGGAATGTCCTAGGTAACCTGTGTTGGACCATTTCACCATTTCATGGGTGTATTTCACAGCAGTAACAATAAACAAAGGGGCTGGAATGTGGTGTTGCTGCATCTCAGAGCAATTGGAAAGATCTTGGGTCCAGGTCGGCTGAACGAATAAATCGTTTTGCCAATTCCCTCCCCATAGAATTTTTCCAGAATCGGCAGGCACCTGCGCCACAGATTTTTTCCAGCTTTGTAAATTTTGATCCTGGCCAAGTTCAGTCCAAGGACTCTTGTCTTCGATCGTCCTGGACTTTTGAAGGCGATTCATTTCTTCTTTCAAAACTTCATAAAACTTTTTTTCGACATTTTGGCTTATGAATAATCTGTGACAATTGATATCAAGCTGACCTTGCCCGATCAAGAAAGGCTGCAGAATTTGAGAAATATTTTTTTCAAAATCAAAATCTGGATGTACCAAGCATGAGTTTTTAGCATCCATAAAGAACTGAACTTTTTTTTGTCTTTGCATGGCCTTCGTCATAAAACTTTGAGCTTGGCTTGTTGGACCGTAATAAATATAAGCAGACAATCCGGGATGTCCTGCAAGCAGCCCTGAAATCTCTGAAGTGTTGCCAGATAAAAATTGAATTAGGTCAGTGGGTACATCAGACAACTCAAGAATTCTTTT
>Ga0114979_10002738_pt1 | contig 11871 bp, 12 predicted proteins | sample S_140625_EF_Meta_FD_87315 | JGI IMG/M metagenome (GOLD analysis project Ga0114979, IMG submission 87315) | Freshwater microbial communities from Lake Simoncouche, Canada to study carbon cycling - S_140625_EF_MetaG | ecosystem: Environmental > Aquatic > Freshwater > Lake | place: Lake... | reverse complement strand
TAAATCAATATTGCTGCAGCGATAAAGGCGCCAATGGATCCAAAGGCAACTAATTTGAAATTAGGAATAAATGCGCCTAGAGTGATGGCGACAAAGATCAGATACAACTCAGATACCAATTGATCTGCTGTTACAAAAATTCGATTGGTCAGCTCGGGCTCGATGAATTTACCTACTACAGCAATAAATAAGATAGCTCCCAAGATAGCAAAGTTCAACTTTGCCTTGCGCAGAATGCTGAGGAGTTGATCGTTCATATCACTCAAGAGGCGCTACCGTTAAACACCAAACTCATACCAATCCAAAGGATGATGAAGGCGATGAGTATGGTAGATCCAATTTTTTTGAGAAAGTATTCTAAGCTATCCATATAGACTGTGTCGCCTTTTCCAAAGTAATGGTCGAATCGTTTCCAGAAAAGGCGCCCAACTACTAATGGAAGGAGGATGGCAATAATGCCAAAAATGATAGTAAAAGTAGAGCTCATAAAAATACGATTCCTTAATACAAGGGCGTACTTAACTTAGTACGGGGAAGTCGTAAAGGATACAGGGGTTATCCACCAAGATCGAATTTCTGAGGACTGGGTCCTGAACCCAGTCTCCAAAGAGGTCGCATAGGTCAGCATCGTGTGGCATTTGCTTCTTGACCATCACATGGGGCCAATCACTGCCCCAGATTAATTGATGGGGATTGGCTGCAATGACGGCATCATTGAAGGGTCGCATATCAGCATATGGCAAATCACCATCACAGATTCGATAAGGCCCAGTCATCTTGACCCAAGCTTTCTCCTGACGCATCAGCTCAAGCATGCCTTGAAAGCCTAAATCATTTACTCCATGTTTTGTATGGGAATAGCCAAAATGACCAAAGACTAGGTCCACAGGAAAATCCTCAAACACCTGAGCCAAGTTTGGATATTCATTGACATGCATCAGTAGCTCGAGATGCCATCCGAAAGGGGCGATTCGTTTGGCTAAGGTAGTCAGATGTTCAATGGGCAGGCCTGCACTTTTATCTGCAACATCGACAATATTGCAGCGAAGTCCACGTACTCCAGCAAGATGTAGCTTCTCAAGCTCTAGATCGCTGCTGTTGTCAGCAATAACGGCAACACCACGAAATTTTTGAGGATCACTCGTAAGCGCAGCGAACATCGCACGGTTATCGCTACCGTAAACACTGGGTTGCACTAGTACTGCACGATCTACTCCTAATTGATTGAGTAGATCGTTATAGCGTTGTAGTGTGGCATCAGGCGGGGTATAAATGCGCTCATCTGCATAGGGAAAGCGAGTGGCTGGACCACATACGTGCGCATGACAATCGACAGCCCCGTTCGGAAATTGGATCTTAGGTGAACGAATTTCCGAATCGGGTGCTTGACATAGGGGTGCTGAATTTTTATTGAGGCTCAATCGCTGCTTCTTTAGCAATCTTTTGATATTTCGCTATTTCTTCACGAACAAACTTACTAAATTCAGCTGGGCTCATTGGCGTTGCTTTAATCCCTTTAGTTTCATAAGCGGTTTTCACTTCAGGATCTAGCATAGATTGATTGATGCTTTGATTAATCTTAGTCACGATAGCGGGGGGTGTTCCAGCGGGTGCCCATACACCAAACCACAAGCCAATTTCAAAATTGGGATAGCCTTGCTCAGCAATACTAGGAATATCAGGCACTGCGGCATTACGAGTTTTGCTGCTCACACCAAGGGCACGAGCTTTGCCGCCTTTTAGTTGTCCAATCGCCGTATCTAGTGGCGCCATATAAAAGGCTGTGCGTCCCGATATGGTGTCTTGAATCGCTTCAGGCGAACCTTTATATGGAACATGAATCAACTTAATACCCATCAGTTGATTGAAATACTCTGCTGCCAGATGGGTGGAGCTGCCAACACCAGCAGAGGCAAAGGTGATCTCTCCGGGTTTAGCTTTAGCGGCGGCCACTAAGTCACGAATGCTTTTATATGGACCATCTGCTGCAGTGATCATCACATAAGGCGTCTGCCCAAGAATGGCGACATCAATCAAACTTTTTAATGGATCGTAAGGTAGCTTCTTATAAATAGCGGGGTTAGCTGCATAAGACGCTGATTGCACTAGTAGGGTGTAACCATCCGGATCAGAGTTGACGACGACGCCTGTACCAATCAAACCTCCTGCTCCAGGCCGATTTTCAATAATGACGGACTGCTTCCAAGTTTCATTAAGGCTTTTAGCTACCACTCGTCCAGCAATATCAGCGCCAGAGCCTGGAGTGAGGGGAACCACCATTTTGACGGTTCGGTCAGGATAATTTTGTCCTGGGTTTTGAGCATGGCTGACATTCATAGTCAGGGCGAACCCCAAGCCGAAGGTCATATTCAGGATGATTTGGGCAAACTGCCTTGGGCGCTTGGTGATATACATCTAGTCTCCTTCAGTATTTTTATAGTTTCATTGGATAATCTACCATGCTCTCAGAATTACATAAATAGCAATATACAAAGATATAAAGAAAGCGCAGATAAATGACCCAAAATGCAAAAATCAACACAGTTCAAGTCAATGGACTCGAGGTAGCCTATCGATTTGATGGGCCCGAGAATGGCCATGTCGTTTTAATGGCCAATAGTTTGATGTCAAGCCACGCAATGTGGGACTGGAATGTGCCAGCTTTGACAGACCGTTATCGAGTATTGCGTTACGACAAACGAGGTCACGGAGGTACTCAAACAACGCCAGGAACGTATTCCATTGCACAGCTAGCAGATGATGCAGTTGGTTTGTTAGATGCATTGCAGATCAAGAAAGTCCATTTTGTTGGTTTATCGATTGGTGGAATGATTGGTCAGCAAATTGGCGCACGCTTTCCGGAACGTGTGTATTCCTTATCTCTATGTGATACCGCCAGTGAAATGCCTCCCCGTAGCTTATGGGAAGATCGTTTCGCAACAGCGCGCAAAGAGGGTCTTTCTGGATTGGTAGATGGAACCATCAAACGCTGGTTTACTGATCCTTTTGTACAGCGTGCCCCACAAGATATTGAGAAAGTGCGCCAGATGATCCTGGAAACAGGTGTTGATGGCTACATTGGATGCGGTAGTGCAGTGCGAGACATGGCTCAAACCACCATGCTGCTCAAGATTAAGACGCCTACATTAATTTTGACTGGCCGCCAGGACCCAGCGTGTACAGTAGAGCAGTCTATCGTACTCAATCGCATGATTGAAGGATCAAAGTTCGTCATCATCGAAGAAGCTGCGCATTTATCGAATATTGAACAGCCAGCAGTTTTCAATCAAACCATTCGTGAATTTATCGATTCAGTAGACGACGCACTATAGTGAGAGAAGTATTTTTGAAGTAAATGAAGTGCCAAAGAAGTACCTTATTAGGAGAATGGAATGGCTGACCCAACAATTGAGCAAGTAAAGCAAATGCGTACCGCAGTATTAGGTGCTGCAGCAAAGGTACCAGGCGCCTTAATTGGTCTGGGAATTTTATTTATCGTGCTTGGCATGGTTGGTATTGCAGGCCAGACCCTATTTTCATTTGTGTCTATTAACGTATTGGGCGCCTTCTTAATTGTGGGCGGCATATTGCAAGGTGTTCATGCCTTGAAATCTCATGGCTGGAAAAGCGTTGGTATTCAAGCAATCCTAGCTATCTTGTATATCGCAGCCGGTTTGTATACCTGGGCATTTCCGATCCCAGCACTCGAAGTCATTACTCTGTGGTTAGCAGCGATCTTTTTTGTTACAGGTTTTCTGCGCCTGGTATCTGCATTTCAACATCGTCTTTTTGGCGAATGGTTTTGGTTAGTGCTTTCATCGGCAATTTCCATCTTGCTAGGCGTAATGATTATGAATAGCTTCCCATCTTCCAGCTTGTGGTTACCTGGATTACTAATAGCAGTTGAGTTGCTATTACAAGGCTGGTCAATGCTTTTCTTGGGACTAGCTGCACGCTCACTTACGAAATAATGAGTATTCTTATCTATAGATTCGAAGAGCAACAGCCATGACAATGAAAAAAACAGATCTTTATAAAAATCAAGGATTGGCTGTTGCTAGTCGCATGAAGAACGCTGCCAAAGCGCCAAAACCAGGCAGTGCTGAAGATAAGGTCTTGAGTAAGAAAGAGTTAGCGAAGGCCAATCCCTTATTGGCATCATTGATGGGCAAACCTAAATCTAAGTCTAAATAAATTTAGCTGCATCTATATTTTATGCATCAGTTTTTTCATCTCAGTCTTAAGACATGTGCACTTGTATTGAGTTCCCAGGCGCTAAGCTCTTGGGCGCAAATTGCACCACCAGCAAATTACGATCAGAAGTTAAGTGATGTGATCGTGAACGCCACTCGTTCCGATACCCCGCTAGATCAAATGCCTCTCAACACCACCATTCTGACTAAAGAGGTAATAGAGTCATCGCCCGATCAAACAATTGATCAAATTTTGAAAAATGTCCCAGGCGTTTTCTTGAATGACGTACCTTATTATCAAAAAGATCCAACAGGGCAAAGTATTAATGTCCGTGGCTTGGGGTATGGACGCACACTGGTACTCATTGATGGCTTACCTGCAAATGACGCTTTCTATGGCACGGTGCAATGGAATCAAATGCCACTATCGTCTATTGAGTCAGTTGAATTTGTGCGCGGGGGTGTGTCTAGTCTTTGGGGTAACTATGGCATGGGCGGTGTCATCAATGTCAATACCAGAACTCCTAAAAATAGCGCTCAAGAGGTGACTGCGAGTTATGGAGCATTTGGAACGGGTAATGTATCGGCCTCTAAAGACTTAATTGTCTCCGATGCAATGCAGATGCGCTTTTCTGCAGATTACTTTTCAAGCGAGGGTTTCCAGAACTACGCCACGATTTCTCCTGGTTCACCTAGCAACATTAAGAATGGTATGGGCACCGATACGGTGAAAAATACTAACGTCCGTTTACAAAATTACTTTAAGGCTACCCCCGATACCAATGGTTTTTTTCGGATGGGCTACAGCACTATGGCCGACCTTAGTAATAATTATGCGATTGCCCCGAATTTGATACAGACGGCAGATGTGGCTGGTGGGACCACAACACAGCTTGATGTGGACAAGAAAGCACAAGTCAATGTGTATTACCAAAATACCAATTTTTATAAACAAACAGCCAATAACTTAAGCGCACCATCTTATAAGCCTTATATCAATGCGAATTACACTGACCCCTATTCGACCCTGGGTGCTTCTGCTCAGTACACCCACGACCTTAAGGCTGCAGGAATTGATCAATATATTTTAGGGGTCGATGCCAGAAATATCTCTGCATCCAATCAAACGAATAATCTAGCTCCTTCTAGCGCTGTGACTTCAGTGAACTATGCGCAAGGTCAACAAAACTTTTATGGTTTGCTTGGTCAGCTCAAATCTAAGGCCAAGGCAATTCCTCTGGAGGCGACTCTAGGGGCACGAGTAGACGCTTGGAGTAGTCAAACGCCTACTTATTACAATATGAATACAGGTAGTGCGCCAACCTATCAAAGCATTTCGAATAAGAGCAAAACACAATTCAGCCCCTCTCTAGGACTTTTATATAAAGCCAATGCTGACTGGGACTTGCGTGGTGCAGCTTACCAAGCATTTCATGCGCCTAGCATGAATAACACTTTGCGTAGCTATGGATCGGCTGTAGGTGGTTGGTATCTAGCTAACCCTAACTTAACTCCTGAAACAATGACTGGCTATGAGCTTGGTACTGACTATCGCTGGAAGAGTGGTTTCGCACAATTTACGGCATTTAATAACTATATTAATAATGCGATCACGAGTTATAAAATTACGACTGCCAATGCAGGCTTTGCAAACAGCTTATGTAGGGCCTCTGGTATTACTGGCTGTGTAGCGAATACAGGCGGTAGCGGCTTTACCAATGTGAGCTATTATACCAATCAACAAAACCTTTTAAGCCGTGGTGTCGAGATTCAATACCATCATGATGTCAATTCTCAATGGGCCTTAGATGGTGGTTACAGCTATACCCGCACAGTTTTGACCTGGAGTGCGACAAGTGATCCTATCAATACACAAGTGGGTGGCGTACCGATGAATATGGCTAATGCGGGTATTACCTATTTCCCTGTCCCACAAGCCAGTATCACCACTACCGTGCGCTATGTTGGTAATTCTTGGATGTCTACCGGTTCATTGCCTGTACCTGCATATGCAGTAGTTGGCCTTAAGGCGAACTACCAAATTAATTCTCAAGCCTCTGTTTTTGCTTCGATTGTGAACTTATTCAATCGTCAATACGTCACCTTTAATATAGCTTCACAGGCAACTGCTTATCAGGCTGGAATGCCACAGGCTATTACTGTAGGGGCTCGCATTCAATTTTGATGCAATGCAATAGATTAGCTTTTCGAAGCGAGTTGAAGAAAATGCTATAGCATTGACTATGTAGGTAAATGATTAATATAAAAAACAACTAAAAAAGTTTAAGGGAGATCAATAATGAAGTTAAAAACAATTCATTCTCTAATGTTTGCCGCTGGTTTAGGTCTGGCTACATTAGCGAGCGCACAAGCGCCAGCCCCAGCGCCCGCAGGTCCAGGTGGTGTTCCGCCAACTTGGGCGCAAGGAAGAACGCCCGATGGCATGAATCCTGCTCTTGTGCCCAATCCGTCGCCGCTGGTAGCTAAACCGGTTAATGAGATTTTGATTGATAAGCTCAAAGTTCCACCAGGTTTTAAAATAGAGCTATGGGCATCTGGTATGCCAAATGCACGTTCAATGACTGAAGCTCCTAGCGGAACTATTTTTGTTGGCACACGCTTTCCTGGAAACGTTTATGCAGTAGTAACTAAGGATGGCAAGCGTGAAGTGAAAACAATTGCTAAAGGCCTGCATCGTCCAAATGGTGTCGCGTTTGCTAATGGCTCACTATATGTTGCGGAACTCTCACGTATTATTCGTTACGATAATATTGAGCAGAATTTAGATAGTCCACCAACACCAGTCGTTGTGTTTGATGCTTTGCCTAAAGATGAGCCACATGGTTGGAAATATTTGAAGTTAAGTCCAGATGGACAATACTTGTATTTCCAAATTGGTACGCCAGCTAATATCGTAGTACCACCATCTACACATGCAACAATTATGCGTTTAAATCTCAAAACCAATACCATTGAGACAGTTGCCACCGGTGTGCGAAATACCGTTGGCATGGATTTCCAGCCTGTTACCAAAGAATTATGGTTTACCAATATGGGACGAGATTGGGCGGGGGAAGACTTACCTAATGACACCTTAAACCGTTTGGTTCGTCCTAAAGGTATGAACTTTGGTTACCCCCATTGCCATCAGGGCGACTGGCTTGATCCAGAGTTTGGTAAGGGTCGTTCATGTGATGAATTTGATAAGCCAGTTTTGAAATTAGGTGCACACGTTTCACCCATCGGTTTACGGTTTTATACAGGCTCACAATTTCCAGCGGAATACAAAGGAAATATTTTCATTGCTGAGTATGGATCATGGAATCGTTCTAAGAAAGTTGGTTATCAAGTGGTGCGGGTAGTCTTGGATGCCAAAAATAACCCTGTCAAATTAGAGCCATTTGTTACTGGCTGGCTCCAAGGTGAGGAATATTGGGGGCGCCCAGCTGATGTTCAGGTGATCAAAGATGGTTCACTCTTGATCTCCGATGGTGAAGCAGGAGCAATATACAGAGTGTCTTACGGTAAATAATGTTTTATAAAAATATAAAGGCCATCATTGCGATGGCCTTTATTTATGTCGGCGTCCTCTTTCCTTTACAAGCTCTGGCTGCGCCAGATGCTGTATTAGGTAAAGCTAAGTCGCAAACCTGTTTTGCTTGTCATGGAGCAGATGGTATTGGCATTTCTCCGAATATTCCTCATATTGCAGCTCAGCCCCCATTGTCACTTTTTTACCAGTTAGTACAGTATCGAGAGGGCATGCGTAAGGGTGGCGGGATGGAAATATTTGCTAAATCCTTGAGTGATGGAGATATACGTGATATCGCAGCCTACTTCTCTACATTACCTCCTCCACCTGCTAGGGCAGGCGATGCTGTCAAAATCGCTTTAGGTCAAAAGCTTTCGCAGCAAAACTACTGTAATTCTTGTCATGCGCCTCAATTACAAGGTCAAAAACAAGTACCTCGGTTAGCGGGTCAATCGATTGAATATGCTGTGTCGCAATTACGTAATATTCGCTCTGGCAGTCGGGTTGATATGGATGGCACAATGGGCAGTGCGGCAAGAGGGTTAAGTGATGAGGATATTGAGGTGTTAGCCGCTTATGCCGCGTCTCTTAATTAACTTCTAATGATAAACCTTTAGATCTTACTCATTTGCAAATTCCAGCTCGTCAGCAGCCACTTTTCTTAATTGATTTTCTGAAGCTGATTGCGGCGCTTTTAATTATTCTTCATCATTTGTCGAGCTATGGACAAATTGCAGAAGATGCACGCAGTCTCTTACCTGGACTAATGACTTGGCTGTTTGAGTATGGTCGTTATGCAGTCCAAATATTTTTAGTCATGGCAGGTTATTTGGCAGCTCAATCACTGAGTCGCTATGCCACGATCAAATTTAGTGCGCAAAGCCTACTCAAGGTGATTCTGAATCGCTATCTCCGCCTCTTTGGCCCCTACACTGCAGCATTAATTTTCACCATTGTCTGTGCGTATATTGCACGGCATTGGGTGAATGATGAATTCGTCGGTGAAACAGAGACTTTAGGTCAATTTTTAGCCCATCTCTTTTTTATCCAAGGCATCTTGGGATTGGATTCCATTTCTGCAGGCGCTTGGTATATCGCCATCGATTGGCAGCTTTATTCCGTATTAGCTATTTTGTTGATTTCTTTTCCCAGTTATCAGGTAGTCATTTGGGTGATTAGCATTTTGGCAGTGAGTTCATTATTATTTTTTAATCGCTCTGGGGCTTATGAGGCCTACTTTATTTATTTTATTGGATCCTACAGCCTAGGTGTCTTGGCCTACTTAGCCAAAAGCTTTGAAAATCAGAATGTCAATCGTTTAGCTAAAGTAGCTCTAATTGTCATCGGGTTCATCATTGCAGCTTCCTCCTTCCAGCAGATTTGGTTGCGAAACTTTTTAGCTTGGTTTGTGGCGATTGCTTTATTGCTATGGGGAAATCATCCTTATCCCTCGATTGCAAATGGCAAATCATTTTTACTGAAGGCAATTGCTTGGGGAAGTTTGCGCTCCTACAGCGCATTTCTGATTCACTTTGCATTTATTTTGCTGGCCAATACCTTGTATATCGCAACAGGTATGCATACTCATGAGAGTGGGCTATTGGCACTCTCGCTGATGTTCGGTGTGGTGCTGTTTAGTACGGTTGCCGCTAATTATTTATATCGCTGGGTTGAGCTACCATCGCTCAGGCTCCAGGTTTAAAGCCCCATCTCTTTTAAAACGCGGAAAATTTCTCGGTAGGCTTTAGGAGGTTTGTCCTGCTCTTTTTCTCTGCGGGCATTACGTATCAGAGTGCGCATATTCTGAATATCCATATCGGGATATTGTTCGATCATTTTAGTAAATGCTTCATCATTTGACACCAAACGATCACGATAGCTTTCTAAAAAATGGAGCTTAGCAGTTTCAGCTTTACTGACTCCTTGAATCGCATCTAATCGTTTTTGAATAGCATCAAGCTCGTCATCATCCAAGAAGCGCATCAATTTACCAAGATATTGCTTATGGCGGCGAATCGCTTCAAAACTTTTGATTTTATTGGTCTTCGCAATCGCCGTTTTAATGGCCTCATCCAGAGGAATTGTCTTCAGCGCATCACTACTGAGCGCAGCCAATACTTCGGCCAATTTCTGACGTTCTGTCATTTGGCGCTTTAACTCCGATTTGCTGGGCCCCTCATCAGGCTCGGCCAGCTTGGGAGTCCGATTTTTTTCATTGATGTGCATGGTCTTATTTTAGACGGGTATTGAAAATGCCAATTAGGAGCCTGAATTGCGAGTTTGGTAAATAATAGACAAATGTCATTTTTACTATAAAAAATATGGCCTTGGCTAACACATACGACTACATCATTATTGGAGCAGGTAGCGCTGGCTGCATGCTCGCTAAGCGTTTATCTGAAAATCCTGCTAAACGGGTCTTATTAATTGAGGCAGGCAAGAGCGACAACTATATATGGATCCATATTCCTGTCGGGTACTTGTATTGCATTAACAATCCCAGGACTGATTGGTGTTTTAAGACGGTCAAGGAGAGCGGTTTGAATGGCCGCTCCTTGATATATCCGCGCGGTAGAGTTTTGGGCGGCTGCTCCTCCATCAACGGCATGATTTATATGCGCGGTCAAGTTGGTGACTATGAATCATGGGTCCAAGCAACGGGTGATGATGCTTGGTCTTGGGAAAATGCCTTGAAGCGTTACAAGCAGTTTGAGGATTATCACAGTGATGCTAATGAGTGGCATAGCAAAGGTGGCGAATGGACTGTGTCTAAGCAGCGCTTACGCTGGCCCATTATGGATAAATTTAGGGAAGCAGCAGTAGAGACAGGTATCCCTGCGTCGGATGACTTTAATCGGGGCGATAACTTTGGTGTTGGTTACTTTGACGTTAGTCAACGTGCTGGCTGGAGGCTCAATACCTCAAAAGCATTTTTAGATGAAGCTATTAAACGACCTAACCTTACTGTGATTACTGAGGCTATGGTCACCAAACTGAAGATTGATGCGAGCACTAAAAATTGTTTTGGTGTGGAGTATCTCAAAGATGGATTGAATACAGAGGCACTTTGCACCATAGAGCAGGGTGGTGAGGTCCTGCTTTGTGCTGGAGCCATCGGCAGTGTACAAATTTTAGAGCGATCGGGTATCGGTGCGGCTGCCCATTTGAATGCCTTGGGTATCCCAGTCATGCAAGATCTACCTGGAGTTGGTGAGAATCTTCAAGATCATTTGCAATTACGGATGGTCTATAAGGTTAGCGGTATCTCAACTTTAAATACTAAGGCTAATACCCTATGGGGCAAGATCATGATTGTCTTAGAGTATTTACTGAAGCGTTCGGGACCGATGTCCATGGCGCCATCGCAGTTAGGAGCGTTTGCTTATAGCTCACCTGAGCAAGTGCGAGCAAATGTGGAATATCACGTGCAGCCTTTATCACTAGAAAAGTTTGGTGATGATTTGCATGCTTTCAATGCATTCACAGCGAGTGTCTGCAATATCAGGCCGACATCGCGGGGAAGTGTACATATTAATTCGCTTGATCCAGAGGTGCCACCTGTCATCAATCCAAACTACCTATCTACCGCTGAAGACCGAAAAGTTGCTGTTGAATCATTAAGGTTGACTCGCAAAATTGTTCAAACTGGTGCTCTGAAACCATATGCTCCAGAAGAGTACAAACCAGGAGTGCAATATCAAACGGATGAAGAGTTAGTAAAAGCAGCGGGGGATATTGGCACGACCATTTTTCATCCAGTGGGTACCTGCAAGATGGGGCGCGCGGATGACCCGATGGCTGTTTTAGATTCTGAATTGCGCGTTAGGGGAATTCATCATCTACGCGTAGTGGACGCTTCTGCAATGCCCACGATTACCTCTGGTAATACTGCAGCTCCAACGATGATGATTGCTCAGCGTGCTGCAGAACTGCTAGTAAATCGTAGCAAGGGATAGGCTTCACAAAGATAAATCAGTTTGCTAGACCCTTAAACATCAGGCTGATCGCCACTCCGAAAGTGAGTATGGCAAAAATTTGTTGCAATCTAGGCCCGCTTATTTTTTTGCCAAATGCCCTTCCTATTAATAGGCCTGCTAAAGCGCCTAATGAGAAAGGAATGGCGATACTAAGGTTTAGATTGCCGCT
>Ga0114979_10002737_pt1 | contig 11874 bp, 9 predicted proteins | sample S_140625_EF_Meta_FD_87315 | JGI IMG/M metagenome (GOLD analysis project Ga0114979, IMG submission 87315) | Freshwater microbial communities from Lake Simoncouche, Canada to study carbon cycling - S_140625_EF_MetaG | ecosystem: Environmental > Aquatic > Freshwater > Lake | place: Lake... | reverse complement strand
CGGCGAGACGACGTTGACCTGGGCCGACGAAGCCACTGTTTACGCCAGCATCATGGGCGTTAGGGCCAGCGACTACTTCGCTGCGCAGCAGGCCGGCGTGCTGGTCACGCACCGCATTCGCATTCGCTTCTTCCCAGGCATCACGCATCAGCATCGCCTGCTTTGGCGTGGCCGCGTGATGGAGATTTCCAGTGTCCTTGAGCGAGAAGCTCGCTCAATCCATGAGATACTGGCAAGGGAGGACGCTACATGATTACTCAAGGGATTGGAACTCCTCGCGACCTGGGGGGCGCGACCGGAAATCAGATTATTGCCGGCGGCGCGATGACGATCCGAATTGCCGGCGTCCGCGAGATGGCCGAAAAGCTCCAGAACCTCGGCGCTCGCATGGGCGAGCCCGCTGCTCTTGAGAAGGCCGTAGAGAAAGCGGCCGAGCTGATCAAGAAGGGCTACAAGAGCAAGATCAATAGCGTTACCGGCAATTTGCGCAAATCGGTGCGAATTGAGACTAAGACGTATGAATCAGCGGTTGTTGCAATCATCGGGCCGTGGCAGTCGGGGAAAGCAGCCAGCCGCGAGGGGCAGGAGTCGGGCAACATCGCATGGATTTACGAATTTGGTACTGGCAGTCGCAGGCCCGGAACGCAGTCCCGCAGAACCTACATCAATGTCCACCAGATGATCAACCGGCGGATGCGTCTGCACTCTTCAGCAAACGACATTCAGTTTCAGAATATGTCTCGCGGCTACTACTTCATTATGGGCTCAAAGTATGAGCAAAGCAGGCAGGCTCTGGCCGGCAAAGGTGGCGATCACGACTTCTACACCGATCCGGTCACAGGCAAGCAGCGCCCAGTGACGCTGCACCCTGGCGAAGAGTACGCCCCTATGCCACGTTCGGACGCCATGCAGCGGACTGTTTCGGAGCAACGCCAAGCGGTTGCTAGCACCCTGACTGCCGCCATCAAGAACACGCTTGATAGGCTGACACAGTGATCATCTCTCCAGAAAAGCACGTTTTCCAGAGACTCGTCACCACGCCTGCGGTGGCGAGGCTTGTCGGCTTTCAGGTCTACCCGATCGCCGTGCCGAAGACGGCAGTGCTCCCCTTCTGCGTCTACAAGCGGAACAACATTACGCGAGAAGCCCACCTCTCGGGGCCGCTGTATCAGCCCGTGGTTCACCTCCAGATCGCCTCCTGGGCGCTTTCGTATGACACTGCCCGCGAGCTTGCCGACGAGGTGCGGATCGCTTTGGATGGACGCACCGGCACCCTCTCAGGCGTTACAATTAGTGATATACGGCTCGTGTCGGAGACGGACGACTATCTAGACCCGGCGGCCGTGGGAGCGCAGCTCCCCCCTGCATACGAAGTTCGACAACTATTTCAGATTCGGTGGTCTGAGGCCACTGAATAAGACTTTAGCGCAAGGAGGCGCACTATGGCCGGTGTTGCAGCAATGGGCGTGTCGATGACCTACGCTGGTCAGACGCTGACGATCACAAGCTTCAATGTCAACGATCAGATCGACAACGCGGACGGTTCGCACCTCGGTCAAGCCGTGGGCGACCGCCGCCAGTACGTCCCGACGTTCGTGCAGCGGGAAATCTCCTGCGACTTCATCGCCGCAACGGTTGTCACGGCTCAATCTGGTGCGATCAGCATCACTGGCCCTGTCAGCTTCTCCGGCAACGCCACCCTCACGGCATCGACCGTCGGCGGCACTGTGGGCGATCTCCTCAAAGGCAATGCGACTTGGCGGGTTGCCTAACGCTTCGGAGGTGACCCGACATGGCCGGGGCCACCGCACAAGGCGCGACGTTCTCGTTCCTGTCGTTCAGCGGCAAGCTGACCGGCATCTCCGTGGAGATGCCGACAGCCGAGGTCACGAACATGACCGCCGCTACGGATGGTCTTGGATACACATTTATGGTGCCGACCGGCGAATGGGCCGGCGGCACCATAACTGTGGACTTCCTGGCATTCAACGCCGACCCGCAGACGTTCGTCAAGAAGGTCGGCGATCTCAAGTTCACCTCGGCTGGTTACACGATCAGCCGCCGCGTTGTCTGCGAGTCCGCGTCTGTGAGCGCGCAGGCCGGCGAGCTAGTTCGCGGCTCACTCAAGTTTCTGATGACTGATTACAAAGGCACATAGTCGGCAGGATGCCGCACCTAGAAGCACTTTCTGGAGCAGATTGAAATGGCACTTGATCGTAAAAGCATCCTGGCAGTCGACGACGTTCGCAAGGAGAAGTTCGCAGTTCCCGAGTGGAAGGGCGACGTGTTTCTTCGTGTTCTCACCGGCACCGACCGCGATCGTTTCGAGGAGTCCTACGCCGACCAGAAGATGAAGGCGTTCCGCATTCGCTTCCTCCTGCTCGCCCTGTGCGACGAGGACGGCGAGCGGCTCTTCGGCGAAGACGAGGCCGATGTTCTCGGCAAGAAGTCGTCTGTGGTGATCAATCGCCTGTTCGAGGCTGGCTGGAAGCTGAATGCCTTCACGCAGGAGGCTGTGGATGACCTGGGGGAAGATTCGCCCGCCGCCCTGAGCGACGGTTCTACTTCCGTCTAGCGGCAACGCTTGGGATGAGCGTGAAGCGGTTGCTGGAGGAAGTGGACAGCAAGGAGATCGCCGAGTGGTATGCGTTTGATCAGCGGTGGCCGTTGCCTGACCCTTGGGGCCAGACGGCAAGATTGTGCAGGGTGATCATGGCTTCGTCTGGCAACTACAAGAAGCATGACCTTCCAGACGAGTCTGCGTTCATTCCGACCGTAATCAAGCCGGAGCAGTCGCAGAATCAGGTGCTGGCCGAGCTGATGAAGTTGAACACGCCACTACCGGGGTGAATTGATGGCAAACGGCTACCTCGGCAAGATCAGCGCGATTGTCTCGGCGAATACGGCCGACTTCGACGGGAAACTGTCGAAGTCGGCCAAGGAAGTGTCGTCGTTTGCCAGGAGTGTGCAGAGCAATCTGACCTCTGCCTCCCGGCAGGCGGCGCGTTCCCTAGAAGGCATCTACACGCCGCTCCAGAAGTTCGAGCGGTCGCTCCAGGCCGCCGCGTCGATGAAGCTCTCGTTCAAGGGCTTCCCCGGCATGATCAAGGACTTGGACTCGCTCCAGTCCAGGCTGAACTCGGCTCTGTCGAAGCGTCAGGTCGACATCGTCTTGAAGACGACCGGGATGTCCAGCGTCTCAGCCCTGCGGGACGCGATCAGCGGGCTCAAGTCTAAGGACATTGAACTCATCGCTCGCGTCGGCGGAATTGACAAGCTGAAGGCGCTTGGCGGGAAGATCACCGCTGACGTTGATATCGGCGCGTCCCGCAAGACTCTTGCAGACCTGACCGTAGCCGCCGAGGCTGCGAAGGCCAAGGTGGCCTCCATCGGCAACGTGCCCGTCACGGTCAAGGTCAACGCCGAGGGCGTCGACTCGCTGAGAGCCAAGCTTGACGAAGCGAGAGGCGCGGCCGGCAAGCTCATGGGCGGCGAGTTCATGGGGCAGAAGTCGCTGACAAAGGCGATTTCTGGGGTTAGCGGCGAGCTGATCAAGGTCGAGGCAGAGCTTGCTAGGGCCGCGGCGGCGAAGAAGACGCTCGAGGCGATGTCTGCGGGGCCGCGATCGAAGCCCGAGGAGCTAAACAGGGCAAACGACCGAGTGTCGTCGCTAACGGGCCAGCAACAGGAACTTGGCAAGAAACTTGCCGAACTTGAGAAGTACCGCGACTTAATAAAGACCGTGATGCGCGAGATCAAGCAGGCCGAAGCCGGCGGCGGCGCGGCTGGTGGCGGCGGCGGCGACATCGCCGCAGCCAAGAAAGAGGAAGCAGCAGCGATTAGGGCCGTGTCGCGGGCGGCGAAGGAACTGCAAACTCAGATCACCGCGAAGTACGGCGTCGACATCGACCTGTCCGATCTCGATCAGCTTATAAGCCGTGGTGGCAAGGCGAGCGATGTCCTTGAGCGACTGCCGGCGTTAATGGACGAGCTTGGTCGCTCCGATCTTGAGGCCGCGTCGAACAAGATGCGGCAGCTTGTGTCTGTGTCAGAAGAACTATCCGATCCAATCAAAGCAGCCCAAGCAACATTGACGGGTCTCGCGAAAGAGGTGCAGGCTGGGTTCCTGCCAGCTCTCGTTCAGTCCCAGTCTGAACTTGAGTCGTTAAATGCCCTGATTGAAGAGGGAATCGCGCCAACGGCAGCGATCAAGAAGAACTTTGATCAAGTCAAGGCGAGCGTTGACGCCACCGTAGCGTCGGTTCGACAGTTGGCAGAGGTTTCCGAGAAGGCGGGCAGGCTGAAGACGGGGCGAGAGCTTGTATTCGCGCAGCCGGCTCTGTCGGAGTCTCTTGACCGCGGCGCAGCGGTCGGCAACAAGGCGGCGGGCCTGCCGGCTTCGGCGATTTCCTCGAGTCCTCGGCTCGTCGAATCTCTTGTCAAAGTCAACCAGCTCACTCGTGAAGCCGAGGCGGCATTCGCGAAGTTGCAGATGAAGGCGAACGTCGGCCTGCCCACGGGATCGGCGCAGCGATCGCTTGACCTGCTCGTCCTGAAGATGAACGAGGCTCACTCCGTCGCCGAGAAGGAGATCAAGGTTCACCTTGATACGGCAGATGCCAAGCGGAAAGCGACGGAACTGAAGGCCCGCCTGGACGGCCTCCGCGAGGAAGTAAGGTTCACCGTTACGGGCGGCTTCTCTAACGCCGGCCAGATCGAAGCCGAGGTATCGCGAGTCACCGCGGACATCCAGAAGCTAGACGACACGCAGAAGGCTGCGTTCGGCCAGCGGGCCATGCTGGTCATCGACCTCCTTGGCGACAACAAGATTCAAGACGCCGCCATCGAGGTGAAGAACCTCCGCTCGGACCTTGACCAGCAGATGGAACTCAAGGTCACGACGGACTCGGCACAGAAGGCCGTGGACGACTTCAAGGCCAAGATGGACCGCGTTCGTGAGCAGAACGCATTCGTCATCACTGACCGCCCACAGAACATGGAGCAGGCCGAGTCGCGGGAGTCCAGCCTGCGAGGCGAGGTGGGGCAGCTTGACGGAAGCCGAAGGGCCAAGTTCAGGGGATTGCTTGAGGACGCGGCCGTGGCACGCGAGACCGGCAAACTCGACAAATACAACGACGCGCTTGACAAGATCACAATCAAGCTTGCAAGCGAAAAGAAGCTTGTCATCGATGACAAGAAGGCCCAGGACAGCCTTGACGCCATCAATAGAGACCTCCGCTCGATCGCCGACGCCCTCGGCCCGCCGGCCGGCATGGATAGGCTCAAGGAGTCCACGCAGGCGGCAGACGCCGCTGTGGAGAAGCTTGCGGCGGGCCTGGACAAGGCGAGGCTCAAAACCGACATCGGCCAGCTTCGCGTCGACCTCGGCGCTGCCGAGATGCTCCCGGCCGGTGCCGCGAAGGATCAGGCGATTGCCGACATCTCCACTAGGGCGGAAGGCATCACGCAGGACGCGGGGCGGGTCGCTGGCGATGCTGATTCAGTCGAGAAGGCTAGGGCTCGAATAACTAGCCTAAACGACGCATGGGCGCAATCGGTTCGCGGACTGCCTCAAACAGAAGCCAAGGCCGACGCCTTCTTCACCGGCATATTGGCCGACATCGGGAAGCTTGACCTTGCAGACAGGATCAGCCTTGATCCGATCATTGGCGAGATCATAAACCTCATTCAGACGGGAGCCGGCATCTCGACGGTCACCGCGAGGATGCTGGAGCTTGAGGCCGCGACAAACGAACTGGCATCTGCCGGCAAGGTCTCCACAGCGATCGAGAAGCTTTCGCCGACCGCGGCGAGAAACGATCTTGAGGCGAGGCTGGCTGCCGCAAAGGCCGCCGCGAGTTCGCCCATTCCGCTGGCGACCCCAGGCGAGTCTGTTGAAGCTGTCGGACGCGAGACCGAACTGCGGGGCTCCCTCGGTAAGGATTTGGCGGATTCTTCGCGGGGTCTTGATCTCCTCAAGGGCGGGATCACTTCGCTGAAGAGCCAGATCGACGCCCTGCCAGAAGGTGTTCGGTCAAGGTTCATCCCCGCAATCCGCGATGCGGAGAACGAGTTCGTAAGGCTCTCTACCTCATCTTCTGCATTACCAGGGCAAATCGATGCCGCACGGCAGCGCGTGCAGCAGCTTGCCGCAGAAGCCTCCCGCGCCACTCAGGCGATGAACTTCCAGCAGTCGTTCGGTGGAGCGGGAGCCGCGGGCTTAAACCTCGGCCTAGATCAGCGATCCCTTCAGGGTTACAACGCCCAGTTGCAGATTCTGCAAGGCGCGATCGGAAGGGCGAGCGCCGAAGCACGCGGTCCTGCCGTCGCAGCTTTTGAGCGACTGCGGAACGCGGTAGCCACGGCTTTCGACGAGGGAAATATCGATTCCGGCGTGCAGCGAGAGCGGCTCGCCGCGATTCGGACAGAAGCCGTCGCCGCTGCCGCGGCAGTGTCGCGTATTCGTGTTGGTTCGCTCACTCGCGACGTGGCAAGGGCCGGCGACATCGGTAGGGCCGGGTTCGACAAGTTCGGGCTGGCAATGAATCAAGCAGGCTACGCCATCGACGACTTCATGTCGTCGACGGGCGGGCTTGAGTTCAAGCTGCGTGCGATCAGTAATAACATCACACAGATGGCTTTCATCCTCGGCGGCACTACGGGGCTATGGATCGGACTTGGTGCCGTCATCGCGGGGCAGGCGGCCGTCGCTCTCATCAAGTGGTACAACAACGGCCGAACCGCCGAAGACCAGACAAAGGCTCTCAACGAAGCTCTGGCGAGGCAGAAAGGTCTCGTCGAGGAACTGGCCGAGGCGTTCAAGTCGCTTGGCGATGCGATGTCTCGCGGAACGCTTTCCGAAGGCGGCCAGCAGACGAAAGATTTCACAGATCAAGTCGAGACAATCCGAAAGAAGGGCAGGGAGTCTCGCGAGGGCAAGGTTTCCGACCTTGACCGAGACGTTCAGCGAGAGAGAGCGCAGCAGAACGCCTTAAAGAAGCAGCTAGAGAGCGAAACCGATATCGGCCGTCGCGTCGTCATCACGAGGCAGATTGAGCAGTCTAAGGCTGCCGAACGGGAGGCGATGGATCGCGTTCGCGACAGACCCGAGCCGACGGGCGCAGATGTTGCGGGGCTGATTGAGCGAGCGGCGGTCAGGATGGAGGAGGCAGGGAGAAGCCAACGGCCAAGCGACACTGAATTCCCTGTCGCTAATTCAATCCGCGAAGCCGGCGCTGGCCTTGACGTTGGCGATACTCCAGAAGCTATTCGCTCGCAAATTCGCGCTCTCAGCAACGCGACCTCGTCGGTCTCTGAAACATCCGCGCAAACATTTTTTGGGCTTCCCACTGAAGAGTCCGCAACCTCGAACGTAGCCGCAACTGCGTTTGCGGATATGACGGAGAGGCTTACTGCGAAGCTAGAAGCTGCGATAGAAGACCTCGCGATCAATGTGGTCGAAGCTTCCCGTGGCCCAGCCGAACAAATCCGGCAGGCGCAAGAGGAGGTCGCGAAGGCCATCGAACTGGGCCTGCCTGGAGCCAGAGTATTCCAGGCGGAGCTGGACAAGAATGCAACCGCGCTTCAGAAGTCCATCAAGAAGCTTGAGACGACTTTCTCCGGCAAGGACGAGAGCGGCAAGGACTTGACGGTCGACGAGAAGGAGGCCCGCACAAAGCAGGCCCAAGACGAAATCGACGCCCTCCAAGCCCAACGCGCCCGCATCGCCGCCCAGTCCGACGCCTTCCGATACGAGCGCACCGTAGACCCGCAGCGGCAGATCGACGCTCGCATGGGCCGCGCCAGCAGCAACCTGGGAGCCGCCGGCCTTGATGACGGCCGCATCGCCCGTCGGATGCGGGAGATTGAGAACGAGCGCGAGACGATTCGGCAACGATCGGCGCTCCCTGAGTTCCAGGCCCCTGAGATGGTTCGCGGCCTGCAAGACGCCGAGCAGGCACTCAACGAGGAGGCAGCCGCCATCGAGGCAGCGACGATCGCGATCAAGATATTCGCCGACGCCTTGAACCGTGCATCCGAGGAAGCCAAGGGCAACCTGAACTCGGCGCAGCAGCGAGCCGACGAAACTCGTCGCGCCGACCTGGGCAACAGCACGCCGCAGACTCAAGAAGCCCGCAAGCAGGCTGAAGCAGACCTCGAGAGACAGAAAGAGACAGAGCGGGCCGCGCAGACTGAGATCGCCGTTGAGCGGGATCGTCTGGAGAAGATGCAGAAGCCCGACGCCGAAAGGATGCAGAAGATCGACGAGGAGTTGAAGAGCGGTCGCGGAGCGAGCGACGAGGCTAGGTCACAGCTTGCCGGCGAGCGGGCGGCAATGGAGGCGGAAGTCAGTAACCAGAACGCAGCGGCGGCAGACGAAGTTGAGCGGGCTCGCAAGAAAGACGCGGACGGGCAGGCTGCAAGCAACGCAAAAAACGAAGCCGATCGCGATTTGTCTCGGCTGGTTACTGATACTGACTCGGCCGCAGAAGCACTCGGCATAAAGCCGGCCGGCAGGTCTCTTGAAGCCGTCCGTGACGACATTCGCCAAGCCGGACGCGGCGATATCGCCGACGATCTTGAGCGTCGTCATGATGAAGCAATTAGAGCGATTGATAATACCATTGTGGCAATCCGCGGCTTTGGGGGCTGGGACGCAATCGACAAAGCAAGCGAGGAACTCGCAGCGGCCCTGAAGCACCAGGCCGAGGTCGCCAACGCTGGTGCCGCGAGGCTCGCTGAGATCGACGCCGAGATCGCAGCCGTCCCGGCAGGCGATAGTCGCGAGGAGCTGATCCGCGAGCGCGAAGCCCTCAAGGCCAAGATGGAGGACGACGCGAAGGCGAGCCAAGCGAAGGTCGACGCCGCCCGAGACGCCAGCACCCGCGAGGCCGAGCAGGCAAAGTCGGGCGAGCGTGGCCGCGAGCTAACGCGAACTCCCGAGGAGCGATTCAAGGCAGAGTCCGAGCAGGGGCTAGCCGACATCCAGACGTACTTTGAGCGTCGTGCCGGCGATGCGGAGGCACAGGCCGCCGCCGAGGAACGCTTCCGCACGGATCGCGCGAAGGAGGCCCGCACGGCTACTTCTGAAGGTCGTGGCGCAGAGCTAGGCATGACAGAACGAGATCGCTTCCGCCGCGACTTCAAGGAAGGCGATGGCAAGGACATCAACGCCCGCGCCAAGGAAATGAGAGCCAACGGCGAAGACCCCAGCAAGTTTCTCCGACAAGCACTCGCCAACCAGATGGAAGCCGTCGCCCCGATGCTCAAGGGCTTCCAAGACGAGCGGCAGAACGCCGTCCTCCAAGGCCCATCGCGCGCCGCACTCAACGTCTCCGACGTTTCGACGAGTCAGGGTGCCAGTGAACTTACTCGACTCCTCCGAGGCGACGACTCAGCGAAGGACGTGAATTTGGCGGAGTTGCGGAAGCAGTCTGCCAAGCTTGATGAGGTCGTCAAGGCAATTCAGGCTGCGAACCCAGGAGTCCTCCTCTAATGCCGAAGCTCGTCTCAGAACTCGCACAGGGCAAATCGTTCAGCCGCAGCTCCGACGGCGGCGGGCTCGCCGATCAGGCCACGCGGACGTGGAAGATTCTCCTCAACTCGCCGAACGAGTCGTTCGTCATCTCTGACGCCGTCGGCGTCAACATCGGCGACCCCCTGGGGTCGCAGAACCCGATCCCGTGCGTGAGCTTGGATGTCAAGGCAGACGGCGATAGCCGGCTCGTTCGGATCGTCACGGCTCAGTACCGCACAACCGCCGGCCTTGGCAGCACAGACCCAGGCTCCCAAGCGCCGGCAGCAAGGCCAGCCCTCTACTCAATGACCACGTCGCTGACGGAGATCGCTGCGTGGGGCGGTGCTCCCGTGACAGACGGCGTTTCTGGGGCGTGGATTCCAGCAGTCAACCCAGTGGGCGATCTGGTCGACGGCGTGACGCGACTCGAGCCGGTCGTGAACATCAACATCGACCAGTATTCTGTGTCTGACATGAGCCAGCTTCTGGCCTACTGCGGCTATGTGAACAGCGACATATTCACGTTCTCGAGTCTCTCAGTCGGAGTTCACTGTTGTATGCTCCAGAGCATCTCATCACAGGCCGTTGTCGAGCAGTTCGGCAACACGACGTTTCGCGGATTTAAGGTCACGTTTGGGTTCGCGGTGCGAGCGCATTGGACGATTACGCGGGATGGGTTTCAGGCGATTGGCTGGGATATGGCGGTGCCTCAGACGGGGTTTAATATCTTCAACTCGGGAACAAGTCGAGCTGACGTAGATCAGAAAGCGCTTGCATTGCAGCATAGGAACGGCAAGGTTTCGATTATTGGATCAAGCAGCGTCGTCTTGGCTGACGGATTGGTGAACACAAGGACAAGGGCGATGGTAACTGTGCCGGCGACGGAAGACGGCGGTTACGTCCAGCGTCCTTCTGCCCAGCCGGTCGCCTTAAACGACGACGGGACGCCCAGGAATGCCGACAACTTCCCGATGGCTCAGAAAGTCCTCATCAACCGCATCTGCATCCAGCCCGAGAGAGCGTTCGGCAGCAACTTCTCCAACTTCGGCATTCGTTGGTTCGCATAATGGCCGACTCAGGCAAATACCTTATCGGCGAGAGTCTCCGCGAGAAGCTGAAAAGCACGATCGCGAAGGTGGACTCCCTCCCGTTTGGCGGGCCAGTGAGCCGGATACCGACCGCGCTCGAGGACGGTGGTAGCTCCTACGTCCCAAAAGTCTTCCGCGTCTGCACCGCGACCGGCTCCTGGCCCATCGACTCGTCGAAGGACGTAACCTACTACGGAGTCACGAGCACGCCGAATACGGTCAGCGTCATCAACAAGCTGGTCAGCCTGCCGGCCCCAAAGAGCACGACGACTACGCGAATCGTCAACGTCGCTAAGGACGGCACGCAGTGGTATCTCGTCTCATTCCAGATGTCGTCGAAGACGGCGATCATGGCAACGAATACGCAGACAATCACGTTCATGGGGACGGCGGCCACGCAGACAATCACGTTCATCGGGGCTGCGTCCACGCAGACAATCACCTACGCCTCCGCTGGCCCTGAAGTTTCAGTGCTAACAAATGTCTCGGCTGTCCTGAACACGTCGGATTGCAGCATCGCGATAAACAAAACAACAACTACCGTCAAGACTGTCGGCGCATCCCAGACAGCCACAGCGGTCTCCCTCTCTGGAACCCAGACAGCCACAATCATGTCGATGTCTGGTACGCAAACCGCAGTGATAATGACAGGGACGTTCACGGCCACCTACATTTCGCTGGAGATTTGAGATGGCGTGCCCGTGTTGCAACCCGAGCGCGTGCTTGCCTGGATTCGCGTGTATCTTCGACAACGCCGCATACTTCCGGTATCAAGTTTCTATCAGCACGCCCCAGCTAGATTTCAGGCGATTCGCGCCGGGGGGCTCTGCGTGCGTCACCCCGATGCTGTTGCCTGCCGCCACGGGTAGTATTGAGTTTGTTAGCACGTTCTGGAACCGCAACGCTGGCGGTATCGGATACCCCAGTCGCGCGAGGGGGCCGCGTTTATCCGGTGGGTGGCGCAGCAGCACGATCTACACCGCAGGTGGCGGTGGCTTGACGCCGTTTGATATCGGCACTGGCATTAGGAGTTTTTTCTTTGCTCATTACGCAACGGAGGGACCGATCGGAAATCCTTGCCGAGCGGTCATCCTTGGAAGCATGAGCCTTCTGCTTGATGCAAACCTTGACACGCCAGCGCTCTCAAACGTCGATTCGCGTGGAACAACATACGAAGGCGGTGGGAACCCATCGTGCGCAAACGCATCGCCCGAGGAGCTGAGAGTTTCGATTCCGTTCACGTCGATTCCTCGACTGTACGACAGGACT
>Ga0114979_10002735_pt1 | contig 11878 bp, 11 predicted proteins | sample S_140625_EF_Meta_FD_87315 | JGI IMG/M metagenome (GOLD analysis project Ga0114979, IMG submission 87315) | Freshwater microbial communities from Lake Simoncouche, Canada to study carbon cycling - S_140625_EF_MetaG | ecosystem: Environmental > Aquatic > Freshwater > Lake | place: Lake... | reverse complement strand
TCAATGTGAAGTGCGTCCATCAAATCGAGTGTGATGCGCGCGTAAGTGGCAAAGCTGTAGTCTTCTTTGGGGGCGCTGCTCCACTGGCTCAACCCCCGACCAATGGTGTCAGGGCAAATCACACGGTAGCTGTCACTCAGTTGTTCGGCCAACGCATCAAAGTCACGGCCCGTGCGCGCCAGCCCGTGCCAAGCCATCACCACGGGCAGTGAGACGTCGCCCCAGGCGGTGTAGTGGATGTTGAAGCCGTGGCAGGCTAAGTAGTGTGAGCTGGGTTTCATGGTGGGTTCAGTTTACGATCGCGGTATGCAATTGCAAGATATTTTGTACTCCCAAGGTTTTGGCACACGCCGTATTTGTGCGGGCTTGATTCAACGGGGACTGGTGCAGATTGATTTGGGCGAGGGCTTGGTGGCCTGTGACGATGCCTTGGCAGACGTGGCCGTGCGGGAAGGTTTGCCGTTCGAGGTGCAAGGCGTGCTGTGGCCCTACCACGCCAAAGCCTATGTGCTGCTGCACAAGCCCGCCGGCTACGAGTGCTCGCACAAGCCCTCCGCTTGGCCCAGCCTGTACACCTTGCTGCCACCAGCGTTGCGTCAACGTCCGCAAAAAAGTGCCGTGCAAGGGGTGCAGGCGGTGGGGCGCTTAGACCAAGACACCACGGGCATGTTGGTGCTGACCGACGATGGCCCGTTGATTCATCGCATGAGCTCGCCCCGTCACCACGTGCCCAAGGTGTATGAGGTGACCACGGATGACCCGCTGGATGACACACAAGTGCAACGCCTCTTGGCGGGGGTGGTGCTGGACGACTCGCCCAAGCCCGTCAAAGCAGCCGCCTGTGAGGCGGTGGCTGACCACCACCTGCGCTTGACCTTGACCGAGGGCAAATACCACCAAGTCAAGCGCATGTTGGCCGCTGTGGGCAACAAAGTGGTGGGCTTGCATCGGTCGCAAATTGGGGCCATGCCGCTGCCCGCGGAATTGGCCCCTGGTGAATGGCGCTGGATCAGTGACGTGGAGTTGCAGCAACTGGCGACCAACACTTAAATTCGCCTGGTACCTAGGGCTTGTTTGCGCTGCGTCAACGAAACTCAACCCAAGTCAAGCCTAGCGTTAGCAGGGCCAATGCCCTGCTCGTTACACTGGGCATAGATTTTTCAAGGTGTTTTTGTGTTGTTGATTCAATCTTTCACGCTGGCTTTGGCTGGCTTGCTGCTCTTAGCGTCCCCTGCGCATGCGGGACATCCTATATTTGTGCTGAACTCGCTGGAAGCCAATGTCAGCGTGATTGACCCCGTCACCTGGAAAGAAACACGGCGTATCCCAACGGGCAAAGAGCCGCACCACCTCTACCTCACGCCTGATGAAAAATCGGTCATCGTGGCCAACGCAGGGGGCGATTCACTCACCTTCATCGATCCACGCACCGCTGAAGTCCAACGCGTGGTGCGCGGCACTTTGGACCCATACCAGTTGCGCTTTTCGCCCGATATGAAATGGTTTGTCACCGTGGCCAATCGCTTGAACCACATCGACATTTACCGCTGGGATGGCAAAGACCTGACCTTGGCCAAGCGCATTCCTTCGGGTAAAACCCCCAGCCATATTTGGATTGACACCAAAAGCACCACGGCCTACGCCACCATGCAAGACAGCGATGAACTGGTGGCCGTTGACTTGGCCACGCAAACTCTCAAATGGCGTGTGAAAACGGGTGCCATGCCCGCGGACGTCTTTGGCACGCCAGATGACAAACATCTGCTGGTCGGCATGACAGGTGGTGACCATGTGGAGGTCTTCGACGTCTCAGGCCTGCAACCCAAGCGGGTGAAGTCGATTCCCACAGGCGCAGGGGCGCACGCCTTTCGCGCTGTGGGCGATGGCCGCCACGTGTTTGTGGGCAACCGAGTGGCCAACACGGTGAATAAGATCGATTACATGAAGCTCGAGTCTGTGTCGCAGTTCAAAGCACCAGGCGGGCCAGACTGCATGGAAGTTACCGCAGATGGCAAGTTGCTGTTGGTGTCCTCGCGTTGGATCAAAAAGATGAGCGTGATTGACATCGCCACGGGCGAACTGGTGCGTCAAGTCAAAGTGGGCAAATCGCCGCACGGCATTTGGACCCTCGACCACGCCAAACGCTATTGACCATGCACCACCCACTGCCATGCGTGGATGCGCCCAAACGCTCAAGCGTTTCATGGCGCAGGTGGGCAGGGCTGTGGGTGTCCTTGTCCCTGTCCATGGCGGCTGCCCAAGCCGCTGCCCCCTGTAGCAAGCCGCTGTATCTGACCTTTGACACGGGCCACATGGGTGTGGCCCCGTTGATCGCGGATGTGCTGAATCGTCAAAATATCAAGGTCACGTTCTTTGCGGCCAACGAGCCGACCCAACAGGGCGATGGTTCTTTGGGGGCGTATTGGGCGCCTTGGTGGAAGGCGCGTGGTGCTGAGGGGCATGCTTTTGCCTCCCACACCTTTGACCATGTGTATTGGCGATCCGACCTGCCTCGCGGCAGCTGGCAGATGCGTCCCAGCGCTGGGCCCAACAAGGGCCAAACCGAGGTGTGGACCAGCCAGCGGTATTGCGATCAATTGCAGTTGTCCAACACCCGCCTAGAGCAACTCACGGGCGTCAAGCCCTTGCCTTTGTTTCGTGCGCCTGGGGGTAAGACCTCGCCCTCGTTGTTGACGTCGGCCAAGCAATGCGGATTCATGCATGTGGGTTGGGCCGATGCGGGCTTTTTGGGGGACGAGTTGCCCAGCGATAAGTTTCCCAACAGCTTGCTGCAGCAACGTGCCTTGAACAACATTCGCTCGGGCGATATTTTGATGGCGCACTTGGGTATTTGGTCGCGCCAAGACCCTTGGGCGCCTGGGGTGTTGGAGCCCTTGATTGAAGGCCTCAAAGCCAAAGGGTTTTGCTTTGCCACGCTCAGAGACCATCCACAATTCAAAGCATGGATACGCTGATTGACCTTTTTGCCAACACGCAGTCCGCCTTGTATGAGGAGGTGATGCAGCCTATCGCGTTTGCCTTGGGCTTGGGCAATCGTTTAGAAGATGTGTTTGAGGGCACAGGTTGGTTGCTGGTGGGGCTGATTCAAATCGCCGTCATGCTTGTGGTGATTGGGCCGCTGCAACGCTGGCGACCTGTGGAGGCGGTGTCCGATCGAGCCGCCATTCGAAGCGACGTGATTTACACGCTCATTCATCGCTTGGGGCTGTTTCGCGTGGCCCTCTTTTTGATGGTTGATCCAGTGCTGGATCTTTTGATGGGTCAGCTGCGCGTGCAAGGCGTGGGTACTCTTCATTTAGACGCTGTTTGGCCTGGTGTGACGGATGGGCCTTGGGTGAGTTTGTTGATTTACTTGGTGGTGTTTGACTTTGTCAACTATTGGCTGCACCGCGCACAACACCAATGGCACTGGTGGTGGGCCTTGCATGCGCTGCACCATTCGCAGCGTCAGATGACGCAATGGACCGACAACCGCAACCACTTGTTGGACGATCTACTGGGCGCCGTCATTTGGGTGGGGGTGGCGCAACTCATTGGCATCGCCCCCTCGCAGTTTGTCGCGGTGGTGGCCATCACGCAGTTGTTTGAAAATTTTCAGCATGCCAATTTACGCCTCAGCTTTGGCCGATGGGGCGAACGGGTGTGGGTCAGTCCCAGGTTTCATCGCCTGCACCATGCCATTGGTTTGGGGCATGAAACATCCCAAGGCGCAAAGCGGGTTCTAGGTGGCCACAACTTTGGCGTGCTTTTGCCATGGTGGGACATCATGTTTGGAACCGCTAACTTCGATCTGCGTTTCGAGCCCACGGGCATTCGCGACCAAGTGGAGCAAAACGTTGATTACGGCAAAGGTTTCTGGTCGCAGCAGCGATTGGGTATCAAACGATTCATGTGTGCCTTGGGTTTTTCATCCCCACGCTAAATTGCTGCGGTATGCTTTTGGCATGCATTTGTTTTTGGATTCTTTTTGGCGCTCGGTGGCTTATTGCTTTATGCCACGTGTGATCACCCTGTCCCTGTTGCCGCTGGCCATGTTGCTGGTGGTGTCGGTGAGTTGGGGTTATTTTTATTGGACGCCCACACAAGACTGGGTGCGCGACATGCTGTCGTCCTGGCAAGTCCTGCAAAGCATGATGGCGTGGCTGCAAGACAAGGGTGCCGATGGCTTGCAAGCGGTCATGGTGCCTTTGGTGGTGATTTTTGCCATCACCCCCGTGCTGGTGGTGGTGTCTTTGCTGGCGGTGTCTTTGATGATGACGCCGGCTTTGGTGGACCTCGTGGCGCAGCGGCGCTTTGCGCACTTGGCCCTCAAGCAAGGTGGCACCACGCTGTCGAGTTTGGTGTGGACCCTTGGCTCCACCATGGCGGCCATGGTGGCCATGTTCATCACCTTGCCACTTTGGGCTGTGCCGCCTTTGATGTTTGTGATTCCTCCCCTGATTTGGGGGTGGCTGAGTTACCGTGTCATGGTCTACGACGCTTTGGTGACACATGCCAGCCGTGACGAGCGCATTGCGATTGGCCGCCAACACCGCTTTTGGTTGCTCATGATTGGGGTCTTGACGGGTTATTTGGGGGCCTTGCCCAGCATCGTGTGGGCCTCAGGTGCTGTCTTTGCAGCCGCATTTTTGCTGCTGATTCCTGTGGCAATTTGGATTTATGCCTTGGTATTTGCTTTCACCTCGTTGTGGTTCACGCATTACAGTTTGGCGGCCCTAGAAGCCCTGCGTGCGCAGTCGGATACGGTGGTGATGGGCGCCTCAGTGCCGCTGCCCGAGGTAGCATCTGCGGATGAACCCAGTCAACCCCCACCTTCCCTCCAATAACGCGTTACCTAGCTCTCGTCCAGAGTTTGGCCTGATCATCGTTGGCGATGAAATTCTCTCGGGCAAGCGCGCCGATAAGCACATGCCCAAACTCATTGAGCTCTTGGGTGCACGTGGTTTGTCTCTAGATTGGGCCGACTACGTGGGCGACTCCCCAGAGCGCATCACGCGCACCTTGGCGCGAGCCTTTGACAGCCACAGCATTGTGTTTTCATGTGGCGGCATTGGCGCCACCCCCGATGACCACACCCGTCAATGCGCCGGCAAGGCTTTGGGTGTGGACCTCGCCTTGCACCCGCAAGCCGAAGCTTTGATTCGCGAGCGCATTCAAGACACGGCCAAAGAGCAGGGCGTGCCCCACGAGCCCAACCGCCCTGACAACATCCATCGACTCAATATGGGCGTGTTTCCCGTGGGCGCGACGATCATTCCCAACCCCTACAACAAGATTGCAGGTTTCACCTCAAAAGGCGCGGGCCAAGGGGTGGTTCACTTCGTGCCCGGTTTTCCTGTCATGGCCTGGCCGATGATGGCGTGGGTGCTGGACACCTATTACCCGCACCTGTTCCAAAACGAAGCTTGGCTTGAAAAGTCTGTGGTGGTGTATGGCTCAATGGAAGCCACGCTGACGCCCCTCATGGAGGCTTTGGAGCGGGACTTTGTTGGCGTCAAGGTGTTCAGTCTCCCGAGCGTAGACCACCCTGAGCATGGGCGGCACATTGAACTGGGCGTCAAAGGCCCACCGCAAGACGTGGCAAATGCCTATCAGGCGATGTTGGCTGGGCTTGAGCCCTTCGGCTTCAAGATGGGCCCCGAATTGGTGCGAAAATAAAGATAAGCCATTTTGGTGCAAAATTGCACCAAAATAATGCATCCTGAATCGCTGCATTTCGGCTGAAGAAAACGCTTGGGCCGCTAATTTGTGTCATTCTGGGTGCAAAATATGCGCCTCGGGGGTGAAGCAGCGTCCTTCAAAAGCGGGTTGTTCGCTGGCACAGAAACTGCATTCACCAACCTTGAAACACTTTTTATTCCAATCACACAGCAGGAGAACTTGATGGCCAAGACCGTCGCAGACGTAATGAAAATGGTGAAAGAGAACGAAGTTAAATTCGTTGACTTCCGTTTCACCGATACCCGTGGCAAGTGGCAGCACATCACTGCGCCCGTGTCGCAGTTTGACGAGAGCAAGTTCGAAGAAGGTCAAGCGTTTGACGGTTCTTCTATCGCAGGTTGGAAAGGCATTGAAGCCTCGGACATGCTGTTGATGCCTGATCCCAACAGCGCGTTGATCGACCCCTTCTTTGAAGAAATCACCTTGGTGTTGATTTGCGACGTGATCGAACCCACCGACGGCAAAGCCTACGAGCGTGACCCACGTTCTATCGCCAAGCGCGCGGAGAGCTACCTCAAGCAGTCTGGCATGGGTGACACCGCCTACTTTGGCCCAGAGCCTGAGTTCTTCTTGTTTGACGAAGTGCGTTGGAGCACAGAACCTAACCACTCTTTCTATTCGGTCAACGAATATGAAGGCCCATGGAACAGTGGCGAAAAGGTGGAAGGCGGCAACCGCGGTCACCGTCCACGCGTCAAAGGGGGTTACTTCCCCGTCCCACCTGTGGACAGCACACACGACATGCGCAGTGAAATGTGTCTGTTACTCGAGTCCGTCGGTATCCCTGTTGAAGTGCACCACCACGAAGTGGCTGGCGCGGGTCAATGCGAAATCGGCACCCGTTTTTCAACCTTGGTTGAGCGCGCTGACTGGACCTTGTTGCAAAAGTACGTGATCCACAATGTGGCCAACGCGTATGGCAAAACCGCCACTTTCATGCCCAAGCCCTATGCGGGCGACAACGGTTCCGGCATGCACGTGCACCAATCGGTTTGGAAAGACGGCAAGAACTTGTTCGCAGGCAACGGCTACGCCGGCTTGTCTGAGTTTGCGTTGTTCTACATCGGTGGCGTCATCAAACACGCCCGTGCTTTGAATGCCATCACCAACCCAGGTACCAATAGCTATCGCCGTTTGGTGCCAGGCTTTGAAGCGCCTGTGAAGCTGGCCTATTCAGCCAAAAACCGCTCTGCGTCAATCCGTATTCCTAACGTCGCGTCTGACAAGGGCCGTCGCGTGGAAGCCCGCTTCCCAGATCCATTGTGTAACCCCTACTTGGGCTTTGCCGCCTTGTTGATGGCGGGTTTGGATGGCGTGGAAAACAAAATCCATCCCGGCGAAGCGGCGACCAAAGACTTGTACCACCTCCCACCCGAGGAAGACAAATTGGTCCCCACCGTGTGTTCCAGCTTAGACCAAGCCTTGGAAGCCCTGGACAAAGACCGCGCTTTCTTGACCAAAGGTGGCGTGTTCACCGACTCTTGGATTGACTCTTACATTGAACTCAAGATGCAAGAAGTCACCCGCGGTCGCATGGAAGTGTCGCCTGTCGAATACGACATGTACTACTCGCTGTAATTGCTTGCCGCGTCAAGTGCAATCAAAGGACGGCGCAAGCCGTCCTTTTTTGTTTCAACCCTACATCACCCATGACATTTTTGCTGCGACCCCGTTTGTGCTTTGCTGGCCCATGCCGTGACGCCTTCTTGGTGGGCGTTTGTCTGGTCACAGGGTTGACGAACGTTTGGGCTGAGCCGACACGGATTTACCGCTGTGGCAATGTCTATACCAATCAGCCTGATGCCGCAGGCCATTGCCAACCCATGACGGGCAGCGGGGTGACGGTGATTGAAGGCACGCGCGTGCAAGGCACGGCCGGCGTTTCAAACGTGCGCCCCGCAAACCAAGCTGCGCCCAAGATCAGCAGTGCCGAGCAACTCCAGCGTGATGTGCAGGCGCAAGCTGTGTTGCACAGTGAATTGCAAAAAGCCCAGCAGCAACACGCGACATTGCTGCGCGAGTGGAACAACGGCGAACCCGAGCGGCGTGCTGATGAGCATCGCCAGCCCCAAAAATACCAAGCCCGCGAGGCGCAGTTGCGCAGTGCTTTGCAGCGCACCGAGGCGGATATCGCGGGCTTACAACGCGAGTTGTCGCGCCTGTCTGTGCCCCCTTCCACAACGCCCTAACCACAATGTCTCAAGTTCCACCTGTTTACGCACAAGCGTTTGATTTGTTGGCCACCTTGGTCGCCGTGGTGCGCACCGACGGTGTGGTGGTGTTTGCCAATGCCGCCTTGGAAGATGTGATGGGGGTGTCGCGTCGCACCATCGAAGGCTCGCGCATGGCCAGCTATTTCAGCGAGACGCAGTCCTTTGACAACGCGCTGCAAGGCGCCCAGACCAACGCCTTTGCCACCATGCGTTACGACGCGCATTTGCGCCGTCCGCTGCAAGACGCCTTGCCTGTTCACGTCATCGTGGCCCCCACCGATGTGATGGGCGAGGTGCTGGTCGAGCTGCTGCCGCTGGAGCAACAAACCCGCCAAGACAGAGAAGATCGCTTGATTGACCAAGCCCAAGCCAACAAAGAGCTGATCCGCAACTTGGCCCACGAAATCAAAAACCCTCTGGGGGGCATTCGTGGTGCGGCGCAATTGTTGCAAATGGACGTCGAAAGCAAAGACCTCATCGAATACACCCAAGTCATCATCCACGAGGCCGACCGCTTGCAGCTTTTGGTGGATCGCTTGTTGGCTCCGCACCGTCGTCCGCACGTGGTGGGCGATGTGAACATCCACGAGGTGTGCGAACGGGTGCGCAGCCTGATCTTGGCCGAATTCCCGCGAGGCCTGCGTGTGGTGCGCGACTACGACACCTCCATTCCTGAATTCCGGGGGGACCGCGAACAACTGATTCAAACCGTGCTCAATATCGTGCACAACGCAGCCCAAGCGCTGGCGGAGCGCGTACTTGAGGGGGACGCAGAGATTGTGTTGCGCAGCCGCATCAGCCGCCAAGTGACTTTTGGCAAACAACGCTATCGGTTGGCACTGGAATTGCATGTGATAGATAACGGGCCCGGCATTCCACAAGAAATCAAGGACAGGTTGTTTTTCCCCTTGGTTTCTGGTCGAGATGGCGGTTCTGGCCTGGGGCTGAATTTGGCACAAACCTTTGTGCAACAGCACCATGGCTTGATTGAGTGTGACAGCGTGCCGGGACGCACAGATTTCAAAATTCTGATCCCGCTGCCTTGACGACTCGCGTGGCCCCTAACTTAGAACAGAAAGTGCCGAGATGAAATCGATTTGGATTGTGGACGACGACCAGTCAATTCGCTTCGTGCTGGAAAAAGCGCTGTTGCGCGAGAACCTGCCTACGCGCAGCTTCACCAGTCCTCGCGAAGTGCTGCAAGCCCTCGACTCGGTGGGCGAGGCGGACGGCCCACAAATTTTGGTCAGCGATATCCGCATGCCTGGCGGTTCTGGCTTAGATTTGCTCACCAAGGTGAAAGAGCGTTTGCCTGCTTTGCCTGTCATCATCATGACGGCTTTTTCAGATTTGGACAGCGCGGTATCGGCCTTTCAAGGGGGTGCGTTTGAGTATTTGCCCAAGCCCTTTGACTTGCCCAAAGCGGTCGAACTGATTCGGCGTGCCTTAGAAGAGAGTCAACGCGAACAACAGCAAACCGAAAAACAAGACGCCACGCCTGAGATGCTGGGCCAAGCGCCTGCCATGCAAGATGTGTTTCGTGCGATTGGCCGCTTGAGCCAAAGCCATGTCACCGTCATGATCACGGGCGAAAGCGGCTCAGGTAAAGAGTTGGTGGCCCGTGCCTTGCACAAGCACTCACCCCGCGGTGACGCGGGCAACCAAGGGCCATTTGTGGCCATCAACACCGCGGCCATTCCCAAAGATTTGTTGGAGAGTGAGCTGTTCGGGCACGAACGTGGTGCATTCACTGGCGCACAAACCACCCGCCGTGGCCGCTTTGAACAAGCCGAGGGCGGTACGCTGTTTTTGGATGAAATTGGCGATATGCCTTTTGATTTGCAAACCCGTTTGTTGCGTGTCTTGAGCGATGGCACCTACTACCGCGTGGGCGGTCACAACGCCCTCAAAGCCAATGTGCGGGTGATTGCGGCGACGCACCAAGATTTGGAAAAACGCGTCAAAGACGGCGTGTTCCGTGAGGACTTGTTTCACCGTTTGAATGTGATTCGTTTGCGCTTGCCCGCTTTGCGTGAACGACGGGAAGACATTCCCATGTTGACGCGCCACTTTTTGCAGCAGAGTGCACAACAATTGGGCGTGGAATCCAAACGCATTTCGGATGCGGCGCAGCATGTGCTCAACCAGTTTGCCTTTCCAGGCAATGTGCGTCAGCTTGAAAACATTTGCCATTGGCTCACCGTCATGGCACCCTCGCAAGTCATTGAGCCCAAAGACTTGCCGCCTGAGGTCATGCTGTCGGGTGAGGCTTTGGCTGCCCTCAGCCACACTGGGCAAGACACGTCAGGCTTGGGTGCGCCGGTGGCGCAAGAGGTGCGTCAAGCTTTGCATGAGGCCGCCCCTGTATCTGCAGCCCCTGTGTCTGTGTCGGCGGAAGGCCTGTCGCCCGTGGTGCTCAACCTGCCGGGCGCAGATTGGGAGCAGGGCCTCGAGGCTGAAGCGATGAGCATGCTCGTGGCAGGCCGCACCGATGTGTGGGATGCCTTGGTCAACCGCGTGGAAGCGCGATTGATTCAAACTGCTTTGAGCAACACGCGAGGTCGGCGCATCGAAGCCGCACAAAAGTTGGGCATTGGCCGCAACACCATCACCCGAAAAATTCAAGAATTGGGTCTGGACGATTGAAGGCTGACTAGGCCAAGGTCACCACCACGGGGGTGTGGTCGCTCGGGCGCTCGTTTTTGCGTGGGGCTTTGTCAATCACACACGCTTGCACGGCGGGCTTGAGTGCATCGCTGACCAAGATGTGGTCGATGCGCAGACCACGGTTGCGCCTGAATGCAAACTCGCGGTAGTCCCACCAGCTGTAGCTTTTGTCGGCCTGTTCAAACAAGCGAAATGCATCGTGGGTGCCCAAGTTGATCAAGGCTTGAAAGTGCTCACGCTCTTGCACCGTGCAGTGGATGGTGTCTTTCAAACCCACAGGGTCCCACACATCGCGGTCATCCACGGTGATGTTGAAGTCACCCATCAGCACCAACTTGGGGTGCCGCTTGAGTTCTTCGCGCAACCAGTGTGTCAAGGCCTCTAGCCAGCGCATTTTGTACACAAACTTGTCGCTGTCGGGCGCTTGACCGTTGGGAAAGTAAGCGCCAATCACGCGCACGCCATCGACCGTGCCTGCTATCACACGCGCCATCTCGTCTTCAAAGCCGGGAATGTTTTTCACCACATCGCTGGCTGGGTGGCGCGAGAGCAGGGCCACGCCGTTGTAGGTTTTTTGGCCGAAGAACGACACCTGATAACCCGCCGCCTCAATGGCTTGCTGCGGAAATTTATCGTCGGTGCATTTGGTCTCTTGCAGCACCAAAGCGTCGACGGGGTTGGCGGCCAACCAGTCGAGCACCTGCGGTAAGCGCACAGTGAGTGAGTTGACGTTCCAAGTGGCGAGTTGCATAGGTATGTATGGAATCAAGGCGTGCGCGTGAGGGTGACCACACTGTAGGTCAAACCATTGGCGGCCACATGTGTGCTGCGGGTGGTTTCTTGCCAGCGGCTATCAAAAGTGGGGGCAAAGGCGTCCCCTTCAAAATCGGCGTCGATCTCCGTGACCACGGCGCGGGAGGCTAAAGGCATGGCTTGTGCGTACACCTCTGCACCGCCAATCACCCACACGTGTGCCTCGTCGGGGCAGTGTTGCATGGCCTCTTCTAACGAGTGAGCGACGACAGCCCCCACGGCCTGCCAATCGGTTTGGCGTGTCACCACGATGTTGGTGCGCCCAGGCAGAGGCCGAAACTTAGGCGGCAGCGATTCCCATGTTTTGCGACCCATCACCACGGGTTGGCCAAGGGTGGTTTGCTTGAAGTGGGCCAAGTCTTCGGGCAAGTGCCAAGGCAAGGGGTAGTCTTTGCCGATAACGCCATTGCGCGCACGCGCAAAACTTAAGTTCAACGTCATGG